>Ga0197142_1000528_pt1 | contig 35226 bp, 26 predicted proteins | sample GBS60_MetaG_FD_148614 | JGI IMG/M metagenome (GOLD analysis project Ga0197142, IMG submission 148614) | Sediment microbial communities from Great Boiling Springs, Gerlach, Nevada, United States - GBS 60_MetaG | ecosystem: Environmental > Aquatic > Thermal springs > Hot (42-90C) > Sediment...
AGTTGCAACTCGATACATGGCGTCAGGTAGCCACGCTTGGCGGGCGGACGCTGGCGCTTACGCCGACCGAGTTTCGCGTGCTCCTCTGCCTGGCGGAACACGCCGGTACGATGCTTTCCTACAGTCAACTGGTCAAGTGCGCCCAGGGGTATGATGCCAGCGATCTCGAAGCCGGCGAACTGATCAAGCCCCACATCCACCATTTGCGCCAGAAACTGGAGCCAGACCCCAGTTCGCCGCGCTACATTCTGAATGTGCGGGGGAAGGGGTATCTGCTGGCGATCAATAATGAGTAGACGCGGCGCGGGCGCGCAGCACATCGGTGACCGCGCACCCGCGTCGTTTACAGCAGCGACGCCAGTCGACGCACGCCCTCGTCGATCTGCTCCGGTGTCACCGCACAGAACGGCAACCGAACAAAGCGTTCGCCATCCGGCGCCGGACCTTCGTCAGGGTCGGCAAAGAACGCCTGCCCTTCGGTCAACACCAGGCCGATCTCCTTCGCGCGCGCAACCAGGTTGCGGGTATTGGCGTCTGCTGGCAGGGTGACGCTGATGAAGAAGCCGCCATCCGGTTCGGAAGCGACGCCGCCGCTCAGGTAGCGTCGCACGGCGTTCATCATCGCTTCCCAGCGGGGGCGGTAGAGTGCTTTCAACCGCTCGATGTTCGGCGCCATCCAGCCGCGCCGGATAAACTCTGCGACTGCCGCCTGCGTCGGGAGCACTGGCGAAAGATACGTGTTCTCCGCTTCCTTCGTCACCGCCGCCACCAGCGACGACGGCGCCACCAGATAGCCGACGCGCATGCCAGGACTGAGAAGTTTGCTGAACGATGTGATGGTGATCACCCGTCCCGGATTGATCGCGCGCATCATCGGCACACTCTCGCCACGGTAGCGCAGCAATCGATACGGAATGTCCTCGATCACCCAGAAGCCATACCGTTCGGCGATGTCCAGAATTGCGCGCCGCTTTTCCAGCGATGTCGTCACCCCTGCCGGGTTCTGGAAATCGGGAACCGTGTAGAGGAATGCCGGGGTCTGCCGTTTGACCTCGGCTTCGAGACGCGCCACGTCAAGCCCATCGGCTTCGAGGGGAATACCGACCACCCGCGCACCACGACGGCGAAACGTCGTAATGGCGCGGTCGTAACTGGGCTGTTCGGTCAGCACCGTCGCCCCTGGACGCACCAGATGCGCCGCCAGGAGATCCTGCAACTGCAATGATCCGTTGGCGACCATGATTTCGTTGTCCTTCACGCCGTAGTCGGCGGCGAGCAGCGCCCGTAGCGGTGCGTAGCCGGGCTGGTGACCGTACTGGAGAACGACTGCCGCATCCGTCTCGACTGCCGTCGCCAGACATTCGGCGATCTGCGCGGTTGGAAATGCTTCGGCTGGCGGAACGCCACGGGTGAAAATGATGGTGTCGTGCATGATCCTTCCTTTTTTGGTTAAGAGAATACCACCCAGGATTGTGAAGAATTTTACAACATGTTCGTTCCGGTGTGTATACTAGGGCTGTCGGTTCTTTGTGATGAACCGCACAAGGTTACCGCTCATCCACCACATGCTAGAAGGGGGACATCGTGCTACCTGTCAATGAAAGCGTCCTTGACCGCGACATTCGTCTTGGCGTCGGCTTGTTGATGTTTCTGTTCGGCTTCTTTGGGCTGACCGGCATCTGGCAGATTACGCTCACCGTTATCGCCGTGCTGCTGATCCTCAGCGCAGTGACCGGTTTCTGCCCGCTGTATGCGGTTCTCCACGTCAATACTGCCGAACGCAGCGAGCGGTAGTGTTGCAGCCTCCCGGACGAGGTGACTGGAGGGGATGCACCCTCCAGTTTTTTTACTGGAACCGAATTCCGGGGTGTTGACGCGCAGCGATGATCCTCCAGGCTATGTCCGGCGCGCAATCATCGCATCGATCCGCGCCGGTGCGTCGCGCGGCGTATCGGGATCGGGACACTGCTCATCGATCCAGTGTTGCAGGCGTCGCGCCGCCTCAGCGTGGATGTGGTCCGGCAGTATCCAGCAACTGCTGTACATCCGCTCCTGATACCTGCGTGCAACCTCACGGACTGTCTGCGGTTGCTGGCGATAGGTGATCAGTGTTGTACGCTCAACCGTCGCTCCAAGCGCCTGGAGATAATCCTGAAAGCGTTCGTCCAGACCATGTGGCGCACTATCACGGCGCTGATCCGGCGGCACGTTCAGTTCATCAAGAATGGCGGACCATGCGCGTTGCACCTGGGCGCGGGGCGTGTGATCCGCGCCGTCACATTCGCCACGTACATCGTCGGCAAGCACGATCGCTCCCCCTGGTCGTAGCGCACGATGCGCTTCATTCAGCACCTGGCGCCAGTCTTCTACCAGATGGAGCACGTGAACCATCACCACGGCGTCGAAGGTTGAGTCGGCTATGGGGAGGTGCATCGCATCGCCGCATATCAGATGCACACGGTGGACTCGACTATCGAGTTTCCGACGCAGTTGCCCCATCATCCGACGCGAGAGATCGACTCCGGCGTAGAAGTATCCCGCCTCGATGAATGGAATGGCGATACGTCCGGTCCCGACGCCAGCTTCCAGTATCTGTGCGCTCCGGCTCAGTTCAAGGGCTGCAATGATCGCGTCGCGGAGACGCTCCGCCACACCCGGCGGATAGCCACGGGTGGCGTCGTAATAATCGACTGCACGATCAAATGAAATGCCTGGCATGGTGAGAACCAGGAACCAAGAACTGAGAACTGAGAACCAGGAACCGAGAACTGAGAACCGGGTTCAACGTGCAAAACTCGACCTTCTAACGTTCGTTCAACCTTCAACCTTCTAACGTTCAACCTTCAACCTGCAACCCGTAACCTGCAACATTCCAACCTTCAACCTTCAACCCTCAACGTTCCAACCTTCAACCCTCAACCTTCCTCCGGCAAGGGCAGGCGTGGTCGTTCGCCGAAATCAGGAAGTTTGGGCGCGTGATCCTGCATCAGGCGCAGCACTTCGGCAATCGCGCGCTCGAGTTGCGGATCGACGCCCGCAACGTAATCCTGTGGTCGCATTTCGACTTCAATATCCGGTTCAACGCCGCGATTCTCCAGTTGCCAGCCCGCCTCCGCCGACCAGAAGGAAAACTCCGGTTGCGTGGTCACACCGCCGTCGATCAGGGTGTCGCGTGGATAGATGCCGATGACCCCGCCCCAGGTGCGCTTGCCGATCAGCGGACCGAGTTTCATCATTTTGAACACGTGGCTGATGATATCGCCGTCGGATCCGGCCGCTTCGTTAATGATCGCCACCATTGGTCCCATCACCGACTCCGGCGGGTAGGGTTCGGGTTCGCCCCAGCGTGAAACACCGTATCCGAGACGCTTTCGCGCCAGTTTTTCGACGATTAACGGCGAAACGAAGCCGCCCGTATTATACCGCAGGTCGACGATCAACCCTTCATACACCACCCCGGCAAGAAAGCCGCGGTGGAACTCGGCATACCCGTGTGCCTGCATATCGGGGATGTGGAGATACCCGACGCGCCCCTGCGTTGCGTCGTGGACGATCTGCCGGTTCCGTTCGACCCATTCCCGATAGCGCGCGCGACTCTCGTCGTAGAGCGCCTTAACGGTCACCGATCGAAGCGTACCGTCCATCTTCATAAAGGTCAACAACACATCGCTGCCCGCCTGGTTGATCAGCAATTCGTGCGGCGATACGTTTCGCCCGACCCGATGCCCGCCGACTGCGATCAGGCGGTCGCCGGGCACGATGTTGATCCCTGGCTGCGCCAGCGGCGAACTGGCGCGCTCGTCCCATACATCACCCCGGATCACTCGCTCGACCACATAACTGTCGGTTTCGGCGTCGTAGCGCAGATCTGCGCCCAGTCTGCCTGGGCTGTAGCGCGGCTCAGGACGGTAATCACCACCATATTCGTAGGCATGCGATGTTCCCAGTTCGCCCTGCATCTCCCACAGCAGATCGGAAAATTCGCCGCGCGTTGCAACCCGATCAAGCAACGGCAGGTAGCGCTGATAGACCGCCAGCCAGTTGACTCCCGACATATCCGGCGTCCAGAAATGATCGCGCTGGAGACGCCAGGCTTCGCGGTACATCTGCCTCCACTCCGCTGGCGGCGAGACCAGCAGTTTGATGCGCGCGAGATCGATCCATCCGCTCTTCCGTCCAGGCTCAGGGCTGTTATCCTTCGGTTTCTCGCCTGCTCTCACAACGCGCACCCGATTGCCGGAACGGTAGATCAGCGTCTTCGCATCGCGTGAAAGGGCAAAGCGCGAGACGCCATCGATCAACGTGTCGCTACTCAGGGTCTCGAAATCGTAGACATCGAGACGCCCGCGACTCGCTGACGCACTGCCCGACATGTGCGCCTGACTCAGCATGCCTTCGATTGGAAAAACAGTAAAGAGCGCCTTTCCCGGTATCCCCGCGATCTGCCCATACCGCCCAACCGGTACGGGAAACGCGACAATCCGGTCGGCGATGCCTTCGAGATCGATCACGACGCTTTTCTCGGACGACGCCTCTTTCGGAGCAGTGGCTTCTTCCTGACCCGACGGCGCTTCACCTGGAGCAGGCTTCGCCGTCGGTCGTTCCAGCGGATGCGGACCCGGCACAAACGGCGAACGCAGATCGGCGCGCAACGTCACCAGAAATGGACGCGCACCGCGGGGAAATCCCAGGTCGAAATGAATATCATCACGCACCGGATCGAGATCGCGGTATGAAATAAAATAGAGATACTTACCCTCTGGATCGAACGCCGGAGATCGATCGACCAGCACCGGTCGCGTGACCGGGGTGATCGTCCCGGTGGCGATCTCGCACAGTTTAATAACCGATGTCTGCTCCGTTTCCCAAAAGCCATACGCAAGCCAGCGTCCATCTGGCGACCAGGCGATGCCGGGCATAGAGGCATATCGACTGCGATCAAGCAGCCGCACGGAGCGATCATTCAGATCGACCAGCAGCAATTCATTCCGGTTATTCGCAAGTGCGACAAGCGGCGCTTTGGGGGAGACGGCGAGCGTCAGAGGACGACCGATATCGAGTCCGTCCAGGCGCACCGGTTCCTCAAACAGCAATGTCGATGATCCCGTTCCAGGCTGGACATCCGCGACGTCCGTTCTGGGAGCGACCTGACCATTGCCCAATGTGACCGGGTGGACTTCCAGCATCTCTTCGCCTGCGGCATCACTTACCACCACAATCCGCCTGCCGTCGGGCAACCAGTCAGCCAGGCGATAGCGCACTGCGCCAGGATCGCCGTGCTGCAACACAGCCCCTTCCCAGTTGCCGAATGTAAACGGCTTGCCGCGAACGACGGCGACGAGCGAGTGCCCCTCCGGATGCAGTGCAACACTTTGAAGAAAACGCGCCGGATCGACAAAACGACGCTTTCGCTGCGTTCGCGGGCTGTGCAGTTCGATCTCGATCTTGCGCGATCCATTCGTTGCCGGATCAAACAGGTAGAGATCCGCGCCAGCATGGTAGACGATCCGCCGTCCATCGGTGGACGGAAAACGCGCATAGTATTCGCGGTGCCAGGTATGGCGTTGCAGGTCCTCGCCGGTCGGCAGGCATGAATAGAGATTTCCGACGCCTTCGTGATCGGACACAAAATAGATCCGGTCGCCAACCCACAGCGGAATGGCGATATTGCCGGGGAGCGAGATCAGACGCCGCCACTCGCCGCTCCCTTCCGGGTCGATCCACACATCGCCGGTGCGTCCGCCACGATACCGCTTCCAGCGCGCCGGGTCGCTCTCGTTGCGCCCGATGACCACGCCGCCGTTCGGTCCATACGACACGTGAACCGCCGGACCGGTCGGGAGAAGGCGCGGCTCGCCGCCATCGGCAGCGACAGCGTACAGCAGGGGAGATCGCAAAAACGGTGAATGCGCAGAACTGGCAAACAGAATATCGCGCCCATTGCGAATCCATCCGCATACGCGCATTGTTTCACCGAGAAACGTCAGCCGACGCGCTTCACCGCCCACTGCCGGCATCACAAAGACTTCTCCCGGTCCCTCATCGCGTCCGACAAACGCCAGCAGTGTACCATCGGGTGAGAGTGCTGGCGACTGTACACTGCCAGGGTTCGCGGTCAACCGTCGCGCTACGCCGCCCGATGCAGCAACCGACCAGAGATCGTCTTCACACACAAAGACGACGGTATCGTTATGTATTGTTGGCCAGCGATAATATCCGTGCGTGCTCATACCGTTCCCAGTCAATGAAGCGAGAATGCCCGATAATATCCGGCGGGGGAAGTGTACCACAATTGGGGAGTGATGGGAAAGGGTGAACGAAGCACGTGCGCAGCGTTTCGGACTTAACCAAACATTGACAAGCGATTCAGGTAGTGTTATGATTTCTTCACTCTTCGCTTCTGGTGAATGATTCCCGACGACGATTGTCATCGCGAACCTGTCGTGGGTGTCCAGGAAGCCACCACAGCGCTGCACAGGCGCGGTTTGACCGTATCTATAACTATTGCGCAGAACCAACCTGTTCCTATGCACGAACGCTGCCATGCCACCGGCAACGCACTGAGGAAACGCAACACGCGAGCGCGTGTGCGTGATAGATTCTTCGCTTTCAACAAGGACACGGAAAGGAACACCAGCGCATGACACACGACAGGAAAGCACGAATGAACCGACGCACGTTTCTGCGCGCTGCCGCCATCGGCATCGGGTCTGCGGCGCTCGCCGCCTGCGGCGGCGGCGGCGGCACAACCGCACCAACCCAACCGCCAGCAACGCTTCCCCCGCCAACGACGGCGCCAACCCTTGCGCCGGTTCAACCAACGCCGCCGCCAACCGCCGCCCCGGCGCCAACTGCTGCACCAGCGGGCGCCGTCACGAACTCTCTCGGCATCACCCTGCCGGAGAACGCTGCACCACTCGAACACCAGACCTTTGTCGTCTATTTCGACATCACCGCCGACTTCACCAGCCCCAACCAGATGGAAACGATCTACAAGTCGGGAGGCTTCGGCAGCATTACCAACCTGACCGGCGATACCCTCGTGCGCCTGAACAAGGACTTCCAGGTGCAACCGGCTGCCGCGCTCTCGTGGTCGTCCGATGAGACCGGCAAAGTCTGGACGTTCAACCTGGATCCCAACCTTGTCTGGAGTGATGGCACACCGGTCACGGCGGAGGACTTTGTGGCAACCTTCCGCTACGCCGCCGATCCGAAGCATGCCTGGGACTTCGCGTGGTACTACAGTGCGCCGGGGGCGATCAAGAACTGGGACAAGTGCGTTGCCGGCGAACTGCCACTGGAGGAGCTTGGCGTCACAGCGAAAGATAAGCACACCCTGGTGATCGAAACTGAAACGCCAGCGCCCTTCCTGCCCGCCAAACTGGTCTACAGCGAGGTGCTCAGCGCCGCGAAACTGAAAGAGTACGGCTCCGGTCTCTACACCGCAGACCCGGAGAAGACCATTTCGTGCGGACCGTACATTCTGAAAGAGTTCAAGCCGCGCGAACGGGTGGTATTCGAGATCAACCCGACCTACAAAGGCACGAACCGTCCGCGGATCGAGCGCGTCGTTCAGATCGCAGCACGCCCCGAAGCCATGTTTGCCGGATACCAGGCAGGTGAAGTTGACCGCGTGACCGGCGAGCAACTGCAAACAGCCGACAACGAGATCATCGCCAGAGACCCCGAACTCTCGAAGCAGGTGCGTCTGACCGCTGGCGACTTCCGCACCGATTACCTCTTCTTCGACTGCCAGAATCCGCCGTTCAACGATGTACGTGTGCGCCAGGCGTTCAGCCATATCGTCGACCGCGATACGCTGATCAAGACGATCATCACGCCAACACAGGGCATCCCGGCATACTCCTTCCTGATGCCCGGTTTCCCGGCATCGAACTCAGAGGGGTTGAAGGATATTCAGCGCTACGACCCTGAACGCGGACGTGCATTGCTCAAGGAAGCCGGCTACGAGGGTGGCAAAGGGTTCCCCAAACTGACCTTGTGGCTGCGTAATGAGCCGCAGATCCGCCAGGCGCTCGCCGCAGCAATTGCCGCAGCCATCACCCAGGAGTACGGCATCGAAGTCGAGGTCTCAAACAAAGACTTCAAGACGTTCATGGATGCGCTCAATGCCAAGCCGACTCAGATCCAGTTCGGCATGGTGTCGTATGGTATCGACTTCCTCGATCCGTCGAACATGCTCGGCGTCTGGCTCAGCACCGGTCGCCACAACTGGTTCAACAAGAAGTTCGACGAGATGGTGCTGGCAGCGTCGGAGAGCACTGATCCAAATCGCATCCAGGTGTTCCAGGAAGCGGAGCGATTGCTGTGCGAAGAAGCGCCAGCGGTCTTCATCTACCACCGTACCGTCGCCGACATCTATAAGCCCTATGTTGTCGGTGAGTGCTTCGAGCCGAATATCGCCGGTTTCTCCGGTTTGCAGTGGCCCGGCTTCACATCAATGAGCGACTCGTTGCAAACCATGTATATGAGCAACGAGGTCACGAAATATCGGAAAGCGCCGCCGAAATAAGCGGGTCAGAAAGGGGGTGAGGGGTTGGGGATCATCGCCATGCAACCCTCCCCTGCCTCTCACCTCTTACGGAGTTGCTCATGGTTGCCTACATTCTGAAGCGCCTGGCAGGGCTGGCATTTGTCTTCTTCCTCGTGTCGGTCGTCGCGTTTTTGCTCATGCATTCCACTCCCGGAGGACCGTTCGACGAGCCGAATATGCCGCTGCCGCCAGCGGCTAAAGCGAACATTCTTCGCAAATACGGTCTTGATCAACCGCTCCATATTCAGTACATCAACTATATCACAAATGCGCTACGCGGCGATTTCGGCTATTCGTTCTCAAGCCCAAGCGAAACCGTCGCCCAGGTCATTGGGCGCACCTGGCCCATCAGCATCACCCTTGGCGGCGTCACCGTCATCGTGGCGCTTGGGAGTGGCATCCTGATCGGGATTCTCGCTGCCGTCCGTCAGAATACGATTGTCGATTATGTCGCCACCTTTCTTGCAACCCTTGGTCTCACCGTGCCCAATTTTGTGATTGCGCTCTGGCTGATCCTGGTGTTTGCAGTCGAACTTCAATGGCTGCCGATCGGCGGATGGGGCGAAGACTGGCGTCAGATCATTATGCCGATGATTGCCCTGGGGTTGGGACCTATGGGGATCGCCACGCGCTACACCCGCGCCAGTCTGGTTGATGTTTTCACGGCGGATTATATTCGCACTGCACGCGCCAAAGGGTTGGCTGAGCGGATGGTCGTGATGCGCCACGCCGTCAAGAATGCGCTCATCCCGATTATTACAGTGCTGGGTCCGCGTATTCCCGATCTGATCACCGGCACGATCTTCGTCGAGACGATGTTTCGCGTGCCGGGTCTGGGCAAATTCTTTGTCGAGAGCGTTCTCGACCGGGATTATCCGATGATCATGGCGTTGACGCTGCTGATTGCAGCCCTGTGGGGTATTGTCTATCTGCTTACCGACCTGTTGTACACCCTGATCGATCCGCGCGTGAAACTAACGTAGCGCCATGAACTACTGTCAGAGAGTGCTATGAGCGCAATTGCGACAAAGGATGCTGTCACTGCTGTTGACCCGATCATCTCTCGCCCTCCGAGCAACCTCTGGCGCGATGCCGCCATTCGCTTCTCGAAGAACAAACTGGCGATGGGGGCGTTGATCGTCGTCGGGTTCCTGGTATTTCTGGCTGTGTTCGCCGATGTTCTGGCGCCACAACCCAATTTTGCCCGCCCTATCGATGCGCGCAAGTTTCCCGGAGAGGCGGGATACATCCTGGGGACTGACGATGTCGGGCGCGATATGTTGAAACGGTTGATCCACGGCGTCCGCACCTCGCTGATCGTCGGCATATCGGTGCAGGCGATTGCGCTGGTCATTGGGGCTGCGCTGGGACTGAGCGCGGGATTCCTGGGGGGATGGGTTGATTTCTTCGTTATGCGGGTCGTCGAACTGTTTACCGCCATTCCGCAGTTGCTGTTCGCCCTTTTCCTGATTTCGATCTTTGGCAGCGGCATGTTCAATGTTATCCTGGCGATCGCCCTGATCGGCTGGGTGGATATCTGTCGCCTGACACGCGCGCAACTCTTTTCACTGCGCGAAAAAGAGTTTATCGAAGCCGCACGCGCTATCGGCGTTCCTTCGTGGCAGATAGCCTGGCGGCATCTGCTCCCCAACGCGCTGACCCCACTCATCATCGCGGTAACCCTGGGCATCCCGACTGCCATTTTTACCGAAGCGGGGCTGAGTTTCCTCGGTCTCGGCATTGATGAACCGACTGCAAGCCTTGGTAAAATGGTTGGCGTCTCCTCAGCATATATTCGTGTCTACTGGCATATGGGGTTGCTGCCCACGCTGATGATCGCCCTGATCATGCTCAGTTTCTCGTTCGTTGGCGATGGATTGCGCGATGCACTCGATCCGCGCCTGCGGAAGTAGCGTCGGGCGGTGAAGGCGAATATGCTGGCGACCTCTGCCTGACGCCCGTCCTTCAGCGCCGGTGAACCACATACACCGGCGCCGGACCGAGATCAATGACCAGGCGCCCATCGCTGGCGACAATCGTCGCTGTGGCGCCGTCGCGTGTGATCAGCGCGGCAGTGGATGCACTGGTGCTGATGCTGGCGCGTACCGGCGCAGGCGCCCACAAGACATCGATGGCGATGTCGCCGCGCCGGAACTGCGCATCGTAGGCTTCCGGTCCGCTGATGGCGAACATGTCGTCCAGGTAGATCGTTCCGCCGCCGACGAACGCATCAGGGGCATCATCAAGCACGATTGCGTCGAGTCGCGCCGGAGCGTCGATCCGTCCGTTGCCATCGCCACTGATCCGATCCCAGGGTGGCACAGTTCCGCCGATCGGCGCTTCCAGAATGCGCCATCCGGGTGGTCCGACCGCGCCCAGGGCAAACTGCAACACTTCTCCCTCAGCATCGCGGATCCAGACTTTCAGCGTGTTCCCGGAGCCATCGCCATAGACCCATACACCTAGCGCATATGTGCCATCAGGAACAGGTATGGGACGTTCGCGCCGGAAAACGACGTACTCATTTGCGCGGGAAGGGAAGAAATAGCGGAGTTGTGCAGCGCCGCGCCCGCTGCGCATCCGTTCGCCGGTCGGCGCGAAGTTGCCATAGGTCTGATCGCCGCGTCGCCAGGAACCAAAGTTCTCGAAATCGATCAACGATGATCGGTCGAACAGGTCGCGTACCACCACCAGTTCTGCACCGGCGAGATATTCCGTCATGACCCGGTATGCCGTAAACGACGGCTTCAGGCGGCTGTAGTCGAAGTAGCCAGATCCGAAATCGACCAGTCCATAGGGATTGCCGGGATCATCCTTGAGGGTGTACCAGAAGATTTTTTCGACCCCGGCGCGCCAGAGGAGCAGGGTCGCCCGCACCAGAAAGTTTGCCTGATCCTGCTCGTTGACCACGCCGACCGGATCGCGGTCGCCGCGCCCGCTCGACCATCCGATCTCGGTGACCCAGATCGGACGCGCGCCGTACCGTTCGGCGACGGCGCGCGCCGCTTCAACCCCGGCGATCAGGTTCCCGATCTCAGGCGCGCTTGGGCTGACATAGGGATGAATGGCGAGAATGTCAAAACTCGACCAGGCGCCGGCTTCCGCTACCTGACGCAAAAAGGATGGCTCGAACGAGTACACCCCGCCGATCAGGATGGTCGCCTGCGGGTTGACCGAGCGGATCGCAGCAGCCGACAGGCGCAGCAGCGTTGCGTATGCTGCGGGGTCGGGGGCGGGTTTCCAGAAGAGCGGATTATCCGGCTCGTTCCAGATCTCCCAGTGAGAGATGTAGTTGCGGTACCGTTGCGCGACAGCGGCGGCGAAGGCGGCAAACCGCTGCGGATCGGGGGCATAGAACGAAACGCCGTGCGGCGCATCACCGGGGAATGGTGTCGCCCAGCCGGGCGGATGCCCGATGACGCCGAGAATATTCACGCCGCGCCGACTGAGTGCGCGTACCGCTTCATCGGTGTACGTCCAGTCGTAGGGCGCATCGGGTGTTGGCTGAATGCGAAACCAGTGGACATCTTCGCGCGCCCAACCGACCCCCAGACGCGCCACGACATCTGCCGGGATGGACATCGAGGCGGGATCCCAGTAGCGGGTTGCCAGATGTGAGTTGATCCCGAAGGGAGAGTCGTTCGACATCAGACGCGGCGTTTCCGCGACCGCGAGCGAAGATTCGGACGGCGGCGTGACCGCAGGCGCGATCAGTGCGACGATAACAAGAACCGGCAGGATATGACCGATGCGAAACAGTGATGTTGAGCGCATAACGCGCCAATTATACCATTCACGGAAGCGGGGGGGAGACGCGTCTGCTACGGCGCCACAATGTGCACGACGGTCGTTGTGGCGGTTCCGGTCAGCGCGCGAGCGCCGGGCAGGATCAGTTCCGGCGGCGGAACAGCATACGATCCCGGCGTTACCGCGCGCACCAGATAGGTGTATTGATAGATGCCGGGTGCAAGCGCCTCGACCGCTAGTTCGATCCGGTCTGAAAACAGATCGATTTGACGAAACACCGGACTCGATCCAGCATCGACCGGCACGAATCCGGCAGGGAACGCATCGCGCAGTGTCACAAAATGTCGCTCGGTGTGAGCAACACAGGTCAGTCGTACTTTGATCAGTTGTCCAACCCGGAGACGCGCCGGATCCAGCAGAACGCCGGTTTGCGGATCGAGAAACTCGCGGATCAGACCGACGCCTTCCGCAGGAAGCGCTGCGTGATCCGCAGAGGTCACCTGCCAGGCAACGAGCGCCGGGTTGCCATCGCCGGTCACCACGAGCGTGTTGACCGGGCGCAGATCGCTGAGAGGAATAGGAACGATCCGTAACACAGCGTCAGGCGCGGCAGGTGCTACGACAGGCGCACCGTTGAGCGTCATCGCAACGGTCGCCGGTGTGCTGGCAGGCGCAATCGCGCGCAATGCCTGCACCACGCGCGCCGTTGTATATGCGTCGCCCCATCCCGCTGGCGTCATACGGCTGATCAGCCAGCGCGCGGCATGAGCAGTCAGCGGATGCCGCGGTGATGCGTGGTGAACTGCACGCGCTGCAATTGCAGTCGTTGCAACATCATCGTGCGGGAATGCGCCGCCGTCTGGCGCCGTCCACCACGCTTCCGTCTGTGTGCGTTGCGCCAGACTGATCAGACGGGGAAGCGCAGGGTCGATGCGCGCCTGATCCGGCGGCAGCATCAACAGGCGACACGCCAGCCCGGACGCATTCAAAGCGTTTTCGTCCCATTCGCGCGGGACAGGAGCGTCAAGCTGCGTCAGCGCATAACTCAGGCAGATGCGCGTTTCGAGCGAAAGGACGGGATCATTCGCCAGTCGGGATGCCAGGTTGATTGCGCGTTCCAGTGTTGTATCCGGAACGGCAAAACCAGACTCCTTCGCCCTGGCGAGCACCTCAAGCGTCGCTGCGGTAACGACCGGACTCGAAGATCCCTGCCGCTTCCATGTCCATCCGCCATCGGCTGCCTGCAATTTCGCCAGATGATCGACCGCTATCTGTGTTTCCTGGCGAGCATCCGCCAGTGATGCCGCCATCAGAATGATCGCCACATCGTCGAGCGCGTGGCGATCCGCCAGTGCGGCAAGCGCGCGCGCCTGTTCAAGCGCCAGCGCGTCCAGGGAGGGCGCAACGGCGATATCCAGGCTTCCCCACCTTGCCTGGGGCGCCGGTATCGCCGCCTCGAACCGCTCGGTCACAAGCGCGCTGCCTGTGCTGAGCACCGTCGTCGCTGGCGGTAACACAGACAGATCAGTTCGCAGTGTCTCACTGAAAGCGTCATCGGCCTCGACAATCGCCTGCACCGCCATGGCAGCGCCAGATGACGGCGCCTGCACCGTGAACGTCGCTAACGCAGCGCCTTCTGTGGGAACTGCGGTTGTCTGCACAACGGCGGTTCCATCTGGCATCCGCATTGTGATGCGCGTCTGACGCGGGACATCCTCTTGCGTGGTGAGACGCACGCCGACAACGAACCGATCCCCGGCGCGCGCGAACTGTGGCGCAACAATCTGCGCAACAATTGGTTGCCTTGCCTGCAACGCAGCTCCGGTTACACCAAAGCCACGTTCACCCGCAACCCATACCCGCACCTCATGTGTGCCTGAGGTCTGGGGCAACGGTGCATCGAAGCGGATCACGCCGTTCCTGTCCGTTCGCCCGGTGCGCCAGACGACGGGTTCCTGCCGATCATCATCGCCTGCCGTAATTCGCACCAGCACATCCGCAGACACTGGAGCGCCACGCGCATCCGTAACGGTGATCGTCAGCGCTGCGGTTGCTCCCGGATCATACGTCTGTGCATCGGTCGTCACTGTCGCCAGGAGCGATGGAGTGATCGCAGTCACCGGCACATCGACCTGTAACCGCCGATACGCTGGCGACTGCACCCCAGACGTCAACGTAACCCGGACAACCGGCGCATCGGCGGGGGTCAACGTGAGCGTCAGCGGTTCTCCAGCGCGCACAGTGCGAAGTTCGGTCACAACATCCCCTGACGCCCGTTGAACTGTCAGCAATGCCAGACCTTCCGGGATCGGCGCCAGCGGCAAAAGCAATGCCGTATCGCCAGGTTGATACCGCGCGCGATCAGCAACCAGCGACACGCTGGTGCGAGGTTCGTTCCAGGCAGTAAAACCGGGCTGATACGCACGCAGAACAATATCGGTCGGCGGAGACGCCAGACCGCCGCCGACCAGCGCTGCGCGAACCCGGTATACCCCCGGTTCAGGAAGCGACACAGCGAATGTCGCCCGTCCATCGTTATCGGTGGTGATCACACGACTCAGGAGTTGCCATTCGGATGGCGACACGCCCATATCACTGGCAGTCTCGCCGTTGAGCCGCACTGCATCGATCTGCACGCGCTGCGCGGCAAGCGGTTGATCGCCCGCCAGGGTCACCAACTCGACACTTGTCTGACCTCCTGCGCCCACGAGCGATGTCGCAGCCCGCAGACCGACTGCCGGTGCGGGTGCTGTATAGATCGTTCGATCAAGCGTCGCCGCCAGTCCGCCAGCTTCGACAATCTGCGCCTGGATGCGAACGTGATACCAGTCTGAAGGGAGCGCGAGTGTCAGCATACCCTGTTCATTAGTGACGCCGACACCTGACAGAGATGCAAGCGGCGTTTCCGGTCGGCTGAACACGAAGTCATCCCTGACCGGCAGCAGTATCGGTTCTGGATCGATTGTCCAGGTAATCGTTGCGCCTGCAATCGGAAGACCTTCCGGTGTACGGACAGAGACGACGACCTGATCCTGCGTTATGCGCGTGATTGACGCACGTAATGGCGACGAAGGCGGATGCACATAAAATTGGAGCGCCGCACGCTCATCGTGAGGAGTGAAGAGGCGATAGACGCCAGACGGCGCATTGGAGGGAAGCGCCAGCGTCGCGTCGATCATTCCTGAGGCATCGAGAACAATCCGCTTTCGCAGGCGAATACCCGACGGACCCTGGATGTCGAGGTCCAGCGACTGTCCCGGATCAGGAATCTCGAATGCCTGTGATCCCTCCTGGCGAATGAGGCCACGGATCGCCACCGATTCGCCCGGAGAGTAGACGGATCGATCAGTCGCCAGGATGATTCGCAGGCGTGGCGCAGGCGCCGATTGCGCTGGCGCCTCCGGTGTGGCGAAGGCGGGCAGAAGCGTAGCAACAGCGACAAGATCGCGCGGATTGACGCCAGACAGATCGGTTTCCCACACCCCGCGCTCATCACTGCGTCCGACGGCGATCAGTGTTCCCTGCCGATAGAGCGCCAGCGGCGTATCGGAAATGACCGATGTACTGGCGATGTCCGTCACCCATACGATGGCGCGCTGTCCGACGACCTGAAACGAGAGCGTGACACGCGACACCGCCAGGAGAACGCCGGCGCCAGCACGCTCAGGCGAGCGTATGCGCAGGAAGTAGAAACCCGGCGGCAGCGGCGCGCCACCATCGAGGGTCACCGTCACTCGCTCTTCGACGACCGTATTGAGCGGATCGGTCAGCGGCTGTGTCCAGAAACGCAAAGGTGACAGACCATAGCGCGCCGGCTCGAACGACGTCCACTCGGCATCGCTGAAACTCAACGCACGCAACAACGTCGCCTCATCGAGCGGATAGAGCGTCAACCGCAATTCCGAGAGGTTCGTCCGCCGCGTCAGCAGGTCAATCGCTCGATCAGGGAGCGACCGTATAACGCGACCATTCGCTTCCGGCAGCGTGAGCGATGGTGCAGCCGGTGCGGTAAAAAAGCGAACCTGATAGTCACGCCCCAGCGCAACACCGGCGCGATCTGAAAGCGAAGCCGGTATTGTTATCGTATACAGGGTGGCAGCCTGAAGTTGCGCATCAATGCGCGCTTCACCGTCGTTCGTGACGACCCGCAGATTTGCAACCGGCGGTTCGACGCGCAGATTGTCGCGCAGGACGCCAGCATCGATTGGGGTGCTGAAGATCAACCGCACACTGCCTCCCGGCGGAAGCAGTTGACCCTCACCGGGGAACCGTCCAATCAGCGCTGGCTTTGGCGCTGTCATAAAACTCCATCGATACGGCTTTACCAGCAGCGGACTTCCATCCGCCGTCTTTGCTGGAAGGGCAATCGTATACACAACGCCAGCCTGCCATTCAGCAGTCGGGGTGTACGTGACAACCTGCGTTCCGTCGGGCAACACGACGTCATCGAAGGCGCCGGGCGTCGGCGGCGTCACCGACAGCGCCGCTTCGAGCGCCTGCCGATCAACTGGCTGCGAGAAAACGATGCGCAGCGGCTCGCGGAGCGCGACCTGACGCGCATTTGGCGCTGGCGACACGTTGAGCACGGTTGGCGCCAGCGTGGCGAACGACCAGGAATAGGCGCGACCAAGCGGCGTACCGCTCTGATCGGTCAGATCAGGCGATAGTGAGCAGGTATAACGAATACCGGGACGAAGCGGTTGATCCGGGCGAAAGAGAAGCGTGGCAGGATCGATCCAGACAACACTCCCGGCAACCGGCGGATCGGTGCGGAACGCAGGTAACAATTCAGGAACGGCAAGCCGGTCGGGAGGAACAATGGATCGGCTGAACCGTACACTGATGAGCGTATCGACAGGAACCTCAACGCTGCCATCACGGGGCCACAGGGACGTCACCGCTGGCGGCGGCGCTGTTTCGAATGTGAAAACGAACGGTTCATCCAGCGGGCGGAAGAACCGGCTCAGCGCCGTCTCATCGATGCTGACCCGATAACGCATGCCTGCCTGAAGCGTCTTCGTTGGTGTGACAGTCAGCGTTGTACGCGAATCATCCCAGGCGTAGACGACGTCGCTCTCGGGTTCGATGCGCAACGCACGTTCGACGCCGGGCGGATTCATCGGCGTGTTGAACTGAATGATCAACGCTGTGCGCGGCGAAACATCACGCGCACCATCAGGCGGCGAGACCGCCACAACCACAGGCGAGTCGGAGAGCCAGGGGAGAAGAAGAAAGCGCGATCCGGGCAGCGCAAGAGACGCCAGAACAACGACCAGCAGGGCGGCAGTCCAGATCAAACCGACCTGTCGCAGAAAACGCACACGTACTCCTCAGCGACGAGCGGCGACGCGAACCAGCACATGCATCAACAGGCACTGTCTCTATCGCAGTATAGCACACCCCGCTCCTGTTATGCACTGATCAGGGTTTGGCATCATCATAACGTATGTGTCTGTCGCACAACTTCAAAGGGCTTCATCAGGACGGCGATTATAGCAGATATCCGCGCACAACTTGTTCCCACTCGATCAGACGTTGCATCTGGCGCTCGTTGAGCCCAATGATCGGTCGCGCACGACGCACCTGTTCCAGCGCCGCAACGCTCGTTGCGCCCTGTGCTACCAGGTATGCTGCGGCAGTCAGCGGCGCGCGCCCAACGCCAGCGTGACAGTGGATCAGGGTTGCCAGTCCATCCGCATGCGCGTCGCGCACAAACGCTACCGCGCGATGCAACTGCTCAATCGTTGGCGGGTGGAAGTCGATCACTTCCAGACGCAGCACACGCTCTGGCGGCGGTCCGTCAAACACATCCTCGCGCTCCGCCTGCAGGCTCAGCACGGCGCGAATGCCTGTCGCGCGCAACTGCGGCCACTGATCGGCGCGAAACTCGCCGCCAACATACAGAAGATCATGAACGCGACTGACATTCAGCCCGAAGAAACGGTTCCATTGCGCTGTCGTGTACCGCCACATCCAGGCGACAACATCTTCGCGGGAGACAATCATAGCAGACAGTTGCCGTTGTTCGTCGGTCATGGTGTATGATAGGCTTCCTGAAGAACCCGCCCGCAGATCCGGACGGTGCAGACAGGTATCTACAGGCAGGCGCTCGTGTCGCGCGCATTATACACGAGAACGAAAGGAACCTCGATGCTTACCGCTTTTGTGCTCATTCAGACCGAACCGGCGAAGATCGCCCAGACTGCTCAGGCAATCGCAAACCTGCCGAATGTTGCGGAAGTGTACAGCGTCACCGGCGATTTCGACATTATTGCGGTGCTCCGGCTGGCGGAATACGAACAACTTGCCGGGGTTGTGCCCGAAAGTCTGGCGCGGATCGACGGCATCACGCGCACCAGCACCATTCTGGCATTCCGGCGCTACTCAGCGCAGGATCTGAAGGCGGCGTGGGATATGGGAGTGGCGTAGCGCCGATGAGTCTGGCAGAGTATCTGATGCGACGACGACGGTGGGTTGCCATTGGCATCGGAGTTGCTGCGGCAGCGGCGCTGATCAGCGGCGCGCGCCCCGCGCCGCTGCGTCTGGCGCGGGTGACGCATGTCAGCAACAGCACGCCGCCTGTGGCGATCATGACGCTCCGCTATGCGCGGGGCGCGCGCCCGCGCGTCGCCGTGCTGGATGTCATCGGTGCACAGGGCGCCACCGGCAGCGCCAGCATTCCAGGTGATCAGGAGTTCGTGGAAGTACCGCTGGCGGGCAATCCCGGTGGACCTTATCGGATCGATGCAACCCTGACATACCGGGTCGGCGGATTCCTTCTGGTGCGAAAGGCGACGTTCGCCGATCCTGGATAGCCACGCATCACTTGTTGCGGCGTTTGTGCTCACGACGGGCGGCGCGTCGCCCGCTCGAATGGCGTGGCGTTGCGCCGTTGGAGACGACTTTTTCGCTCTGGGCGCTCCCCTCGCGCGGTGTTGAACGTTGAACCTGCTGAACACGCACCGCTGAGCGCGCGCCTTTGCCACGCTGCGACGCTTCCCATGCCGCCAGACGACCGGGATAAACCGCAGTAGCGTAGTAGATGGCGTAGATGACCAGCAGGACGGACAGAACCGTGACGAGCGTCATCCAGTAGGGCGCAGTGAACGGCTCAATTGCGCTGCGGCGCAACGCGCCAACCGTAGCCCCCAGCAGACCCAGGATCGCCATAGCGTATCCCAGACGCCGCAGCGCCGGACCGCGCACCGGGTTCGCGTCGCTGTGCATGAAAGACAGGTACGCACCAACAATAGCCACCGCGAACTGAGCAATAAAAAAGACCCACTCCGGGGCGCCAAAGTCAGGATTCGGGGTGGTAAAGTAACTCAGGTCCATGGGGGCGTCTCCTGCACTCGGGGAACCATTGATCTATAATTCACACGGATTATACCAACCGGAGAAAAGCGCGTCAAATGCGCCGAAAGCAGAAGGAGACGCATATGCAACTGACCATCGTACCGGTTGAAAACCCGAATGGACTGAACATCATCCTGGGGCAGACGCATTTCATCAAGACCGTCGAAGACATTCACGAAGCGCTGGTCAACACCGTCCCCGGCATCGCTTTCGGATTGGCGTTCTGTGAGGCGTCCGGCAAACGTCTGGTGCGCTGGAGCGGCACCGACGAGGCATTGATCGACCTGGCGCGGCGCAATGCACTGGCGATCGGCGCCGGGCATACGTTCATCGTGGTTCTGGGGACGGGATACTATCCCATCAATGTGCTCAACGCAATTAAGGCAGTCCCCGAAGTCTGCCGCATCTTCTGCGCCACCGCCAACCCGCTCGAGGTAGTCGTCGCCGTTACCGATCAGGGTCGCGGCGTTCTTGGGGTGATCGATGGCGCTTCGCCACTGGGAATCGAAGGTGATGAGGACATTGCCTGGCGCAAAGGGTTCCTGCGGCAGATCGGGTATAAGCTCGGCTGATGCTATAATTTGTTGCAGGAGAAGTATCAGTGCGGGGAAATGCATGGACTACCTGGTTACCATCGGTCTTGAGATACACGCGCAGATTCTGACCCGCTCGAAAATGTTCTGCGGTTGCAGCGCCGACTATGCAGACGCGCCGCCTAATACGCACGTCTGCCCGGTGTGTATGGGGTTGCCCGGCGCGCTGCCGACACCGAACCGTCGCGCCATCGAACTTGCGGCGCTCACCGGTCTGGCGCTCAACTGCCGTATCTCGCATACCAACGTCATCAGTCGCAAAAACTATTTCTATGCCGACCTGCCATCCGGCTATCAGCGCAGTCAGTATGACGATCCGCTCTGTGTCGATGGGTGGGTGGAGATCGAGGGGGACAGCGGTCCGAAACGGATCCGCCTGACGCGCGTGCATATCGAGGAAGATACCGGCAAACTGATCCATACGAATGATGGCGGTTCACTCGTCGATTTCAACCGCGCCGGTGTGCCGCTGATGGAAATTGTCTCAAAGCCGGATATCTCCTCGCCAGAGGAAGCGCGGCGCTACTTTCAGAAGTTGCGCCAGATCCTGGTCTGGATCGGGGTCAACAGCGGCGATATGGAGTCGGGTGCGCTGCGTTGCGATGCCAACGTCTCGGTCCGACCCGCCGGTCAGCAGGAGTACGGCGCAAAAGTCGAGATTAAGAACATCAACTCGTTTCGCTTCGTCGAACGGGCGCTGGCGTATGAGATCGAACGCCAGATCCGGGCGCTCAAAGCCGGTGAGCCGATCGTTCAGTCAACCCGCGGGTGGGACGAGGTCAGCGGCACAACCGTTGCCCAGCGCACAAAAGAGTTTGCCGAAGATTATCGCTATTTCCCGGAACCGGATATCCCGCCGCTGCATTTGACTGATGCCTGGATCGATGAACGGCGCGCCGAACTGCCGGAGTTGCCCGATGCACGACGCATCCGGTTCATCGAGGAGTATGGGCTGACAGCGTATGACGCAGGCGTGCTCACCGATGAACGGACAGTGTCGGACTACTATGAGCAGGCGGTGGCGGCGGCGCGCACCCGCGGCGTGATGCCGAAGGAAGTCGCCAACTGGTTGACCGGCGAGTTCTTCCGCCTGTTGAAGGAAACCGGCGAATCGCCAGCCCACGCCGCGCAGCGGATGCGCCCGGAGTACATCGGCGAAGTGCAGGAACTGCTGAACAACGGCGTCATTACACGCACCAGCGCCAAGGAAGCGTTCGAGGCGGCGTTCCGCGAGGGACGCTCCCCGGCAGTCATCGTCGCCGAACGAGGTCTGGCGGTGATTGGCGCCGGTGATGCCCTGACCGACCTGGTGCGACAGGTGATCGCCGGGAACCCGAAGGTAGTCGAAGAGTACCGCCGTGGCAAGGCGACGGCGATCAAGTACCTGATCGGGCAGGTGATGAAAGCCACCCGCGGTCAGGCGAACCCTCAGGCGGTGCAACAGGCGCTGGAACAGGAACTGGCGCGCGAGCAGGCTGCGTGCTGATCGTACCTCTTCCGCCCCGGAAGACGGTACGTATGCAGAATGTCGTGCAGCGCTCGCCCATCTGGAATGAATGTCCTCCTTCCGCAGGGCGCCGATCCGCGCAGGAAGGGGAACATCGGGCTGCGGCGCCATGCAAAGGTGGGATTCGGGTATGGAGACGACCATTCGTACCGAAGAACTGACAAAACGGTTTGGCGACCGCGTTGCTGTTGATCGCATCAATCTGGAGGTGCGTTCTGGCGAAATCTTCGGGTTCCTTGGTCCGAATGGCGCGGGAAAAACCACCACGATCGGCATGTTGTTGGGTCTCGTCCGTCCCACTTCCGGGCGTGCATTCGTGCTTGGATACGATATTCAGAAAGAAACGGCTGCGGCGTTGCGTGAAGTTGGGGCGATGATCGAAGCGCCAGCGTTCTACCCCTACCTTTCCGGGCGCGATAATCTGCGCGTCCTGGCGCGCGCCGCCGGTCTTCCCGACCGTCGGGTGGACGAGGTGCTGGAACAGGTCGATCTGAGCGGTCGCGCGCGCGACCGGTTCGGCGCCTATTCGCAGGGCATGAAGCAGCGACTGGGCATTGCTGCGGCGCTGTTGCACCATCCGCGCCTGATCATGCTCGACGAGCCGACCAATGGGCTCGATCCTGCCGGGCAACTGGAGATTCGGAATCTGGTGCGCTCACTGGCGGGCAGCGGACGCACCGTTTTTCTGTGCAGCCACCTGTTGCACGAGGTCGAACAGATCTGTCAGCGGGTCGCTATTCTCAAACAGGGGCGAATCATCGCGCAGGGGGAAGTGGCGACGCTGGTGCGGCGCGGTGTGCTGGTGCGCACGATTGGCGAACGTGAACGTGCCGAAGCGTTATTGCGCGCGACCCCCTGGATTTCCAGCGTCAGTGACCATGGCGGCGCGTTCCTGATCGATGCGCCGGGCGATCGCACTGCCGATATCAACGCCTTGCTGACCGCCGGCGGCGTGCCGGTGGCAGAGATTCGCAAGTACGAGAGCAGTCTGGAAGAGTTCTTTCTCGAAGTCACCACTGAGCGTGAACGGCGATGATCAACCTCATTCGCGCTGAATGGCTCAAACTCTCACGCCGCCCGTTGAGCTGGATCCTGCTGATCCTCTTTCTCGTTCTGCTCGTGGCGCAGATACTGACACAGTTTGCGCTGACCCTTGGCATGCCGGTGCGAAGCGGCATCGTGAGCGCTCAGTTCGAGGAGTGGCGGCGCGGCGTGCTCTTTCCCGGCATTTTTGCCACGGCGTTGAGCCACGTGAACGGTCTTGGCGGCATCTTTGCGGTGATCTTCGCTGCCGGCGCCATCGGCAGCGAATACAGCTGGGGTACGTTGCGCACCCAACTGGCGCGCGATCCGGCGCGTGATCGCTACCTGCTGGCAAAGTTGACGACAATTATGCTGATGCTGGCGACAGCAACACTGCTGGCAACGCTGCTGGCGGCGCTGTTGAGCGCAGTTCTTTCGCCGATCCTCGGCTCAGCGATCAGCATCACCCCTGGCGATCTGATGAACCTGATCGTGGCGACACTCCGCGCACTCTATGTGCTGCTGCCGTATGTGCTGCTGACGGCATACGCGACGCTCCTGACACGCTCGGTGTTGGGGGGAGTGGCTATTGGGCTGTCCTATATCATCGTCGAAACGGGCTTCGGCGCACTGGCGTTGCTGCGGGTGCTTGGCGGCGTGTGGGCGCTGGTCTACAATCTGACGATTGGACAGAATATCAATACGCTGACGTTGATGAACCGTCATGCCTTCGGTTTGCGCCCGGAAACGACCGCACCGCTCGATCTGTCTCAACTTCCGTCGCCGCTTCAGGCAACGATAGTGGTCGCCGTTTACTCAGCGTTCTTCCTCGCCTTTGCGCTCATCCTCTTCCGCCGCCGCGACATTACCGGTCCAGGCTGATTGGCGCTGCAACGATCATCCACCGGGTGGACGGGATTCGATCAGGATCACAGAAGGCAGCGCTGCAAATGAGTCGATCTGCCAGCGAACGGCGCCAGCATTCACGAAGATGCCACTCGACGACCCGCCATCCAGGTTGAGCGCCCGGTCGATCTCCATATCTGAGGATGCCAGCCACGTCGCCAGTTCCTGCAATGAGAATGCGCTGGTCGGGCAAACGATAAGCAACACGCGCCCCGCGCGATCAATTGCAACAACCGTGCGTCGGGCGCGCTGTCCATTGTCGTTGATGCTGGCGACCACACCACCGGGGTAGATCAGCATAGGGAACGACTGTATCGCCTGATCCAGCGGGATATTCGGATCATACGGCTCATCGCGCAACGCCTGAATCCAGACTCGTCCGTCGGGCGCTGCGGCAAGCATCCCGCCGAAGCCGGCATACGATGTGCCATAGACTGTACCGTCGCTCACGATGAGCGCCGTTGCCCGGTTTTCGGCGGTAAAGAACCCTCCATTGACTGCAACAAGCGGACGGTGCGCCACAAACCAGGTGCGCAGCGGTTGCGGGGCGTCAGGAGCATATCGGATGCGCAGCCGAATCGTTGCCGGATCCAGGCGCACTGCGTAGATTGGAACGGGCGGATCCGATGAGTCTTCGCCGGTCGTGAATGTGCGCACTTCGACGCCGGAGGCAGCGACGATCCAGCCGCTGTCAGAGCGTTCCGCTGCTGCCGTTGGTGAAGGAGCGAGAGTTGGCATGCGCGTTGGAACCAGGCGCGTCGGCGGCGGGAGAGCCGCCCTGCTGCACCCGGTCATCAGGGTCGTACTGACGATCCATACCCACACCAGCGACAGTCGCATACCTGGTCACTCGATCCATAGCGCGTCGGACAGCACTCAACCTCAATCCACGACCCCATCGCCCACCGCTCACCCCACGCTGGCAATCGCACGACTCACGGAAGCGCCACACGTCGCTCAGCGCGGAGCGCGCGCCATGCCAGAAACACAAGGGTCACTGCCGTCAAGGGCAGGACGAACAGCCCCATCACTGCGCTGAATGCTGGCAGAATATCGTGCTGCGACGCCGCCAGGATCAGGTAGAGCGTATAGGCAATATAGTACCCCAAAAACAGCCAGCCTTCCCAGCGAGCGATCAACCTGCCGGTGAAGAAAATTGGCAAACAGGCGACAGCCACGGCAAGCATCACCGGCATATCGAAATTGAGCGCTGCGGGTGCGACGCTGATGCCAGCAGGCGCGACAACGCTTGACAGCCCAAGTACCGAGAGCAGATTGAAGATATTACTCCCCACGACATTGCCAACCGCAATATCACGTTCGCCGCGCAGCGCTGCCACGATTGAGGTTGCGATTTCCGGCAGTGAGGTTCCGACTGCCACAATCGTTAATCCAATCACCAGTTCGCTGACGCCGAACACGCGCGCGAAACTGACCGCGCCATCGACCATCCAGCGTGATCCGACGACCAGCAGCGCAAGGCCGCCGATCAGAAAAGCAACATTTTTGAGCCAGTCGCCAATCGATTGCGGTCGATTGGCATCGAACTCTGCATGGTACTCTTCCTGCACTTCGGCGCTCTCCTGACGGCTCTGGCGAATGGCGAAAACGGTGTAGGCGATGATGCCGGCAAACAGAATGAGACCGTCGATCCGGCTGATGGTCCCATCGAGCGCCATGACGAAGACAACCACCGATATGCCAATCATCAGCGGCACGTCAAGGCGGATCAGTTGCTGCTGAACGACAAGCGGCGTAATTGCTGCCGAAATCCCCAGGATCAGCAGCACATTGGCGATATTGCTGCCAACCACATTGCCCAATGCCACATCCGCCCCATTTGGACCAGACAACGCCGACTGAATGCTGACCGCCAGTTCCGGCGCGCTGGTGCCGAAAGCGACGACTGTCAACCCTACAACCAGCGGCGAAATACCCAGCCCCAGCGCCATGCGCGACGCGCCGCGCACCAGGCCCTCCGCCCCGACGATCAGAAGCGCCAGCCCAAGAACAAAGAGCACGATGGTAACGATATCCATAACTCTGCCTTTTCCTGTACATCCCTGCCGTATAATGTTGCTATTGAAGCAGCACATGCGTCGATTCGTCAAGGGAACTTCCCAACCATCACCCCAAAGAATCTTTCCCCATCTCTCGGTTCCTGGTTCCTGGTTCTCGGTTCCTGGTTCTCGGTTTCTCGGTTCTCGGTTCTCACTCTTGCCGCTATCGCCGCTTTCTGTTACACTTACCGTGCAAGCCCCGACGATGTCGTCCTCATTCCGTCGAGATCCGCCGGCGGCTCGGCTGTTGACCGGCTCGTACATCTATGCGCGAGGTGCAGCGTGAGCGGGACACGCCTTCCGCCCAACCCGTGGCTGGCAGACCACGTGATTTTCTTTACGTCCCGCTGGATGTTGTGGGGAGCGACGCTGCTCTGGCTATTGGTGCAGGGGGCGCTCAATGCAACGTACAGTTGGGTCTTGCTTGCAGCACTGGGGGTCAACGCGCTTGCAGTGGCGCTGGCTCAACCGTATGTGCGCATCGTCCGCCGCAATCCGGCGATCCTGACGATCGATATCGTCTATGGCGTCGCCCTGATCCTGCTCAGCGGCGGGTGGGATAGTCCTTTTCTGCTCTATGCGTGCAGTTCTCTGGTGCTGCCTGCCCTGCTGTACGGTTGGCGCGGCGGTGTGATGGGCGGTCTGACTTTTGTGACGATCAATCTGAGCGGGCTGTGGGCGACAGGCGCTCCGCCAGCCGATCAACTCCTGACGGGCGCAGTCTCTGGCGCCACACTGGCGCTGATCATGATCATGCCGCCGTTGTTCGGCGGGTTGGTCGCTCCTCTGATCGAACTGCTACGCGATTATGTCGAACATCGACGCACACCGCCACGCCGTCCACAGGAACGACCGGATACGCGCCCACGTCGTGCTGCGCCGCCTGATGCGCCGTTGCTGCCACGTGATAGCGTTGGGAATCGCTCGCTGTCGCGTGATGCCAGCGAGCCGTCTCCAGTGATCCAGGCGACTCGTATTCGCACTGCTGAGCATGGCGCCGATGAGTTGCGTCGCCTGTTGTTTGCACCATTTTCGACAGCAGACGTCGAATTGGGCGCGGCAATCGATGTCCTGGCATCGCGCTTCAATCAGCATACCGGCATCTCCGTTCGCGTGACGCAAATGGGGCGGGCGCGTCAGGTGCGTTACGCCCAACGCCAGTTGCTGGTACGCCTCACCCAGGAAGCATTGCTCAATGTTCAGCAGCATGCCCATGCCTCGTCGGTGACGGTGACGCTCCGGTACGATGCGTCGTCGGTAGTCCTGTTGATTCAGGACGATGGGATCGGATTGCTCGATGGAACATACGAGCGCCCCGGCTGGCGAACCCTGCGCACCATGCAGTATCGCCTCGCCGAACACGATGGGCGCCTCGATGTGTTCGAACTTGATGGCGGCGGCGTGACGGTGCGCGCGTCGTTGCCCCTCGATTGACCGTGCGTTCCATCATTCGCTTTGTGAGCCTGGGCGCTGCTGCAGCGCTGCTGATCTATGGATTGTCGCAACCGATCGAACAGGATAGTCGCTGGATAGCGTCGCTCTGGATCGCGCTGCCGCTGCTGTATATCGCAGCACGCCTCTGGTTGCAACCAATGCCGCCTGGCATTGCGCGGAATATCCAGCACCTGGCGCTGGCGATAACCATCGGTTTTGCGGGTCTGGCGCTCCAGTTGCTCCGGCAGCAGTTCGTCCATGCAGACGCGATCGCCAGCGCAGTGTTCATCGATCAACAGACCGGTCAACCGACCAGTAATGTGCGCAAGGTTATTGCGGCGCTGAAAGTCAGGCGTGGTCCAATCCTTGATCGCAATGGAACACCAATCGTCACAACAGAAGTGGTTGAAGGCGATTATGCCGTGCGTCGCTATCCGCTCGCCGAAACATACGATCCGACTGTGTTCGGCAATATCGTTGGCTTCTTCAGCAGTCGTTTCGGTGCATCGGGCATTGAAGCGACCTGCAACGACTACCTTTCCGGGGATCGCGACTCGTGGCGGCGCCTTCAGGATGCGCTGCTTGATCGTCCACGCATTGGCGATACAGTGCGCCTGACGATCGATGCGCGTTTGCAGGCTGCCGCACATGCAGCCCTCAGAGAACGGAGCGGATCAATCGTTGTGATCGACGTGCGAACCGGCGCGGTGCTGGCAATGGTCTCTCGCCCCGGCTTCGATCCACGCGGGCTGGCGTTCAATCCAGCTGCGCCAGATCGTCAGGCGGAGAACCGGCGCATCGACGAATACTGGCGCGCGATCAACGCAGAGGGATCGGGGCAACCGTTGCTCAACCGCCCAACCCAGGGTCGCTATGCACCCGGATCGACATTCAAAACGGTGACGGCGGTCGCAACATTGCTGCACCCTGAACAGGGTCGTCCCGATGCCATCGACTGCCCCGATGAGCGCCCAACCGAACCCGGCGCACCGCCGGTCGTCAATGCTGTGCGCACAGGACTGGAAGGGATCATTCGTTCAACGCCGTTTCCCGCTGAACCGAACCTGGAACGGGTCTATGCGTTTTCCTGCAATACCGCTTTCGCTGAATATGCCATGCGGCTCGGTCCTGATCTGCTGATCGAAACGGCGCGTCGCTTCGATATCTATCGCCCGCAGGAGGCGCCTGCATCGTATGACGGTTTTACCGACCTGCCAACCCTGCCGAGTCTGATCTATGTAAACCCCGGCTTTCTCAATAGCCGCGCGGCGCTCGCCGCAACCGGCTTTGGGCAGGGCGAATTGCAGGTCACGCCGTTGCAGATGGCTATGGTTGCGGCAACAATCGCAAATGATGGTATGATGATGCGACCGTTTCTGGTTGCGGAGATTGTGCGCCCTGACGGTACAACGGTGGTGCGCAACGGTCCGCGCCCGATCCGGCGGGTCATGCCTGTGAATGTTGCTGCGCGTATGCGCGCGAATATGCGGGCAGGCGTCGCTTACGGCTTCGGAAAGGCAGCCGACGCGGTTCCCGGCGTCGAAGTGGGCGGCAAATCCGGCACGGCTGAGTATCCGTGCCCGACCCGCGACAATCCTGAGCAGTTGTGTGCGCACGCCTGGTTCATCGCCATTGCGCCGGTCGAACAACCGCGTTTTGCGGTCGCTATTATGATCGAAAATGGTGGTGAAGGCGCCCGCCTCGGCGCCCAGGTGGCAGGTCAGGTGCTGCGGGCCGCGTTCGAGGCGATTCAGTAGCGCATGCGCCCTGTTTTCGCACATGCGCCGACTCTGACGGTCAACCTGTTCTGTGCAGCGGTTGCGCGAATGGCTCTTGGGAAGACTCTGATACGATTAGGCGCGCTTATCAGCGTGGCAACGCTGACAGGGTGCGGCATGGCGCCAGCATCAGCGGTAACCGCTCCATCTCCGGCAACTCCTTCATGGGAAGCGGAGATCACGCTGACGAACGCTCCAACCGTTCCCCCTGCAACGACGATTCCAATCCCATCGCCCGTCCCGACACCAACGTCGCCGCCGCCAACCGTGACGCCAACATCTCTTCTCTCCCTCGACGAGCGTCTCCAGATTTTCGATGAGGTCTGGCGCATTGTGGACGAAAAGTACCTGTATGCCGATTTTGGCGGCGTCGACTGGGAAGGGTTGTACCCGGAGTACCGCGCGCGTGTGATGCAGGCGCAATCGCGTGATGAGTTCTACGCGGTGATGATCGATCTGGTCGCCCAACTGAACGACAATCACTCGCGCTTCGTACCGCCAGCCGCCGTCGAAGCCGAAGATGCCACCGCCAGCGGGCGCGAGATACGGGTCGGCATCGGCGTGATCGTCCAGCCCAAGCCGGATGGCGGCTTCGTCCAGCAGGTCTTCCCGGAAAGCCCCGCAGCGCGCGCCGACATTCGCCCGCGTGACCGGATCATCGCCGTGAATGGACGACCCTACACAGCGTCCGACGGTGATCTCCAGGGTGCTGTCGGGACGTCGGTGCGCCTGACAATTGCACGACCGGGAGCAAAATTGCGCGATGTGCTGTTGACCCGTCAGGAGGTGCGATCCAGCATTCTTCCCTACTATCGCCGTTTCCCCGGTGATATTGGTTATGTGTCGGTGCCAACCCTGTGGGTGCACGATATGGGCGAACAGGTCAGCGGTGCGCTGACCGATCTGGTGGCGGGCGGACCGCTGCGCGGTCTGATCCTCGACCTGCGCTCGAACCGTGGCGGATGGGGCGATGTGTTGTCGGCAGTGCTGAGCCACTTTGTGCGTGGTCAGGTCGGCGTCTTCTTCGGGCGCGATTATGTGCGTCCGCTGGTGATCAACCCGCCTGCCGGACCGGATCTGCGCAACCTCAGCGCCGGTCTGGTGGTGTTAGTCGATGAGGATACCGCTTCATACGCCGAAGTGATGGCGGCAGTGTTGCAGTCCGAGGCGCAGGCGATTGTCGTTGGTACGCATTCGGCAGGCAATACCGAAACCATTTACGCCCACGCGCTGCGTGACGGCTCACGTCTCTGGCTGGCGCAGGAAGGGTTTCGCCTGCGCGACGGGTCGAACCTGGAAGGGCGCGGCGTTGTTCCCGATGTGCTGCTCGACGTCGATTGGACACGCTACAGCGAGGATGATGATCCCCAACTTCTCGAAGCGTTGCGTTTGCTCGGCGGAGGACCAAAGTAGTGCCTGCATCCACGCGAACTGCCAGCATTGAACGCCGGACCGGCGAGACCAGCATCGAACTGACCTTGAATATCGACGGTTCGGGGATGGTCGATAGTGCGACCGGCATCGGATTTCTCGACCATATGCTGCACCTGTTTGCGCGCCACGGTCTGTTCGATCTGAAGGTGCATGCCTCCGGTGATCTGCACGTCGATGAACATCATACGGCTGAAGATGTCTGCATTTGCCTGGGTCAGGCGTTCGACCGGGCGCTTGGTGAGCGTCGCGGTCTTGTGCGCACGGCGCATGCATATGTGCCAATGGACGAAGCGCTGGGGTTTGTCGCCGTCGATCTGAGCGGGCGACCATACTGCGTGGTCGATGCCGACTTTGTGACGCCGCGTGTCGGACAACTCGGCACCGATCTGATTGCGCATCTCTTCGAGAGCATTGCAATCCATGGGCGAATGAACCTGCATGCGCGCGTTCTGTATGGTCGCAACGATCATCACAAGGTTGAAGCGTTGTTCAAGGCATTGGGGCGCGCGCTCGACATGGCAACGCGCATCGATGAGCGTCTGGGCGGCGCCATTCCCAGCACGAAAGGGGTTCTATGAAACTCGATGCCACTCTGGTTGTCGATGCGCGCCGCCTCAACGAAGCAGGCAGGATTGCGCGCGCTGCCGAAGCGGTTGGATTCGCCGGTCTCTGGACGCCGGAGACGCAGCATAATCCGTTCCTCCCGCTGACGCTGGCAGCCGATCACACTGCCGAGATCCAGCTCGGCACCGCCGTGGCGATTGCATTTGCACGCAGTCCGATGGTCACGGCGCAGATCGCCTGGGATCTGCAGGCGTTCTCAGGCGGTCGTTTCATTCTGGGGTTGGGGACGCAGGTGAAGGCGCATATTGAGCGGCGCTTTGGGATGCCATGGGATCCGCCCGTGCCAAAGTTGCGCGACTATATCCAGGCGTTGCGCGCGATCTGGCAGGCGTTCCAAACCGGCGGCAAACTCGATTACCGCGGGCAGTTCTACAACCATACGCTCATGTCGCCGTTCTTCAACCCCGGTCCGATCACCCATCCGCATATTCCGATCTACATCGCCGGGGTCAACGAAGGACTGGCGCGTCTGGCAGGCGAATTGTGCGACGGCTTCCACGTGCATCCGTTTCATAGCGTGAAATATATCAACGACATTGTGCGCCCCCAGGTTGCAGCCGGTGCGGCAAAAGCCGGGCGGGATCCGGCGCAGATCAGCCTGACGAGCAGTGTGTTCCTCATAACCGGTCCCGATGAAGCAGGCATCCAGAGCGCGCGTGCGTTCGTGCGTGAGCAGATCGCCTTCTACGCCTCGACGCCAACCTACCGCATTGTCCTGGCATGCCACGGATGGGAAGATGTCGGTGAACATCTTTCACGGCTCGCGGCTGCGCGACGCTGGTCCGAAATGGGAGCGCTGATCACCGATGAAATGCTGGACGTGTTCGCGGTGACCGCGCCGCTCGACCGGATCGGTAAGGCGTTGCGCGAACGTTATGCGGGCGTGCTCGATCGGGTGGGCAGTTATCTGCCGTATACCCCCGGTCCGCTCGATGATGTCTGGCGACAGGCAGTGCACGATGTGAGCGGCGCATAGCAGGGATGGGTCGCTTTCCCACATTCCCGTTCAACGAACGCTTCCAGCGCACAGGACGTGCGCTCGTGGCGCTGGCGCTGCTGCTGACCGTTCTGCCAGAATCCATCCGGGCGCAGGGCGACTTCTCGCTCCGCTTCTATGGCACAGGACGCGATGGCGTTGACCGCGTGATGATCCCGATCGATGCGCCGCCGCGTCCGGTCGACGTTGGCGGCGATTTCACCATCGAATTCTGGCTCAAGGCGCTTCCCGGCGAGAATGCGGCGTCAGCCTGCTCTCCCGGCGAGGACAACTGGATCTACGGCAATGTCATCATCGACCGCGATGTCTACTTTGCCGGCGACTACGGCGACTACGGCATCTCGCTCGCAGACGGGCGCATTGTGTTTGGCGTCAATAACGGATCAGAAGGAACAACCCTCTGTGGCCAAACGAACGTAACTGACGGTCGCTGGCATCATATTGCGCTGACACGTTCCGCCTCCAGTGGCAGCCTGGCAATCTTCATCGATGGACGCCTCGACGCCCGTGGGGAAGGACCGACCGGCGACGTCAGTTACCGCGACGGGCGTGCAACCCAGTACCCCGCCGATCCCTTCCTCGTGATCGGCGCTGAAAAACACGATGCCGGTCCTGAATATCCGTCGTTTCGCGGATGGCTCGATGAAGTTCGTATCTCGCGCATCATCCGCTACCGTGGCGCGTTCACCCCGCCAACCGCTCCCTTCACGCCCGATGCCGACACAGTTGCGCTCTATCACTTCAACGAAGGCGCTGGCGCCACAGTCCGCGACTCATCGGGCGCACCGGGTGGTCCCAGCGATGGCGCCCTGCGCGTCGGCGGATCACCCGCCGGTCCTGCCTGGTCAGAAGATACCCCCTGGATCGGTTTGAGTGCATCACCGCCCTCACCAACATCTCCGCCAGCACAGAGTACGCCAGCGCCATCGCCGCAACCATCGCCCACCACGATGATCGCTGTCGTCACGAACGTCCCGCTGCCCACAGACACACCCGTTCCACCGACGCCACCGACGAGCGCGGCGTCTCCCCCGACGCCCACTTCCCTTCCCTCTCCAACACTGCCGACCGCCGGAGCGGTTGCACCCTCGCCGACGCCTGGCGCTGCGCCCGCGCCTCCCAATCCACCGTACTGGCTGCTCATCATTGCGGTAGCCGGACTGGCGCTGGCTGGCGTCGGGGTGGCGCTCATGCGTCGAACGTGATACGACCTGATTCAATATTCATCCAGAGCGCCGGAGATGTTATCGGATGGTAAGATAGTCACGCTATGCTGATCATTGGGATTATTGTATATATCGTATCATTGAGTCCACCGCAAAAAGGGTATGTCACCGCAGTGGCAGAGGCGCTATCGCGTCCTCAAACGCATGCTTTGCCGTGTATTCATCACGGTCTGTTTTCAGGATTCTCCGCGCTCTCGGCGTCTCAGCGGTGCATTTTTGCAGTGAAGTCATCATTGAAACGCAAGGTGTTGAGATGCGCAACTATCGTCTCTGGTTCGTCCGCATCCTGGCAGCGCTCTCAGGAGTCGCGTTTCTCGTCCTGACCCCTGTTGCACCCGCAGCGCCGCCGGTTCAATCAGCGCATCCCGGCGCAGAACCGGCAAGCACAGGCTACGCGCTGCGATTCTACGGCAACGGCGTAAGCGATATCGACCGGGTCAAGGTGTGGATCGACCCTCCCACCCCCGCCGATGTCGGCGGCGATTTCACCATCGAGTTCTGGCTGAAAACGACCGCAAGCGGCGGAACCTGTACGCCGGGCGCCTCCGGCGACGGCTGGATCACCGGGCGCACGATCATCGACCGTGATGTGTATGGCGGCGGCGACCACGGCGATTACGGCATTGCGCTGGCGTCCGGGCGCATCTGCTTCGGCGTGGCGCAGGGGGCGTCCGGGCGCACGATCTACGGCAGCACGACTGTGGCGAACGGACAGTGGCGGCATATCGCCGTCACGCGCAACGCCAGCAGCGGGCAGATGCAGATCTTCGTCGATGGACAACCCGACGCCAGCGGAACCGGCCCGACCGGCGACATCAGTTATCGCAACGGGCGCAGCACCGCCTACCCGAACAGCGACCCCTTTCTGGTCTTCGGCGCGGAGAAGCATGACGCCGGACCGGCATACCCATCGTACATCGGTCTGCTCGACGATATTCGCGTCTCGAATGTGGTGCGCTACACCGGCGCCTTCACCCGCCCCGCGGCGCCGCACGCGGTGGATGGTTCGACCGTGGCGCTGTATCGGTTCGATGAAGGGAGCGGCACGACCATCAGCGACGCGGCAGGCGGCGGCAGCCCTGGCGAGCGTCGCTTCGGCGGCTCGCCTGCCGGTCCGGTGTATGTGACCGATACGCCATTTGGCAGCACACCTCCACCTCCGCCGCCGAACCTTGAGCCACGCGCCTATTTGCCGCTGGTGGTGCGCTGATGGTGCATCAAATGCGCTCAATTGCGCTTGTCCTTTTCGTTGCGTCTGGCTGGCTTCTGGCGCTGCTCGCCGACTCCTGGTTGCGCCAGGCGCAGGCGCAGCCGTCGGGCGGCTATGCGCTCCAGTTCTATGGCAACGGCGTAAGCGATATCGACCGGGTCAAGGTGTGGATCGACCCTCCCACCCCCGCCGATGTCGGCGGCGATTTCACCATCGAGTTCTGGCTGAAAACGACCGCAAGCGGCGGAACCTGTACGCCGGGCGCCTCCGGCGACGGCTGGATCACCGGGCGCACGATCATCGACCGTGATGTGTATGGCGGCGGCGACCACGGCGATTACGGCATTGCGCTGGCGTCCGGGCGCATCTGCTTCGGCGTGGCGCAGGGGGCGTCCGGGCGCACGATCTACGGCAGCACGACTGTGGCGAACGGACAGTGGCGGCATATCGCCGTCACGCGCAACGCCAGCAGCGGGCAGATGCAGATCTTCGTCGATGGACAACCCGACGCCAGCGGAACCGGCCCGACCGGCGACATCAGTTATCGCAACGGGCGCAGCACCGCCTACCCGAACAGCGACCCCTTTCTGGTCTTCGGCGCGGAGAAGCATGACGCCGGACCGGCATACCCATCGTACATCGGTCTGCTCGACGATATTCGCGTCTCGAATGTGGTGCGCTACACCGGCGCCTTCACCCGCCCCGCGGCGCCGCACGCGGTGGATGGTTCGACCGTGGCGCTGTATCGGTTCGATGAAGGGAGCGGCACGACCATCA
>Ga0197142_1000530_pt1 | contig 35209 bp, 29 predicted proteins | sample GBS60_MetaG_FD_148614 | JGI IMG/M metagenome (GOLD analysis project Ga0197142, IMG submission 148614) | Sediment microbial communities from Great Boiling Springs, Gerlach, Nevada, United States - GBS 60_MetaG | ecosystem: Environmental > Aquatic > Thermal springs > Hot (42-90C) > Sediment...
GGCCGAGCTGCGCGGTCGACCGGTGGTGCTCAATTTTTGGGCCACCTGGTGTGCGCCGTGCGAGGCCGAAATGCCCGAACTGGAACAGGCCTATCGCCGTTACGGCAATGCCGGTTTGCTGGTGTTGGGCGTCAATCAAGGGGAGGGTGAGGCGACCGTGCGCGCCTATGCCGACCGCCTGGGCATTACGTTCCCCCTTCTGAGGGATGGGGATATGGAGGTCGGTCGCCGCTATCGGGTCGAGGCCCTGCCCACCACCTTTTTCATCGACCGGGAGGGCATCATCCGGGAGCAAGTCATCGGCCAGATGAACACGGCCGTGTTGCGCCAGCGCTTGCGTTCCATTTTCCCCTGAATCCGACCATGATCACCACCTTGCGCCTGGGGCCGTTGGCGTTGCCCACTTATCCGGTGTTGCTGATCCTGGGCTTTTATCTGGGCCTGTGGCTGGCGGCGAAGACCGCCGGTCGTCGGGGGATGCATCCCGATCATCTCTACAACGCCGGTTTTTATGCCGTTTTGGCCGGACTGGTGGCGGGACGGTTGGGGCATGTGCTGCGTTTTGCAGCAGCCTATCGAGAAGACCCTCTCAGTGTGTTCACACCGAATTGGCTGGCGTTTGAGCCGGTCGCGGCCGTTTTGGCGGCTGCCGTCGTCCTGGTCGGTTATGTCCGGCGGCATCGTCTGCCGCCGGCGATGTTCCTGGATGCCCTGAGCCTGGGCGCCCTGCTCACCCTGGCCGTTCTGGCCCTGGCCGACGGCCTCAACGGTCGGGCCTGGGGCATGCCGACGATGCTGCCCTGGGCCATTGTGCAATGGGATGTGTCTCGTCATCCCGTGCAGTATTACGAGCTGATCGGTACCGGGTTGGTGTTGAGCCTGCTCTGGGCCTGGTTGCCGAGGCTGGCCGCAGGTCAGGTCGCCCTGGCGGCCGTGGCCGGTTATGCCGGCGTGCGTTTGCTGGTAGACGCCTTTCGCGATCGCCCGGCCGTCATCGGCGATGGCTTCCGCCTGACCCAGGTCATCGCCCTGGTGGTGCTGCTGGTGGCGCTCATGATGTTCTATCAGACCCAGAAGCGGCCTGCCGATGACGGCGAAGGCCCATCCTCCTAATCGTCACGCACCTCCAACTTATCGGCCACCAGCGAAGCGGCAAAACGGCGTTCCTCGCCCGTCCGGAAACGGATGGTCAGATAGACATCGTCGGCCTTGGCTTCCACGGCGCTGACGGTACCGCGACCGTAACGGGCGTGGTTCACTTCTTGCCCGACCCGGAGTCGGTGGGCGATCCCAACGGCTGCGGCCGCCGCGACAGGAGGCGAGGGCAGTGGGGCTGCAGCCGTAACCTGTCTGAGCTCCCGATCGCGCCAGGATTCGGCGTAGGGGGGCAGATCCTCCAGGCGATGGATGCGATGACGCAAGGCATCCGCCCGGTTGCGAGCAGCTGCCAGGCGCTCCATGAGCCTGGCTTTACCGGCCATGCGCTTATCCCGGGCCAGCCGGCGGGAGATGCCGGCCAGGGTCATGAGAATGGTCTTCAAGGATTCCGAGGGAAAAGGCGCTGCGGGATCGAGGAGGATGAGTTCGATCCCGTGTTCTTGACACAAGGCTTTGCGTACTTCGTCGCGCGCGGCCTCTTCACGCTCTTCCCACTCACTTTTGCGGCCGGCACCCTTGACCTGGAGGCCGACGAAACGGACGGCCAGACCGATTTCGGGATAGTACAGGTCCAGTTTGAGCCGTCGTCGGGTGCCGGGATTGACCAACCACTCCGGTGAAACATCGCGCTCCAGGCGAAAACCGTCGAAGATACGGGCCAGAAGTTCGTTCCAGGCCATCAGATACAGGGAAGTGCTCATCAAAAACCTGCTTGCAAAGTGGAATGGAGTTTGCCGCCGGGACGGATGAGCCCAAGGGTAGCACACCTGTTCCGGTTCGTCAATGCCGGCCGGGCAAATACGGTTCCGCCTTGCGGTTACCGCTTGCCTTGCTATCTATGCTATCATAGCCCCTTGCAGGTTTGAATCCTGCCCCGGCCCAACCGGGCAGACGAGACCCGAGGTGAAGCGACCATGACAACCTGGACCCCCGAACGCATCAGCGCTACCCTGGAACGCATCCTGCCCCAGGTGCAGCAACCTGCTCGTTACATCGGCGGCGAATGGAATAGCATCGTCAAACCCTGGACCACGATCCGTAGCCGGGTGGCCCTGGCTTTCCCCGATATCTACGACCTGGGGATGAGCAATCTGGGCCTGGCCATCCTGTACGACATCATCAACAAACGCTCCGATGCCCTGGCCGAGCGGGTCTATGTGCCCTGGGTGGATATGGAGGCGCTCATGCGCCGCGAGGGCATGCCCCTTTTCAGCCTGGAAAGCCGTCACCCCATGGCCGAGTTCGACATCGTGGGCATCAGCCTGCCCTACGAGCAGCTCTATACCAATGTCCTCACCCTGCTCGATCTGGCCGGCATCCCGCTGTACACGGCCGAGCGTCGTCCTGAGGACCCGCTTATTCTGGCAGGGGGTTCGGCCATGATCAATCCCGAACCCATGTGGCCTTTCCTCGATGCCTGCTTCCTGGGCGAGGGCGAAGAGGCCATCGGCGAGATCATCACCTGCCACGCGCAATGGCGGGACGAGGGACGGCCCGGAGGGCGCATTGAGCTGCTGCGGCGGCTGGCGCGCATTCAGGGCGTGTATATCCCTTCCTTCTACGAGGCCACTTACCATGCCGACGGCACCCTCATCGCCACACGACCCCGGCCCGAATTCGCCGATGTGGCTCCGGCCACCGTGGTCAAGCGCATTGTCACCGTGTTGCCGCCGCCGGTGACCGACTTCATCGTCCCTTACGTGGACACCGTCCACAACCGCGCTGCCATCGAGATCCAGCGTGGGTGTACGCGGGGCTGTCGTTTTTGCCAGGCCGGGATGATCTTTCGGCCTGTGCGTGAGCGACCCCTGGAGGAGATCCTGGCCGCCGTGGACCGGATGGTGGCGGCCACGGGCTTCGAGGAGATCTCGTTCCTCTCCCTCTCCTCGTCCGATTACAGCGCCATCGGTCCCTTGGTGGACCGGGTGGTGGCCCGATACGGGGATAAGAAGCTGTCCATCGGCCTGCCGTCGCTGCGGATCGAATCCTTCAGTGTGGACCTGATGGAAAAGCTGGAAAAGGGCCGGCGTCGTTCCGGTTTCACCTTTGCCCCCGAAGCCGCCACCGATCGCCTGCGGGATGTCATCAATAAGCCGATTGCCACCGAGCTGATGCTGCAAACGGCCCATGAGGTCTACCGCCGCGGCTGGACCACCATCAAGATGTACTTCATGATCGGGCACCCCACCCAGACTCTGGAGGATGTTGAGGCCATTGCCCGGCTGGCGCATGAGGTCCTGCATATCGGCCGTAAGTACATCGGTCACAAGGCCAAGGTGCGGGTGGGAGTTTCGACCCTGGTGCCGAAGGCCCAGACCCCCTTCCAATGGGCGCCGATGGAAGAGGAGGCCGTCATCCGGCAGCATCAGGAGCATTTGCGCAGCCGGCTGCGCGCGCACGGTCTCGAGCTTTCGTTGACCGACCCCCGCGAATCGCTGCTGGAAGCGGCCCTGAGCCGGGGCGATCGTAAACTGGCAGAGGTCATTGCGCGGGCCTGGCGTCTGGGCGCCCGTTTCGATGCCTGGGGTGATCAGTTCAACTGGTCGGCCTGGCAGCAGGCCTTTGCCGAAGCCGGCCTGGACATGGACTGGTACGCCCGTCGCGAGCGCAGCCTGGACGAAGTGCTGCCCTGGGACCATCTCAGTGTGGGCGTGCGTAAGGACTTCCTGGCCGCCGAGTATCGCCATGCCCTGCAAGGCGCGGTGATCGACGATTGCCGTGACCACTGTTTCTCCTGCGGCATTATCACGCAATTCAAGGAGCAACGGCGGCAGGCCCAGCAGCTTTTGGGTGATGACGGCGGCTGGGGTTGCCCCGGCTTCGGCCGCGATACCCCACGGCAGCCGGTGTCGCCGGTGCCGGTGCCGCTCTATTTCAACAACGAGATGAGTCCCGATAAGCTCGGCCAGTTTGCCGTGCGGGTGCCGCAGCGTCGTGAGCTGGTGGCGGCGCATCAGGCCGCAGTGCAGCCTGCCATCGAGACCTCTGCCCCGGCATGACCTCGCCTCCGCCCCCGGCGCAGCGGCTGCGGCTGCGCTATGCCAAAATCGGGGATGCCCGCTTTATCGGCCATCTCGATGAGGCGCGCTTTTGGGAACGCGTATTTCGCCGCGCCGGTTTGCCTCTGGCCTATTCCCACGGCTTCAACCCTCAGCCCAAAATGCACTTCGCCTCGGCCTTGCCGGTCGGGGTTGAAGGCCTGGATGAGCTGCTGGATGTGTGGTTGACGGAACCGGTCGATCCGGCCATCGGGAGCGAAGCCATTCGCCGGAATCTGCCGCCGGGTTTTCGGTTGCACGAGGTGCAGATCGTCCCGCTCGACCTGCCGCCGATGCAGAGTGTGCTCCGGGCTGCCCTGTACGAGGCCCACTGGCCGGAGGGAATCCCCCCGCCTTCCCTGGCCGAACGGGTCGAGCTTTTGCGCAAGGCGGCTTCCCTGCCCCGGCCGCATCCCAAAGACCCCGGCCGTACCTACGACCTGCGACCGCTTGTGCTCGATCTGACCGTGCTCGGGGCGGATCGTCTGCGCATGACTCTGGCCGCCGGTCCCCGGGGTTCGGCGCGGGCGAGCGAAGTCGTAGCCGCTCTGGACCTGGATCGCTTTTATCATCGCCTGGTGCGCCTGGCCCTGTACCTGGAGGATACCCAGGTTGTGCGTACGCCTGCGCCGGTTTCTTCCTGATGCTGACGTATCGCCTGGTTCTGCCGGACCGACTCGTGGCGGCCATGCCCGTGCTGGTGTGGTTGCACGGCCGTGGCGGCGATGAAACCGATATGGTGCCTTTGGCACCACACTGGCCCGAAGTCATCGTTGTGGCCGTGCGCGCGCCCTACGCGGCTGCGGCCTGGGGTTATGGTCCCGGGTTTGCCTGGTACTTGTATCGGGGTGGGACGCGGCCTGAGCCCGTGCACTTTACCCACTCCCTAACGGCGTTGCATGCCTTGCTGACAGAGCTGCCCCTGCGGTTGCCGGTGCCACCCGGTCCGATCGTCCTGGGTGGCTTCAGCCAGGGCGGTACGGTCAGCCTGGGCTATGCCCTGGCCTATCCCGGCCGCGTGCATACGGTGCTGAACCTCTCCGGCTTTTTGGCCGATCATCCGTCTGTGCAGGTCACCCCGCAGACGGTAGCCCCGACCCGCTTCTACTGGCCCCACGGCATCCACGATCCTGCCGTCCCCCTGGCCGTGGCCCAGGAAGGGCGACGCCGACTGTTGGAGGCCGGCGCCTGTCTGGTGGCGCCGGACTACCCGATGGGGCATACCATCATCCCGGCCGAGTTGGCCGATATTGCCGGGCTCTTGCGCTGCCTCCGAGCCGACAGCGGCCGGTGACCATCTTCTGGAACGACCGGCTTCATTACGCTCCCCCTCTTCTCCGCCATGATTACCGTGCGCGCCCTCGATACCAACCGTCGCCGGGATAGACGCGCCTGGATTGAGCTGCCCTATCGCCTTTATGCCAACGATCCGTTGTGGGTACCGCCGATGGTGGCCGAGGCGCAGATGCAACTCGATCGGCGTCGCCATCCCTTTTTTCAGCATTCCGAGGCCGTGTTTTTCCTGGCCGAACAGGATGGTCAGGTGGTAGGACGCCTGGCCGTGCTGGAAAATCGGCTTTACAATGCCCGGACCGGCGCGCGCCGGGCTTTTTTCACCCATTTCGAGACGGTAGAGGACTTTGCCGTGGCCGCGGCGCTGTTCGAAGCAGCCTTTGCCTGGTGTCGTCGCCGTCAGCTCGATACCCTTGTCGGCCCCAAAGGCTTTCTCACGGCCGACGGTATGGGGCTGTTGGTGGAGGGTTTTCAGCGGCGGCCGGCCCTCGGCATCCCGTATAACCCGCCCTTTTACCACGATTTTATCCGGCAACTGGGTTTTGAACGCGAGACTGACTTTTTGTCCGGCTATCTTTCCGCCGATCACCCCCTGCCGGAGCGGTTGGTACGCATCGCCGAGAGGGCCAAACAACGCTACGGCTTCCGCGTCGAACGCTATCGGAGCAAGCGGGCGCTACGACGGCTCGTGCCCCTGGTTGTCGCCGTGTATAACGAGGCTTTTACCGAAAACTGGGAGTACGTCCCGATAACGCCTGCGGAGGCGAAGGTGATCGCCGAGCGTCTGCTGGCCATCATTCGGCCGGAGCTGGTTCAGCTGGTCTGGAAGGATGAGCGGCCGGTCGGTTTTCTGCTTTGTTATCCGGATATCTCCGCCGCCATCCAACGCACCGGGGGAAGGCTGTGGCCTTGCGGTTGGTTCCATCTATGGCGCGAGTTCGGTCGCACCGAGTGGGTCAATCTCAACGGGATCGGCATTGTGCCTGCCTACCGCGGGCGTGGGGTGGATGCCATCCTGTTTGTGGAGCTGGCCCGCACCATCAAGGGCAGTCGCTACCAACATGCCCTTGTCGTTCAGATCGATGAGGGCAACAGCAAGATGCAACTGGAGATGGCTGCCCTCGGCGTCACCTTTGACACGCGTCACCGTATCTTTCGCAGGTCGGTGGCCCACGCCTGAGGTGCGCAGCCGTCGTTCGGCTTAGCGGCAGGCGATGCGCCAGGCTTTGAGATCGGGTCGTTTGATCAGCGTATCGAAGTTGCGACGGTTGGCATCGGCGCAGATGGCCGCCCGATTGCCCTGGTATTCGATGCCGAAAACGGGTTTATTCGCCTGGATAAAGGGCATGAGCCGATCGCATTCCCGATACTGGAAGCACTGTTCGTTGATGGCGAAATCGAAATCGGCTACGAGCTGCGGGATCTGGTCCAGGTCATTCTTCAGGCCGATGGCCAGGCCGCGCGCATGGGCTTCTCGGGCCAGCCAGCGGTTGTAGCGCAACTGATCGGCAGCGGTAAGGGGGAAGCCGGTGTTGTGGGTATAGCCGTCCACGTTGTCGGGGTCGACGCCGTCGCAACCCTTGCGGCGGGCCAGGTCAAGCCGCGCCCGCATGATGGGCGCCAACAGGTCAAGCCGCCGGATATCGAGCCAGCGTTCGCCGGGCCAACCTTCCAGCGGATGGCCCAGCACCTCCGGTGGGAAGGCAGCCGCGTCAGGGCGCCAGTCTTCGAAGGCGCCGGCATTGAAATAGCACACCACCTTGATGCCGCGCTCGCGCAGAGAACGAATGACCCTCTTCGGGGCATCGAAGAGGTCGATGTCGTACATCTGGACGGCATAGGAGGTGTTGATTTTGCCCTGGAGCTGGATTTGCCAGCTCGTGCCGGGCGTCGGACGCCACCAAGTGACAGCGGGGGTGGCGGCGGTGAGCAGGAGGCTCAGGCCGATCAGGAGCGTGAGGATGAGGAAGCGTTGCATAGGAGGTAACCGCAAGCAAGGCAAGATGAAACCGAAGGAAGATTTTCTTGTTATACCGCTTTTACCCTCCGGGCAGCAAATGCTCCCCTCCGCCGGGAGGTATGCTTCGCCAACCCAGGATCGGTTTATCCGGCTGAGGCCGGCGGCAGACGCAGGATGAAGGTCGTACCGTGGCGGCCGTCGCTTTCCACGGTGATGGTGCCGCCGAACCGGGCCATCAGGGTCTTCACCCACCACAGGCCAAAGCCCAATTTGCCGGCGCCGGAACGGCCGCGGTTGGCGCCGGAGTAATCGAACTCGAAGATTTTGTCGTGGAGGGCCGGGGGAATGCCCGGACCGGTGTCGCTGACGGCAACCTCCACCCAACGTCCGCGCAGGCGGCCCTGGATGCGGATGGTCCCCTGACCCTCCATGGCCGTGATGGCATTTTCCAGGAGATTGACAAAGACCAGGCTCAGCCGCTGCTGGCCGGCGATCACGGCCGGCAAGTCGGTCAGACCGCTCACGGTAATCGTGATTCCTTCCGGCGGTCGCACGGTGGTCAGGGCCTGGGCCACGGCGCTGGCGATGTCCACCGGCGTCGGGCGAATGGGCCGCAGGTAGAACAGGCTATCGCTCAGCGTCTCCATGGCTTCGGCGGCGCTGCGGCCGATTTCGGCCAGGTTGGCGGCCAGATAGGGGTCGGCGGCCAGGCTGGCCTGGCATTTGTCCTGGATGCCCTCCACGCGCACCGGGATGATGCCGATTTTGTTGTTGAGCCGATGGAGCAGATTGGCGGCGATATCGCCTACGGCGGCAAAGGTCTCCGCGGCCGCCCGTTGTTCGTGGGCCAGGCGCAGTGCCTCCTGATGGGCGGCGCTGCGCACGGCCAGAGCAGCATAGTGGGCCAGAAAGGTGAGCACCTTGCGGTCCCAATCCGAGGCGGCCAGGCGGGTGGTGGCGTTGACGACGTTGTACACGCTCAGCGCGCCCAGGGGCATGCCTTCGGCGCCGACCACCTCGTCTTCACGACCGGCGGGCAAGGGGACGACGATGGCTTGAGTCCAGCCCTGGCTGCGCGCCAGCTCAGGCCATTGGAAACGGGGATCCTCGCGCACGTCCTCCGAGGTGACGATGGTTCCCTGGAGCACGGCCTGTCCGGTCAGGCTGCCGTGCAGGGAGACGCGTTCCCCGCGGCGGTGCCCGCGCGTAGCGCTTTGCAGGATCAGCTCATCCTCTTCCCGGATCCACAGGGCTGCCACCGGAACGTTCAGCAAAGCGCAGGCCAGTTCGACCACTCGATCGAAGACCTGTTGCGGGGGACGGGTAAGCAGACCTTCGGCGATCTCCTGGAGGGCATCGAGGAGCCGCACCTCCTGGATGGCGATAACGGCCTGAGTGGCCAGGGATTGCAAGAGCAAACTGTCGTCGGCGCTAAAGGCCCCCGGCCGGGGGCTTTCCAGGTTGATCACCCCCTCCAGCCGACCGCTGGCACCGATAAGCGGCACGGCCAGCTCCGAACGCATTTCCAGCTCGTGGTCAAGGGGATAGTAGATGCGCGCCCAGGGGTCGGCCCGGACATCGGGGATGCACAACGGCTGGCGGTATTTGGCCACCCAACCGGTGATACTGGTGGTGTTGATGGGCAGGGCTTCCGTGGCCGGTCGGCCCAGATCGGCCCCGGCAATGGCCCGGGTGACGAGTTGTTTGCCCGTGCTGTCCACCACCCGCAGGATGCCGTATTGGGCGCCGGTCACCTCCAGGGCCATTTGCAGAATGCTCTCCAGGGTTTCCTGGAGCCCCACCCGCGAGGAGATGAGGAGATCGGCCCGGCGCAGGCGGGCCAGCTCCTCTTCTTTACGTTCGAGATGGCGGTGTACCCGGTCGAGCTGTTGCTTACGGTGCAGCGCCATGGCCGCCAGATTGACGAAGTTATCCAACAGGAGCAGCTCGGCCGGGCTGAAAGGCCGTTCCTCGTGGAGATACACATACAGTGCAGCCACGGGTTGGTCGGCCACGATGAGGGGATAGCAGGCCCCCACGCGCGCGCCGGCGGCAGCCATGGCCGCGTGCAAAGGGAGGTCGGCCTCTTCGTAGGACAGGACCCGCCGACGGCGCTCCAACGCGCGGCTACCCAGCCCCTGCGGTCGCGGGATATCGGCGCTACTCTCGACGGCGCCGACACCGGCAGCCACTCGTGAAGTCGGCACAAACACCGCCGTGGACGAGGCTGCTGCATCGACGATGTAGATGACGGCGGTGGTCGGAACACCCGCGACTTGCATCAAGGCAACCACACCCTCGGCGATCAACCGCATGATGGTGGCTACAGGCGTCTCGGGGTCCGAGCCGGCGCGATTGATCGCCGTCGCCACGCGATTCAACTCGGCCAGCATGCGCAGCAACACGGCGTCGGCCACGGTGGGGGAGGACGAGGACGGAACCGAAACGGACATTAGCGTCAGGGACAGCACAAGCGAGGATAGGCTCATTATAATCCGTCGTTCCGGGCGTCGGCGTGATCCATTTGGGTCATTCCTCCGCTGTTCGCGTTCAGGCGATGCGATTGAACCCCGGCTCGGGCACCACCCCGGTAGACAAAACGCCCGGAAGCGCCGATAATTGTTCAGGCCGATTGGAAATCGGCCTGTCCGGGCCATGCGTGCCCGGTGTCGGCCTTCGCCGACACGGCTTGCGGCCGTAGTTCTAAAGGGTGATTTTGCGCCACTACTTTCCGATGGCTACTCCTGTTTTGCCGCCTTTGTCACGTCCGGAAACGACTGCCGAACGCCAGTCCGCCTGCGAACGCGGGCGCCAGCGGTTGCAGCATCTGCTCGATGGACAAAACGGCGCCCTCCGCCGGGCCCTGAGTGCCTGTTTGCCTTACCTCACCACGGCCCTGGCCGAGGCCGCCTGGCCCGAGCATGTGGCCATTTGCTTTGAGCGTCTGGTGCAGACGGCGCCCGACCCGGTAGCCTTGTTCGAGTATCTGGCCGCCCATCCGCGGGCGCTGGAGATGCTGACCACGCTCTTTGCCGGAAGCCAGTTTCTCAGCGACGTGCTTCTGCGCCAACCCGAAGATGCCCTGCGGCTGCTGGAACGCCACGATGAAAACGGTCTGGCCCGGCGCAAGCAGGTCACCGACTTCCAGGCCGAGGCCCTGGCCGCTGCCGGGGGGACTCATCTGGAGACGGCCCGCGATGCCCTGCGGCGTTACCAGCATTGGCAACTCCTGCGCATCGGCGCCGCCGACCTGCTGGCCCTCCTCGATCTTGCCGCCGTTACCGCCCAGCTCTCCCGGCTGGCCGACGGCCTGGTGCGCGCCGCCCTGATGCTGGCCGCGCGTCGGCTGGGTCTGGTCACGGAGGAGGCGAACGGGGGACCGGCCGGTTTTGTCGTCCTGGCTCTGGGCAAATTGGGGGGCGGCGAGATCAACTATAGCTCCGACATCGACCTGGTTTTCCTGGCGCAACGGGACCATCCGCCTTTTCTCCATCTGGCCCGTCTGCTTATCGATGTGCTCTCCCGGCCGACGGCAGCAGGTTTCCTGTATCGGGTGGATATGCGTCTGCGCCCCTGGGGCCGCGATGGCGCCCTGGTCACCACCCTCGATGCCTATCTGGAGTACCTGCGGCGTCATGCCCGGTTGTGGGAAAAACAGGCCCTGCTTAAGGCCCGTCCCATTGCCGGCGATCTGGCCCTGGGCGAAACCTTTCTGGAACGGGCGCAGCCCTTCATCTTTGCCGTCGATCCGACGACGGCCCGCCGCGATATCGCGGCCATGAAACAGCGCACCGAGGCCTATCTGCGGCAACAGGGCCGCCAATGGGGCGAGGTGAAGCTGGGAGTCGGCTCGATCCGGGATGCCGAATTCGTCGTCCAGTACCTGCAACTCGTCCACGGCGGCCGCGAGCCGGGCCTCCGCAGCGGACGCACCCTGGATGCCCTATCCCGACTCTTCGGCGCCGGTCTGCTCTCGGCCGCAGACCATCGCGTTCTGGGCACGGGCTATGTTTTTCTGCGCGCGGTCGAACACTACCTGCAGCTCCTGCACTATCGCCAGACCTCCACCCTCCCGACGGCGCCGGCCGAACTCGAGGCCCTGGCCCGTCGCCTGGGTTTCGGTGGCGAACAGGCCGCCGTGTCCTTTCTGACCCGCTACGAGCAGCATTGCGCCGCCATACGCCGGGTTTATGAGTCCTTCTTGGGAGACGATGCCATGTCCACCTCCTCTGCCGATCGCCCGGTCGCCGCGTCGTCGGCACCTCCGCCCATCCAACTGGAACGCCATCTGGAGCGCATGGATGCGGCCTATGCAAGCGTTTTCAGCCCCGCCGAAATCCGGCATCATGCCGAGCTGGCTGCCGGCCTGAGCGAGGTCGAACCGGTGAAGGTCGAGGCCATGCCTCTGGGCGATGATCGCTGGCAGGTAACCATTGTCGGTTACGACTATCTGGGCGAGCTTTCGCTGATCTGTGGCCTGCTTTTTGTCTACGGTCTTGATATCCTCAACGGCCATGTCTTCACCTACGAACCGGCCGTCGACACCGGTACGGCCTCTCGTGGCCTCGGGCGACGGTCGGTAAGGACTGTCACCGACCGCCGCCAGAAAATCGTCGATGTGTTCACGGTGCGTCCGGTGACATCGGCGGCTGCCGCCGAGCTGAGCGCCGACAACGGCCGTGGGTTCTGGCAGCGCTACGCCTTGGAGCTGGCCGATCTGGTGCGCAAGCTGCACTTCCGCCGCCATGATGAGGTACAGGGATGGCTGGCGCGGCGCGTGGCCGCCGTCCTGGCCGAGCGCGAAGGCGATATGACCCGGCCTTTTCCGGTGGATATCGTCATTGACAACGCGAGTTCAGACCGGTACTCCCGCCTCATTATCAGCGGCATCGATACACCCGGTTTTCTCTTCGAGCTGACGAATGCCCTGGCCCTGAACGGGGTGTATATCGCCCGGGTCGAGGTCAATTCGACGGGGAACCGTGTAAGCGATATCCTCTACGTGACGGATACGAACGGCCAGCCTATCACCTCGCCCCAACGGCAGCGCGAGCTGCGTGCGGCCATCGCTTTGGTCAAGCACTTCACCCATCTGTTGCCCCAATCGCCTAACCCCGAGCTGGCGCTGATCCAGTTCCGCGAATTTCTGGCCCAACTTTTCCGGCGTCCCGATTGGCCCGATGAACTGGTCTCGCTGGAACGTCCGGAAGTCCTCGAAGCCCTGGCCCGCTTGTTGGGAGTCAGCGATTTCCTGTGGAACGATTTCCTGCGCATGCAATACACCAATCTCTTCCCGGTGGTCAGCAATGTGGCCGGCCTGGAACGGCCCCGCGCCCGGGACGAGCTGGCGGCGGATTTGCAGGCCCAACTGGCTTTGGCGCCCGATCCGGAGACGCGGGTGCAGGTGCTGAATGCCTTCAAAGACCGGGAGATGTTCCGCATCGACATGCGCCACATCCTGGGCCATACCAGGCAGTTCGGTCAGTTTTCGGGGGAACTGACGGCTCTGATGGAAGTGGTGGTGGATGCCGCCTATCGCCTCTGCGAAATCGGTCTGGTTGCCCAACACGGCCTCCCGCGGCTGGCCGACGGCAACCCCAGCCCGGTCAGCGTCCTGGCCCTGGGCAAGGCCGGCGGCGCCGAACTGGGTTTCGCTTCGGACATCGAGCTGATGTTCGTCTATGCCGGCGACGGCTACACGACCGGCCCGGAACGGATCACCACGGCCGAATTTTACGAGAAGCTGGTGGCGGCCTTTCTGCGCACCCTGCGCGCCAAACGCGAGGGCATCTTCCATGTGGATCTGCAACTGCGGCCCTACGGCAAAGCCGGCAGTCTGGCCGTGTCGTTGGAGGCTTTTCGTCGCTATTTCGCGCCTGAGGGTCCTGCCTGGGCTTATGAACGGCAGGCGTTGGTCAAGCTGCGCCCTATTGCCGGCGATCCCGAGCTGGGCCGTCAGATCGTGGCCTTGCGCGATGCCTTCCTCTACACCGGCAAACCCTTCGATGTCGTGGCCATGCGGGCCATGCGCGAACGCCAGCTCCGTCATCTCGTCACCCCCGGCACCTTCAACGCCAAATTCAGCCCCGGAGGGTTGGTGGATGTCGAGTATCTGGTGCAGGCTCTGCAGATCACCTACGGCCATGCCTACCCCGAACTGCGCGTGCCCAACACCCGTCAGGCCATGAAGGCGCTACAAGCCGTCGGTATCCTGGCTCCGGACGATTATGACCGGCTCTTTGCCGCCTACAATTTCTTGCGCAATCTCATCAATGCCCTCCGTATCGTGCGCGGGCATGCCAAAGACCTGACCGTACCGCCGACCGGCAGCGAGGAATTGGCCTTTTTGGCCCGGCGCCTGGACTACGGTGCCGACACCGAGCGTTTGTTGGCCGATCTCACCGCCCATACGGTGGCCGTCCAGGCGATCAACCGGCGCCTGTTGGACGCCATAGGCGGCAGCGGATAACATGCTTCCTGCGGGTTCAGGAGGGAGAAGCGGCGAGCCGGGATCGGGGAAGCAACCATCCGAAAGATGATCCATTTGGGTAATACCGGCGCCGACGGCCGGCACCTATACTGAACCACGTTCCTGCTGGTAGCAAGCGATTCTGTTTATTGACCTCTACTCCCGTCCCGCCTGCGTGGCCGGGAACCATTCGTTGGCTAAGGAGATTGTCTATGTCCAAAACACCTGCCGATGTGGTCAAAATGGCCCGCGAAGTCCAGATGGTGGATTTCCGTTTTGTTGACCTGCCCGGTACCTGGCAGCACTTCAGCGTGCCGGTCCGTGAGTTGACCGAGGAGACCTTCGTCGAAGGGGTTGGTTTCGACGGCTCCTCCATTCGGGGTTTTCAGGAAATCCATGAATCGGACATGCTGCTGATGCCCGATCCGGCCACGGCTTTCATTGACCCCATTTTCGAGGTGCCCACCCTGGTCCTTATCTGCGATGTCGTGGATCCGGTGACGATGCAACCCTATTCGCGCGACCCTCGCTACGTGGCCCGTAAAGCCGAAGCCTATCTCCGGCAGACCGGCCTGGCCGACATCAGCTACTGGGGTCCCGAAGCCGAGTTCTTCATCTTCAACGACGTGCGTTACGGCGCCGACACCAACTCGGCCTTCTACCGGGTGGATAGCGTCGAGGGATGGTGGAATTCCGCCAGCGATAAAGGACCCAATCTGGGCGCTCAGATCCCACCCAAGCGCGGTTACTTCCCCGTGCCACCGGCCGATCAGTTCCAGGACGTGCGCAGTAAGATGGTGTTGGCCCTGGAGGCGGCCGGGGTTGAGGTCGAGGTCCATCATCACGAGGTGGCCACGGCCGGCCAGGCCGAGATCGACATGCGCTTCGACAGCCTGGTCAATATGGCCGACAAGCTGATGAAGTACAAATACATCATCAAGAACGTCGCCCGCAAGAACGGCCTCACCGTCACCTTCATGCCCAAACCCCTTTTCGGCGACAACGGTAGCGGCATGCACGTCCATCAAAGCCTGTGGAAGGACGGTACGAACGTGTTCTACGATGCGGCCGGTTATGCCGGGCTTTCGGACACGGCCAAGTACTACATCGGTGGGCTGCTGAAACATGCTCCCGCTCTCCTGGCCCTGGCTGCGCCCACCACGAACTCCTATCGCCGTCTTGTGCCCGGCTTTGAGGCACCGGTCAACCTGGCCTATTCGCAGCGCAACCGTTCGGCCATCTGTCGCATCCCGGTCTATTCGAAGAGCCCCAAGGCCAAACGCATCGAATTCCGTGCGCCCGATCCCTCCAGCAACCCCTACCTCTGCTTTGCCGCCCTCCTCATGGCCGGTCTCGACGGCATCCAAAACCGGATCGACCCGGGCGAACCCATGGACAAGGACCTCTATGAACTGCCCCCGGAGGAGTTGAAGCTGATCAAGCAGGTGCCCGGTTCTCTGGCCGAGGTCCTCGATGCCCTCGAGGCCGACCATGAATTCCTGCTGCGCGGGGATGTCTTTACCCCCGACCTGATCGAAGCCTATATTGCCTACAAGCGTCAGGTGGAGGTGGATCCGGTGCGCATGCGACCCCATCCCTACGAATTCACCCTCTACTTCGATGTCTGAGCCGAAGCGGGAGGCGTCTGCGCCATCGTCCCCCACACCAGCGCCAGCAAGACGCCTACCCGCCAACTGATCGTCGGCCACCAGGGCCCGAACAGGCCCGGTACCACCAGACTCAGCCACAGCGCCAGCGCCCGCCCCGACCCCCGGCGGGCGTTTTGGTATGCCCACACGAAACCGGCGCCCAGCCACCACAACCACAAGAGACCGCCTATCAGGCCTGTCTCGGCCGTTACCAGCAGGGGCACATGGTGCACCACATAGCTCTTGGGCGCCCGCGCCTTGAGGGTGGCGGTGAGATGGCCGGCTCCTACCCCCAACAACGGCCGCTCGGCGATCACGGTCAGGGTCAGGGCGATTTCGCGGCGGCGGTCGCTCAGGGAACGCGTTTCTAACGGGGTTTCCAGTTGAATAAAACGACTGCTCAGAGCGGCGCCGTTCGCCAGGAGAAACACACCCGCGGCCAGCATCGGCAAGAGCCAGACCACCGTCTCCACCCTTCGCTGCGGGTACAGCTCCTTGGCTCGGCCTTTGTACAGGGCGAAACCCCAGGCGAGCAGCGCCAGGCCCAGGGCCAACCAGGCCGAGCGCGAAAACGAGGCCAGAATCCCCAAAAGGCCCAGGCTGAGCACGAAGGCATAGGCATAGGCCCAGGCCCGACGCCCGTGCGCCCTGACCGCCGACGGCAGCAAGAGGAGCCCCACCGTGGTCAGACAGGCTCCCAGAGCATTCGGGCTGCTGGTCAGGCCATAGGCCCGCAGCCAGCGCCGGCCGGCCACGCTCAGGACGATGATCCCCGGTCGTTGCGGGTCCAGGTCCTCCTCACCCAGGAAGGCCAGGCCCAGATCGGCCTGTTTCCAGACCTGGCCGAGGGCCACGGCACCGTGCAGAACCAGGATCAAAGCCAGCGCCCCGGTCAGGCGTGGCCGCTCGTTGATGACGTAGAGGTAAACCGGCCAGAGGATGGCAAAGGCGAGCAGGGCCTTGACCGGATCCCGACCCCAGCCGGTCTCACCCTGGCCCGGCAGATGCAGAAGCGCCGTGTCGGCTAACGTCCAGGCCGTGAAGGCGGCCAGAGGCAGGGTTAGCGTGCGCGGTCCCCATGACCACGGCTGTCGGGGATGGCGTCGTGAGAGGAACCACAGACCCAACCAGGCGACGGGGACCAGGGCGAGCACACCGACCTGAGCATCCCAGGGCAGGGTGAGCAGCGGCCACCAGGTCAGCGGCCCGCGCGTCAGGCCTTCGGAATAGGTGCCCAGGGCCAGGACCAGGAAACCGGCGAAGCACCATGCCGCCAACGACGCCGTGCGCGAACGATCGGCCATGCCGATAAAGGTACCAGAAGGGACGGTTTTCGCCCAATCTGGGGCCTGGATTGCGGCCGGCGGCCCAGGCCGCCGGCCGCAACCTTCGCCATGGGTGGCGTCGTCTCCGGTGCGCGGGGCCGTACCTTGCGGGGACCCGCTGCGCGTGGCGTCTTCTTGCGCAGGCCGCGCCGCACCACGTCTGGGCTCACATCGTCACAAAGCCCTCTGCCTGTTCGACCAGCCGGACATCGGCCTCATCCGCCACCCCACGACGGGCAAAATCGCGCGCCACCCGGCGTTGCAGATCGAAGGGATCCTCGCCCAGGAACAGATGGTAGCGGTCCTCGTGCTGGCGGTGCTCGGCGGCCAGGTATTTCTTGCCGTGACGGTATACCGTCATCGTCAGCATGCGGCGACCGTCGGCCGCAGGGTAGCTCAGCCGATAGGGCTGGGGGCTCAGGTGGCGTTGCAGGCGTTCCCAGCCCTCGGGGAAGAGCCGGTCGGGTCTCAGATCGAAGGGATCGTTCAGACGCCGGTCGGCGATCAGGGCCTGGGCCACCAGGGCCTGCAGGGCCAGGACCTCGGCGCCGCCGTTGACCGGCACCTCGCGGCGCCGGCTGGCGGCGAAGGTGTAGATGCTTGCGCCATCGGAACTCGGAAAGACCGGCGCCCAGAACTCGTTTTCGCCGGGCACCCGTTTCTTCAGGTAGAACACCGGCCGGATGAGACCCAGGGTGTTCATGTCTACCCCGCGCACGTGCAGACGTTCGCTCTTGTTCACCCGCCCCAGTTGCTCCATCGTGTGGAGATAGTCACTGAGGTAGTGGCGCACTTTGGCCAGCTCCACGTGGCGGAAAACCGGTCCTCCCGGCGTCGTGGCCATCACCTCGTCCTCGATGGTATAGACCGGGTAAAGCTGTTGCGAATCGCCGGCGGCAAAGACATAAGTCGGCAAACGGGCCATATTGATCAGCCCCATCAACAGCGTTTCCACCGGCTCGAAGAGATCGGCAGGCGCAGATGCCTCCACCCGAAAGCCACAGATTTCGACATTGTACGAGGCGCCGTTGCCGACGTGTCTCTCGTAATGGACGGGCACATGGAAGTAGGTGTCGGGGGGGATGACTTCGCCGTCCAGAGAGACCGAGAGGATATAGGGGATCGTCGCCTGTGCGGCAGGGCTATTATGGAAAAGGGTCAGACGCATGGCATACCTCCGAGCTGGCGTGGGTTACGAGGGCTTTGCTCAGGCCGGTGTCCCGGGCATGACCCGCTCCCCGCGCTGGGCCACGACCACCGGACCGAATTCAGGATAACCGATGGTGCCGTGTTCGGAGATGTCGAGCCCTTCCAGCTCTTCTTTGGCCGAGACGCGGATGCCGTACACCTTGTTCATGACCCAGAAGAGGACAAAACTGCTACCAAAAGCCCACACGGCCACGGCGAGAACGCCCAGGGCCTGCACACCCAATTGGCCGAAACCGCCGCCGTAGAACAGACCCGGCTGCCCCCAGGTCACCTGGGTAAAGGCCATGACTTCCGGATTGGCCAACAGACCGACCATGAGGGTGCCGAACATGCCACAGCCGGCATGAACGGCCACGGCGCCCACCGGATCGTCTACCCGCAACACGCGCTCGATCAACCACAGACAGAGGATCACAATCCCTCCGGCCAGCAGGCCGATGAGTAGAGCGGCGAAAGGTGTGACCACAGCGCAGCCGGCGGTGATGGCCACAAGACCGGCCAGGGCGCCGTTGAGGGCCATCTCCACCGAAGGCCGTCCTCCGCGCACCCATTGGATGATCAAGGCCGAAACGGCGGCAGCGGCAGCCGCCAGGTTCGTCGTAAAGGCAATGTAGCCGATGCTGCCGTTCAGGCCGCTCAGGGTGCTGCCGGGGTTGAACCCGAACCAGCCGAACCAGAGGATGAAGACGCCCAGGGCGGCCAGGGTCAGGCTATGACCGGGGATGACGTTGCTGGAACCGTCTTTGTTGAACTTGCCGATCCGCGGCCCCAGCACCAGCGCACCCGCCAAACCGGCCCAACCGCCCACGCTGTGCACCACGGTGGAGCCGGCGAAGTCGATCATACCCATCTGCGCCAGCCAGCCACCGCCCCAAATCCAATGGCCGACGACGGGGTAGATGAGACCGCTGATGAACACGGTATAGATGAGATAAGACGAGACCTTCAACCGTTCGGCCACGGCCCCGGAGACGATGGTTGCCGCCGTAGCGGCAAAGACGAGCTGGTACATGAAGAAAGCCCAGTCGAAGCCATCGTCGAACCCAAGGCTGCTCAGAAACCAGCCGTCGGTCCCAAACAGCCCGGCCCGATCGCTGCCGAACATGAGGGCATAGCCGATGGCGAAAAAGAGCAGAGAACCCACGGCAAAGTCCGTCAGGTTCTTCAGCATCAGGTTGCCGACGTTTTTGGCCCGACAAAAGCCACCTTCGACCATGGCAAAACCGGCCTGCATGAAGAAAACGAGAAAACCGGCTACCAGCACCCAGATGATGTTGATGGAGCTGGCCAGGGCTTCGTTGTCAGGCGGCGTGGTATCCTGAGCCGCCGCCACGCCGGCTACGGCAAACATCACCCCCATAACGAGGACAAACGGAAGGAGTAGACGCCACAATGGACGTTTGCGGTAGGGACACATGGGTGAATCCTCCTGGAAAGCGTGAAATGGAGACGTTTTTTGTCATGGCGAGCCGCCGCAGGCGGCGAAGCCATCTCCAAAACCCGGCGGTGGGACAGCTCCGCAGGCGGCGAAGCCATCTCCAAAACCCGGCGGTGGGCCTGCCCCGCAGGCGGCGAAGCCATCGCCAAACCCGGCGGTGGACCTGCTCTGCAGGCGGCGAAGGCTCATGCCAGGCCCTCGGCCCGAAGCAGTCCCCCGCTGGGGCCGGGAGACTGCCACGCTCGCTGCGCTCGCAGTGACAGGGTAGGCAATGACGACCTGGGACCGATCTAAGCAGCCCACGCCCCCATTGCCTACTACCCACATGGATCAAATTGGCTCTCTATGCCCCACAAATGCAGAAGGGCGGTGCCATTTTGCGTCAGCACCGCCCTTCCGTCGGATTCCCGGACAGCATCAGCGCCTCAGGGCGCCATGGCTTGCGTCTTGGGTTGGACCCAGGGTGCGATCGCAAGCTGACCCTGGCGGGCGTAGTCAATGGCTTCGCCCAGGATGCGCATAGCCTCCTGCGGCGCATGGAAGCCCATGGAGTTCTCGGCGTTGATGTAGTCCACCCAGAAGCTGGCCTGGCGCTGGAATGCCTGCGCCTGGGCGAGGCGTTCTTCAGGGGCACCGTTGGCCCTGGCCGCCTGGATATCGTCGATGAGCGCCACCAGGGCTGCCGTGGCGCGGTCCATGTGGGCGAACGTTTTGTCCTGGATGGTGTTCACCCGTTCCAGAAGCGCGGCCTCACTTTGATGATGGCAGGTCTGGCAGGCATTGTTGATGTTGAGCATGGGGCTGCGCACGTGGTGATCGCTGATCTTCACCGCGCCCACCCGCTGATAGGGCATGTGACAGTCGGCGCAGGCCACGCCGTTGGCCGCATGCACACCCTGACTCCACAGCTCAAACTCCGGATGTTGCGCTTTCAGGCTGGGCGTCTCGGTGAGCTCGTGGGTCCAATCTTTGAAACCGATCGCCTGGTAGTACTCGTAAATGGCTTCGGTGGTCAGCCCCTTGTGCCAGGGATAGGTGAGCTTTTTCTCCTGGCCGGCAAAGTAGTACTCCACATGGCACTGGGCACATACCAGAGACCGCATCTCCTGGCGAGAGGCCATAGTATTGGGGTCGTACTCTGTTTGGCGGCCACCGGCGCGCCAGCGCTCAATGCTGGGCAGGTGGGGTACCGGGTAATCGGAGCGCGCCAGGGCGCGAATACCGTCGATAAAGGCCGGTCGGGTCACGCGAAGGGCCATGTTTTCCGGGTTATGGCAGTCGTTGCAGATAATCGGACCATCGACCAGTTGCGTGGCCTCGGCATAGGGCATGGGATTGATGATCTCAAAACCCTTGTAGATGGCCTCCGCGCGTTTTTCCGGCGGCACACCCGCCTCCACACCCTTTCGATAATACGCCGGCAGCACCGAGGAGTGACAGTGCAGGCAGGCGCCGGGTTGTTTGAATTGCTTGACCCGTTCCGTCTCGCGTTGGTCGATCAGCATGTAGGCGTGACCGCGGTCTTCGCGGAAATCCACGCTGAAGGGCATGCCCGCCCAGATCGTCCGCCAACGGTTGTCCTTATCCAGCTTTTGAATTGCTTCGCTGCCTCCATAACGGGTGCGTTCGATGTCTACCGTGCGCAGGTAGGCGTCGTACTGCATGGGATAGTTGAGACCCCACTGGGCCGGGTCCACCACATCCTCGGTAAGTTGCACCACACGAAAGGCATCCTGCCTTGCCTCGCGCTGACGTTCGGCGATGTTTTGCATCAGGAACAACACCCCTGCCGTCAGCAAAGCAATGATGGCTGTGGCAAGCAGGTAAACGCCAAGGGGAATCTCGTTGAGCGAAAATTTCTTCATAGGCTAACTCCGCGCAAAGACGCAAAGGGTGTTATTTGGCGGCGTGACCGGCATCCCGATGGCAGGTAATGCAGGTCACCGCTGCTTCGGGTTCGCTGCGATGGTCGGGCAACTGACTTACCATTTGCCGGTGACAATCCCGGCAATTGTCCAGGACAATGCGTGCGCTGGCCTCACGCATGCGGATGGGATCATGCCAATTCTGGAGGGTGAACGCCGCCGAGTGGCGATAGCCGTTCTCCAGCTTGGTCGCGTACTTGCCGATCCAATTGTGGGGAGTATGGCAGGTATTGCAGGTCGCTACCGAGCGGTGGCTGGATTTTTGCCAGCTGGCAAGATGCTCGCGCATAACGTGGCAATTGGCACAGGCATTGGGATCATCGGAGAGGTAAGAGGCTCCGCGCGCATAGTAGAACGTGTAGCCCCCTGCCCCCATCAGAATGCCCAGCAGGGCGAAGGTGATCATCGCAAAGAAAGGACGGACGAGCATGGCTCCTCGCATTCCACAGACAGACCGTGAACGAACCGGTTTGGCTCCGGCTGCTGCAAGTCGAGATTGAACGTTGGGCTTGATGACGCTGACCGCGATTTCAGACCCACCATATCCAGTCTGATCACCAGGGTCTGTGATAAAAGTCACAAGCCGTCGGGGGTCGGAATGGCAAATCCGATCGGCTGGGGTGATGATAAGGCCTATTGTAGCCGACCTGACCGGCCAATAAAAAACCGTTTTTTTACAGCCTAAAACGGTCGCGGCGTCTGCCCCAGTTCCACCGAGATCCACTTCAACTCGGTGAAGTGCTCCACCGAATACTTGCCCCCACTGCGGCCGATGCCGGACATGCCCAGGCCGCCCACCGGCGCCAGGGCATCGGATTGAAAGGAGTGCATGCCCAAATGCACGGCACCGCAGCGCAAGGCCCGCGCCGCCCGCAAACCCCGCTGCAGGTCATGGGTCAGGATGCCGGCGCTCAGCCCGTAAGCGCTGGCGTTGGCGATGGCGATGGCTTCCTCCAGGTCAGCAGCCGCTACCACGGCAGCGACCGGCCCGAAGGTCTCCTCGCACCAGGCCGAACAGGTCCGCGGCGGCTCCCAGAGCACGGTAGGACGGTAGACGCGACCGTGATGCACCTCACCGCCGGTCAGCAGCTCGGCGCCGGCGGCCACGGCCTCGGCCACGTGGCGCTCGATCTTGGCCAGGCTGCGGGCGTTGATGACGGGGCCATAGGCCGTGCGGGGATCGCGCAGGTCGCCCAGGTGCAGGGCCTCGGCCGTGCGGGCCAACGCTTCGGCAAAGGCTCGGGCAATGGGCTGCTCGACGATGATACGGGCGCCGGCCATGCAGATTTGACCGGCGTGGAAGAAGGCGCCCACCGCCGCCGTGGCCGCCGCCTCGGCGATATCCACGTCTCGCAGCACCAGCAACGGGTTCTTGCCCCCCAGCTCCAATTGCAGGCGCTTCATGCCGCGTATGGCCGCCTGGGCAATGGTAACCCCGGTGGCCGTCGAACCGGTGAAGGCAATGCCTTGTACGGCCGGTGATTCCACCAACGCCGGCCCCACCTCGGGGCCGTAGCCGGTGACCACGTTGAACGCGCCGGCAGGCATGCCGGCCCGGTGCAACAGATGGGCCAGCTCCACGGCAATGGCCGGCGTCTCTTCCGACGGCTTGGCGATGACGGCATTGCCTGCCGCCAGGGCGAAAGCCACCATCTTCACCAGCAGCGAGAGGGGCGCATTGAAGGGACTGATGGCCACGACGACACCCAACGGCTGGCGGATGACCAGGGACAGGCGATGGGGCCGATCGTTGGGAAAGGTATCACCGTACAAACGCCGCGCCTCGCCCGCCGCCGCCCGCAGCAGGCTGGCGCTGTAGGCCACCTCGGCTTCAGCCTTGGTGATGGTCGAACCGCTCTCATCGATGAGGATGTCCACCAGACGTTCGGCTTCGGTCTCTACCAGGTCGGCCGTTGTCAACAAGACCCGTTCGCGCGCGGCCGGCGCCAGGGCAGCCCAGGTTAGGAAGCCCTCCTGCGCAGCCGCCACCGCCTGCGCAACGGTATCCGCATCCCCGCGGGCGGCCAGGGCATAGACCGCATCGGAGTCGGGATTGCGGTCCTCAAACAGCACGGCGCCGGGCACTTCGGCGCCGGCGATGAAGTGGCCGTAGATCCTCATGGCTTTCCTCCAATACGGTCCTCCAGCATGGATGCCCGCAGCAGATACGCACGCGCCTGCACCGGATCGGCGGCGATGGCGGCCAGCCGGGCATTGCGCTGCTGCCGGGCCTCGTCTGCGGCCATGACCATGTTTTGATACTGCTGGTCGCTGTAGCGTTGCACCGACTGCACGGCGTACGCACGGCGCTCGCGGGCGTAGTCATCCAGCAGGCTTTCCGGTTCACCGGCGTCGATGCGCGCCAGCTTCTCGGCCAGGTTGGCGGCGTCGTGAATGCCGCTGTTCATGCCCATGCCGCCGGAGGGGTTGTTGTTATGCGCCGCATCCCCCAACAGCACCACGCGACCCACGCGAAAGCGGTCGGCCACCCGCTGGTGCACGCGATAGAGCTGGGTCATTTTGATGTGGTAGGGTGGTGTGGGGCCGAAGAAGTCGTGGAGACGACGGCGCAGGTTGGGCTCCGCCAGGGCAACCGCTTCCTCTTCGTCCGGTCGCAGGCGGAAGACCACCCGCACGATGTCGGGCAGGTTGAGGATGATAACCCACTCGTAGGGATCGAAGACATAGCACACCGGTCCCGCACCCGGCATCAGGCCGGCCGTATCCAGGTCGGTGCCGATGAGCAGAAAGCGATCCTCGTAGGTTTTGCCCTGGAAGCCGATGCCCAGCCGCTTGCGCACGGTGCTGTGGGCGCCGTCGGCACCGCACAGGTAGGCACCCACGCGCGTGAGCGGACCCTGCGCAGTCTCCAGGCAGGCGGTGACCCTGTCGCCGTGGTCCACGAAATCCACCAGACGATGGCCCATGTGCACCCGACCACCGGCGGCCTCGACGGCAGGCTTGAGCACACGGGTAGCGATGTGTTGTGGACATTGCAGGCGGAAGGGGAAAGGCGTATCGTCGGCGATGAGTCGATAGTCAAACTGGGCGATCAGCCGTCGCGGCTCCCGCTCCCAGTACTGCAGCCGGTCTACCCGATACCCGCGGGCCAGCAGCGCATCCACGATCCCCCATTCGGCGAAGTATTCCAGGGTGCGCGGATGGAAGGTACTGGCGCGGATTTCCGTGTTCAGCTCGCTTGCGGCCTCGAATACCTCGACAGGGAGCCCACGACGGGCCAGGGCCAGCGCCAGCGATAGCCCCACCGGGCCGGCGCCGATCACCAGGATGGGCAACGGTTCAGACATGATCCTCCCGCTCCCCCGCGTACAGGATGCGCACCAGCCGCTCGCGTAGAGGCACACCGACTAAGCGATCGGCCAGGATGTTGGCGGGGTCTTTCTCGACGATGGTGCGGCGCACCAACTCGTCGCGCGCCTTTAGCGCCGGCCGTCGTTCCGGCGGCGTCGGCTCGGCCTCTTGCACCAGCTCCACCCACTTTGCCACATACCGGAGCATGACCGGCTCCACCACGGCCCGGAAGTCGTCGAAGGGGAGCAGGCCGCACACGGCGATGGGCGAAAGGGTGCTGCGGGTGTAAAGATGCACCGGGTTGAAGGTCTTATAGGCCGGGTGGCGGCGCAGGTTGACCCAGGTCTCGTTCAGGGGTTCGTGATAGCGATGCAGATGCTCGAAGCTGGCGGGCGGATCGTAACGGGGTAAAAAGTCCACATAGCAGAACACATCGGGGGCTGTGCCCAGAGCCAGGCCCAGATGGGGGACCTCGACGGCCTCGCTCAGCCAGCAGGTCAGATGGATGTTGGTAAAGCCGGTTTCGGGGCGGCCGATCCAGGAACGCACGATCCAGTCCACCGGGCTGTGGGCGCCGGTATACGTGCGAATGGCGCCCACTACGCTGCCGTCCAGGCCGCGAATCGTGTGCAGATCCCGGCAGGCCAGGTCCTCGCGCAGGCTCAGGCCGGACTGCACCATCTGCCAGGCCCGCTCGCGTACGTCCAGCAGGTACGCGAATACGGCCCGGTTGTCCCGAGGCGCATGGGCATCCAACACATCGGCCAGATGATGTACGGTATCGCCGCTCATAAAAACTCCTGATGAGGTGTCGAGGACAAAAGAATCGTCGCCTTTCAGGTCACCAGGGGACCGGCCAGTCGCCAGGGGCGGCCCGCCAGCAAATCGGTGCGATAGGAGATCAGCTTGTTGTGGGTGGCGGCCGGATAGACCGTGGCCACGGTCAGACCGTCGTCCCTCGCCGGGGTGACCTCCGGAGTGCTGATGCGGCCGTCGAAGGGACGATGGGGCCACGGCGTCCACAGGGTAAAATCCTCGGTGACGGCGTAGATGCCGCCTCCGCACGGACTGGCCGCCACCAGGTTGATGCGGTTCTCGGCCGCGCGCTCGGCGAAACCGAGGGTATTCTCCCATGGCTCCAGGACGTGGGTGAGCGCGACCACCACCTCGGCCCCTTGCAGGGCGGCCAGCCGGAACACCTCCGGAAAAAGGGTGTCGTTGCCCACGATCAAAGCCACCCGCGCCCAGCCCACGTCGGCCACGGCCACGGCGTCGCCGGGTTGTGCCCAGGCATGGCGACCGATGGCGTGGAGCTGGGGCTGGCGCAAGACCACCCCGTCCCGACCTACCAGGATGCCCACATGCTGGCCTGCTTCCACCAACGAGAGGGCCACCAGGCAGGAACCCGATAGAGCAGCCTGGACGGCGCTCAGGAGGGCCTGCGATGTCTGTTCGGCGGCATCCGGGTTGAGGTTGACCCTCGTCTCCAGGTGGAATAGCTCCGGCAGCGCCAGGAGCTGCACGCCGGCCCGCTCTGCCTGGGGGAGCGCGGCCAGCACGGCGGCCACGGCCTGGGGCCCGCAAGCGGCCGGTTGATAGACGGCAACTTGCGCCCGGCGCACACCCACCGGAAACCCATCGGCGGCCGGAGGCTGCGCCATGGCGCGGTAGAGGGCGGGACGGCGACCGGCCATGAGGTCGGCGCCGTCGGGACGACGCTTGTGGTCGGCCTGGGTGGGGTCAATATCGGCCCAGATGACCGCTTCGCCATGACGAGGGGCTCTGGCCAGCACGGTGCCATCGGGAGCGACGATCTGGCTCTCGCCCGCGCCCTCCAGCCAGGCGGGGTCGATCTGCAGCCGTGCTGCCACGGCCGGGCGCAGCGTTTCCGGTACCAGCGCACCCACCTTGTTGGCCGCCACCACGAAGACCCGGTTCTCGGCCGCACGCACGGGGATGTGCAGGGCCGCCTCGTCCAGGGCGAACGAGTTCAGGCTGTTGAGGAGGATCTGCGCGCCGCGCACGGCCAGGGAACGGGTCACCTCCGGGATCACCCCGTCCATACAGGCGTACATACCCAGACGACCGAAGGGCGTTGCCACCACGGGCGCCACTTCGCAGGCGGGCTGCAGAAAGTTGTTCTCGTTGCCCATCAGGACCTGCTTGTCGTTGACCGCGGCGATATGACCTTCGGGATCGCAGAGGAGGTTACTGCCGGTGACCCGATCGGGCTCCCGGCGCAGGGTGACATTGATTTTGATATAGCAGCGATGACGACGGGCACGCCCGGCAATAGCCCTGACAAAGGGACCATCCAGGGTAACGGCGACCCGGCGGCAGTGGTCGGCATCCTGATACCAGGCCAGGTGATTGACGAACTCGGGCAGCACCATGATCTGGGGCCGCACGGCTGCGGCCCGGTCGATCAGACGCAGGCAGGTGGCAAGATTGGCGTCGAGATCGTTGCCGACGGCAAACTGGAGGGCGGCAACGCGCACAGGGGTGGCCACGGGGAGGCTCCGATAAATGTTATAATGTTATGACATTATAGGCGAAACGAAAAACCTGTCAAGCCACTCAGGAGGTCTGTCATGGCGGAGGCGGGCCGGCGGAGGGAGCGTCGCAAGACATGGCCCGACCGTTCCGACCTCCCCGTAACTGGCGGGGGAGATCGGAACGATCGGGGGTCATCCACCATAGGGAGGCCGGCCAGGCGGTCGGCTCCCTTTTCGGTTTGTGGCAGGGAACAAGGCCCTGACCATGGGGATCAAGGTGCCGGTGTGGGTGTCGGCACCGGCGCAGCCAGGGCGGTGTTCACACCGGCCAGAAACTGACGCAGATCGGTCGGCAATTCCGGTACCAGGTCCGAACGCCAGCGTCGTTCTATCTGGGCGGCGTTTTGCTGGGCCTGCAACCAATCGGCGAAGGCCTGCTGACGGCGTTGGGCCAGGGTGGCCTCGTCCACCGGTCGGGCCGGGTCCTTCTCCAGCACTTCGATGAGATGGTAACCGAAGGTGGTTTTGACCGGATCGCTGAGTTGACCCGGCTGCAGGGCGAAGGCAGCCTCTTCGAACTCCTTCACCATACGACCGCGGCCGAACCAGCCCAGGTCGCCACCGTTCTCCTTGCTGCCGGGATCGTCTGATACCGCTTTCGCCACGTCTTCGAATGGCTCACCCGCCTCAAGACGGCGGCGAATCTCCTGGATGCGGGCCAGGGCTTCGGCTTCGGCCTGCTCTTGGGTTTTCTCCTCGCCGACTTCGGGGAAGCGGATGAGGATATGCCGGGCATGGACCTGCTCTTCGGTGGTAGCGACGTCCAGAGGAGCAACTTCCTGGAGTTTTTCCCGCAGCAAGCGCAGCCGGTACAGGCGACGGAACTCGGCTTCGGTCAGGCTGTTGCGGGTCTTAAAGCCGTTGATGACCTCGTTGTAGCGCTGTTGGAATGCCTCGGCCGTCATCGGTGTCGGCATCGGCACCGTGTTGGTGATGGTCGGGTCGGGGGTGGGGGTGGGCGCCGGGTTGCGCTCGTAGCCGAAGTCTTGCTCGATGACCAGTTGCACTTCGTCTTCGGTAACGACGACGTTGTATTGAGCGGCCAGTTGCTCGATGAGTTCCTCTTCGATCAGGTTATCGAGCACGTTTAGGGAAAAAGTCTCCGGGGCGGCCAGTTCGCCGGCCAGTTGCAGGATGGTATCGGCAAAGGGATTGCTGCCATCGGCGCCGGCAAACTGCCGTCCGAAATCGATATACTGGGCGATCTGGTTGCTCAGGCTATCTTGCTGGAAACGGAGTCGTCGCTGGAAAGCGGCCACGGGGATGGCGCGGCCGTTGACAAGGGCAATCGGTCGTCGCGGCTTGAGCACGTATTCGTTGATCAGCCCTACCGCCACAAACAGCACGGCCAAGCCGACGCCGATGCCCACAAGGAGGAGTATCAGCCGCTGCGTTTTGGCCTCGCGCTGGCGGAGGTGGCGATGGCGTCGGGGCGGGGTAGGGGCTGTTTTTTCTTCGGTTCGGGAAGGTTTGGTCATAGTCCGTATCGCCGCCGAAAAAGACCTTCATAAAAATGGGGCACAGGACGATGCCTATGCCCCCTGAGGATGGGTTCAGGCCGTTGCGATCAGTCGTGTTCGAGCCACTCGGCCCCCTTCTGCATGGCCGTATAGGGCAGGAGGGCCAGGAAACGGGCCCGCTTGATGGCCCGGGCCAGGTGGCGTTGATGTTTGGCGCAGGTCCCCGTGCGGCGACGGCTGTAGATTTTGCCGTGCGACGAGATGTAGGGGATCAACACTTCGGGCTTTTTGTAGTCGATAAAGGTTTGTTTCTCGGCGCAGAAGGAGCATACACGGGGACGGACGGCGCGCTCGCCGGTTACCATACGACGTCGTGCCTGTTCGCCGCGTCCGGCCGGTGGGGATAGCGGTTCTTCACCCAGGCCATCATCAAACAAGTCATTGTCAATAGACACGGATAACCTCCCTGTTCATCGTTGGGAAAAGTGGACGGCCACCGCCGTCCGGTTGCTGTGCCGCCCTTTTAGAAGGGCAGGTCGGGGTCGTTGTGGCTGTAGTAGTCGCGTTCCTCCTCGCGCGAAGGCAGTCCCGGATGCCGTGAGTCGAGGATGAGCATCTCACTGGCCACCAATTCGGTGCGGTAGTGCTTGGTGCCATCGGGATCTTCCCAACTGCGCGTTTGCAGGTGTCCCTCGACGTACACGCGTGACGTCTTACGCAGGTACTGAGCGCAGATTTCGGCCAGGCTGCCCCAGGTCACCACATTGAACCACTCGGTGGCCTCGCGACGTTCGCCGTCCGCTGTCACCCAGGTGCGGCTTGTGGCCACACTGAAGGTGGTCATCGGCTTACCATTTTGGGTGTACTTGATCTCGGGGTCTCGGCCCAAATTGCCGATCACCATGACTTTGTTCAAACCTCTTGACATAGTCCTCTCCTTGCTCCCGAAAACAACAATGGCGATCAGCGCCGCCTGCCACGCGGCAGCGGCAAGAGGTTAATCGGATTTGCGCACGGCCAGATGGCGTAAAACGTCTTCGTGAAAGCGCAGCGAGCGTGTCAGTTCGGCCAACCGTTTGCCGTCCAGCCGGAAATCGTATTGGACATAGGTGGCCTCTTCCTGTTTCCGCACCGGATAGGCCAGTGGCCGCCGACCCCACGGCTTCACTTCGAGGACTTCGCCACCCAGGTCGGTGATGCGTTTCTGGACCCAGGCATTCAGTTGTTCGACGCCCGTTTCATCCAGGCGAGGATGGAACAGGGCCACGAGTTCGTATTCGATCATGGACTTGTGTCTCTCCTTTCTTTGGGTTTGTCAGTCGCCAGTTCCGGTCCTTACCGGAAGACGGCTGACAGAAAGAACGAGGGACGACGTCTATGTCCCTCGTGACAAGAATAGCATTATGCCACAAAATGCCGATATAAGGCAAAAATCCCAGGTGGCTGGCGACGACCTCATCGCCTGGCCGGAACACCTCTTCTCGCGCGGCAGGCCTCGCCGAGGCGCACCATGCTCGCCACGGTCTGGAGCCGGTGTTCCTGGTCGGCGTCGAACCGGAAACGAAGTCTTGCTGCCGTTGTCTGCCGCGCTCGCCATGGGCCCAACCGAACTCCCGCACCATCGTCTGGACGTCTGTTTCCAGCGCCCGAAAGGCGGGCAAGGCGCGCAGGGGTGAGAAGTCTGCGATCAATTCGGCGACGCGACGGGCGCGTTGTCCCACGGGAAATGTGCGCAGGCGTCGTCCGTGCAGACCGCTGGCGCGGCGGAGGCGATCGTGCAGCACCGCTTTCGGATCGGGCACGCCGGTCACGCCATTGACCCGTAACAGCCAGGTGAGAATGGGCAGCAGGACATCATCGGAGCTGCCATCCGTCACCAGGGTGAACGTCAGCTCGTTCATGGCGATTGTTGTAAGCCCGGCAGACAGGGTTGGAAATCAGGTCGGTCCATCAAGCGGCGCGGCCTGCGACCTCCGGCAGCAGCTTTGGCATGTTCCGGGTAGGGGATGCTCGGACCGGCAGGATTCAGGTAGGCAAGCAGCTTGCCCCGTGCGACCGGCGGCGTCTGCGGATCCGCCGTGCAACGCCAGGTGTCCGGCAACCAGGAAAAGCGCGCCGTGCGCGCGGGTTGTCCACCGATGATCACCTCCTGCAACTCGGAGACCAGGATGGCATCGTCGGGGACCTGGCTGACGACGGCCGGCGAATGCGTGTTGATGATCACCTGGCGTAGCGGGTTGTCCTCCCCCACTTCGCTCTCGATATCGACAGCAATGTCCTCCAGCAGCCGGAGCATGACCGGAATGCGTTCGGGGTGGATGCCGTTTTCCGGTTCTTCCAGGCAGATGAGCCCCTCTTCCCTCGGATCGAGCGACAGCACGGCCAGCGCCAGGAAGCGCAGCTCCCCGGCTTTAGACAAGTTGTGAGCGCAGCCAGTTGACCAGGGGTTTGGCCAGGGGCCGGTCGGCCAGGAGCGCATCGAGCCGTGTCAAGGCCTCGCGCAGGGTGGCCTCCGAGTCGGTCAGAACCTCGCCGAAGCTGGCGGCCGCTTCCCGCAGGGCATAGCGGATAGGGCGCGGCAAGCCGACCAGCAAGGCAGCGGCCTCGGCCGCCGCGATGAAGAGAATGGGATCATCACGGGGTTGTAGCTCGGGATGCTCCAAGAGCTGGATCACACGCCTTTCGGCCACCTGTGCCAGGGCCTGGGCAAAGGTGGCCACGACGCCAGGATGATCGGTCTCGGCGGCCAACCGCGAGGCCTGACTGAAGACATAATCGCCTATCAGGATGCTGGAGCCCAGAAGCATGCGATGGTGTTCGGTCATTTCGACCGCATGGCGCGGCATCGCGTCGTGGATGGTTATCGCCAGATGCAGCATCTCGATGGCTGCAGCCAGGGCCACGCGTTTGCCGACGTCGCTGTGTCCCAAGCGGGTCGTGCCCAAGACGATAATGGCCCGCGGGAGGTGCTCGGGGAGATAGGCGGCCAGAGTCGTATCGAGCAGAGGATAGCCCGTGTTCAGAGCCTGGTGCAGGCGCTGTCGGACCAACGCCAGATCGTCGCCCAGGAGCCACTCCAGGTTCGATTCGACCAGAGCAGTGGGTGAAACGCGTTCGATGGCAGGTTTCTCAGAAGGCATGGAGGGCTTGAGGAGAGGCGACGGCACGGCTATATGTGAATCTTACCACATACGCATACCAGCAAAAAGTGACAAAGACTCCCCTAACAGGAGCGCATGGCGAGGAGCCCACGAGACAGGGCCCAGGGGCATTCGATGCCGCGCGCACACCTGGACAAGGACGACGCCGATGACGATAATGGTAGAAGATGGCGGGCGCTTGTAGCCCGCCATCGCTTGTTATCGCTTCTCCTGACCTCCTCCCATCCGCGCGATGAGGACAGGAGCAACCCTTTCCTCACCTTTGCCTTGTTACCATTCGTGCATGGAGCTTACTCCCATTCCCGGTTTTCGCCGTGTCCCTCGTACCGGCGTCATTTATGTCATGCATCGGGCCGAACTGGCAGGTTACACGCCCGATGATCCCACGTGGGCCAATCTGGGGCAGGGTATGCCCGAAACCGGTCCCTTGCCCGGCGCACCCCCTCGCGTGGAACGACTGTCCATTGACCCGCGCCATCAGGAGTACAGCCCGATCACCGGTCAGAAGGCCCTGCGTCAGAAAGTGGCCGACCTGTACAACAGGCTGTTCCGCCAGGGCAAAAGCTCCCAATACACCTGGGAGCATGTCAGTATCGCCGGCGGCGGGCGGGTGGCCCTGACACGGGTGGCCGCGGCCTTGGGCAATATCAATATGGGCCATTTCCTGCCCGATTACACGGCCTATGAGGAGCTTTTGGCCGTGTTTAAGGCCTTTATTCCCATTCCCATCCTCCTCGACCCCGATGAGGGTTACCAGGTTTCGCTGGCCTCCCTGAAAAGGGAGATCCAGGGGCGGGGTCTGCGGGCCATCCTCGCCAGCAATCCCTGCAACCCCACCGGGCAGGTGGTGGAAAACGACCGCCTGCGACGATGGGTGCAGATGGCCCGAGAGTATCAATGTGCCCTCATCCTCGATGAGTTTTACTCCCACTACGTTTATACCGGTTCGCCCAACAGCGATCCTCCCAAGATGGTCTCGGCCGCCGCCTATGTCGAGGATGTGGACAGCGATCCGGTGATCGTCATCGACGGGTTGACCAAGAATTGGCGCTATCCCGGCTGGCGGATTAGCTGGACCCTGGGTCCGAAGGAAGTCATCCATGCCATCGGCAGCGCCGGTTCCTTCCTCGATGGCGGCCCCAACCATCCTTTTCAGGCCGAGGTGTTCCATTTGCTGGAACTGGATTACGTATTGCAGGAAACGCGCGCCATTCAGCGCTGCTTTCGGCAAAAACGAGACTACACGCTGATGCGGTTGCGGACGATGGGGATTACGGTCGAGGCCGAGCCGCAAGGCACCTTCTACGTATGGGCCAATCTTTCCGCGCTGCCGGCGCCCCTGAACGACGGCCTGAGCTTTTTCCAGGAAGGTCTCAAGGAGAAGGTGATCACGGTGCCAGGAGTGTTTTTCGATGTGAATCCCGATCAGCGCCGGGCCAATGCCCGCTATGGCAATTATTGTCGCATCAGTTTTGGCCCGGAGATGCCCGTCCTCGAGCGCGGGTTGGATGCGCTGGAACGGGTGATTGCCAAGCATAGCTGAGCCTAAGCCATCGCCGTAGCGGGCTTGAGATGGTCTCTCATCCGGTGCCACAGGCGCAGATGTCCATGTTTCGCTCCTGTCGGGGGGTGCTACAGCTCCGGCCGCCTGGAGAGGGCATGGTGCCGAATACCCATCCAAGGCGCCATCTTGCCCTGGTTGGCTTCCCGTTGGGCGCAACGACAAATTGACACGCAAGCTGCCATCCCTTATTCTGGGGCCAGGTCGGAATGTTTCACCGGTCGCAGCGCTGGCTTCGCGGCCGGTGCCTGAGCGCTCGCCTTCTTCTCCGGAGTGTGTCTTATGGAAACCCCTTTCCCGCAAACCATGGGCCAGCAGTTCGGTCGTCGCTCGTGGGCCGAACCCTGGAAGATCAAAATGGTGGAACCGTTGCGGATGATCAGCCGCGCAGAACGGCAACAGGCCCTGGCCGCCGCCGGTTACAACACCTTCCTCCTCCGTTCCGAGGATGTCTATATCGACCTCCTGACCGACAGCGGCACCAGCGCCATGAGCGACCGGCAGTGGGCCGGGCTGATGCTGGGCGATGAGGCCTACGCCGGCAGCCGCAATTTCTACCATCTGGAAGAGGCCATCCAGACCTATTACGGCTACAAGTACATCGTACCCACCCATCAGGGCCGCGGGGCCGAACATCTGATCAGCCGGGCCGCCATCCAACCCGGTCAGTTCGTACCGGGCAACATGTACTTCACCACCACCCGTCTGCACCAGGAGCTGGCCGGGGGTATTTTCGTGGATGTGATCATCGATGAAGCCCACGATCCCACCCATCGGCATCCGTTCAAGGGGAATGTGGATCTGGAGAAACTGGAGACGCTTATCCGCCGCGAGGGGGCCGGGAACATCGCCTATGTGAGTCTGGCCGGCACGGTGAATATGGCCGGCGGTCAACCCATCAGCATGGCCAACGTGCGGGCCGTGCGCGCCTTGTGCGACCGCTACGGCATCCGGCTGTTTCTCGATGCCACGCGGCTGGTCGAGAACGCTTTCTTCATCCAGGAACGGGAGCCGGGCTATGCCGACAAGCCCATTGCCGCCATCGTCAAGGAGTTTTGCCGTTACACCGACGGCGCCTGGGTGAGCGGCAAAAAAGACAACCTGGTCAACATCGGCGGTTGGCTGGCCGTCAACGATGAAGCGCTCTTCGAGGAGCTGCGCAATCTCGTCGTCGTGTACGAGGGCCTGCACACCTACGGCGGCCTGGCCGGTCGCGACATGGAGGCCATGGCCATCGGCATCGCCGAATCCATGCAGGACGATTACGTGCGCGCCCGTATCGGCCAGGTACGCTATTTGGGCGAGCTGTTGACCGATTGGGGCATCCCCATCGTCCAGCCCGTCGGTGGTCATGCGATTTTTCTGGACGCAGCCCGTTTCTATCCCCACTTGCCGCAAACCGCTTTTCCGGCCCAGACGCTGGCTGCCGAGCTGTATCTCGATGCGGGGGTCCGCGCCATGGAGCGGGGCATTGTCAGTGCCGGCCGGAACCCCAAGACGGGCGACCACTACTATCCCAGGCTGGAACTGACCCGGCTAACCATCCCCCGGCGGGTGTACACCCAGGCCCATATGGATGTGGTGGCAGAAGCGGTTAAGGCCGTGTACGATGCCCGCGAACAGGCCCGTGGCCTCAGGATGGTCTACGAACCCAGGTATCTGCGCTTTTTCCAGGCCCGCTTTGAGCCCCTATGAG
>Ga0197142_1000531_pt1 | contig 35208 bp, 40 predicted proteins | sample GBS60_MetaG_FD_148614 | JGI IMG/M metagenome (GOLD analysis project Ga0197142, IMG submission 148614) | Sediment microbial communities from Great Boiling Springs, Gerlach, Nevada, United States - GBS 60_MetaG | ecosystem: Environmental > Aquatic > Thermal springs > Hot (42-90C) > Sediment...
GGTAGTGTGGTGGCATCCGAGGAACTGTGCGATGCGGGGTGCGCTCCGGTGATGTGCGGAGAGTCGGAGGGCGAGGGCGCGTTGACGGACTTTTGGGTGTGTGCTTGGATCGCTGCGCATCTTCGTCTGGTGTCAGGTGGATGAATATTGGTGCGGCCATGTTGCAAATATACTGCAAAGACACTTATTAGATTGGTATTGGTCAGCCGCCGCGATATATCCAGAAAAGCGCATGAGAGGGATTAGCAAAACGGCAAATAGCGCGGCAGCTCAGGCAAGTTTTTACTGCTAAGGCGATAAGCTCAGTAGCTGCCTGAGAAAGTAAGGCAACTGTCGATGCCACCACGGCCAATCATGATTTACATCGTAGCCCCAGATGTCTACCCATGCGGGAATATTTTTTTGCCGCAAAATTTCTGCCATCTGGCGGGTTTGGGTGAGCATAGGTTCCTCCCAGGCGCCCTGTCCAACGGCCAAAACTATAATTTTACGCCTTAGCTCATCTAAGTAATAGGGATCTTCTAAGTTAGGCAGAAAAAGAAGCGGAGAGTTATAGTAGACGATATCATCGCGGTAATCTCCGATGAATTCGCTCAGTTCATATACGCCACTCAGGGCGATACATCCTCCAAAAGCATGTGGAAATCGGAAAAGGAAGTTAGCGGCATGATAGGCTCCCATGCTCACGCCGGTGGTCCAGATAGGCCTGTCGGTGTATGTCCGGAGGAGAGGCAGGACCTCCTCTAAGATATACCGCACATAGGCTTCGTGACGCAGGCCGCGCTCACGGGGACTCAGATGTTGAGCAGTCCAGCTTTCACTGTCTACACTGTCCACAGTAGCGACCTGAATAGCTCCCTCCTCTAATAGGGGACGCAGAGCGTCTATCATGCCAAAATCTTCAAAATTTCGGTGATTACCCTCCTGTACTGGAAAGGCTAATAGAAGCTGTCCTGCATAACCATATTGATTGAGCCCCATTTCCTTACCTAAATGAGAGCTGTACCATTTATGATGTGTTATTTGCATATACTTCAGAGAATAAGTCTTTTTTGCGTGAAGAGGGCGAGTTCAAGCATTTCTTCGTAGTTTGGTGTGCGGATAATGTAATGTTCATCACCCATGGCGGCCCGAAAAAGGGGGATAGTTTCGGCATGCAGGATGAGCCGATCGCTCAGGCGCTTGAGTATCTCTTCGTGGCTGTGGGCATAGCCGATGTGACGTTTGCGGGCAATATAACAGGCATAATAGGCAGGGGGGGGAAAGGGTGGCGCATAACCCTTCTGGATCATTTCGGCCCAGCCCCGATAGAGGTTACAGTCATGAGCGAAGTTGAAGAGATCCAGCGTCGGGTAACCTGGTGGGCGCATATTGACCTCTAAGGGGTATAATTTTCCTCCTTCTGCACGGATAAACTCAAAGTGAAAAAAACGTGCTTTCAGGCCGTAGGCCGCGACGATGGCCGTGCCTGCAGAGACTAAATCCGGAGGAATTTCCCTTTGGACGAAATAAAAGATGTCCTCATCTTTACTGACTACTTCGGCCACGCCCCGGCTATATTCGAGAGAAGCCGCAAAGACGACCCGCCCTTCCCAATCGGTCAGGCCATCAAAGGTCTGAATGGTCCCGGTGATAAACTTTTCGAGAAGGTGCCCGGGACGGAAAGTCTGCTGAAATCGCTTAAGTTCCGTATCGTCTCCAATACGAACAGCCCCGCCTGCCCCTACGCCTTTGTCAGGCTTGACAATGACGGGATAACCGTATTTTTCAATGAAAGTTTCTACATCCGTAAAGGACTGGGCGACTTGCCCGGGAATAGGAGATATGCCTGCCTTTTGAAAGTAGTTTTTCATGATACTTTTTTGCTGAAAGGCAGGCAAATCTGACGGCTGGGGACCGGGTATCCCCAGCGCACGGCGTACCTCTGCCTCCAGAGGAAGCCAGTATTCATTGAAGGAATCCACCCCATCCAGACCCCCCTCCGCATGTGCCAGTTCCTTCGCCGCCCGGATAACCGCCTCTGTATCATGAAGGTCGCTTACAGCCTGGTACCTGTGTAGACTTTGCTGAATAGCCGGAGGCAGTAGATGAAAGGGCGTCGCTCCAATACCCACCGATATCCCCCCCAGCTCCCGGAGATGCCAGGCAAAAAGATAATAATTCGGTGGAAACTCAGGCGAGATAAATAACCATCGCACCCCGCAAAATTATGGCGCCCGGGTGTTACTCGCCTTCCTTTTCTTCTCCCTACCAAGATGGTTATTCCGCCCGTAAAAATGCGGGCATTCGTCGGCGCTCATGTCCCTGCATAATGGCATACAAAACCAGATAATGCAGAAGTCGCACCCGAAGCCATCCAGGAACTCTATGCAGCCACCCATATACCCAGGATGGACGCAATAGAATATACATACTCTTTGCTAAAAATCTGTAAAAGGGCTTTACGAGCCATCGCCCGCCATAAAGATATTCTCGGATGCGAGGATGCTTCTGATAGAGATAAGGAAGGTTGAACCGCCCCATCTCATAATATCTCACAAGGGCCCGAGCGGGTGTCTGCTGAGAAGCCGACCATACCTTGGCGCCAACCACCAGCTTGAATCGCATGCCCGCCTCCGCCAATCGCCACCCCAGCTCCACATCTCCCAGCCCATGACGCCGAATCGCCCCATCAAATCCACCTACCCGCCTAAAAGTCTCTGCTAAAAGAAAAGCATTAGAACAAAAATGTCTGAAATCGACCTTATTGGCCTTCTTAATATGGGTGTGCATGCGCCATAATCTGTATTCATTCCATGGATTAGGTCCATAAGAAGCATAGTACAGTATCTTTCCCAGCAAAACCTCTTCCTCCCGGTCAAAGGCCGCATAGAAACACTCCAGCCAGTCAGGTAGAGGAATGCTATCCGAGTCTAAAAAAGCTATCCACTTATGACGGTGAAGATAGGGGAGTACAAGATTGCGTGTGGCGTTGCGGCCATGATTACGACCATCGGGGTGGGTTAGAACCTCTACAAAAGAGTAGGGGCACTGCTTGAGATACTCTAAAGTCTCATCGGTGGACCCATCCACACAGACGTAAGCCACAAAGTCTCTATAGGTTTGCTGGCTCAGGGCTTTCAGACACAGGCGAAGTTCTGGGAGATTATTGTAGGTCGGGATAACTACAGCTACGGAGGCCACGAGCACGAAAGTACAACAGCCTATGGATGACAAAACAGGATTTGTTTGGAGGCGTCTCCCCTTGCAGGAGGCCAATGATAATCTGCCTCTAACTCGTTCTCAGAGCGGCCGGGTATTTGAGCAAGTTTTGGTACTTTTGGAGGTATTGCTTTCTCACTTCGGATGCGGTACGGAGGGCTTTTACTGGTTCTCTGGTTACTTGGGTGCGGTGCCGAGCGGCAAAACTTTGTGGCACGCAACTACCATACGCTGGTTTCTTACTTCAATGGCTATTATCATGCCGATAAACGGTTTCGCACAGCTCAGGCTGAAATAGAGCTCAAAACGCCGGACCCCACGGAGGGGTATGTACGGGTTTTTCCGCTCGTAGAGCCTTCTGTCGCGCGTGAGCATTACACCCGCCTGGAAGAAGCCACCAAAAAATGCGAGGTGATCATTTTTCGCCATAAAAATGGCCGTTATATTGATGATTGCAGAACGCTCATTGGGCAGTGCTGGGTTTTTCGGAGTAACCTGCCGAATGCAGAGCAAAACTTTTCTTATGTTCTGAGTGCTTTTCCCAAAACGCCCCTTCGTCCAAAAGTATACTGGTGGGAAGCTTATGTTGCTCTGCAGGATAATAATCCCTATCGAGCGGAGACTCGCCTGACGGAGATTTTGAGTATCCCCATCAGGGAGGTGCCCGGGAAACTGCGCGCCCAAACCGATGCTTTATTAGCCCAGGCCCTGGTTGAAAAAGGCGAGCCAGCCTTAGCCGTGAAATTCCTGGAGCGGAGTGCGTCTAAGTTAGACAGCCGGATTCGTCGCGCACGGGCCTATTACCTCCTGGGGCAGCTTTATCTGGCCCAAAATAAGTCCGACATGGCTATCGAAGCTTTTCAGAAAGTAGTGCGAATCAATCCCACGAATCAGCTTACTTTTCAGGCACAACTTCAAAAGAGTTTATTGATTGGGGCTAAGGACCCACGCCTTTTGAAGCGATTGGAGCGCATGGCGCAGCAAACTCGTTATGAAGACTTTCGGGATCAGATTTATTACCGGCTGGGTCATATCGCCCTGGAAGCCAAAAACTACGAAGCAGCCCTGAATTATTTCAAAAAGGCGGGTAGTTCAGGCAATTCCCCGGCTCGAGCACTGGCTCATTACGAGGCAGGGAATATCTATTTCATGCACTATCAGGATATAGCTTCGGCGCAGAAGCACTATGATTCGGCCGCGACATGGATTCCTGAGAAACATCCCCAGGCCGCCGAAATAAAGGCGGTGCAGAGCCGATTTCAGGAGTTTGGGCGGTTGCAACGGGAGGTTAAGGTGTACGATAGCCTTTTGACCCTGAGTGAGCTTTCCCCTGGGGATCTGGACCGGGCATTGGAGGCCTACATCCAGAGCGAGGTAAGTCGTCGGGCGGCTGAAAAAGCCCGACGGGAGGCGCAGGCGGCGAACGACCCATCCTCGGCGCCCAATCCATTTCTCCAGCAGACGCTGGGGGGATCGGCAGGGGGTGGATTTTATTTTGACAATCCGATGCTGGTCAATCAGGGCAAACAGGAGTTTAAGCGGCTGTGGGGGGAGCGGCCCGATGAGGACCACTGGCGCCGCCGTCAAAAAGGCAGCTCGGTAGCCGCCTCTGGCCCTACAGGACAGAGCAAAGCGCAATCCTCAGAAGCCGACACGACGAAAGTGGTATGGCCGGATGACCCGGCCGCTCTTACGCCTCAAAAAATAGCCGACCTCAAACGGCGTCTGCGGGCCTCCATCCCCCAATCCCCCTCTCAAAAGCGCGCCGTAGAGGATTCACTCATTGTGTCGGCGCTCCTGCTGGCGCAGCTGTATCAGGAGGCATTTCAACGGCCTGACTCGGCGAAAAAAACTTACACCTGGCTTTATCACCGCCTGCCTCATCGCAGTGAGGCCCAGGCTCCTGCCCTATATGGCCTGTATGCGCTGTATTATGGCAGTCCAGAGGCCGATAGATATAAGCAGGAACTCCTATCCCGTTATCCTGATTCTGAATACGCTCAACGGCTGCGCGGGGGTGCCCGCTTCGACGAAAAAAGTGCTGTGGAGGATATTCATGCCGCCCTCCTAAATGCTTATCAGCAGGGGGATTATCATACGGTACTGGGCTTTGCCCAGGCCACCGAAAATCGCTGGGCTAAGTCCCCCTCAGAGCCTGCTGTCCGATACCTGATGGCGGCCGCCCTGGTCCATCTCCAGAGATATGAGGAAGCTAAAGCATACCTGCGCCAGATCATTCAAAATCACCCTCAGGCGCCCTGCACCCCCACCGCTCAAAAACTCCTCGCTCGTCTGGAAAGCGGGCAAACTCAGCTCGTCTCCGAAGCTTCTCCCAGCCCTTCTTCTACCCCTGCTTCCCCCTCAAACCCTACCCCTCCGACAGATGCATCTCCCTTCTCCCTGCAGCAAAAAGCTAATGAACCCATCCTTGTCCTCCTTTTAGTCCCCAAAGACCGCATCTCCAATGAAGACCTCAAGCAGCACCTCGCCCGCACCAATCAGGCCGCCTTCGCCGATAGCCGACTGAATCTCGTCGTATTTTTATACGAGCAGACTTATCACTTAGCATATATTGCTCAGTTTAGTGATTATCGGGCAGCTGATGCGTATATTTCCACTCTTTTATCTGAATCCTGGTTTCAAAACCTTCAGCTCAGGTCCTATCAGGATATTTTCCCCATCACCCAGTCAAACTTCCGCATTGCATATACCCAGAAGCGTATGCATGAGTATGCGGCCTTTCTCAGCCAGAACCGGGCCCAACTGCGATGAAAAAATCCCTCATAAATAGAAAATAACCCCACAGGAAGATCAAAAACTAACTTTGCAGCACATGCAGCGAGCTTTATTTCCGGGAAGTTTTGACCCTATAACCCTGGGCCATATTGAAATCATTCAGCGAGGTCTTTCGCTATTTGATGAGATTGTGGTTGGTATCGGAATAAATACCTCCAAGCAGGCGATGTTCAGCCCTGAGGTACGTCAGCGCTGGATAGAAATAGCCTTTCGTCATGAGCCAAGGGTCCGGGTGGCCTGCTACAGCAGCTTGACGGTGCTTTTTGCGAGGGAGGTCGGTGCGCAGTTTATTTTGAGGGGGTTGCGATCAGCGCCCGATTACGAGTATGAGCGCAACATAGACCTTCTGAATAAGCAGCTGGACCCCAACATAGAAACCTTTTACCTCCTGAGCAGTCCGCAGACTTCGTTTGTCTCTTCCACCCTGGTACGGGAGGTGATTCGCTTTCGGGGGCGCCTGGAAGGCCTTTTACCCCCGCATATCATTGAAGATATTTACAAACTTTATCCCGGTGGAAAGCCGGTCACGGCATGATCGTACGAGGTGCTGTTTAGATTTCAGACGATATAGATTATAAAGGCTAAGGAAGGCCCGAGCGTAGTTGGTCTGGCAGGCGGTAATACGTGCGATACTGCCGTCCGACTTCCTCTCTCCCCGGGGTAAAGGATGCAGAGCGGGGATTTTCGAAGATGAGCAGGAGGTTTCCCAAAAGCGGTCCTGGCCGGAGTAACTTCCCAAAAGGCGGGCCAACTATCTACTGCTCCTGCCCTCTCAGGGGGTACAACCTGAAAATCTATCACAACTTCTTCGACCTGCGTATCTTTGCCCCATGCGAAGCCTTGCCTTCCTTTACCTGATTGCCCTGCTATGGGCTCAACCGGACCTCCAATCCAAAGAAGAGCTTAACAAAAATATCCGATTTTACCGCAGTATTGCGCGTCGTACGGGCGCTTTCCGTACTAAAGCGCTTCCCAAACTGAATGGCATCCGCTGGCAGGTTAAAATCCAGAATGGCGTCTCCGAAACCGCCGCCCCTATCGCCGTTGGTCTGCGCGTCTATGTCGGGGGTAAAGATAAAAATATGTATGCCATTAACATCGCCGATGGAAAAATCTTCTGGAAATATACCACAGGGGATTATGTGGCCTGCCCGGCCGCTTATTACGAGGGCAAAGTTTATTTTGGCAGCGATGACGGCTATTTCTACGCTCTGGAAGAAAGCAAAAAGGAAATCTGGCGCTTTCAGGCCAACGCTGCTATTCAAAGTCCCCCTGCCATCACAGGTGATATTATCGTATTCGGCAGCCACGATTACAATGTATATGCCTTAGAGCGGAATACCGGCGAAAAGCTCTGGGAATTTACCACCGGCCGGGTCATCCAATCCGGCCCTGCTATCGCCGAGGGCGTCGTCTATATCGGTTCGGATGATTACAACCTCTACGCCCTTTCTCTCAAAGACGGCAAAGAACTCTGGCGCTTTAAGACAGAAAACGAAATCAACACCACGCCTATCGTATCAAAAGGAATCGTATATTTCGGCTCAGATGACGGCAATTTATACGCTGTAGAAGCCAAAACGGGTAAAGAACTCTGGCGTTATGCTACTGGCGGTAAGGTTACCGCTTCCCCGGCGCTCTCCGAGGATATTGATGTGATTTTCGTGGCCAGCGAATCTGGCCTCCTGGCGGCCCTGAATTCCAAAACCGGCGAAGAAAAATGGACCTATAAGAATAAGGTCGCCTTCAAGGCTTCTCCTGCTCTGGCTGAAGGCTATATCTATATCGGTGCCGTGGACGGCACTTTTTACGCCTTTGAAATCCCTACGGGCAAAATCGCTTGGAAAACCAAACTGGATGCACCGATTCAGGCCGCTGCCCATGTTCTGGATGGATCGGTCTATGTGCTAACTACTGCCGGAACCCTGTACGCCCTGAACTAATCGGGATGGGTCGGATCGGCTGGATAATGAGCGTTACCTTTGCCCTCATGGCCCAAAATCGCCCTATTGCTATTGCCATTCATGGTGGAGCAGGGGATATTCGTCCTGATAACTTACCGCCTGAAAAAGCTCGAGTTGTTGAAGCTTTTTTGAATAATCTCGTGGAGGCGGCCTATCAGCAGCTTCGGGAGGGGCGTACGGCGCTGGATGTGGTGGAATTTGCCGTAAAGAGCCTGGAAGAGGCCGGCTACTTCAATGCGGGGCGGGGTGCTGTGCCCAATGCCCGTGGCGAAGTAGAGTTAGACGCCGCCATCATGGACGGCAAAACTCTGCGCACCGGATCTGTCGCCGCCGTTCGACTTGCCGCCTCTCCGATTAGCCTCGCGCGCCTGATTATGGAGCGAACCCCCCACGTCTTCATCGTTGGTGCCGGTGCCGACTCCCTGGCCCAAACCTGGAAGCTTCCCCTGCGGAACGACCTCCCTAACACTACCCCAGAAGTCCCCTGGAGCTACGGTACCGTCGGCGCCGTAGCCCTTGACCAGTATGGAAACTTAGCCGCCGCCACCTCTACCGGCGGCATCGCTCACAAGCTCCCCGGCCGTGTCGGCGATACCCCCATCATCGGTGCCAGCACCTACGCAGAAAACAACCTCATCGCCATCTCCACCACCGGAAAAGGGGAATACTTCATCCGAACCGTCCTCGCCTATGATATCGCCGCCCGAATCAAGTATCAAAACCTACCCCCATACCAGGCCATCCAGAAGGCCTTTCAGGACCGACTCGAAACTATCGGCGGTCAGGGGGGGCTCATCGCCGTTACCCCTACCGGTGAAACCTTTACCTACTTCAACACTCCCGGTATGTATCGCGCCACCCTCAATAGCCGGGGCGAAAAAACTATCGGAATATTCCGATAAATCAGTATCTAAAAGGTAGAAGCCGCTTTCCTGGTGCATTTTACAACGAAGTCAATAGCACCCCGAAATAATACCAAACCAAGTCATCTGCGATATTAATCTTTGTATTTTTACTCCAACGGAGAGCCGTATGGCAAGACCCTTGAAGATAGCCTGGAGACACACGGAAGAAGAGCTTTATGAACTGTACAGACGAGAGAAAGATGCGGATTTGGCTTGGCAATGGCAGACATTGTGGTTGTTTCGGCGATGGGGATATCGGAAGAAGGTGCCCCGCCCATGAGCGCAGAAGGCGGATGTGGAAGCGCAGGAAGTGTGGGAAAAAAGGCTTATTGGAAGCGCTCTGTCAGGAGGGTTTGAGGCGAGGGGAGGAGGTGGTATTTGTGGATGAGATGCGGGTGGGATTGTTGGGACAGAGTCGGCGGGTATGGGGAAGCGCGGGGAGAAGGTACGGCAGCGGGTGGAGGTGCGGTATGAGTGGGCGCATTTGGTTCTGGGAGTGGACCCGACAAGGAAACGGCTGATGTGGGCGTGGTTGGAGCGAGTGCGGGATGTGGAGCTGGCGGAGGTTTTGCGGGGGTGGAAAGCGCAGGGGGTAGTGAGGTTGGTGTGGGATAATGCGGCGTTTCATCGGTCGAGGGCGGTTGGGGAGGTGGATGTCTCAGGCCGCCGTATTCCCCTGAGGTGGATCCGGTGGAGCGGGCAAAGAGGAAGTTCGGCGGCCTGTGGAGGGGCGGATGTATGGGAGTGTAGAGGCGAAGAAGGCGGCGGTGGAGGAGGTGCTTCGGCGGTTGGAGGCAGAGGAACGGCTTTCCACGCTGGTGGGGTGGGCGTATGTCCGGGAAGCCTTCCAAGCTTTACCCAAATGATTAAAATCTTATTTGACTTAGATTGGTATTATACCGAGGGGCCGACCTGTATTCAGAGAGTTTTTGGCTCAGATTGGTATAATACCGACAGCTACTCTGAAAAGGGATTATGTATCTCCAAACGGGATGGTATCCAAAGGGGGCTCATGACTTATTTTTGAGAGATCCTCCCAGTTCCCAGGAGGAGGTAGAGCAATGGACTCCGTTCGAGAAGTGCTGAAAGCTTCTTGCAAGAAATAGGTCTCACTCTTCAAAGTGAGACGCAAGCGAATTTGGATTGAAGCCATTTTCTTACCTGAATCCTGCAACATCCCGACCCGGAGAGACCACCCTAAAAATCGCGTCCCTATAGGGTCAGGCTAAGGGTGGAGAAGAGCTTTTTAGGAGGTCCTCAGTCCAGGCCCAGAGAGAAGGGTAGGCTTCATTAGCCCATTCAGGGCCGGGATCTGGCTCCGTCGAGGCTATCCAGACCGTGTGCATGCCAAGGCGTCGACCAAACTCCATATCCCGCAGGTGATTGCCCACCATCACACTCCGGGAAAAGTCTATTTCCGGGAAATCCCTCTTGGCCTCATAGGCCATACCGGGGTTGGGCTTTCGGCAAGGGCTGTCGGAATCCAGGTCCGTACAGGAATAAACCTTGTCGATTCGGCCGCCATGGGCATGAATGACTCTGAGCATGCGGGAGTGAATCTCATTCAGGTCGCTTTCGGTCATGAGTCCCTTTCCTACCCCACGCTGATTGGTAACAATGAGGATCCGTCCAAAAATCGTTCTCAGCCATGGTAGAGCCTCCAGTACGCCCTCTTCAAAGGCGAAATCCTGCCAGCTCAAAACATAGTAGTTTGCAATCTCTTTGTTGATAACGCCATCCCGATCCAGGAAAAGCGTCCATGTAGCGTCAAAAATGGGCCGGTAAGTAAGTCTGGGCTCGGTCATAATCTTCTGGTATCCCAATATCGATGAAGGGCGTGTCGGGAAGCCGGTGAGCGTAGATTTTTGGGGGTTGGGGAGAGAGGAGCGCATTCTGGAGGTAAGCTTCCCACGAGAAGGCTGCCGGGAAGGTTTGTTTTTCCCACCAGGTGCGGCTAATGAGGTAGAGGCCGGCATTGATCCAGCCGGTAGGGCAGGGGCGTTTTTCTTCGAAGGTCTGGACCCAGCCATCGGAGGAGAGGTGTAGCGTGCCATAACGGTCTGCCGGAGAAACAGGCACGCTAACGAGGCTGATGTCGGCTCGTTTATGAAGGTGCGCCTGATAGAATTCGGAGAGGTGGGCAGGACAGAAGGTATCTCCATTCACGACGAGCACATGGGGCGTAGTGGTCAAAGGCCAGGCATTCTGAATGGCACCGCCCGTCCCTAAGGGGGTGTTTTCAACGGCAAACTGAATTTTAAAGGGCCAGGAGCGATTCTGGACCCAGGACTGGATGATATCGGCTTTATAGCCCAGGGCCAGCACCACGCGCCTGACGCCCTGTCGAGCAAGGTAAGTGAGGAGGTAGCTGAGAAAAGGCGCTCCAGCGATAGGTGCGAGACATTTTGGAAGATCAGGGAGGACTGAGCGAAGCCGGGTACCGAGCCCCCCCGCTAAGACAATCCCCTCTAAAAATGCCATGAAACCAGCCCGTGTTTGACGAAATGATATTCAAAGAATCGGCCCTGAAAGGAAGAAAGAGCCTTTCTGACAAGGTGGCGGGTGTTTTCAGGGCAGTAAAAGAGCATAAATCCGCCGCCGCCTGCTCCAGAAACTTTGCCGCCCGTAGCCCCTGCCTGCCGAGCCGCCTGATAAATCTCCTCCAAAAGGGGGGTAGAAACATGAGAAGCTACCCGACGCTTATTCTCAAAACCCTCATGGAGAATCTCGCCAATTTCATTGATGCGTCCCTTTAGGAGGGCCTCCTTCATGCGAAAAGCTTCTTCTTTGAGGCGATGAGTGGCTTCCAGGGCGGTTTTTTCGCCCCTGACGATGTGGCTTTTCTGCTCCTCAATGATATTAGAAGAATATCGGCTGGTCTCGGTATAGAATAGGAGAAGATTATGTTCCAGTTCGTACAGATATTCCGGGCGGATGCGGAGGGGGTTGACGATGACGCGTTCGTCGGCATAGAACTCCATGAAGTTGACACCGCCGAAGGTGGCGGCATACTGGTCCTGACGACCCCCGGCCTGCTCTAAGTCAATTCGTTCAATCTCATAGGCGAGTCGGGCAATATCGTATTCGCCGAGGGGCAGGTTGAGCCATTCCACGAAAGCGCCAATGAGCGCCACGACGAGAGTGGAGCTGGTTCCCAATCCAGATCCCGGTGGAACATCCACATAGGAACTGAGATGGCAGGGCAGAGGCTTTCCGACCATGGCACAGATGCGGTTATAGACGCCCCGATGCAGGATGAGAGGCTCCTCTAAGGGGAGGCTTTCGGTAGCAGGCAGGGTAACCTCCTCTCCCCGATCAATAGCCTGAAGGGTGACCTCGGGCTTTTCAAGGGGTTGAATGCTGGCATGAGCATATAAAGAGACAGTGGCATTGAGCACAGCGCCTCCATACAGGTCGCAGTAAGGGCTCACATCCGTGCCGCCACCTGCCAGGCCAATCCTCAGCGGGGCGCGACTTCTGTATATCATGCCACAAAGATGGGTGTTTCAGCGCATAGAGCAGGTATAAAGGGTTTACGGGGAAAAGGTCTTTTGGGTCCATTCCCACAGGTTTTGAGCAAAGGTGTCCCAGCGAAGTTCAGCCCTGGCCCGTTCAAAGTCAGCTTTGAAGGCGTCCCGGGGAGTGTGGATGAGTTTTTGCAGCCCCTGAGCCAGGTCAGAAATAGTCGGTTCTACGATGTAGCCCCCTCCAAAGGTCTCCACAACTTCGTAAAGGCCGCCCACCCGAGTCACTAAAATCGGGCACTCGTACTGGTAAGCCCAGAAAGGATGCCCGCTCTGGGTGGCGCTCCGATAAGGAAGGATAAGCGCGTGCGCCGCCTTAAAGTAATACCCAAAGTCTGCCTGCGGTACAAAGCCCGGTCGCCATACCACTCGCTCCGAAATGCCCAGTTTCTGGACTAACTCCCGATAGGGAGCTTCAGGCTCGTAAAATTCGCCGGCCACGATCAGGTCCCACTCCGGCGGGATAGTAGGGAGCACGGCCGCCCAGGCTCGCAAAAGCAGATCAAGCCCCTTATAGGGCCGTACCAACCCAATGAAAAGAAGGTAATAGCGCGTCGCAGGAAGGTTCAGGCGGGTACAGGCTTCTTCACGGGGAGTGCGCGGATCTATCTCAGGGGGAAATAGCGGATGCCACAGGAACCTGACAGGCTTCTGGGTATAATTTTGCCAGGCGGCTGCATTAGCCCGGCTGATGGTAAAGGCTCCATCCAGCGCTCCTACAAAGGCCCCTCTGAAAAAGGCATCTCCCATGCGCCGTTCATGGGGCTTGAAATTGTGTATCAGGCCCAGGTGAATGGCTTTCGGGTGATAACTACGAATCTGTCTGGCTATGAAAGCGCTGCTCAGTCCCATGAGCGGCAACCAGAAGGGATAAATAACCAGGTCCGGCCTGAAATGGGCTATCTGGCGAGCGGCTTTTCCCCAGGTAAGGGGATTGAAGGCATGGATAACTCGGGTAATCGGAATAGAAGGAGGGGGTTCGTCTGAGAACTGGTTCTTGCTAAAAAGCCAGCCAGGGTACTGGACGCTGTAAGTGAAAAGATGAACCTCATGGGAAACCTCTTTCAGGCCCCGGGCTAAGTGATTGGAAAAGGTCGCAATACCGCCTCTAAAGGGATAGCTGGGACCCACGATGGCGATCCGGCCCACAAAACGAAGGTACAAGCTAATGACCGTAACGGCGCTCCATGAGACAGAAGTTATAGCATAGTTTTGTAGGGATGGAGCCGATAGTGCCGGTTCAGGGGGGATGGATAGAGGTGATTACGGGTGGGATGTTTTCAGGAAAGACAGAGGAGCTTCTGAGACGGGTGCGACGCGTACAATTGGCCGGTCAGTCCATACGCCTCTTCAAACCCGATATAGATACCCGCTATCACCCCACGGAAGTTGTTTCTCATGACCAGACTCGCCTGCAGGCTATCCCTGTGCCCAACTCCCAGAGCCTTTATCTGCTTAGCAGTGATGCGCAGGTGATAGCGATTGATGAGGCGCAGTTTTTTGATATGGGGATTGTGGAGGTAGCCGATCGGCTGGCAGACTCGGGAAAGCGGGTAATCATAGCGGGATTGGATATGGATTATCGAGGGCGGCCGTTCGGGCCCATGCCGTACCTCATGGCTATTGCCGAGTTTGTTACGAAACTGCATGCCATTTGCGTGTATACCGGAGAGCTGGCGCATTACTCTCACCGCAAGGAGGCGACCGGAGAGCAGATTCGGCTGGGACATAAAGACCTATACGAGCCGGTATCTCGCAGGATATTTCGGGAGTGGCGATGCCAGCTGAAAGAATAGATTTTTTTGAGCGGGTGTGGGCGGTGGTTCGGGCAATCCCGCCCGGCCGGGTAACCAGCTATAAGGCCATAGCGCGGTATCTGGGCAGCCCGCAGGGAGCCCGCCTGGTAGGCTATGCCATGAATGCCTCTCACCGTGTCCGCCCACCGGTACCAGCCCACCGAGTGGTCAACCACAGAGGCTATCTAACGGGGAAATTTCATTTCCCAACGCCCACAACCATGCAGGAGCGATTAGAAGCGGAGGGAATTCAGGTAGAGGACAATCGGGTGGTGGCGTTTGAGACCGTCTTCTGGGACCCGGCCGAAAATCTACCCCTGCCAGAGATATTCTTCAAGGATGCTCGTTTATTCCTGTAATGGCCGGTAGCATCCGTCGCTCTCCTCAGAAAAGGCCGTATCTTTCTCTGTATGCCAGGAGAAGTTAAGATCTGGACAGCCCCAGCGCCCGAAGCTGATACTCTGACTATTGGCTGGGTTCAGATGGATATTCACTGGGAGAACCCCACGGAAAACATAGCTTTTCTGGACGGGCTCTGGTCCCGGGTAGCCTCGCAGGCGGAGGTATGGGTTCTGCCTGAAATGTGGGCCACGGGCTTTTCGGTTTCAGAAAGGGCCGCCGAAACGGAACCCGGACCTGCTCTCAGCGCCATGCAAACCTGGGCCAGAGCGTATAATATTCTCCTCATCGGCAGTCTAAAGGTGCGGGCCGCCAGCGGTCACCTTTACAATCGAGCCTATGTCGTAAGCCCCAGCGGAGAGTGGAGCTATTACGATAAGCGGCATCTTTTTCGAATGGCGGGGGAGGATAAGCTATTTGCAGCAGGCACGCATCGCCTCATTACCCTTTACAAAGGCTGGCGTATTGGGGTACTGATCTGCTATGACTTACGATTTGCGGTGTGGAGCCGGCGAACCGACGCATTTGATTATGATGTGCTTGTGTATGTAGCGAACTGGCCTGCTATCCGCTCAGCCCACTGGGAGAAGCTCCTGCCGGCCCGCGCCATTGAAAATCAAGCTTATGTTCTGGGCGTGAATCGCGTGGGCATCGACGCCACCGGAAAAGCCTATGTGGGCAAAAGCGTCCTGTACAGTCCTCTCGGAGAGGTCCTTTTACATAGCGGGGAAAGCTCAGGCCCTGCTTGGGCTACCATCCACAGGGAGGCGCTCCATGCCTATCGAAAGAGTTTTCCGGCCTGGATGGATGCGGATTCCTTTCGTTTGGAATGAGGGCATACTATGCTCTGTTGCGCTATTTTGAGAGGCGGTGGGATTGCTTTTTAGAGGCTTCTGGGGGGCACAAGATAGCATCCTCATCCAGGTCAGAACCCCCTCAATCCAGGTCGGCCCCCAGGACACAGTCAAGGCCTACAAACCGAAGACCTACTCTGAAAAGGTATTCATACACCAGAGGGGGCAGAGCACGTAATTTTGCAGAAAATTTTCTCGGGGGTTATGCTCGGGCATAGCTCAATCAGAAGGTGGTCCCATCCGACTCTTCCCGGGTGGAAAAGTCTTGCCTGCTCTGATGAACAAACCTCAAAATCCAGCATATATGAACAAGACAGTGCTTTCCCTGGTCGTATTCGGGCTAATAGGGGCCGTAAGCCTGCAGGCCCAGGAGCTGATCCCCTACCGAAAAGGTGATAAATGGGGATTCTGCACACCCGATAAGAAGGTGGTGCTTCAACCGAAGTATGATCAGACATGGTTTTTCCACGAGGGTTTGGCTATAGTAAAGCTTAATGGGAAGCATGGGTTTATAGACCAAACGGGGCGGGAGGTCGTCCCTCCGAAGTATGATTGGGTAGTGTATTTTAGCGAAGGTCTGGCTCGGGTGGAGCTCAATGGAAGGTGGGGCCTTATAGACAAAACGGGGCGGGAGGTCGTCCCTCCGAAGTATGATGCTGCAGAGTCTTTCAGAGAAGGTTTGATGGCGGTGAAACGCAAAGGAAAGTGGGGCTTTATAGACAAAACGGGGCGGGAGGTCACCCCACTAAAGTATGATATGGTATGGTATTTTAGCGAAGGTCTGCTTCGGGTGGAGCTCAATGGGAAGTATGGCTTTATAGACAAAACGGGGCGAGAGGTCATCCCTCTGAAGTATGATGGGGCATGGGAATTCAGGGAAGGGTTAGCCCGGGTGAAGCTCAATGGGAAGTATGGCTTTATAGACAAAACGGGGCGAGAGGTCATCCCTCTGAAGTATGATGGGGCATGGGAATTCAGGGAAGGGTTAGCCCGGGTGGAGCTCAATGGGAAGTACGGCTTCATAGACAAAACGGGGCGAGAGGTCATCCCTCTGAAGTATGATGGGGCAGGGGAATTCAGGGAAGGGTTAGCCTGGGTGGAGCGCAATGGGAAGTACGGCTTTATAGACAAAACGGGGCGAGAGGTCATCCCTCCGAAGTATGATGGGGCAGGGGAATTCAGGGAAGGGTTAGCCTGGGTGGAGCGCAATGGGAAGTACGGCTTTATAGACAAAACGGGAAGGGAGGTTGTCCCACCAAGATATGATGAGGCAGACTCTTTCTGCGAAGGTTTGGCGCCGGTGTCGCGCAATGGCAAGTGGGGCTTTATAGACAGAACAGGGCGAGAGGTCATCCCTCTGAAGTATGATGGGGCAATGGAATTCAGGGAAGGGTTAGCCTGGGTGGAGCTCAATGGGAAGTATGGCTTTATAGACAAAACGGGGCGAGAGGTCATCCCTCCGAAGTATGATAAGGTCATCCCTCTGACCGAAGGTCGGGCGTGGGTCATGCAGAATGAGAAGGAGTTTTACATCCAGTTCTTTCCCAATGGAAAGTTCGTGGAGTACTACGATGAATAGACAAAAACAGATACCCGGAGCTCCCGTTCCCTTTGTCATGCTTCTCTCCCTTGAGGGAGGTCGGAGTGCGAGTGAGCTACTGAGGAAGGGCCATGAGAGCTTCCGGGTAATACTGTTTGAATGTGCAGGTGACGAGGGCGGCCAGCGCCGCAGGAGACTGTTGCAAAACTCCCTCTACAGGCATCCGGGAATGCCCGTGAGCAGCACGGTGAAGGGGTAGAGCAGGGCTTTAGCGTATTTTTGATACAGTCTCCAAAGCAGTCCGGCCCCCAGCGTGGCGAGGAGACACGCCAAAAAACCACCGTACCTCCAGACAGCACCGCCTCAAGGTCTCAGACTTTATCCACCTTTACCCCGACAGGCCAGCCCCCTGCGTGGAAACTACAGATCCCTTGAAAAATGGGTTTTTCTTTGCGCCCTCTCATGCGCTGGGTTTTGGGAGATCGCTTCTTATGGGGAGTGGCGGCCGCTCTTTCGCTCTTTGGCCTCCTGGTGGTTTATAGTGCTACTGTCAGTCTGGTTTTTCGTCATCACCCGAGCTTCCCGGAGTATTATCTCATCAAGCATTTTTTGACTCTTCTCATAGCTTTTTTAGGGGCGTATGCGATTCATCATACGGACTATCGTCGATGGGGGCCTATCCTGGAGGTCATGTGGTGGATAAGCCTCCTCCTTTTGGGTTATCTCTTTTTTCGAGGGGGAAGCAGCAGGTGGCTGTACATAGGTGGCGTTTCTTTTCAGCCGTCGGAGCTGGCGCGATTCAGCCTTCTCGGGATGCTGGCTTATCGCATAGCCCGGGAGCCACAGATTATGAACAGCTGGGAGACGCTCTGGCCTCTTCTGCTTCGAGTGGGGGTTACCTTTCTTTTGATTGCCCCGCAAAATCTCAGCGGGGGAGTACTCCTTATTCTGACTGTCTTCCCTTTCCTGTATATGGCGGGGCTATCATTGAGAAAGATTTTTCGTCTTTTGCTTCTGGGTATTGTGCTGATAGGACTACTTTTTCTGGTGGCGCCTCGCTCCAGGGTCTGGCAAAACCGGATCCTTACCTACCTGAGGGGAGAAACGGTCGTTTCCTCTGGAGATGATTATCAGCGGGTGCATGCGTCCATAGCTGTGTTTTCGGGCGGGATTGTCGGGAAGGGGCCCGGTCGAAGCACCCAGCGCTACTACCTTCCCCAATCGTATTCGGACTTTGCGTATTCCATCCTGATAGAGGAATATGGCCTCCTGGGGGGACTTTTTATATGGGGGCTTTATACGCTGTACTTCTGGCGATTAGCGGCATTAGCAAGCGTTACAGAGGGATTTGCCCGTCTTTTTCTGATAGGATTTTTATTGCACGGTCTCATGCAGGCTATCATTCACATTGGCGTGAATATTGAAGTTTTTCCGATTACGGGGGTGCCTTTGCCATGGATAAGTTTGGGGGGCTCATCGCTTTTTATTCAGGCGATGGGGCTGGGGATAGCCCTGAGCATCAGTCGACGGGTGTTATGAAAGGGTTATTGATAGCGGCTGGTGGGACGGGAGGGCATGTATTTCCGGCGATGGCGGTGGCGGCTGCCTGGCGGCATCTATATCCCCAGGCTCCCCTCTGGTGGGTGGGCCGGGCAGGCGGCCGTGAAGAAAGCTGGGTTTCCGCCTCAGGGATCCCCTATGCAGGCGTTCAAAGCGCCGGCTGGCAGCGCCAGAATCCCTGGCAAAACCTCGCTTTACTCTACAAACTCCCGGTGGGTTATTATCAGCTAAAGCGGCTTTTTCGGCGCTGGCCGGTGGGCGTGGTCTTTACGACGGGGGGCTATCCGGGGCTTCTGCCGGGATGGATAGCTCATCAAAAGAAACTCCCCCTCTGCCTTTTAGAGCTTAATACAGCCGCAGGGCGGACGATTCGCTGGCTGGCCCCGTATGCAAGGGTTGTTTTTTCGGCGTTTCCGACTCTACGGGCCCTCTCGAGCCCTGTGAATGTGATGTGGAGTGGGGTTCCCGTGCGCTTTACCGAGGCCGACCGGAAGCGGTATACGCCGGAGGCGGCCCGAGCGCATCTGGGTTTTGATCCGGAAAAGCCTTTGATACTGATTCTGGGGGGCAGTCAGGGGTCTTCAGCGCTGAATCAGATCGTGGCGCAGGCCCTTTCTCGCTGGGCTCAAGTGCCGGTAAGTATTCTCTGGCAGATCGGCGGGCATGCCCCAGCCTTTCCAGAAGGGGCTATGGCTATTCGGACGCAGTCTTTTATTATGGATATGGTAGCGGCTTACACGGCGGCGACGCTGGTCATATCCCGGGCGGGGGGATCTACGCTGGGAGAGCTTTCCTGGTGGGGGAAGGCCTCAATACTGGTGCCTTCGCCGTACGTGGCCGAAGACCATCAGCGCCAGAATGCCCGTTACTATCAGGATAAAGGCGCCGCCCTGGTGGTTGAGGAAAAAGAAGGTCCTGAGCGTCTGGCCGAGACGGTACTTGACTTACTTCGGCGGCCCCATAAGCGAGAAGCCATAGAAAAGGCGGCCCTGGCCCTCTCCAAACCCGATGCTGCCACTCTAATTGCCCAAACCCTCTATCAGTTAGCTTATGGCGAATGAGCACTGGCGATTTCTGGGAATAGGGGGGGTGGGGATGAGTGCCCTGGCCGAACATTATTATCGCCTGGGGTACCGGGTGTCCGGGTACGATCGGGAGCCTTCGCCTCATACGGAAAGGTTACGGGCGCTGGGAATTCCAGTTGATCTTAAGCCGAATCTGGAGCGGCTGCGGCAGGCGTCGGGTGTGGTTTATACGCCGGCGATTCCAGCAGATTTTCCGGAGCTGGTGGAGGCGATGCGGTTGAAGCTGCCCGTATGGCGCCGGGCCGAAGCCCTTGCCCGGGCGGTAAGCGGTTACCAGACCCTCGCCGTCGCCGGGGCCCATGGAAAAACCTCCACTTCTGCCATTCTTACCTGGCTTTTGTATCGGCTGGGCGCCTCTCCGGTGGCTTTTGTAGGGGGGCAGATGAAAAACTTCGGTAGCACTTACCTCCATGGCACAGGGCTTTATGCCGTCGTAGAAGCCGATGAGTATGATCGGGCCATGCTGAGGCTTTCGCCCGCCCATGCCATCATTACCAGCACTGACCCGGACCATCTGGAGATTTATGGGGATGCTAAGGGGGTCCTGGCAGCTTATCAGGAGTTTCGGGACAGGGTGAAAGGGTACTGCGTATTGCCGGCTCATGTGGAGGGCATCAGGGAGGCGATTCGGGTGCGTCTGATAGATTATGCCCGGGAAGCGGACGGCTTATTTCGGTTTGTGTATGCGTGGGAGGGGGAGGTACGCGAGGTGGAGTGGTCCCATCTGGGCCGATTGTATGCGGAGAATGCCGCACTGGCGCTTTCCCTCTTAGAAGTAATGGGGTTTCCTTTTGAGCGGCTAAAGGAGGCGATTCGGGAGTATGCGGGCGTGGCCCGGCGACTGGAATGGGAACCGATACGCCCTGACCTGGTAGCGGTCTTAGATTATGCCCATCACCCCACAGAAATTGAACGAACCATAGACACGCTGAGAGAGGCATTTCCTGGATGGCAGATTGTGGTGCTCTTTCAGCCGCACCTTTTCAGTCGCACCGCCTTTTTCGCTAAGGAATTTGCATTAGCCCTGGAAAAGGCCGATGCGCTTGTGCTTTTCCCCATATACCCAGCTCGGGAACCTTACACACCTCATATATCCTTAAAGACGATTTCTCAACATCTGGGCAAACCTGCGCGGGAGGTCGTAGCTTTGGAGCAAGGCATGAGAGAGGTTGATATTTTGTTGAGGCGACCCGCTGTTATTGTCCTGATGGGGGCGGGCGATATTTATACCCTGTGGGAGCCCTTACTTAAGCACTTAAGGGTATGAGGCTATTGGGGTTTGGGATGGGTGTGCTGTGGATAGGGGCCACCTGGGCAGGGTCGAACTGGTATTTTGGAGAGCGCCTTCGGAAGGAGGGTAGATGGGTGGTGTGGGGGATGGGGCCCCTATGGGATAGTACCTGGACCGCCCGGCATATTGAGGCTCATGGAGATGCGGGAAGGGGCTGGAATTTATGGTCGCTCTGGGTGGACCTGCGGGAGCAGCAGCTTTTTGCGCAGCAGGAGCTGTGGATAGGTGCCCGGTTCACTTACTACCTGAAAGTAGAGACTCGCATCCCTCAGGCGGCCCTGCGGTTACCCGGACGGCTACAGTACATAGACCGGGACCTGCGATTACTCCCCTATACCCGACATCTGAATCTCCCTATCCTGGAAATGCCCCGCTGGGATAGTAGCGCCGCCCTTTTCTTTCTAAACTGGTGGCGGGAAGACACCCTCTTCTACAAGCTAACCAGCCATATCTATCAGGATAATCGCGGCGTATGGTACGCGTATGGGCAGGTTTTTCCAGAAACTTTTATTTTAGGCCGTACAGAAGATCTCCCTCAAGCGCGCCGCCAGTGGTACTACTATAGTGCCCTGGTGCGTCCCCGCTTCGGCGCTAACACCTGTAAGTTTGTACTGCTGTACGTGCCGGATCAAATCATCTGCCAACAAAGCTAATCCAAAAAGCTATGGGAGAAATATTTACAGCTTTTGACATTGGGACCTATAGCCTTCGGGCGGCTGTAGGCCGCATGGATGAAAGAAACGGGCTGAGCGTACTGGCCGTGGCCCGGGAGGAGGTACAGGGCGTTATCGACCTTAAAGGCGTTGCCCACATAGAAAGGCTGGTGGGACTTCTTCAGGAGATGGTGGATAGGGTGCAGCGACAATCTTCTATTGTGATTCAGCAGGCGTGGGTGGGCATCACGCACGCTCATATGCGTACAGAGCGGGCCAATGCGATCATCACTTTTCCAAAGGGAGACCATGAGGTGCGGTGGGAAGATCTGCTGCGCCTGAAAGATCAGGCCATACATCGGCCGGTGCCTCCCGGTTATTGCCTTATCCACGCCATACCCCTCTGGTATCGGCTGGACCAGCGGGATCAGCTGTCTGACCCTGTCGGTATGAGCGGTATTCGCCTGGAAGGAGAGTATTTGCTCTTTTACGCACCGGAGAACTACCTCAATATGCTCTATCGCTGTTTTGAAAGGGTAGGGCTTCGGGTGCAGGGCTTCCTGGCGGCACCGCTTATGGCGGCTCAGGCCCTCCTCACCCCCGAAGAAAAAAATACCGGCGTCGGCTACGTAGATATAGGTGCGAATCATACCAGTGTCGTCTTGTATCATGAGGGCCAGATCAAACGGTTTGCCGTCTTACCGCTTGGAGGTCATTTAGTTACTCAGGATATTCGGGAGGCTATTCGGCGCATTCTGCCGCCTCAGGCTGAGGTACTCAAGCAGAAGTTAGGCATGGCCTACCGGCCCTTACTCACCCAGGACCAGATGGTCGCAATTCAGCCTGATCCCCGCCGAAAAGACACTATAGAAGTGCGTCACAGCCTCCTCGTAGAAGTGATTCAGGCCCGCCTCCAGGAAATCATTGAGTTTGTCGCCGCCGAGATTTACAATGCCAATCTCCTGCGGGACCTTCATGCAGGCTTATACCTGGCCGGTGGTACCGCTTACATGCCGGGCCTGCGCGAGCTGGTAGAATACACCACCGGCCTCTCCGCCCATATTGTCTCCCCAGGCCAGCTCATCTCTAATGGCATCGTGGAGCCCTTTAGCGGGCCTGACCTGGCCAACCTCGCCGCCATCTTAGACCAGGCCCCCAAATTGTACGAACTTACCCTGCATATTCCGCCAGCTACCCCTTCCAATACCCCTGATGCCCCAAATACCTCCGCAGAGCCCCCTAAGAAAAAACGCACCAAAATCTTCGATAAGATGCTGGCGTATATGGAAAGAACCATAAAACTGCCCAACGACCTTATTGACTGATACATATGAGCCTGAGCTTTGTAGGTAAAGATAGTCATTCCGAGCCTCCTATCATTCTGGTGATGGGACTGGGTGGGGCTGGCGGTAATGCCGTCAATAACATGTTTTTGCGGGGCATTCATAATGTGGCGTTTGCGGTGTGCAATACGGACCGGCAGGCTCTGGACCGGCTGGCCGTGCCCACCCGGATCCTGATGGGGCAAAAAGTAACAGGGGGCCTGGGCTGCGGTTCAGACCCCTCCCTCGGCGCCAAAGCCGCTGACGAGAGTCTGGACGAAATCCTTTCTGCCTGTAAGCCTCCGATTCGGATGGTTTTTCTCACGGCGGGGCTGGGGGGCGGTACGGGTACCGGTTCTATCCCGATTGTGGCCCAGAAGTGTAAGGAGATAGGACTTCTCACGGTCGCCGTCGTTACGCTGCCCTTCCGGTTTGAGGGAGAGATTCGACGCCGCAATGCCATCCAGGGGCTAATCGCCCTGGAGTCTGTGGTGGATGCCCTCGTCGTCATTCATAATGATAACATTCGTCAGATAGCCAGTCGCGATATCCGTCAGAAGGAGGCTTTCCTGCTGGCTGACGATGCCCTTTACCGCGCCGTACGGGGCATTGCCGAAATCATCACCAAGCCCGGCTATATCAATGTAGATTTTGCGGATGTTCAGGCGGTCATGAAGGGCGGTGGCTATGCGCTCCTCGGTATGTCCATTCAGAGCGGCTCCGACCGGGCCCAGCTTGCCGTGGAAGAAGCGCTCAGCTCCCCTCTCCTCGACCACATCGAAATCCAGGGCGCCCGAAATGTACTCGTCAACATCACCGCCTCCGAAGACTCCCTCCGCATGGACGAAACCGAAATCATCATGACTGCCATCAACGAGGCCCTCGGCACAAACGCCAACGAAGAAACCGAAGCCCGCATCATTATGGGCCAGGTCTACGACAATAGCGCCGGGGACGACCTCAGCCTTACGCTCATTATTACCGGTTTAGAACGTCCCCCTTCCATAAAGGCCCTCATCGAGAAGTATCAGCAAGCTCGAAAATCTCCTGCTTCTTCGCCCAATCCTCATCCGACCCCTCCTATCCAGACCAAACTGGTCTTAGAAGATAAAGCTACTCCCAGGCCTCCCGGGTCCGTGCCTCCTCTCGCTTCTCTGGAAGAGCGCATCACTCGTATCCAGAATAACCCTGAAAAAGCTCTTCAGGAGGCTCACAGGCGCCCCGCCTACGAACGGCTCAATATCCTTTCCACCCCTCCTCCGACCCCACCCCCCACTATCTCCCAACCTACCATAGAGCCTACCACCGACCCTTCCCAGCAAGTACGCCGACAGAACCCCCGCCTCTACCAAAACCCTGACTGATGCGTTTCTCCCTCGCCCTCCGCTACCTGCGCCTCCTCATCTGGTATACCGAAGCCCACCTGAGTTACCTTCTCGGCCGTACCCTGGCCGATACCATACAGCTCTTGTGGGTGGGGCTCTCTCTCTTCATAGCGCTTCTTTGCTTTTCTGCGGCATTACTCTTTGCCCTGGCTAACTCCCTTGGCCTGCCTTTAGCCCTCCTCCTTACTGGCTTATTGTGGGTCCTCATCGCTATTGGGAGTAACTTCTTCCTCAAACCCTGGCTTCACAAACGCTTCCAGATCGGGCGGCATCTTTACCGAATGACCCTCGCCCGATCAGGCCTGCGCCTCTTGGAGAAAAAGCTTCTTTACCCTTCACCGCCTTCCCCTATCTGGGCTTCTCTCATGCCGCTCCTCTCCCGCTGGCTCTGGAAATGGCTCCAAACCAAACTTCGACAGTTCTTTCGTAAACTCCTGCGCCTATGACGATGGGCCCCATAGAAAGCCAGTGGAACTCAGTCCTCCCTCAACCCCTCTGGCTTATCGACCCGGATAAGCTCCCGCCCGAACGCTATGCCTCTGCCGCAGAGGCGTATAGGAGTGCTGGCGGCCAGTGGGCGCTGGTGGGAGGCAGTTTCCTCTCTGTTACGACCATGCACGAATGGTGCCAGGCCGCTTCTGCCCGGCATCCGCTGCCGCTTATCCTTTTCCCCGGTAGCGCCACTCACATCACGCCGCATGTGAAAGCCGTGCTCTTTCTCTTTCTGGCCAGCGGCCGCAACCCGCAGTTTCTCATCTCTCACCACGTAGAGGCCGCCCCCCACCTCCATCGATGGGGGCTGGAAGTTCTGCCTACCACTTATCTCCTGTTAGATACGGGCAGCATTACCGCCGCTCATTACATAACTCAGACCTTTGCGCTCCCCGCTCATAAGCCCGACTTGATCACGGCAGCTGCCTTAGCTGGCCTTTATCTGGGCCAGCGGATGCTGTACCTGGATGCGGGTAGTGGAGCCGCCGCTTCCCCCACCTTAGAAGCCATCCGGGCACTTCGCTCTATCACCCATTACCCTATCCTCGTGGGGGGAGGCATCCAGAATCCCACTCAGGTATCTGATCTTATTGCAGCGGGAGCGACCTTCACCGTGCTCGGTACCCTCCCCGAAAAGCATATTCCCTCCCGTACCTTCTGGCAGGAATTCTTCCACGCGGCCCAAACAACCTCTTATCGATGCTGAGCCTGTACTTATACGCCCTGCTGGGCGGGCTGGACTTCTCTCAAGGAGAGTGGACCCTTATTGGGGTCAGCGTTCCCAACTACGCCCCTCATCCCCTCCAGGCTCGCCTCAGCGCCTTTATCATTCATGACCGCCAGCTCCTCCAGTCCCTCCAGAATACCTGGCACGGACAAACTTTTTACGAAGACTATTGCGATTACCACTACGTGCTCAAAATCTATCAAAACCGCCGCCTCCAGAAAACCCTCAAAATCAACCTCCGGTGCGGTTATGCTACGGAGGGCGTCTTTTCTTATACTTTCAAGCCGGAGTGGTTTGAAGCGCTCCTCCCGCATGCCCGCCCTATCGTCTGGTCCCGTGTCTGGTTTCAGAAAAATGAAAGCCTGCGTCCTGCCGTCTCCGCTCTCCTGGAAGCCCCGGACGTTTATTTCTATGAGGAGCCAGAGCCCTACCTGTATGAGGGCAAGATCGTCATCGCCATTGATAGCCTTTCCTGGCGGGTCGATCGCGATTCGCTTTATCAGGCCGTCAAAAAAAGCATAGAAAGTCGCTTTCCTCCCGGCAAAGCGTATGTGAGGCCTTACTTTTTCTACCTGGATGATAAGTTTATGCTGTATTTTCGCTTTGAGGTATTTTGCGACCGAAAGGATTATGAAGCGTATGGGAGGGGGCTTTCGGTTTCGGTATCCTGGCAGCCGCACATCCATCCCGGCGAGGCCCGGCGTCTGATTATTATTGGTGTGAATCGTGAGCGCTTCTGGAAGTATGTGAATGCCTGGAAGGCCCGTTATGGTGCCAGGCAGGAGGATATTTAGCTAGGGCATCGGCTCGATGGGGTGGGGCAGGTGGTTATTCCTGTTAGGATGGTTTTCTGGGCGTGCCCCCTCGCAGGGCAGGCTTTTAGCCTGTCCCGCGAGGGGGCACGCCCAGAAAATACATCTCCCATCTCCCGCTCCTGAAGTGGCTTGTATCGGAGGCCTCTCTCGGGAGTCATTTCGTGCTTTCCGGACGGTATTGCCCGTAAAATCGCACCTCCACCTCCTCAGCAATCTTCTGCCAGAGCATGCGGGGGACGGAAATCCGATGGTCCGCAGGCCGTACAAAAAATTTTCCATTCAGGATGACCCGCCCATCCGGCAAAACCTGAAAAACACCGCTCAAAAGGCGGCGCTGAGCCTGCCCATGAATGATAAGATCGCCCTCCGCACTCACCGCATATTCCCCAGGCGCATTCAGGGGGATGGGCGCCACGAGCTTCCCACGAAAGTATGCATACGGATACCGATCGCTCTCCAGGTAATCTTCGTTGAAATGCTCCTGCATCAGCTTATTCGGAAACTCAAAACTCCGAATAGGCACCCGAACATACACCGTATCCGGCCCAAAGTGAATAACGCTATAACTCCCCTTACGGCTTTCAGCCGAGATTTTCTCCAGGGGGGCATCAGAATAAAAGCTTATGAAGAGCGTGTCGGCCCGGTACATTTGAGCATATCCTGCCAGGGTAAGGGTTATCAGATAGGCTCGCATAGGTTACTGTAAGCTGGGATCTTTCGGGGAGAAGACCCGGGAGATGTTGAATCCGAAGCGCCAGGATTGGCCGCGGTTGAGCAGGGTGTAGGGTTCAGCTATGCCACTTACCCGGCTCACCCCTATCTGAAAGACATGGCCGCCCGTCTCTATTTCTACCACCAGGCCGATAGCGGGCTCGTAACCGGGAAGGTAAGAGGACGGTTCATCCTCTTCTAACTCGTTTTCCCAGAGGGGTAGGGCGGCTTCGGTGCCGAGGGTGAGTCGTTTGAGGACCTTGAAGCGGAGGAGGACAGGCAGAAGGAAGTAGTCATTGGGGGCGGTGGGGGCCAGGGCGTAGTTTTGATGCAGGTAGGCCACCCCTACTTGAGCCGAGAAGCGCCGGGAGAACTTTCGGGCCACGAGAAGCTGATGCAGGTACTGCAGGCGGTGCTCCCACTTTTCAGCCGGTACATCAGCATAGAAGAGAGCACTGTACCAGGTAGCCGAAACAGGCGTGCCGCGGGGTGCAGTCTGGGTCAGGAGGCGGGCCTTAAGGAAAGCATTATACAGAGGGCCCTCACCGGAACGCTCCACACCGATAGTAAGGAAGTCCCATAAGGCATAGTCCAGACTCAGGCGCACGCGCGCACCATCGTCAATGCCCCAGAGGCGCTTCACACCACTTCCAATATCTCCGAAACGGTGCGCCACTCGAAACTCCCAATGCTTTTTTCGGAGGGTTTCTATGGTGTGATAGTTTAGCAGGCGTGTGCCTTTGAAGGTCGCTATGACGGGTGTTTTCTCTGAGGTATCCTCCTGAGCGTATAAAAGTGAGAGCGCTAATATCAGGACCTTCCCGGCCAATCTCATGATGGCTTATGCGGGAGTTTCATTGGGGATAGCCTGTATCCATCCAGCGTTTGAGTTTGGCTAAGGTGCAGTCATCGAGTTTGCCGCTGGGGGGCATGGAGCCATTGGCCATGCTGGTGTACCATTTGCCGGAGAGGGCAGAATTCTTGACCTGGTCGTAGGTCTCGAGGGCGATACCCCTAGAGGGATTGCTGCCGCCGTGGCAGCCGGTGCAGTGCTGGCGCATGACAGAGGCCACATATCCCTGATAGGTGATCGTCGTGGTATCCACACCCGGGCAGGAGAAGGAAGAGGGCTGGGGTTTATCTCTTTTGCACTCCACTAGAATAAGCAGCAGAGGGAGCCATCCGACCACAGGGCATAGGTTATACCGCATATTAAAAAAACAAAAATACACCTGACTTTGATTAGACGAGGCTGAGGGGAGCGTTTTGCATTTGAGAGAGGAGTGCAGGGGATGCAGGGAGGAGAGGCAAGCGGGTGTAGGGGCCGCAAAGTCCCATGAGAGAGAGGAGACCTTTGATGCCGGTGGGGTTGCCCTCAGCAAAGAGAAGCCGCATGAGGGGGAGGAGCTGCGCCTGGAGGGCTTTACCTTCGTCGATATGTCCCTGAAGAGCAGCCTGCACGAGCTTCTTCATGAGGGCAGGCAGAGCATTGCCCAGTACTGAGATTACACCTGCATACCCCGTTAGGATAGCCGGATAAGCCAGAGCATCATCGCCTGAAACCATTTGAAACCCCTTAGGTACCCCAAAGAGTATCTCCATTCCCTGAATCAGGTCCAGAGACGCATCCTTAAGGGCAATAATACGATTGGGATAGCTCTCCGCCAGCCTGATGGTGATAGAAGCCGGAAGATTGACCCCCGTTCGTACAGGAACATTGTACAGGATGATGGGAAGAGGACTATGTTCGGCAAGGTATTGATAATGAGCAAAAAGGCCTTCAGGGCGGGGTTTATTGTAATAGGGCGTTACGGAGAGAAAAGCCGCAGCCGGGAAATGCTGTCCATAAAACTGCATTTCCCCGGCAATCGCGCTGGTGTCGTACCCACCTGCCCCAATCACCACAGGTACTTGCGCGTGAACCTCCTCAAAAACTATCTCCAAAACCCTCACGCGCTCCCGGGAGGTCTGAGTAACCGCTTCTCCCGTCGTGCCCAGCGCTACAAGATAATCCACGCCATTTTCTACGAGATACCGGGCGAGTCTTCTTAGGGCAGGTTCGTCTAACTGTCCATCTTCCTTGAAGGGCGTCACGATAGCGACGCCCAAACCTGAGCAGTCCATAATTCCCAGCAAATATAGCGGTTTCTTCCGATGTGATAGAGGCTCGCAGGGGGCAGTATGGGAGGAGCTTAAACCTGCACACGCGGAATGTATACCTAAAGACTCGATGAGTCTGGAATCAATCATGCACCGGATAGGGGGGGTAGAGAGGCGACGGCTCTGGCGGTGGGTGGGGTATATGATTATTTTGTGGCTGGGCTTATGGACGATACACTGGGGCCTGCACATGCAGCGCAGGGCCGACGAGGTGCCTTTAGAAGAAGATAAAGAAGCGATAGAGGCTTTTGCGCAGATGTATCCCTTAGACCTATGAGAAAAGCAGGGCGGTTGATACTCCTGATCCTGGGGCTGGGGTGGGCACAGGAGGGCCGGGCCGAACGGCTGAAAAGCCTCCGGATAGCACTGATTACGGAGGCTTTAGAACTGACGCCTGAAGAGGCGCAGGTTTTCTGGCCGGTGTATAATGCTCGGGATGCGGCCCTGCAAAAGCACCGGGAGGACGTTCATGATCAGCTTCTGCGGCTTCGGGCAGAGCGGAAAGACATCCCGCCGCAGGCGTATGCAGATAGTGTAAGTGCGTTATACTTTCGGCTGTGGGAAGGCGAAGCCTCTATTCGGAAGGCCTATCATGATCGGCTTTTGAAGGTGCTTTCGCCGCAGAAGGTGGCGAAGCTGTATATGACGGAGCTTCGGATGGTGAGGCGGGCCCTGGGAGAAGGGGGGCCTCCCCCCCATGGTCGCTAAGTAGGTCGGGCCGCCGCTCAGCTGTGCGCCGAAGCCGCTGCTCCAGACGCCATTGCGCAATAGCTTCGTGATTCCCGCTCAAAAGTACCGATGGCACCGCCTGCCCCTCAAAAACCGGCGGCCGCGTATAAACAGGAGCCGCCAGCAGTCCATCCTGAAATGAGTCTTCCAGTGCCGACTCCATGTCATTCAGGACGCCAGGAATAAGCCGTACAATGCCATCTACAAGTACAAGGGCGGGTAGCTCACCCCCTGTAAGGACATAATCCCCGATAGAAACCTCCCGGGTGACATAGGCGCGAATGCGCTCATCTATGCCTTTGTAATGACCGGCAATGAGAAGGAGCCGCGACCTAAGAGAAAGGGTATTGAGCAGCTTCTGGGAAAGCTTTTCGCCATCAGGCGTCAGGTAAATGATCTCGTCATATGGCCCATAAGCCGCCGAGAGCGTTCGAATAGCCGCTACCACGACATCTACCCGGATAACCATGCCAGCCCCACCCCCATAAGGATAGTCATCAATACGTCCTCTGGGCCCCCAGTCATGGAGATTATGAACTGCGATGATAACGAGATTTTTGGCCTGAGCCCGCTTGAGAATCGAAGCCTGCCGAGGAGAGGCAAAGATCTCGGGAACGGCAGTAAGGATGTCAATCCGCATGAGGTGGCGGGGCAAGCCGAAGCAGCAGCGCGCCTTTTTCCACTGCAGTGCCGGGAGACACAAAGACGGCCTCTACGATGCCTTCGCCGGGGGCAAAGAGGAGGTTTTCCATTTTCATGGCTTCGATGACGAAGACGGGGGTGGTGCGGGTAATCGCTTCGCCGGGCTGGATGCGCACTTCGCGCACGAGGCCGGGCATTGGAGCCCTGAGTTCAAGTTCGTTAGCCCGGACGCGCCGAGGAAGCGTAACCCGCTCTAAGTATCTTTCTACTGCTAACTGCCAGCGCACCCGGGCGCGTTTGCCGTGAATGAGAATGTCTATATAGCCGGCTTCGGGCTGACCACCCAGGATGAAGAAACGATAGCCCTTGTAGGTGCCCTCCCAGCTGTCTTCCCAGCGAATCGGTGGGAGGAAAGGTCGTTCAATCGTTATAGTTATCTCCTGCATTTTCCTGTCTGGCGGGTAAGAGCCCCATTTCTATGGCCTGACGGATGAGGCCGGCGGTATTGCGTACGCCGAGTTTTTGCATGATGGCCCGTCGATGCGTGTGGACGGTACGGGGAGAGAGGTTGAGCCGGGCCGCAATCTGGGTGTTATTGAGCTCTTGAGCAACCAATTCAAGGATTTGCCGCTCGCGTTGGGTAAGCCGGGGAGTTTTAGAAGCGTCGGAGGCAACGGCCTGAGGCTGAGAAGAGGGGCTTTCTTTTTCGGTGGCAAAGTAATGACCGATAGCGTCGTGAATACCCTCAGAAAAATAATAACGACCGGCCAGTACAGTCTTTATAGCTTTGAGAAGCTCTTCCCGAGAGGTATTTTTGAGTAGGTAGCCCCGAGCCCCGGCTTTGAGCATAGCTTCTAAGTAGGCATCAGAATCGTACATGGTAAGCCCGATCACTTGAATGTGGGGATATTTCTGTCGGATTTCTCGGGTAAGCTCTATACCCGTACCATCCTGAAGGCGAATATCAATCAAAGCCACCTGAATCTCAGGGGCATGCTTTTCCAGATGGGCACGCGCTTCGGCCAGACTCTGGGCCCGCCCCTGAATATGAACTTCGTTTTGACCCTGCAAAAGACTCTGTACGCCTTCAATGACAAGCGGATGGTCATCCACAATCAGCAGGGAGACACTGCCCATGCGCCAAAGTTAAGCAAAGTGGGTTAATTCTTGAGACTTTCCCTCTGGCAGGTCCGGTAGGTTCAGACCCACGCCACCAGAGCGATTGCCTGTCGTCCAGGAGCACCAGATGAGAGCCACTATTTCAGGGGCTGATCTTCACGACCTTCTCATAAGAAACGCCTTCTGCCGTCTCAATCACCAGATGATACACCCCCGCCGAAAGAGAGGATAAGGATATCTGCGAAGTAGCTTCCTCAGAGTTTGTGTACCAGTGAAGGTTTCCAGCGCTATCGTAGAGCGAGAGGCGATAGGGTGGCCGGGGATGAATAAAGTAAAGAGAGCCCGTGGTGGGGTTCGGATACAGAAGGGGAGGGGATTTCGGTGAGAGAAAGGCCCGGGGTCTATAATAGGGCGTAGTCGTATCCGGGTCGATCTCTACCCTTGTGATGGGAGTGGAAAGAGTGACAATCCCCTGCGACATGAGATCAGGATATTGAACCCTGGCACTGTCCTGAGGAAGCGAGTACAGGTAGAGAGGGATTCGCATGGGATAGGAGCGGTTGGGCTGAATGGAGAGGCGGCCGGCCGCCTCCCAGCGAATGTTCAACCCCGGAAAGCCAGCCGTGTAGATCCAATTCTGTATGAAAGCCTCTGTAACCTCTCTGCCCCAGAAAGGCCGCACACTCCGGGCAAACTCAGCAGTTCGGGCAAATCCATACCGATAATCCGCCAGATACCGTCTCAGCCCCTGCCAGAAAGGCCCGTCGGCCAGGTACTCTCTCAGCATTTCCAGAGCGATGGCTCCCTTTGCGTAGGTGGTGGGATAAGAGAAGATGCGTCGGTGGTCGGTAGTTTCAGGTACGAAGATGGTATTGAGGGTATCTCGCCAGGCCGCCTGTATGATCAGGTAGCGCCAGCGGGGCCAGAGACCGGTAGGAAGCACTTCATAGACCTTTCCGCCCAGAAGGGTAGCGAAGGCTTCGTTGAGCCAGATGTCCTGCCAGGAGCCGCAGGTTACCAGATCGCCAAACCACTGATGAGCCAGTTCATGGGCCCAGAGCTCCGGCGAAAAAGACCCAAAAAAAGTTATCGTCTGATGTTCCATCCCGCCTCCCCAGCCCATCTGGGCCTGTGCATACCCTTCATTCGCAAACGGATACGGCCCCAGCTTCTCCTCAATCCATGTAAAGTAAGGCAGCATACTTTCGGTAAGCGTGCGAGCCCTCGCTGTATCCTGCGGAAAAATGTAGTTAGTGAGCGTATAGCTGTGAAAAGGCGTGGTAATGGTGTATGTCTGTACGGCGTAGTTAGAGGCGGCGATCGCGATGAGGTAGGTAGCAATAGGGTAGTTATGCTGGAAGTGCCGGATGCGGGTGCCCTGAGCGGTGAGGCTGTCGGCTAAAAGTCGGCCATTGGCCACGCCGGTGTAGTCAGGGGGCGTCTCAACGCTTACAAAAAGGGTATCCACCTTATCACTGAGGTCATCCTGACAGAAAAGCCAGTCCCGGGCGCCATAGGGTTGGGATAGGGTCCATAACACATATCCCGTCTCATGGGCTTTGACCTCAAAAGAGCCAAAGCCGGTGCTTCTCGGCTCCCCTTCGTACTGAATGGTGAGCCGCTGGCGAGTCCCGCTTAGGGGTGCATCAGCTACCAGCGTAAGCGTCTGCGCCGCCGTATCCCGCTCTATACGCCGTAATGCAAAGGAGGTCTGGATGGAAACCACCTGAAGCCCCCTCCCAAAGTCCCACACCAGAATAGAATCCCCGCAGAAAAACTCATAGGTGATTTCGGCTCGGAGGAAGCGATCCGGCGGCTGCACAATGAAATGCATCTTCGCCGTCCGAATATCTATCCCCACCCTGGCCCATAAAAAGCCTATCAAGAAGCCCCATACCCAGCCCATGACTCTATGCCATTTCATAGGTTTTTCAGGATGAAGGAGGAGCTGACCACGCTGCCTCCAGCTTTTGCAGACGGTATTCGTGGTCTATTTGCGTTTTCAGGAGGGGCACCAGAATCTTATTGCGCTCATACAGCAGGTATCCAAATACCACCCCCATGGCCCCTATCAGACTCACCAGCACAATGAGCGTGGTCAAAAAGTAAGAGCGCATTTCTTTTCGCAGGTCGGCGACTTCGGCTTCTAATCGGTCCATGCGCTTTTCCAGGTGGTCTATGCGCTTTCCCATGTAGTCTATGCGTTCTTCGAGGTGGTCTATGCGTTTTTCTATGTAATCCAGCCTGTGTTCAATCGCGATGAGCTTTTCCCGGTCGGCGAGGGTGAAAGGCACAGAGGTGGTACGAGGGTCTGTCTGTGCCTGAAGGGTTATCCCCATCAGACCCGCTATGGCTATCTGGAGGCACACCCGCACCACTTACCAAAAGTACCAAAAAGTCCCGGTGCGAATAATACCCAATTCGGGCGTATCGTCCCTTAATGTGCTCTGCCTCAACCTCACCCCCTGCCCCCTCTCCTTCAAAGGAGAGGGGGATATGGGGGTGAGGTCTCTGAAAATGAAGCTACAAGCCTTCCAGCTATTAATACTAATTGCAGTCATATACGCTCTTTTCGGCTGGCGGCCGGCCCGAAAGGGCCGGCCGCCAGTCAGGCGCGCCCGCCCGCCACAGGCGGGCGGGCGCGCCCAAAACCCCTCGTTTGGGTTAGGATACCTTTTAGCCCAGATTGGTATAAGATAAAATCGGCTCAGGCACGGCCCCGGCGGCTGCATAATACCCTTCCCACAAAAATCCATCCAAACCCCTGATAACCGGGCCGTAGCTATACAGGCCATTTCATAGGTTTTTCATGACGAAGGAGGAGCTGACCACGCTGCCTCCAGCTTTTGCAGACGGTATTCGTGGTCTATTTGCGTTTTTAGAAGGGGCACCAGAATCTTATTCCGCTCATACAGCAGGTATCCAAATACCACCCCCATGGCCCCTATCAGACTCACCAGAAGGATAAGCGTGGTCAAAAAGTAAGAGCGCATTTCTTTTCGCAGGTCAGCCACCTCGCCTTCCAGACGGTCCATGCGCTTTTCCAGGTGGTCTATGCGCTTTTCTAAGTAATCGATGCGCTTTTCTATGTAATCCAGCCTGTGTTCAATTGCGATGAGCTTTTCCCGGTCGGCGAGGGTAAAGGGCACGGGGGTAGCGCGGGGGTCTTTCTGTGCTCGAAGGGTTATCGCCATAAGACCTGCTAAGGCTATGGGGAGGGACACCCGCACCACTTACCAAAAGTACCAAAAAGTCCCGGTGTGAATAATACCCAATTCGGGCGTATCGTCCCTTAATGTGCTCTGCCTCAACCTCACCCCCTGCCCCCTCTCCTTCAAAGGAGAGGGGGATATGGGGGTGAGGTCTCTGAAAATGAAGCTACAAGACTTCCAGCTATTAAGAAACCTATTCCGCACCCTTTGGTATAATAAAATAAACGGGGCGGCCCTGAGCGCGCCGCCCCGTTATGCTTCTGGAGTAAGATTTAGAGGCCAAAGATCCGGTACACATACAGGTCGCCGCGGGCCGTGCGCACCTG
>Ga0197142_1000532_pt1 | contig 35173 bp, 29 predicted proteins | sample GBS60_MetaG_FD_148614 | JGI IMG/M metagenome (GOLD analysis project Ga0197142, IMG submission 148614) | Sediment microbial communities from Great Boiling Springs, Gerlach, Nevada, United States - GBS 60_MetaG | ecosystem: Environmental > Aquatic > Thermal springs > Hot (42-90C) > Sediment...
GCAGACAAGCGTAGCTAACCAGACCTTTCGTCCGGCTTCTTCGCGTGCTTGTTCTGCTTGGCGGAAAAGGTTACGTTTCTCATAGCGCCACGAATATACCAGGAGTCGGGGGGTGTGTCAAGTGTGGTGCGCCACTCCCTAGGGCTTTTCAGCGTTATCAGGTTTTGGTCGGGTTTACCAGTGGACATTTTTGACATGCACTCCTATCTCCGACGCACAATTGGTTGCCCTAGGAGCGCGGGCCGTTGGCCCGCGTTGGGCAGGCATTCCAGATGCGGACATAACAGCGAGCGGGTTTGGAACCCGCCCCGATAATGTGGTGACGGCTATCATCGGCGCAACTCGTCATTCCCCGGTGTTAGCGCAACCGAGCAGGGACGAGAAGGGTTTTTCAAAAGCACGTTCATAAAGCCACAGTGATGCTTTTCATAACGAAGTGGTATGAATACACTTCTTAATTTAGAAAGATTTATGTTGACAAATTTTGTATATTAGCATATATTTACGTACAGTATTAGCCTGCTTGGAGTGTCGACACGATAATCTGATGTTCTGGCTTTCCACAGTGTCAGGGGCTGTTTTCACCACGTAACATGCTGAACCTAATTTTTTTCTGCAGCATTCTCTTTCGCAAAAATGGTTCTGAAAAACTTATATCGCGGGAGGTATCATGACTTCAGCAACCATTCATCACTTGCTTGAACAAATCAGCATTCCGGAAGCCGGTATCATCAGCCGCACTGTTTACCAGGATGAACAGATTAAAGCGGTATTGTTTGGTTTTGCCCCTGGCCAGGAGCTGTCAGAGCATACCTCAGCCACACCAGCAATTATGCACTTTGTGCAGGGCGAAGCGCGAGTGACACTCGGCCAAGAGGTAGTAGAAGCCACATCTAATACTTGGGTACATATGCCTGCCCACTTCCCACACAGCATTCTGGCACGTACCCCGGTGGTGATGCTCTTGCTACTTTTACGCGGCACACGATAGATCACGATTGACGCAGGTATCTTATGCGTATGCCTCACAACAATACTACTTCGGCGGCGACATCAGCATCGGTGCGTCTGCGTCTCATTGCTCTACCGGTTGAACACGGCGGCTGGGGGATATTAGGCGCACCGATACTGTTGGGATTGTGGTTAGCACCATCACCGGCCGGGTTCTGGTTGAGTCTGGCTGCACTAGGCGGCTTTCTTATTCGTCAACCTCTGAAGCTAGTCGTGAGTGATTATCGGCGAGGCAAGCGTTATCCGAGAACAGTGTGGGCAGAGCGATTTTTGCTCGGCTACAGTGCGCTTGCCCTCGTTGCGTGTGTGATGGCCTTCTGGCAGGCGACAGCTCCCTTCTGGCAACCAATTGTACTGGCGATCCCTTTTGTTATCGGTCAGTTGTATTACGATCTGCGGAAACAAAGCCGTGAGTTGATTGCCGAGTTGTGCGGTTCAGTCGCGATCAGCGCTTTGGTTTCAGCTATCGTAATGGCTGCCGGCTGGTCGCTCCTGCCAGCACTTGTCCTCTGGTTGCTGCTGGCTATGCAGACCGTCGCTGCAATTATCTATGTGCGTGTTCGTTTGCGATTGGCGCGCAACCAACCGGCTCAACGTACACCGGCTCTTCTGATCCATAGTGTGATGCTAGTCGTCGTTATTGGATTTTTGCTGATGGGTTGGGTAAGCTGGCCAGTTCCACTCGTTTTTGCTTTCTTGATAGTACGGTGCTGGTTAGGATTGTTGCCGCGTAGTCTTGCCACACCAACACCGCTGGTTGGTGTGCAAGAGCTGGTCGTAAGCCTGGTGACGGTGATTGGGATCAGGTTTGGCGTGTGATAACAATCAGTTGTAGCGATGCTTCCCCTCCGCTGACTCTTCTGTGGTGATGGTTAAAAGCACAAAACGCTGACAAGGAACCAATATAGGATACCGTCGGTTAATGGGGGTTGTCGGTTTCATTTTTATAGGTATTTAGTTGACTAACTTTTTTTATTAGTGTATACTAATCTCGTCAATGAGGTTCTTATAAGTAGGGAGGAAACACATGCTCTCCATACGACGGAAAACAGTCGGACTTACCTTCATCGGTGTAATGCTTCTTTTGCTCTCTCTGGTGGCCTGTACAAACCAGAGTGCAACACAGACTGCTCGCGAGACTGTTGTTGTTACCCAAGAAGTTCCGGTTCGGGAAACGGTTGTTGTGCGCGAGACGGTTGAGGAGCCGGTTGTCTACGTTTACTCTGCCCGTCACTACGGTCAGATGGAAACTGCGTTCGCCGAATTTACAAAGGAAACGGGCATTGAAGTCCGGTTTACGTTTGGCAGTGATGCCGAGTTGCGTGAGCGTTTGAAGGCCGAGGGACGCTTCACCCCTGCTGATGTGCTATTTACCGTCGATGCGGCAAATCTCTGGTTGGCTGGACAAGAGGGTCTACTACGTCCGATTAATTCAGACGTGCTAGAGAGCAATATCCCCGATTATTTGCAGGACCCGAGCAATCAATGGTATGCTCTCTCGCTACGAATACGAACGATTGCCTATCATCCTGATCGCGTGAACCCTGAAGAAATTTCCACCTACGAGTCGCTGGCGGATCCAAAATGGGCAGGTCGTATCTGCTGGCGTCCTTCTACCAAGTCGTATACCCAGTCGCTTGTGGCCAGCCTGATCGTCCACCACGGCTACGACAAGGCGAAGGAAATTGTGTCCGGTTGGGCAAAGAATGGCAAAGAGTACATTGACAGCGACACGAAAATTCTCGAGGCGATTGCGGCAGGAGAGTGTGACATGAGCGTGGTCAACCATTATTATCTCGCCCGTCTCCTCGATAAGGACGCCAACTTCCCGGTTAAGCTCCTTTGGGCTAATCAGGATGATCGGGGCGTACATGTGAATGCAAGCGGTGCTGGGGTAACAACGTATGCTCGTCATCCAGAGAATGCGATTCGTTTGCTCGAGTGGTTAAGCACCGAGCGCGGTCAGCGGCTGTTTGCCGATAGCAATTTCGAGTATCCGGCTAACCCTACTGTGACGCCGCACGAACTTATCAAGAGCTGGGGTGAGTTCAAGCGTGACACTGTTCAGATTAGTGAGATCGGAGGTTTGCAGACTGATGCAGTCAAACTTATGAACGAAGCTGGCTATCAGTAAGTTGGTCAATACCCGGTAGACGTTTCTTCGCGAGTCAACGGGAATGATGGTATGCCGGCTCTCCCGTTGACTCGCAGGTATAGTAAGGTCGTAGGTGCATCATTCCATTATGCTGATCGGACGAAAACAACTTGCTAAAAGCTGGTCTTTCCCTTCCATAGATCGTTGGAGTATCATCGCGTTATTGATTGCTGGTCTGGCACTTTTGCCTATCGCGATCATCCTGCGGATGCTTCTGCTGCCGGCACCTGATGTATGGCAACATCTCTGGGCGACGCGGCTGGGAGAGTTTCTGACCAACACAGTGATCCTCCTCGTTGGAGTGGGGACTGGTACAGTGCTGTTAGGAACCGGTCTTGCCTGGTTGGTAACTGCGTATCGCTTTCCCGGTCAACGATTGTTTGACTGGGCTTTAATGTTGCCGATGGCGGTGCCTTCGTATGTGCTGGCGTTTGTTTTCATGGCAACATTCGACTATACTGGCCCGGTGCAAAAAGCGCTGCGTGACTGGTTTGGCAGTAGTGTGTGGTTTCCATCTATTCGATCTGGCGGCGGTGCCGTATTTGTAATGAGCCTGACTCTCTATCCATACGTTTACCTGCTCACTCGTGCGGCATTTCATGAACATGCATTGGGAACGTTTGAGGTTGCGCGTACACTTGGCGCAACCCGTCTGCAAGCCTTTTTCCGGGTTGTCCTGCCGATGGCAAGACCATCGTTGGTTGCCGGGCTTTCACTAGTGTTGATGGAAGCGCTGACCGATGTGGGAACAGTGCGCTTTCTGAATTTCCCTACCTTGAGTGATGGTATTTTTCGGATCTGGCACGGTATGATGGATCGGGATGCAGCACTGCAATCAGCCGCAGTACTGCTGTTGTTTGCCTTCGCGGCGTTGCTTCTCGAACGTCTGACTCGTGGGCGTGCCCGATATGTTCAAGAGGGTTCGCGTGGTCATGGTCTTGTGCAAGTACCGTTAACAGGTTGGCGTGGTTTGATGGCAACGCTGCTATGCTTCTTCGTGTTAGCAACTGCGTTCTTGCTCCCTATTTCGCAATTAATCCTGTGGAGCGTTTACGAGTTGCAGCAGCGAATGCCCGAAGATTTGCTTGCCGTTTACTGGCGGCATGCACGCGCAACGCTCATGTTGGCCGGAATCGGCGCGGCTATCTCTGTGTTAGCGGCAGTGTTGTTGGCATACGGTGTCCACCTTAGCCGCTCACCAATCACCCGTCTGGCTGCACGTGGTGCGATGCTCGGCTATGCCATTCCTGGTGCAGTAATCGGGTTGGGCGTTCTTATCCCCCTGGCCTGGCTAGATCACACGTTGAACGATCTCACGTATCAATGGTGGGGAGTTCTCCCAGGGTTAATTTTTACCGGCTCGATTACCGGTCTCATTTATGCGTATGTCGTTCGCTTTATGGCTGTTGCTTATTCGAGTGTCGAGGCCAGTCTGGAGAAAGTCTCACCCAGTATTGAAGCAGCGGCACGCACGTTGGGCGCTAGTCCGGTGCGCGTATTGTTTCACATTCATTTGCCCCTTATCCGTGCAGGTATGTTAACCGGTGCGGTACTCGTCTTTGTTGATGTTATGAAGGAACTCCCCATCACCCTGCTGCTGCGGCCATTCGGATATGATACGCTGGCTCTCTGGGTATGGCAGAACGTCGCTGAGTCTTTGTGGGGTGAAGCGGCTATACCAGCGTTAACTATTGTTGTTGCCGATTTACTGGTGGTAGGAATGATCATTCGGTCAGCAACACTGCAACGCAGAGCACCCATGGAAAGAGAAGAGTTGGCTAGAGGAGACGTCTGATGCATCTCAGCTCAGAACCAGTAGCACTTCAACTTCACCGCGTAACCAGACGGTACGGTAAGACTGTAGCGGTAAACAATATCTCTTTGGAGGTAGCGCAGGGAGAAATCCTTGTGATCGTTGGGCCTAGCGGTTGTGGTAAGACAACCCTTCTCCGCCTGGTTGCCGGACTGGATGTGCAGGACGAGGGTAGTATCAGGATACAGAACCGGGTTGTAAGTGGAGATGGTGTCTTCGTACCGCCGGAAAAACGCCGCGTAGGGCTGGTCTTCCAAGATCATGCGCTCTTTCCGCATATGACAATAGCAAGAAATGTGGCTTTTGGTCTTCATCGTTTGCATAAAGCGGAGATCAAACAGCGTGTATACGAGATGCTCGATATGGTGCAACTGGCCCATATGGCAAACCGCTATCCTCATGAACTGTCGGGTGGTGAGCGACAGCGGGTTGCTTTGGCTCGTGCGCTGGCGCCGAAGCCTGATATTTTACTGCTTGACGAGCCGTTTTCAAGCTTAGACGCCGGCTTGCGTATGGCGATGCGCGAACATATTCAGCGTTTGTTGAAAGGGATCAACGTTACAACCTTCTTCGTTACTCACGATCAGGAAGAGGCACTCCTCCTGGGAGATCGGGTAGCTGTTATGAACCGGGGTCAGATCGAGCAGGTAGGTACCCCCGAGCAAGTCTTTCACCAGCCCGCGACCTACTTTGTTGCTGAGTTTTTTGGCTACACGGCATTTATTTCGGGTCACGTAACGTCTGCTGGATTGGAAACCGAGCTTGGCTTTTTACCCCAACGTCTCTCTCTGAGTTCAGGTTCCGAGGTAAACATCCTGGTTCGGCCCGATGATCTGACGGTATATCCTGATGAGAACGGCACGGCGTACATTGCTCGTGTGGGTTTTCAAGGAATGCACTGTATGTATCAGGTTGCCCTGCCATCAGGTCGCACTATCTACAGTCTGATGCCACATACGTATGTCTATGCACCCGGTACGCGAGTACGGGTTGAGTTGCGACCCGGTCACGATCTGGTTTGTTTTACGAACGAACGTGCGATTTCTACTGGAGTTTCTCAGGTGACCGATCATCATTTTGCGCATTAACCGAAAGCAGCAATATCGAACGTACATTCTGTGAATGGGAGGCGATAATAATCTTCTAGGAGCGTATTTATAGGTTTGTTAAGCTATGTGTGCATGTGCTTCTATTTGCGTCGCTGGACTCGGCGACATCGTTTATTCAGGTATACGCGGTCAACGCATATTGCGAATAGTGCACATCTTTTCGCTCTAAATTGTAAAGGGGAGGTCATGTGTCGCAAATTAACAATTCTGGCCCGCGATAGCGCCAACCGTATCATTGCTCAGTGCGAACATGGAACAGTCCATCTCTACTGGACACGGGCAGCGCTCTTTCTGCATCCAGCCGAGCTGCTCCCATTGCTTGCTCTGATTCAGTGTTGGAAGCCAGACTTCGAAGAGGCGCGGAGTGAACCATTCCTCATTGTCCGGCAGCTTGATGGCTCATTGCAGCTCTGGTACCGCGAGATTGGTGTGCATTTGAGCCAAAGTGATTTGTACGATCTGGCTGCTCTGCTCTGGCACGCTGCGGCCCGTCTGAAGCTGTTTGATCCTGAACCGTTAACGCCGCCAAATCATCCACTAGAAGCGAGTCGTCCGGTGAATTGTGTTTTACTACGTCCCGAATGGCGGAATTGACGTCTTCGCCGGCGAAGTGAGAAGATGAGTTTTCCTACACGCCTCTGCTCCTATCACTCTTCTCCCTCACCTGCTGCCATCGTTTTGTCGGGCAGGGTGAAACCTTTAATAGCTTAGATTCCAGGCCTGCCCGCTTGAACAGGATGCCACCGCGTTATTCACCACCACCGATGCCGGTTGTAGCCTCGCCATTACGTGGTTGGGTCGCCGATGGCGTATCGCCTAACACTCCATCAGTCGGGATGCTCAGCATGGTCAACAGGCCATTATCGCCACTTACCAGGCGCGGCAAGACACCGTCCCAGCGTTCGATGAAGCGTAATTGGAGCAATTGCGGAGAGACGACTTCACCGAGTAGGCGGAGCGACTCGGCTTCAGCGCGAGCAATCTCGAGGCGAGCCTTTGCCTCAGCTTCGGCACGAGCGACTTGCTGTTGGGCCTCGATCCGCGCCCGTTCAAGCTCGCGTGCGGCCCGTAGCGCGTCTTGCTCGGCAACCTGCTTCGCTTCGATAGCACGGGCAAACTCAGGACTGAAGTTGAAGTCGGTGATCGAGACACTCTCAACAATGACCCCACGTGGTGTTAGGCGTTCACTTAAAATGTTTAGGATCAAATCTGACACTTCAGGACGACGGGTAATCAGTTCTTCAGCCGTAAAACGTGCTGTTGCTGCCTTGAGCGCCTCCTGAATGGCAGGATCAACCACGCGGCGTTCGTAATCTACACCGATCTCGCGTACCAGTCGATCAACCTGGCTAGCATCAGGCCGGTAGTTGATAACTACTTGGGTGGTTACGGTTTGCAGGTCACGTGAAGCTGCGCTTGAATTTGATTCATAGCGTTGGGTGCGCACTTCCACGATGGTGACGGAGGTAATGAACGGTGGGCGAAAGTGTAGACCTTCGTCGAGCACACCGGTAATTTCGCCGAATGTCTTCAGTACGCCTCTGGTACCGGCTTCAATGGTCGTTACCGAATTGCTTACGATAAAGATTGCGACCATTCCCAGGATGATGATGGAGAATATTGCCGACATTGACCATCCGCTCATTGTCGGTGTAAAGAAAGATTGACGGCTTTGGTTCATCGTTCTGCGCTTTCTATTTCAACTAGTGTCTCTCCAGAAAGGAAATAAGTTCCTACATACAGTATACCTCATGGAGCTGCTCTATCACAAGGGATGACTTCCATATGTTGCAATGGGTTTCTTTGAGTATATCCGGTGCAGCACTACTTAGATCGAGTATCATGACGGTGGGAATACATAGTCATTGCTGCAAAGACATTCTAACACATTGTTAGCAAGCTGTTGATCAGCAGCTAATACCGTGCCATCATAATAGCAAGTAGATAGAAAAGGGCCGTTTAGTGCCCATACCGAGGTGGGTGTATGACCGAAATTGGCCGCTGGTTGATTGGCATTGGTATCCTTCTGGTGGTGATCGGTCTAGTCTTCATGGTTTCCGGACGGTTGCCGTGGTTGGGTCGCCTGCCTGGTGATATTCTAATTGAACGCGACAACCTGACGATTTTCATTCCACTTGGCACCATGTTGGTCGTGAGTCTGATATTGACGATCATCGCCAACGTGATTGCCCGCTGGTGGCGATGATTGTCAGAAAGGAAGTGCGTATGATCGACCGGGAAGCAGTGCAACAGCTCCGCGCAGAGTTGAGTGAATTGCAGCCACCAGTCCTGTCGCTGTACATTGAGGTTGATCCAACCAGGCCCGAAAATGAACGGCGAGCGTGGGTTTTGCGTGCACGCAACGCAGTAAAGGCGCTTGCAGCACCGGTAGAGATTGAACAGGCGGTGCTGCAAGCGCTTGAGGCTGAAATTGCGCCGGAGGCGCGCACGCTTGCGCTGTTTGCCGCAGCGCCCGCTACCGAACGTAAGGGCGCCACCGTTGCGGTAACAAGGTTACCGCTCCATATCAATTTGCCTTTAGTTGATATACGGAATGGACGGGTTGAGGCGCGCTGGGGCGAGCCGTATATTGCGCCGCTGATTTATGCGCTGGATCAGTATGAGCGCACTGCCGTTGTCTGGTTGCGCGGCGAAGGCTGGCGTTTCTTTGAAGTCTTCCTCGGCGAGATCGTAGAGCACACTGATGTGTTCCGCAGTGTTGAGGCCGATCTCTGGCAGCAAGTGACTCAGTTCGATCCGCGACGGCTGCGGGAAGCATTGCGGGCCCAGGCAATGGGGAATCGCGACCGATTTGCCCGACGTATGGAGAATATTGCGGTACGCTACCTGCAACGCTTGGCTGAGTTAACCGAGCGTGCGCTTGATCATCTGCGAGTGCGCCGCCTGGTATTACTCGGTCGTGAAGAGGCAACCAAACAGTTTGCCGATCTGTTGCCTCGTTCTGTTCGACAGATGATTGTGGCGCATGTTGCCGATCTGCCGCATCCTGATGCAGCACCGGCTCATGTGCTCGCGAAAGTCATGCCGGTATTAGAACAGGTTGAACAGACCCACGAGCAATCTCTGCTCGAACAGGTTGTGCGCCAACCGGGTGTGTGGGGGGTTGATCCCACGCTCAATGCGTTGCAGGAGGGTCGCTTGAGTCTGCTGATCGCTCCCTGGTATCTGGACGCTCAGGTCTGGATGACACCTGAAGGGCTATTGGCTGCCAGTCGTGAACAGGCCGTTTTACTGGCCCCCGACAGCGATCCGCAACCGGTTGCCCTCCGTGATGTGTTGGTCGATGCCTGTGTCGCCTTTGCTACCCGGCTAGAATTCGTGACCGGTGCTGCTCAAGAGCGGCTGATCCGCGATTTTAACGGTCTGGCCGGAATCTTCCGCTGGTAAGTGTACCGGTATGTGCCGGTAAGACGTGATACCGGTTGTCGAGAGGTCTTCCGTGCCTCACACGGGTAACATCTCTATCTTACAACATCACGTGTGTGGGAAACTATGGAATTCAAGGATTACTACGCAATCTTAGGCCTTAACCCGGATGCTGACGAACAAGCGATTAAACAAGCCTATCGCAAGCTGGCGCGGCAGTACCATCCCGATGTCAATCCGGGTGATAAAAAGGCTGAAGAGCGCTTTAAAGAAATAAATGAAGCCTATCAGGCGCTGAGTGATCCTGAACGGCGACGCAAGTACGACGAGCTGCGCTCGTATTATCAGCGCTGGCAGCGCAGCGGTGGTCGTGGTGATTTCAACTGGAGCCGGTGGCAGGCGGCGCCTGGTCAACAGGTCTATACCTATAATGTGTCGCCCGAAGATCTCGAAGACCTGTTTGGCGCCGATAGTCCTTTCTCCGACTTCTTCAGCTCGATTTTCGGTCAACCGCAATTTCGGCGTGCCAGCCGGAGTGCGCGTGGACGTGATCTCGAACTCCCGGTTACCATCTCGCTGGAAGAGGCTTTCTCAGGGACAACCCGCTCCCTGCAGGTTGGTAACCGGCGGATCGAGGCTCGGATTCCACGCGGTGTACAAACTGGTACCCGTGTGCGTCTAAGTGGTCAGGGCGCACCCGGTATCGGTGGTGGACCTGATGGCGATCTCTATCTGAACGTTGAAGTGGCGCCGCATCCGCAGTTTGAGCGTGATGGTGATGATCTACGATCAGTCGTTGAGGTTGACGCCTTCACTGCTGCGGTGGGTGGTGAGGTGCGGGTACCGACGATTGACGGGACCGTGACGCTCAAGATACCGCCGCTAACGCAGGCCGATCGGGTGTTCCGGCTACGCGGGAAAGGGATGCCACGCCTAGAAAATCCTTCAGAGCGGGGCGATCTCTTTGTGCGCGTGAAATTGGTGTTGCCCGAACCGCTGAGCGAGGATGAACTAGCAACACTACGTGATCTGGTGCGTCGTCGCAAACGGTAGTGCGTTGTGTCACCAAACAAGAGGTTACTATGGAACGTCAAGCAGGGCGCGGACGGTGGATCATGCTTTTGCTCGAACTGACGCTGCTGGCCGTCATTGCCGGTGCGTTTGTCTGGGTCGCATTGGTCGGCAACCGGCCAGCGGCTGTTGCGGTTTCACCATCGCCGACGCCAACAGTGCGGATGGTGCCAACTATTGGGCCAACGGCGATCCCACTGTCCGTGACCGATCTGGAGGCCCGAATTGCGGCCGTATATCGTGAAGCTGGAGCGAGCGTGGTGAATATCACTAGTCGCTCGGTCGGTTACGATTTCTTCTTCAATCCGATACCACGTCAAGGCAGCGGGTCGGGCTTTTTCTACGATACTCAAGGCCATATTGTGACGAACTATCACGTGATTGCCGATGCCGATGAGTTACAGGTTACCCTGGCCGATGGGCAGACTGTTCCAGCCCAGATTGTTGGGAGTGATCCGTCAAATGATCTGGCTGTTATCAAAGTTGATCTGCCCGCTGAGGTGATACGTCCCTTGCCAATCGGCGACTCAACCCAAGTGTATGTGGGTCAATTTGTGTTGGCGATCGGCAATCCGTTTGGTCTAGAACGCACTCTTACCTTCGGTATTGTCAGTGCATTGGGGCGAGTCATTGAAAGCCCTAATCAACGCTTCATCGGTGAGGTTATTCAATCCGATGTAGCAATTAACCCTGGTAATTCAGGCGGCCCGTTGCTCAATCTCGCCGGACAGGTGATCGGTGTCAATTCGGCTATTCTTAGTCCGAGTGGTGCCAATGCTGGTATTGGATTTGCCATCTCGGCACGCACCGTCCAACGAGTTGTACCGGTCTTGATCCGAGACGGTCGTTATCCACATCCATCGTTAGGGGTGCGCGTGATCGAATTAACGCCGCAGCGAGCTGCTTTATTCAGACGGGCTGGTGTACAATTGCCAGACCAGGGTTTGCTAATCGCTGATTTGGTTATGAATGGGCCGGCAGCACAGGCTGGGTTACGTGGCCCTGACCGTCTGGTACGGGTAGGTAACGTCAATCTACCACTTGGGGGAGACGTGATAATCGCTATTAACGATCAGCCAATAACGACTAGCCAGGATTTAATCGTTTACCTCGAAACGCAAACCCAAGTTGGCGAGACGGTGCAGGTCAAGGTGTTGCGTGATGGTCGCGAGCAGGTGTTGCCGGTAACACTGGCCGAGTTGCAATACTAAGATAAGGAGACGCCGCCTATGTTGGTGCGACGGAGGAGTTTAGAAGACCTGGCGCTGACAGTGGGTTTGCCGGTGCCGGTTTTGCAGCATCTTGTTGATCTTGGGTATATTCATCCAATCCCTGAGTTGCCGGCGACAGAGTTTGCCGAATTGCGTTTGATCCGCCGTTTGATCGATGATTTAGGGGTACCGTCGGATGCCGTTGATGTCATTTTGCATATGCGCCGCCGTATGCTGGCAATGCAACGCGAAATTGCCCGTCTCCGTGCGGAACTGGCTTACCGACGTGCTCTGCAACCCGATATGAACTGGGTTGATGCTGATTGGTACGAATAAGTGATCGGGTTGGACATGCTGATGCGAACATATACCGTTAGGAGGTGCATTATGCCGGTCTATTCTATCGATTTTCGACCGTTCGATTATCTCACCGCCGAACTATCGGCGCTCTGGTGGTTCTACCTCTCGCAGGGCTTAGCCTTAATCGCTCTGGGGATTGCAGTAATCATCTGGCCTGAACTTTTAGCGTTGCTGGCTGCGGCCTTTTTCATCGCTATTGGTAGCGTATTACTGGTGCTGGGCTGGCGGGTGCGACAGGTGAAACGTCGGTACGAACTCTTCAAGCGCTCGTTTATCATCGAAGCGTAGCAGAAAAGGATGTAACCAATGAGCGACTCATCGTATATTCGTATTTTACGTACCCGACTGCCGTATGCTCAGTTCGACATACGACCATGGTCGCCACCGCTCAATATCTTTGAGACTGATCGCGAGATTATCCTGGTTATTGAGCTAGCCGGTGTTGATCCGACCACGGTGCAGATTGAGGCCTATCCCGAACGGGTGCGAATCGCCGGGGTACGGCAGCTCACACTGCCGCCTGGCCTACGGCGATTGCACCGAATGGAGATCGCTGCTGGGATGTTTCAGATTGAGATACCATTCGATCGTGCCGTTGATCCCGAACAGAGCAGTGCGCGTTCCTTTCACGGTCTGCTCGAAATTCGTTTACCCCTTGCCAGACATACTCTGCGCCAGGTCGTTATTCCAGTGCTGGAGGGAGAATAATCGTGAGCGACAGTGCCTCTCCTCAACGTTTACCAATGCCGGACATTCCGGAAGTATTGCCGGTATTACCGATAAACAATGCTGTGCTTTTCCCAGGCATGTTCTTGCCGTTAGTGGTCAGTGGTGATGCCTGGGTACGTTTAGTCGATGAAGCAGCGCTCTCAACAAAGATCATCGGCGTCTTTCGTCGGGTTCAAACCGGGGCCGAATTTGAACCGGCAATGCTGGCTTCGACCGGTACCGCCGCGCTGATCGTGCGGATGATGCGCCTCCCACAGGGAGGCGTGCAACTGTTGTTACAGGGTCAGGCTCGGATTCGGGTACAGCAATGGATTACGACCAAACCGTATCCGCAGGCTCGGATCAGCGTTGCTATTGATCCGGCTGATGTCTCGCTTGAGACGGCTGGCTTGGCACGGGCGGCACTGGTTGGCTTTCAGCAGATCGTCGAGCAGAGTCCAAATCTACCCGATGAGCTAGCTATTGCGGCCGCGAATGCACCGCATCCTGGAATGCTGGCCGATTTGATCGCTGCCAATCTTAATTTGAGTCTTGATGACCAGCAGACGGTGCTTGATACCTTCGATGTCGCCGAGCGACTGCAACTGGTCTTGCGTTTCCTCGAACGCGAACGAGAGATTCTACTCATCGGTCGTAAAGCTCAGGAAGAGGTCTCGAAGAATCAGCGTGAATATGTATTACGCCAACAACTCGAAGCGATTAAGCGTGAATTGGGCGAGACCGATGATCACGCTGCTGAGATCGCTGAGTTGCGGCGTCGGATTGAAGAGGCCAATCTTCCGGCTGAGGCGCGTCAGGAAGCCGAGCGTGAATTGTCGCGTCTGGAACGGATGCCACCCGGTGCGGCTGAATATACGGTCGCACGGACGTATCTCGATTGGTTACTCGATTTGCCGTGGCACACCAGCACTGAAGACAATCTTGATATTGTCCAGGCTCGACAGATACTTGATGAGGACCATTTCGATCTTGAGCGCATCAAAGAGCGCATTGTCGAATATCTGGCGGTGCGTAAGCTTCGCCAGGAAGAAGGGCAAGGCGGCGAAGCCCGTGGTCCGATTTTGTGCTTCGTTGGGCCGCCCGGTGTTGGGAAGACGAGCCTCGGCGCCTCGATTGCCCGTGCGCTCGGTCGTAAGTTCGTGCGGGTTGCCCTTGGCGGTGTACGCGATGAGGCTGAAATTCGCGGCCATCGACGAACCTACATTGGTGCGTTACCCGGTCGTATCATCCAAGGCTTAAGTCGCGCTGGGAGCAACAATCCGGTTTTGCTGCTTGATGAGGTTGACAAGCTTAGTATTGGCTTCCAGGGCGATCCGGCAGCGGCATTGCTCGAAGTGCTTGATCCTGAGCAAAATGTCGCTTTTGTTGATCGCTATCTCGACGTTCCGTTTGATTTGAGCAAAGTGCTCTTCGTTTGTACGGCAAACCGGGCCGATACCATCCCGCCTGCGCTGCTTGATCGGATGGAATTACTCGATCTGGCTGGTTATACCGAGCAAGAGAAGACCGAGATTGCCCGCCGTTATCTGATACCACGTCAACGGAAGGAACAGGGCATGGTCGATCGGGGACCGGTATTGACCGATGCCGCTTTACAACGTCTGATTCGTGAGTATACCCACGAGGCAGGCGTGCGTGATCTGGAACGCCGGATTGGAGCAATTTATCGAAAAATGGCGACCCGGCTGGCTAGCGGTCAGGAGTTACCAGATCAGATTGATGCCTCCGATCTCGATGAGCTGCTAGGACCGCCGCGCTTCCGTAGCGAAACGATCCTTGGCGAAAATGAGGTCGGCGTAGTTACCGGTCTGGCCTGGACACCCACCGGCGGTGATGTGCTCTTTGTTGAAGTGAGCGTGATTCCGGGCAATGGGCAATTGATCCTCACCGGTCAATTGGGCGATGTGATGAAGGAATCGGCACGGGCAGCGGTAACGTATGCGCGTTCGCGGGCTCATGAATTGGGGATTGACCCAGAAATCTTTCAGAAGCGTGATATTCACATTCACGTTCCTGCCGGAGCTGTACCGAAAGATGGGCCTTCAGCCGGAATTACGATGGCGAGTGCGCTGATTTCGGCTCTGACCGGGCGTGAAGTTGATAAACGGATCGCAATGACCGGTGAAGTAACGCTTCGTGGTAAGATCTTACCCATCGGTGGGGTGAAAGAGAAGCTGCTAGCGGCTCAGCGGGCCGGAGTGCGGAAGGTACTGTTACCGAAAGAGAATGAAATCGATCTCCGCGAAGTTCCTGCTGAGGCCAAAGAGCAACTAGAGATTGTGCTGGTGAAGCACATGGACGAGGTTCTGCGCGAGTTAGGTCTGGTTGTTGCACCGCAAGAAGTGAGTGAGTAATCGTGCATCAGCGATGGCTCGTATTGAGCATCTTGATCTGGCTGATCGGCTGTACGGCGGCGGCGCCGGTACCGCCGCCACCTACCATTCCGCGCCTCCCAACGGTGACTCCTGAACCCCTCCTTAAAGTTACTCCTACCTCAAGGATTATACGACTGGCCGAAAACCCAATCCCTACCTTTACCCCAACTCCACGACCAACAGCAGTTCTTTCGACAGCGGGGGTCATCACTGCTGCGATGGCGCAGCTCGGTTTGAGCGCCGAACCCTATGCGGTGCTTGGCGATCCCAATGCACCGATCACCATCGTTGAGTTCACGGATTTTGGTTGCTCCTTTTGCCGTCGCCATCACCAGTTTACCTTTCGGCAATTGGTCGACGAATTTGTCGAAAGGGGACAGGTGTTCTACGTAGTTAAACAGTTCCCGATAACCAGTCCGCAAGGAGAACTGGCGGCGCTAGCCGCGATCTGTGCTGGTGAACAGGGTACTTACTGGGCGATGCACAATGCACTCTTTGCCGCGGGTGATGTCTGGGATAGTGATGCCAGCACCGCACATCGCCAAATAATGACCATCGCGGCTGATCTTGGTCTTGATCGAGCGGAATTGCAAGCCTGTATCGAGCGTCCCTCAACGCAGGACGTTATTGCGCGCCACGTAAGCGAGGCGCACGCACTGCACATCTTCGGTACACCGGTCTTCTTCGTCAATAACCAACTGCTTTCCGGCGCCCAGCCGATTGAGCGCTGGCGCGAATTATTGCAGTTTATCGCCGAGGCGGAATGAACGTTCTCGCAATAGCCGTTGGATAACGAGATGCCTGTACTCTATCGCAAATCAGGCGAGCATTTCTGTTTACTAACTACCTGCGACCAGAGTGTTAACAATTAAGGCACCTATCTCCGAATATCTCGTCATTACGTCTACGACGTGATGAACCCTGTCAGTGGCTCCCGTCTGATGGGCGACCAGCCTAGCGCCGTCGTGCCCTTTCCAATCGGACCTGCCCACTGGCGCATCGAAAATGCATGTTCTGGAACGAGATAGTTCTGATAAGCTCTAAGGTGCCATATAAGCAAGAGGACAATCTCATTCTTATTTGAACTGTGATTGCCCCAATCAACGCTCTAATTCCCACCTGATAATCACAAGATCGCGGATGAAGAGCATCAGACGGGCTAGAAAGTAGATTACCCGATACAATACATGACGTCGAACTTCATCGTAGTCGATTAACACAAGGCGCGGTGGTTGTTCGCTGGTAAGCATGATATTTTGTGAATGCAGGATGGTGCGTTTGACAAGAAAACTCCATAGCCGTTCGGGTAAGTAGCGTAATTGCTTACGCCGTCGCCGTTCTTCGGGGTTTGCGCTCACTCGCCCGTAAAGATCGGGTAAATGACCGGTACGAAGCAGGCAGCCAATAGCACGTTGAATGATCTGTCGTAGGTCATGACCGATCTGGCGTCGTTGATCACGAGGAACAGCTTTCCAATCTACGTTAGCCAAGACCTGTGCGCTATGAAGGTAAGGTTGAATTGTCAACACGTGTACGAAACCAGCCTGGTCACGACTAAGGATGAAAAAAGTGGGGATAGAGTGCTCTGCACCGAGACACGCGGCAAAACGTTGTGCAGCCTGCTTCATCTGCCGAGCAGCAGCGAGCGCTGCCGCTACATCGCGACTCCCCATCTCGCCTTTGAGCTTGACGACAAAGCGATAATCGTCACTTCGATACACCTCTGTCTCGTTGCCGCCTGCCACGCGCTCAAGCACATGATCGATATCGATCGGCGCAAAGACCTCATCCTGGTGTTTGTTCATAGCGAATTCAGATAAACGAATCTTACGTCCTCACATATCTGGTGCGCTTCTCTCAGACACACGTATATGCCGGTATAGCAGTTGAGGTGACCTCTTGCCCTATTGTCGTTGATTGTACGTTTCTGAAACCATCTTACCTCTTCAGACCGGCTCTGCTGCGGCTGAAAGGAGGGGTTTTCAACGTGTTTCCCTCTCTAGCAGTGAGGATGGCGAATGCAAGAGGGGGCGGTAGGTGTACCCTGCTCCGATGGTGTATTGTGTTGATGCAGCGCGTGATGAGTTCTCCCTCGCATCGTCGGAGGTAGGCCGGCAGCCCGCCCCCTTTAAGCAACCAGGAACATACCTTAAACACTTAGACTGGATTCACCAGCGTTATGTTGCAGATTACCGATAAATAATTGGCAGTATGATCTGATACGGTGCCGGATTACCCTCGTTCAGACGAATCCGCGCAACTGTTACCGGGCGCTGCGGGTCATTACTGATGATACGGAGTCTCGCTTGCTGTGTAGCATACAGTGGCCCAATCCAGCGACTCGAGAGTTGGACATTCACCTGTTCGCCGACATTGATATTCCCACTACTGGCTGAGCTAATGCTCAACCAGACCTGCGGGTTGATTTGTGGTCGCAACTCGACGACCAGACCATCGGTGAGTGTCAGTGGTAATTGATTGGCACCGGCAATGTCGCAAGCAATTGATTGCGTCACCTCACCTAACTGTAGACCAATGGCCCCCATGTCGTTCTTTTGCAGGTTGGCAACGTTGCGATAATGGAAGCGAATAATACCGTTCGATTGTAGCAGTGCCTGCACACTCAGCCTACGGTTCGTGCCGTAGATGGGCACGTTATCCCATGTAATAAGTGCACCGGTGCTCATGCGCGCAATGTTGATCTGACCACCTTCTGCACTATTGAAATCGACATGCAGAGGCACAATAGCTGGTGCAGTGGTTTCGGCAAGGGGTAGACATCTAGGTTCAAAGTAGATGGTCGAGTTGCTAAACGGGGCAAAGGCGATAATCCCGTTGGCGCTAATGTAAATAGTTCGGTAGTACGCACCACCGAAGGGAAAATCAAAGCCGAGATCAATCCCCGTACTGGTTCCATCATCGAACAGCGATAGATTTTGCGCATCAAGTGGTGGATCAATCCAGCCTCCAGTCGGCCCATCTGGCTCATCACTTCGCCAGACACCGTATGGCTCTGGATCGATCTGTAGCGTGTAACTGAGGGGAAGATTACCATCGTTTCGCAGTGGCAATGTGACAGGTGTGGTCTGGTTGAAATCAACCGTTGCGGTCAGCAGGTCTTGGACAACAGTCAACCTGGCCCGTAACGGATCAAGGGCTGCATTAAGCGTCACTGAACTTCCCGCAGATGGTGTAACAGATTGCGTGTACGGCGCAAAACCACTGGCACCTATCGTCAGGTGCTGCGTCACGCCGCCAGGTACCGTCATACTGTAGACGCCGGTGGCGTTGGTTGTTACGGTCAGGCCATTTGCAGTCGTTACGGTACCGCGCAGCGGGTTACCCGTCTCACTATCAGTAACTGTTCCGCTGATCGTTGCGTGGGTTGCACGAACCGGTACGGTCATGGTGACCGGTACCACAATTGGTGGATTCGTGAGATCGTTGTCGTATATGAGTAGTCGGGCGGTATAGATACCTGGACCTGCTACGCGGCGGGCATCGAGCGTAATCTCGATATCTAGACTCCCGTTGCTAGCCAATGTTGGCGATGTTGAAGATGGTAAAACCAGCCACGGCACTGTCACCCGAGCAGCAGCAACAGCCTTAAAGATGTCAAGTCGGCCATATCCATAAATGTTATTCGGTACCGTTGTTGGTTGGCAGTTGCTGTGTGATGAACCCATATATCGGTTATCTACGGTAATCGGCAGGGCAGTACTGGTAAGGAGGGAATAGGTAGCATTGTAATCGCCGATTAGCTCAGGTTTCGCCGCCCAGAGTAAGGCCACTGCACCGGCCACATGCGGGGCGGCCATCGAAGTGCCAGAGAGTGAATCGTAGAGTTTTGAATTTGATACGGTAGCGACAATACTGGCGCCAGGGGCGACCAGATCGGGCTTGATACGACCATCAGTGGTTGGTCCAATCCGGCTAAAGTACGTTACGAGATCATTTTGATCGGTAGCGCCAACCGCAACGACGTTCGGATAATCACCGGGTGACGCAACTGAACTACAGCCGGTGAAGTTACTACTGATATTGCCAGCGGCAAATACAACAAAGATACCGGCTGCTTGCCAGGCAGTGGCATAGCCGCTATACACCTGATTACCGCCCGTGTCAAATGCCCATGAATTGTTCAGCACGTGGGGCCGCAGACTGGGGCGCGGGTTATTGCCGTTGAGATCGGTAGGCGCCAACATCCATTGCGCGGCAGCAATAATATCACTATCGTTGCAATTGGTCGTACTACAAGCACGGGCCGCAATCCAGCGTGCGCCTGGCGCAACGCCCATAGCCGGTTGACCAGGCGGATCGGCAACCATGATGCCCATCACATGCGTCCCATGGTTTCCCGAGTCGACCGGCGCCGGTTGGTTTCCGACCGGATCGAACCAGTTATAGTTATGGTCGAAACTGCCGCTGCCGAGATTGCCACGGTACTGATTCACAAGGGCTGGATGGGTATAATTGACCCCACTGTCAATATTGGCGACGGTTATCCCACTACCGGTGACACCAAACTCACGCCAGACCCGGTCGGCGCCAATGCGAGCAATATTCCAGCACACGTTGTTGGAGGTAGCAGAACAGGATACCGTCGATGTTGTGACTGGCGGGGTCATCTGCAATTCGTGATCGGCGGTGAGCATTGCGACGTCGCTGTGAGCGGCCAGTGCTTGCGCCAGTGTCGCATCCCCTTCGACCAGCAGTGCATTCACAATCCAGAGTGGCTGGTAACGAACGCCGAGTGCGTCAAGCATCGCCCGCACCCTTCGTTGACTCCGTTCGGCATAGCTGGTAAGCGTTTGGTACACATACTCACCGCGTGCTTCCCAATCACGGATGAGAAAGGCTGCACCTAGATCAGGACGGTCGGCAAAAAAGACGAGGAAGCGTGTCGTGCCGTTGCGCAATTCTGCTTGCAGATCAGGATCGATCCGTTCTTGCTGCTGAGGTAGCGGCACCGGAATACTGAGCGGTGCGGCCATCATTGCCGGGGCTGCTGGTGGTGGATAGCCGGTGTAGAGGTGGATGGTTGACGGATTACTACCTGTATTGGTAACAGTGAGACTGAGCGTCGCAGTACTGCCAAGCTCGACTGTAGCCGAAAGACTGGTTGGCGTTACGCTGAGATTCGGTGGATCGGCATGAACCTTTGCTGGCGGAACGAAAGGCAACAAACTGATCAGACAGGCAAGGAGGACGAATGTAAATAGGCTGATTCGTTTCATATAGCAATCCAGACCTCAGCGCGTGTTGATCCCGGAAGGTATCATAGCACAACCACGATGGTTTTTGCCTTTCAATTCCGTCAGGTTGTCGTACCAAACACTCTCTATTCACCCCACGTCAGACGTAAGACACGCAGCCAGTTCTCGTAGGCCAATTTACGTAATTCAGCCGGTGTGAATCCTGCATCGGCAAGCGCCTGCAAGAGGACGGGTAAGCCACTCACATCACGGATAGCTTGCGGCATTAAGGCGCCATCGAAATCCGAACCAAACCCGACCCGGTCTATACCTAACCGTTCAACCAAATACTGCACGTGCCGAACCATCACGTCAATTGGCATACTGGCATCACGACGGCCATCAGGACGCAGAAACGTGACGGCAAAATTCAGCCCTACGATCCCGTCAGAATCACGAATGGCGGCGAGTTGCCGATCGGTAAGATTGCGACTGCTTGGACAGATAGCGTGGGCATTGGAATGGGTTGCCACCAGTGGCGCATCACTCAGACGAGCGACATCCCAGAAACCGGCTTCGTTCAGATGAGAAACATCAATCAGAATACGTAATTGATTACAGGCTTTGATCAGCTCCTTACCGGTGTCGGTCAGCCCCGGCCCGATGTCCGGTGAGGCGGGAAAGGCAAATGGAACACCATGCCCAAAGATGTTTGGTCGACTCCAGACCGGCCCTAACGAACGTAATCCAGCCTGGTAAAGTACCGCTAATTCATCGAAATTGGGGCCAATCGCTTCAGCACCCTCAATATGAAAGACGGCTGCGATAATGCCACTGGTAAGGCATTCATGAATCGCATTGGCTGTACGACACAGACGCACCTGACCGTTTGATTCCTGTTCTAATCGGAAGAGGCGGGCTGCCATGGCCAGTGTTGTTTGCAGAGCGTAGGTGTGATCGAGGGTCGGTGGTAGTGGCAAATGATATGGAGGATCGGGTAAATGGTCTGATGGCATCTCGGCAGCAGGTGGTGGAGGGACGTAAATAGCAAAGAATCCGCCACCGAATCCACCTTTGCGGGCACGCGGGAGGTCGAGATGTCCGTGTGGGCTACTCTCGAAAAAGCTACGCTCTGTACCGGGGCGTGGTCGATACAGATCGAGGATCACGTCGTTGTGTCCATCGAAGATTGGTGGCCACATGGTCGTTGTCATAAGCACGTCCTCACAACAAGAGAGCACGAATCTGGTTGGCAGCCTGCCAGCCACTTTCAATCGCAAGATGGATCCGTCCCTGTCCACCGATCAGGTCGCCGGCGATCACAATGCGCTCGTAGCTTCGCAAGGGGGGAGCAGTATCCGGCAGTGCGTAACGCCAGCGTTGGATATTAATCCAGTATGGTGCTCCTAAATCACCGATTAACAACGTGATGTCAGCAAGTGCCTCGATAACCGGTGATGGGGCTTCGCTGAGCGTATATGTTCCTTTTTGCAACTCATCCCAATAGGTTTGAGCCCAGGCATCGCTCATCTGGGCGATCAACAGGCCGTGATCGGGTGGAGCACGGTTTGGTTTATCGTGTTCACAGGCCAGCCAACTGATCGTATGTTGGCGATCAACGTTAACCAGCGCATACCAGGGCACTGCCGGTTGCTTTGGAAAGGCGACCGTGATACTAATTGAACGACGGTATTGGACTGTTTGTAACGCCTCGACCAGCTCGTTCGCTTTGTTAAAATTGCCCGCCATCAAGATTGCTGCTGACTGTGGTGCGGGTGCCGTCAGCACGACTGCGGCAAAGTCGCCTAATACCTGACCATCGTCGGCAAACAAGCGATAGGCGTCACCCTCACGGTTCAAGCGGGCAACTGTTGTTTCTAAGCGAACATCAATCCCGCTGGCCAGATACTTTGCCAGCCGGGTAATGCCGGTCGGCCAGGTCCATTTCTGTTCATCGGCAAAAGCGGCATCGCCGGGTGCAATCGTATTTGAGCGAGTGAAGGTCCAGACCGGACGATCAATGGTTACCGCATCGCCGGTAGCCACGATCAAATCGCGGATGGCAGGAGTTGGTGCCTTAACATACTGCGCACCGTGGTCGAAGCAGAAATCGCCGATACGCCGGGTAGCAGCTCGTCCCCCAACGCCGCGACTCTTTTCAAAGACAACCGGTACAATATCGGTGTAAGTATCAACCAGCGAACGGGCAGCCGCTAATCCGGCGACACCAGCACCAACGATTGCCACCCTCTTGACCATGTATGTGGCCTTACCCTTCTAGCAGTGCCTGTAAATCGGCTTGATCCTCATCGTTATACGGCCCAACCACTGCCAGCCATTGTTGTTCATTACTGATCAACCGCTGTGCAGCCCGTTGTAAATCGGTCAGCGTAAGAGCATCGAACTCGGCGATAATCTGTTCAACCGGTGGTACCATCTGGTAACGCAGCAGACTGACGGCGTTGCGTGAGGCAATTGACCAGGTGTCTTCAAGCGAGAGCAATAAACTACCTTTGAGTTGTTCTTTCACAGTTGCCAGTTCTTGATCGGTAGGACCATGCTCTGCCAGATCGTGGAGAACATTGCGTGTCATTACTACCGCATCACGTAGTGCTTCTGGTTCAACGCCGGCATAGATAACCCACATGCCGGTATCGGCAAACTCGTTATGGTACGAACCAATGTTATAGCTCAGGCCATGCTCCTCGCGAATTTTCTGAAAGAGGCGTGACGACATACCACCACCGAGGAGTGCGTCGAGCGCCTGGACAGCCCGTCGATCAGGATCGTAATACGATACACCGGGCATACCGAGGCAGAAATTCCCCTGTTCAATATCGCGTGGTAGTAAACTGAGTCTAGGCTGAGACGGTAATGGTGGCGCTGCCAAGGCCGTTGGCCGCTGACCGGTTGGCAGATCGGCGAATGCCTGTTCGATGGCCGGAATAACCTCTTCGTGATGAACGTTGCCGGCAACTGACACGACCAGATTACCGGCGTGATAGCCCTGTCTAAAGAACTGTAGGAGTTCAGTGCGGGAGATAGCGCTGACCGTGGCAATACTACCGGTAATATCACGGCCAAATGGATGATCGCCCCACATCGTATGTTGTAGTAATTCGTGAACTACCTCAGTCGGATTGTCCTGTATGCCACGAATCTCTTCGATAATCACCCGACGTTCTTTTTCCAACTCGCTCGCTTCAAAGAGCGGTCGTTGGACCATTTCGCTCAACACATGCAACGCACGGGCAAAATGAATTGCAGCAACTTTGGCATAGAAGACGGTCGTTTCATAACTGGTAGAAGCATTCAGGTAGCCGCCAACGCCTTCAATAGCCAGCGAGATGGCGTGTGCCGTTGGGTATGCACCAGCTCCCTTGAAAAGCATATGCTCGATGAAATGGGCAGCTCCGGCTAGCTCTGTCGGTTCGTAACGGGCGCCGATGTCGATGAAACAACCGATAGCGACCGAATGCGTATGTGGCAATTCTTCGATCAGGATACGAATTCCGTTTGGTGTTGTGTGCAGGTATGGCATTGTGAGTATGGGCCTGTTTTCAAACAACGGTTACACTTCGCGACGCCAGAGTTCAAGTCGTGATGCAGGTTGCCCGTGAGAGGGCGGAATCTCCATTCGTTCGATAAGATACGAACGTTCACCTGCCGGAAAAACCTGTCGTATGCGCAGATGTTGGTGCTCTTGACGCTGGGCAAGAAATTCAATCGCTGTCGGGGCAGCTCGTTCCAGCATCCGTAGCAGTTGGGCGTATGTTTTGCCCACCAGTTCCCGCGGATGACGGCCAACAATCTGGTTGGCAAACACTGTATTGACAGCGACTAACCGCTCTGTCTCATCGAGGAGAGCAACACCTTCTGGCAGGCTATCAAAGACGATACGGAGCAGATCGCGTGAGCGCTGCAATTGGTTGGTACGTTCGGTGACCAGCTCTTCAAGCAACTGAGTTTGCTCGCGTAATCGGGTAACTAGTTGCAAGTTAGCACAAACCGTTGCTGTCTGGCGAGCAAACAGCTCCAGCAGATTCCAATCGATCATTGATGGGTTAAGTTGCGTACCGCTGTAGCCTAGAGCCAGTCCACCAATCGCATGACCATCGTGGATCAATGGGATCGCAATACAGGTTTGCTCATCGGTGAGCGCCATTGTCACCACACTTTGACTCTCGACCGTCAACTTGACGGCGCCACCGGCTGCCGCTACAGGCGCTTCAAGTGACACATTGGTAGGAGCAATCCATTCAGGCTGACCCTGTGGTGTTGGGCGTAGGAAGAGCAGGCCCCAGCGGGCAGTAAATACTTCCTTTGCAATCTGATGGCATTGCCCAGCCACATCACCCGCTGTATGATCGCTGCCGGCCACCTGACGGAAGTTGAGCAGCGTTAACATATGCTGCTGACGGAGCCGGTGCTGCTGATGGAAACGAGCTGCACTGATAGCTATCCCGATCTGGGCAGCGATACTTTCGATCAACATCAGCTCTTGACTACCGAAAGCGTGAGTCGCCAGTCGATAGACCGTCAGTACCCCAATGGTCGCGGCTGATTGGCGGATCGGTGTGGCAATTAGGCTGCCATTGCTCGGTTCGACAGAGCCAGTTGCGGTCGCTGCTTCACGCAACTGAAACCACTGCGTTTCATCGGCAAGATCGAGCAAGATGACACTGCTACCGTGACGCAAGGCCCAACCTGCACTCCCGTGTGTCAGAAGTTCGGCAGCCCGCTCGTTCGACAGGGGACGCGGTGCACCCAATGAGACGGTCAATGCGTGTTGTGGAGTCTGGTCAGGCCCGACGAGGATAATCGTGGCTTCATCTGCCGGTAGGTGTACGGTAATGCTCTGGAGAACCTGTTGCACGAGTGCTGTTGGATCCATATCCTCACGAAACTCGATACCGAGCCGCGTGAGCAGTGCAGTCTGTCGGATCAACTCTTCGGTCAATGCCTGGGCAGCCAGTGGTGGCCCAAGCGGGCGTAGCTGCCGACGCAGTTGGGCATTTGCCTGACGCAATTCACGCACGTGCTCGACTAGTTCGGCAACCGTCAGAGCAGCAAGATTGTCAGAATCCAGCATAGCGGTTCTCGTGTGCATATCAGTATCTAACCATGTAGTATAACACGACCGGGGTGCTATCGGTCTGTTGAGAAGTGGCTCATTAGGGCTTTTCCTCGTTCTCAGTTTCAGATTCCATTCGATGACCGAATGGCTCAACAAAGAAACGATACCGACGAACTCAAGCCCCTACTGGCGGCAATCCCTGACCCGTGCGGTTTCCCTCAGATTAGAGCTGCTGGTTCACGTCCTGCACGGGTAGCCATAGGAGTGGGTTCCCATCCCGTCCCTATCGATGCGGTGACGGGCATATTGGGCAAGACAATAAGAGCTTAGCCGCAGACCACCTTGCGACAGGACGCTGCGCGCCTTTGCCCTTTCCGTATTTCCATTCCGCTCTCGTATGGGGAGCAGGGGGTGAGGATGAAACCGGTTGAGAACTGCTTTCGCGACATTCTCTTTTGTGTATCTGAACGTTCCTTTGCCGACGGTTGCTTGCTGCCACTTCTGTTCGTGGCACGTGCTTCACGTTTCCGAATCGTGCTGATGCTCGTCGCCACGACAGCAGGGACGGTTTCCAGCCACCCGATGGTGTTCCCAGAGACAGGCGCGGGTTCCACCGATACTACAGAATGCGAAGCAGAAGCATCGTTCAGACATACTTCCACATTCTTTAACCAACTATCCCTCAGATGACTGCGAATAGCCCATCTTAATCCAGCCCTTTTTGATCGCAACAATCACCGCCATTGTGCGATCGTTAACCTGTAGTTTGGCGAGAATTGAGGTAATATGATTTTTAACAGTTTGGCCGCTAATACTTAATTCACTGGCAATCTCCTTATTTGAGAGTCCACGGGCAATACAATCGAGGATCTCAATTTCACGTGAGGTAAGCGGTGCGAACAGATTCGCGCCGTCTTCCTCATCAGTTGCAGCTAGTTCGCGAAACTGATGTAACACGCGGGCTGCGACATTTGGACGTGCCAGTACGGCATCATTTATCAGGTAGCGACCACGTGCGACCTCACGGATCATGTGAACCAGCTCTTCAGGGCTGATGTCTTTTGACGTAAAAGCCGCAGCGCCGACCTTGATCGCCTGAAACAGTTGCTCGTCGTCTTCGTAGACACTGAGCACAATAATACCAGTTCGCGGTTCACGCCGCTTGATTACTCGTGCCACTTCCAAGCCATTCAAGCCAGGGAGGTTAATATCGACGAGGACAACATCGGGAAAAAGCCGTTCCGTGAGTTTGATCGCTTCCTGTCCATTCTCGGCTTCTCCCACTACTTCAATATCAGATGCGCTTTCTAAGCTCCAGCGGACACCCTGACGAAAGAGCGGATGATCGTCAACGACCAATACTTTTATTTTTGCCGATGTTGCCACAAGTGACTCCTCTGCTGTTTATTTCCTCGTAGGTAATGGTCAATACCCTATCGCATATCAAGGTAAGGGCATGGTCACCTGTACTTCGGTACCGGCGCCGCGACGAGTAATGACCGTTAGTTGTGCGCCAACCAGTTCGGCACGTTCGCGCATACTGGTCAATCCCCAGCTTTCTCGACCGGCGCGACGGCTTACTTCGCGGAGATCAAAGCCTGGCCCTTCATCACGAATCGATAGGTATAGCCGGTCTTTGCGTACCGTAAGGGTTACTCGTACCGGGGCGCCGCGTGCGTGTTTGCGTGCATTCTGCAATGCTTCCTGTACGATACGGTACAGGACAATTTCGACTTCGCCAGGGAGTCGTGGCACTGAATCTGCTTCAAAATGAACAGGATTCGTTACTGTATCCCGGTAACGGCGAATATATTCGTGAAGTGCAGCCACCAATCCCTGTTCTTCAAGTTTTCCAGGACGGAGATCGGCAATAAAGCTACGTACTTCGCGTAACCCCTCACGCACGCTATCGCCCAATTGACTTAGGATCGCGCCTAGTCGATCCAGTTGTTGCTCTTGCAACAGATTCTGACAGACTTCAACACCCATCATTGCATTGGCAAGTACCTGCGCCGGGCCGTCGTGCACTTCACGGGCCAGACGGATGCGCTCTTCTTCGCGTCCCTTAATAATCTGAGCACGTAACGCCTGGACCCAGGGATCGGCTGCGACCCCCTCTGCGTTACGGGTCAGGGTTGTACTACTCATTTCGATCTGACGAATGAGCTGGTCAAGCTGGCGCAGTGCCCGTCGCAGTTCGGATTCGGTTGTCGCAGCGGCAGTGTGCTCGGTGCGTAACTGATGAACTCGTGCTGCTGCGGCCACGGTTGACAGACCACGTTCACGGGCAAATTGTTCTTGAATGACCGCTTCATCAAGTTGCCGTGAAAGGAGACGCACTCGTTGTACCAGGCTCTCTTGTTGTTGCAGCGCAGCCTGGTATAACTGGCGAAGTTCGGTGAGTTGGGCGTTGACGATTGCTGTAGCGCGTTCAAGTAAGACGGCTGGCTCCGTGCTCAAGGCCGTACTCCCTCATCTGGTCTCATTGATGGTTTAAGTATAGCACGCAACCGATCATCAATGAAGGGGCGCAAGATGATCAAAGCGTCATCTTGCTTTGATGCGCGAACGTTAACGTATACGTCTCCTCTTCGCGCCAGAACAGGGGTTCAACGGTTTCAGCACTTGTACTGCGGAGCACGCTTGGCAGCCCTCACCTTTCCCCTAGCCCCCGTCTGCTCTCCCACGGGGGAGGGGAGGACGGGGAACGTGGGGTGGCTGGAGCGATTTTTGATTAGGCCCTTAGCACCCGCCCTTTCTGATTGGGCAGTAGTGCTTGTCGAGGAGCACGTGATGTGTGCAGGTTGAGAACCCGTCCCTGCTGATGGAGTGACGGGCATGACCGGCGGTGGGGTGGGGAGACGATCGTTCTGTTAAGCCGATACCTTATAAGGCCGGTGTAAATCCGAGCACCTTCCCGTAGAATGCCAGTTCGCGCTCGATAGCCGTAATAATATTTTCCGCCTTACGAAAACCGTGTTGCTCACCGGGAAATGGTACGTACTCGGTATAGATGCCTCGTGACCGTAGGGCTTCGTACATTCTTTCCGATTGATCAGGAGGGACCACCTTATCCTCCAACCCTTGAAAGAAAATAACCGGACTAGTAATCTGATCGGCGTGGTGCAATGGCGACCTGGCCTGATACAGGTCGGCCCGTTCAGGATACGGGCCAATCAGCCGGTCGAGATAGCGTGACTCGAACTTGTGCGTATCACGCGCCAGCGCGGCCAGGTCTGCAACCCCGAAATGGCTGGCTCCAGCCCGGAAGACACGATGAAAGGCTAGGGCTGCCAAAACGGTAAATCCACCCGCACTGCCACCGGTTATCAAGAGACGGTCAGGATCGGCCCGACCGCTGGCCGCGAGAAATTGAGCACCGGCAATACAGTCTTCGACATCTACCACACCCCACGTCCCATTGAGTAATTCGCGGTAAGCACGCCCAAATCCGGTGCTACCACCATAGTTCACATCAAACACACCAATTCCGCGACTCGTCCAGTATTGGATCGAGAGCCGGAGCGTCGGCAGCGCAGCGGCTGTCGGCCCACCGTGGATCATCACCAGGAGTGGCGGTCGTTCATCTTCCGGTGCGGCAAAATCGGGATTGTGGGGTGGGTAGAAGATACCATAAGCGGTACGGCCGTTGGCGCTAGGGAAGCTGATCATCTCAGGCAACGAGAGATACGCTGGGTCAACCGGTAAAGCACCACTGCAACGAATCGGAGAAATTGTTTGATCGGTGAGGTCAAGGAGAAACAGCGTGGTCGGAGTTATAGGTGAACTGCCAATAAATACAATCCGATGATCCGATCCATTAACAATATGAATGACTGAGACCGGCAGATCAATCGGTTGTCGCTGACCGGCACGGTCAATCACAACCATATACCAGCGACCCTGCTGGAAGAACGTTGCCAGAACACGACCATCGGCCAACGGCACGTAGGTGCGCATTCCCAATTGCCAGAGCGGTTGACCAAATTCAGCTTCGAGCGGGTATAGGGGTGTAACATAACCGTCAAGGTCAAGGCGATAAAGATTCCACCAGCCAGTACGTTCGGCTACCACCAACAGATGACCATCGGTTGTCCATTCAGGTTGAAAACACGAGTCACCTGGTCCACCAGCAAGCTGGCGGCCCTCGCCAAGGCTGCCGTCGGTCTGGATTGGTGCCACCCATAGCTCGGCTGCATCCCACGGCATATTGGGATGATCCCATGCCAACCATGCCAGCCAGGCTCCATCAGGACTGAGACGTGGTGCAGCGACGAAATCACGTCCGGTGAGCAGTGGGGTTATCATACCGTCGGTCAGGTCAACCGCCGCGAGGTAGTTTTGGGGTTCGCCGCGCTCACGATGATCTTCGGCAACTGCAATCAGTCGGTTGCGTTGGCGATCAACCAGCATCTCGGCAAAGCGCACTCCCGCCGGAGTACCAAGAGCAACCGGTGCTTCACCAGGTCGTTGTCGGTAGAGGCACTGATCGTTGAACTCAACAAAAAAGACCTCTCCCTGATCAACGACGAAGCTACGTCCACCATACTCGTGCACTAATGTGCGAACATTCATCCCAACCGGTGTAACATCGCTAATCGAGCCATCAACTGTGCGACGTACCAGCACGTTACGTCCACCTTCCTGGGGCCGACCTTCAACCCAGTAGATGTCAGTGCCATCGATGTGCGGCCAGTTCAGACTGACCTGCCGACTGACCAGCATAGCAGCCGAGATTGGTGAGCGCCAAGTACCGTATGGGGCGATCTGGGCCATAGTATATTCCTTTATTGGAAGCGGTCTGTTTCTTTTATCATACCACATGACGCAGCCAGCGCCACCAGGCACCGGCAATAGCGGCATAGGCAATTACCAATACCCAGAGTGGAAACGTAGGGAACGATACAACGGCCCAGGCCGGTTGTGACAGGATGGTGGCCACGTTGTTGATCCAACTGAGCGGAAGCCAGGCCCCGAGTGCTAGCCATTGGCCTAGAGGTAACCAGATCAGACCGCCTATCAGCGCACAACCACCGAGCAACATTGCAAATGGTACTATCGGCACGATCAAGATGTTTGCCAGTGGCGCAATCAGTGAGAGATTACCGAAGTGGTAGAGCATAAGCGGCAGGGTCAGCACTTGTGCGGCCAGCGTAGCACCGAGCGCCTCACGCATCGCCGCCGAGATCGGATGTGTCGGCCAGTGCATCTGATCTAGCCAGACATCAACCGGCTTGCCAAATGCGAAGAGACTGGCAGTTGCCAAGGCCGACAGTTGAAATCCCAAATCCCACAACGTGTAGGGATTGATCAACGTCAGCAACCAGCAGGCAGCGAGCAAGAGACGCCAGGGTTCACTCTGACGCTCCACAGTACGAGCCAGGAGGGCAAGACTAGCCATCATTGCTGCTCGCACAACGGCTGCCGATGCGCCGGTAAATCCGGCGTAGACCCACATCACCGCCAGACTCAACCAGAAAGCTGGCCATGGTGGCAATCGTAACAGACGGGCGAGGCCGGTCAGTGCAGCGGCGGCGATGCTGAAATTCCAACCTGACACAACCAAAATATGCGAGGTACCGGTTGCAGCAAAGGCATTACGGGTCGTTTCCGGCAAGCCAGCCTGAATCCCCAGGAGAATACCGATCGCCAGTGCTGCCTGTGGTTCATGGAGAAGGCGCAACACGATCCGCCGACAATGTTCGCGAAACCGGCTAATGGCGGAGATACCCCAGTCTCCGGCTGGAGTGTCGAGTTGCCGAATCGCGGTTGGGCGGTTCATGATCACAAAGATATTCTGGCGAGCCAGGTAAGCACGATAATCGAATTCACCTGCTCGCCGGGCAGGGTCGGGTCTACTCAAACGGCCTTCGAGCTGTAGTCGATCACCTGGAAAATAAGGCGGGTAGGGAGGGAGCCGCACCAGGATTCGACCTTCTGCTGGCGAGAGTCGTTCTGGCGTCACCGTGTGCGTAACGGCGATGACGACCTTCTGGCCGAAATCATCACGGCGCGGTTCTTCGGCCACGTATCCTATCAGAGTGCGCGCTGCTCCATCAGCCCACTGCTCGATATGCAGGGGACCAAGGAGCGGCTGTGCGATAAGAACGCGAAGACCACCTAACAGCAGACACAACGCAGACAGCGACACCCAACGTTGTGAGCTACGGTCGAACAAATAGACCACAAACCCCAACCCCGTCACCGTAGCCCACCAGTGAAAAGGTGGATTGAGCGATCCGGCGAGCGCTATCCCAACGAGCCAGCCGATTGCCAGTTGAATGAGCTGCATATCCTTGCCTATTGTTAAACATGCGGTACTATATAAAATACCGTTTAGACATAGGCAAGGATACGCCCAAATGAGGAGAACTTGCTATGATTCGGTCTCAACGGCCTGCTGCGCAGCCAGATCGGCAGCCAGCCCATCTCGTAACTTCAGAAGGAGGCGCGTCAACTGCTCTTGTTCCTCCTCATCGAGCAAGCTCATCCGACGTTCAACAGCGGCATTGTGCATTGCCAGCGCCTCAGCTCGTACTGCGGCTCCGCGCGGTGTCAAGATTAACCGTTGCGCCCGACGGTCATCGGGATCGGGATTACGCCGTACCAGCCCTTCACGCTCGAGCCGATCAACTAGACGGGTGATCGTACTCTTGACGCATAGCAACTTTGCTCCGACGTCAGTCAGTCGTTGACCCTGTTCAAGGTCTAACTGTAACAACAGATTAAACTCGAGCGGAGTCAGGTTCGTATGCGCTAGCGCCCGACGATCACCGTCATCCAGCAGCACATAGACATCGTGGATAAGCTGGTGTGGCAAATGAGAACGAGCTTCGTGTTGTTTCATAATAGTAAACCTGCACATGTGCAACCGTTTTCTTTGCAAGCAGTATACTGCTCTTTCAAGGAGGTGACAAGTGATGAAGTAGTATCTTAAGTGAATTTGTGGCAAGGAAGGTTGCGAAGCAGGTTCAATTGTTTTGCAAGGACTGCGGGGGAGGTCACGATGACAGAACATGAACTAGCTTCTCTGAACACAACTTCGCAAGTACCTAAACCAACGCACCGTTATCTACACCGATGGGCGCGCGCATACGCACGTAAGTTCCTCGATGCTGCTGGCATAACGATCAACGGCTCACATCCATGGGATATCCACGTACACGATGAACGATTGTACCTGCGCTGTCTCCTCCACGGCTCATTGGGCTTAGGCGAAGCCTACATGGATGGTTGGTGGGATTGTGCGGCGATTGATGAGTTTATCTGTCGGCTCCTTAAAGTTCAGGCTCCACAGGGAATTGGCTGGTTCGTGCAGCTTCCACTCTGGTTCGATAGTCGCTTCATCAATCGCCAGCGTGGCAAAGGGGCATTCGTCATCGGTCAGCATCACTACGATATTGGGAACGACCTCTACGAAGCGATGCTCGACCGACGTATGATCTACAGTTGCGCCTACTGGGATAGTGGGGCGCGCACGCTCGACGAAGCGCAGGAAGCAAAACTTGACCTGATTGCCCGTAAGCTCGATCTCCAACCGGGCATGCGAGTTCTCGATATCGGCTGTGGTTGGGGCGGAACAGCGCAGTATCTGGCAGAACGTTACGGGGTGCATGTTGTCGGTATTACTGTCTCGAAAGAGCAGGCTAGACTGGCGAGTGAGCGCTGCCGCGGATTGCCGGTTGAAATCAGATTAGAAGATTATCGGCAGACCACGGGGACATTTGATCGGATCATCTCAGTTGGCATGTTCGAGCATGTTGGCTACCGTAACTATCGCACGTATATGCAGGTCGTCCGTCGCTTATTAAGCAACGATGGCCTGTTCCTTTTGCACACAATTGGCACGAATGTCGCCTATCAAGGACGCGACTCGTGGATTGAACGCTATATCTTCCCGAACTCAATGCTCCCCTCGCCGCGCCTCATCACTGCCGCATTTGAAGGTCTCTTCATACTGGAAGACTGGCACAATTTCGGGATAAACTACGTAGCAACCTTGAAAGCCTGGCATGCCAACTTCGAGCGGGCATGGCCACAACTGGCCAGCCGCTACAATGAGCGCTTTTACCGGATGTGGCGACTATACCTGCTTATGAGCGCCGGGAGCTTTATGGCGCGATCCAGTCAGCTCTGGCAACTGGTTCTCTCGCCGCGTGGGGTGAGTGGTGGGTATCGGTCGGTGCGGTAACTCACCGGATGATCAGCGGTGAGTGTCTGAAACTCGATCCAATCACATCCGTTGTGCACGCAGAAGATGGGCAGGTCTGGTACCTGCCCTCATCGTGCATACAAGGGCTTGCCGGAGGTTTGTGGCGTACATCGATCATTGGCGAACACACAACTGAACACCGAGAATGTTGAAAACCCCTGCTCGTGAGAGAGCGGTCTAGATCAATGTTGGATGTTCTCGAGCACACAACAATCCATTGCAGTGAATCTGACGAAAACTCTCTTGACAATCTACAGTGAAACTGCTATATTATTAAATGCCAACGCGGCGTGGAGCAGTGGCAGCTCGTCGGGCTCATAACCCGAAGGTCGCAGGTTCGAATCCTGCCGCCGCTACCAATAGAGCGATAGAGTATCATTACTCTATCGCTCTTTTTATGTCTTGAAGAGCACCACACACCGTGATCATACTCCATAGAATAGGGATGCGCGCGTATCGACTTAGATGACATTCTTCTATTCAGTAAGGTGATCGATCTCACCATAAGATGTGGAAACGGTAAGTTCACGGACGTTCGTCAGCGTATCGAAAGCGACTGAGAATCAGAAGAAATGTTGCCAACCCCTATCGTTCTCGCGATAGGAGTTGTGTCGCTGTATTCATCGCAGATCATTGTAGAAGATGCAATACACTAACTCATCCACGTAACCGCCGCAACTCGGCCTCTAGTTCGCGCAGACGGGCTTCAAGCTCTGCCCGGGTGGCCGCTTCCTGCTGCGCTTGTGCTTCCGCCGCTCGCGCCAGGGCTTCCGCTGCGGCGCGAGCTTCAGCTTCGCGTCGGGCCTGCTCTTCTGCTTCGGCCCGCGCAGCCGCTTCCCGCTGCGCTTGTGCTTCCGCTGCTTGCGCCAAGGCTTCCGCTGCGGCGCGAGCTTCAGCTTCGCGTCGGGCCTGCTCTTCTGCTTCGGCCCGTGCAGCCGCTTCGCGTCGGGCCTGCTCTGTCGCCACTCGCGCCAGGGCTTCCGCCTCGGCCCGTGCAGCCGCTTCCTGTCGCGCTCGCGCCTCAGCTTCTGCCGCCTGCTGCACCACCGTCGCGTAGTCGCCAAACGCCGTGCCGTCGTCGGTGTAGCACACCACGTGGTCACCTTCCACCCCTAGCCACAGCCCGGCAACCTCCAGATACACCCATCCCCGCACGTCGGGCGGCTGAAGCCGGTAGGTGTCCCCCACCAGCCGGTAATCGAGCAACCGGAGCTGCCGCTCCCCCCGCCGCCCGAGGTTGTCCACAATCACGTACTGCGCCACCCCCGCCCGTGCGTAGTGCGCCACCTTTCGCACCACGTCGTTCTCCCGCGTCTCCGGCGACGTGATTTCAATAATCAGCGCCGGTCGCACCCCCTCCTCCGCCACGTCAAAGGTGCTCCAATCCCGTCGCTCACGCAGCCCCGGAATGACCATCACGTCCGGCCCGTGCGGCCGCAGGTCGGGCACGTCCCACGCTACCCGCACA
>Ga0197142_1000533_pt1 | contig 35139 bp, 35 predicted proteins | sample GBS60_MetaG_FD_148614 | JGI IMG/M metagenome (GOLD analysis project Ga0197142, IMG submission 148614) | Sediment microbial communities from Great Boiling Springs, Gerlach, Nevada, United States - GBS 60_MetaG | ecosystem: Environmental > Aquatic > Thermal springs > Hot (42-90C) > Sediment...
ATACTTGAGGAAGAAAAATAATATTTGTTGATCTATTGGCACCAAATACTTTCTGAGAGTTTAGAAACAAAAGCGGGTCACCAGTAGTTTTTAAAAGGTATATCATATAAATTAAAAGACCAGAAGCAACAATTGATGAATAAAAAAGAAAAGAAAAATTAATTTTTTTATCTTTTAAATTTTTTAAAAAAAGAAATAGAAAAGGAATTGTTAAAAGTACTCCATTAACGCGAGTCATACTTGATAAAAGACCAAAAAAAGCTGCCGTAAGATATTTCTTTTGAGAAAAAAAGTGAAAAAAAAGAATTAAAAAAACAAAAAAAACGCTTTCAGTATAAACAGCGATAAAAAAAAATGAGGTAGGAAAAAGTAATAAAAAGAAAAAAACCCAAGGTGAGTATTGATTGATTTTTTTAAGATAATTTTTAAATAAAATAAGACCAAAAAGAAAAAAAGAGTTAGAAATTAAAAGACCACTTACAAGGTAGTTTTTGGTAAATAAAGTGATTAGATTGATTAAAATAGGAAATAAAGGAAAGAAAGCTTGTTCAAATTGTTGATAACCGTCTTTAGCAATTTTTAAATAATAAACTCCATCAAAATTTGCAAAAGAGTATATAAATTTTGGTAAAAAATGATTTTTTAAAGTCTCTGGATAGGCAAAAAATCCTTGATAAGGAATAATTTTGTCAATAAAAAGACTTATTATTAAATGAATGATTTGAAAAATAAAAAGAAGATAAATCATGACTTAAAATATTTTAACAGATTTGATCTAGTGATATTTATTTGCTTTTTTAATTTTTTATGTTATAATATTTTCTATATGGATAATTTTAACAAAGTCTTATCTTTTATTTTAGGACTGGTAGTGGTAATTGTTTTTTTTGCTGTGTTAACAGGAAGAATTTCTTTTAAAAATCAATTTCCTTTTATTGTTTCTAAAACTAATTCAATGGATAGATCAAATAAGACAACTCCTACTCCTAATCTTACTTTAACCCCAACACCAGTTTCTTCGTTAGTTGTTTCATCAAAAAAATCTTCTTCTTCAACGGATTCAAAATCAGTCACTTTGGAAGATAAGAATTCTTATTATGGTCGCTATCAGACGACTAACAAAACAATTAATTCTATTCCTTCAACGGGTTCTCCTACTTTTTTGTTACCTGTTTTTATTTCACTTTTGGGAATTGGTTTTTATTTAAAAAAGAAAGCCTAAGAAATATATTTTTATTGAATAAAGGCGGGAAGATTTAAAACTTTTTCTCCAATAAAGTTGATTAAAAAGACCGATGAAAAAGTAAAAATTAGACCAATAATAGCTCCTATAATTATTCTTTTTCCTTGATTTATTTTTTCAGGATTATTTTGAGAAGTTAAAATAATAAATCCTCCATATATAAATGAAAGAATAGATATACCACCAACTATCGAAAAAATGATATTTAAAAGGATTTGAACTACACTTCCCGCAGCTCCTGGATTTTCAAAACTACCTAGGTTGGTATTAATGCAGCCTAAAAAGGTATACCATCGACCTGGATATGAAGTTGGTGGTAAATTATTTTCTGGATTAATTTTTAAAGTGTCACCGCTTTCTGGTTGAGATGAGGCATTAGGATAAAGACAAGCTCGACATTTTTCCCAATTTTGAGGGGGGGGGTTTCCTTGGCAGTAACCACACAAATCACATGATGCTAAACGTCCTTGAGCAAAGATATTTTTTGAGATTAGAAAAATGAAAAACAAAAATAAAAGAATAAAAAAAATTTTTCTCATAAATTTGATTATATAAAAGATTAGAATTTTTGCTAAGATTATTTAAAATCTTTAAAGTATTAGAATTTATGAGTTGATTGTTTAATTATTTTTTATGTTTTACTTAAAATACAGACCAAAAACTATTTCTGAGCTTGACAATAGTGAAGTTAAGGAAAAAATTAAAAACATTTTAACTGGTAGAGACTTACCTCATACTTTTTTATTTGTTGGAGCAAAAGGAACAGGCAAAACATCAACCGCAAGGATTTTGGCAAAAGCGGTTAATTGTTTAGCTAATAAATTTGCTGATAAAGACCAATCTTTTGAGCCTTGTAATCAATGTCAAAACTGTCTGTCAATTGATAAATCATCCTTTCCTGATGTTTTTGAAATTGATGCAGCCTCAAATCGTGGAATTGAAGAGGTTAGAAACATTATTTATCAAACAAGTTTTCTACCTATAGCCGGTCGTTTTCGTGTTTTTATTATCGATGAAGCCCATATGATTACCAATGAAGGTTTTAATGCTCTACTTAAAACTCTAGAAGAACCACCAACAACTGCTATTTTTATTCTTGCAACTACGAATCCCGAAAAAATTCCCCAAACAATCGTTTCTCGTTGTTTTCATGTAAATTTTGGAAAGGCGAAAATAAAAGATATTATTTCAATGCTTAAAAGAATTGTTGAAAAAGAAAAACTTAATTTTAGTGATGAGATTTTAAAATTAATTGCTATTCACTCTGATTTATCTTTTCGAGATGCGGCAAAAATTTTGGAGGAGGTTACAAGACAAAATTTGCAATCAAAAGAGGAAATTGAAGCTTTTTTAGGTGTTTTGGGACGGCAAAATTTTTTGGAGATTTTAGAAAAAAAAGATGAAAAGCTAACATTTTCTTTTTTAGATCAGTTTTCCCAAAAAGGAGGCAGTTTTAAAAATTTCATTGAGGAGTTATTAGAAAAACTACGTCTTTCTCTTTTGGCAAAAAAAGGTGTTATAAACGATTTAGACTACCAAACAAAACTTTCTGAAAAAGAAATAAGTTTACTAATTAAGCTTTTAATTGAGGCTTATTCAAATTTAAGAATTACCCCGATTGAGTCTTTGCCCTTGGAAATTGCTTTGGCTGAGTTTTATGAAAAAATAAAAAAAGACAAAAATTATTAAGTTGATTTTTAAGAATTTTTTAAGATTTATATAAAAATAGAAAACATATTGAGATTAATTTTTGATTTTTAGGTAGTTTATGATTTTTAAATTTTTATTGATTTAATAACTTTTTAATTTGTTTTTCCTTGGTATAATTGTAACCATTTCTGAATATTTGATAAATTAGGAGTAGGAGATGGAGAAGGAGTAAAAGTTGGTTGATTAATAATAACTACTATTTCATCGGGCTGAATAAGATTTAGTTGGTTGCGAATTGTTTTTTCTACCTCTGCAAGACTGGATTTTTTAAGGATTTCTGTTTTTAACCTTTGGTTTTTATTTTTTTCTTTTTCAAAATTATTTTTATACTGTTCATAAAATTTTAAAGCATTTTGATAATTTAAAACATTTTTTATCAAGGAAGAAATGAGGATAAAAAAGACAACAGAAAAAAAGATTTTTTTAAACAAATTCATAAAAAAATTATAGACTAATTTATAAAATTTTTAAAAAGATTTATAATTTTTTAAATTAATTTATTGAAATTTTAAATAAAATAGAGTATAAATAGAGTATATATAAAAATATTATGCATAAAGTATTAAACATCATATTATGTTATGAGAACAAAAAAAAAACAAAAAAAGGTTGACGTTTTTTTACTTTTAAAAGATTTTCAAAAAATTATTAAAAACAAGCCGCCAGTTGATAAAATGTTGGAAGAAATTACTATTATGGGACTAAAAATTAAACCGATTTTAGGCGATATTTCTCTTTTGGATTTTTCTAACAAAAAAATTGTTGAATTTCTATGGAGTTTAGGAAAGTTTGATTATTTTTTTCAAAAATACTACAAAAAACTTTCTGAAAATGAGCTTTCAATAATTTTTAATTATTTTGATCATTTTAAGAATAAACTTCTTGTTTCTTTACCAAAACCGTTTTTGAAAAGTGAAAAGTTAAATGATTTTAAACTGGGAATTTTTGAAATTGAGATTCTTCGATCAACTAATAATCGACAAAAACTTAATTGATTTATGAAAAAAAAACCAATTGTTATTGATTTAGAGACAAAATATACTTTTCGTGATTTTTCTGATCCCAAAAAACTTGGAATTTCAGTTTTAGCCATTTATGATTATAACTCTAATCAAGGATTAACTTTTTTAGAAAGTGAAATTAATCAATCATTTTATTATTTTGAAAATGCTTCCTACATTATTGGTTACAACATTAATAGTTTTGATTTACCAGTATTTCAAGCCTACTATCCCGGTAAAGTGGAAAATTTTTCTGTTTTTGATATTTTAGAAGATATTCGAGAAAAAATTGGTCGTAGACTAGGATTAAATGATCTTATTACTGCTACTTTAAACAAAAGAAAAACCGGTCATGGTTTGGCGGCAATTGATTATTTTAAAAATAAAGATTTTGATAAACTAAAAAAATATTGCTTAGATGATGTAATTTTAACAAAAGAACTTTTTGATTTTGGTATAAAAAATAAAAAAATTTATTATTTAACCCCATTTGGTAAAGAAGAAGTTGAAGTTTATTGGGATAAATACTTTAATGACAATGGCAAAAAAAGCGTTTCTTTAACTTTGCCGTTTTAATTGTTCTTTTTTTCAAAATATTCCTTTAAAATTTCCTTGGCAATTGGACCAGCCATATCTGATCCTTGACCTGCATTTTCTAAAAAAACAGTTAAGACAATTTCTGGATTCTCATATGGTGCAAAAACAGTAATCCAAGCATGAGGTAAACTATCTTTCGATTGGGATTCAGCGGTACCTGTTTTACACGCAGTTGTAATTTCTTGAGCTTTTTTATTAGGCAAATTAATCTTAAAGTTAAAAAAAGGCCATCCTGTTCCACCAGGTGAACAAGCTTTTTTCATAGCTTCTTTAATAATAGATAAAGTTTTTGAAGAAATTGGTATTTTTTGGCAATTTTTTTTTAGTTGATTATCATCTATTTTTTTTGAATTTTTTAATAATTGAGGTTGACAAAGATAACCATTATTGGCAAAAACTGAAGTTAAAACCGCATTTTGAAGAGGAGTGGTTAAAAGATAACCCTGACCAATTGATAAATTGTAAGTATCACCTAAATACCATTTTTCTTTTAACCAATCTTCTTTCCAAAAAGATGAGGGAACGAGTCCTTCTTTTTCCTCTATTAAAATCCCAGTTTTTTTTCCTAAACCGAAAATTTCTGCCCATTTTTTTATTTTTGAATCACCCAATTTTCCTCCAATTTGGTAAAAAAATATATCATTAGAGCGAGCAATTGCTTTTTCTACATCAACCATGCCATCAGTTTTTCCGTATTGCAGATAATACCAATTACCAAAAGTCAATGTCCCAAGTTTTAGAATTCCTTTGTCTTCAATTTGAGTTTTTTCATCAATAATTTTTTCCTCTAAGGCAGCTGAAGCAACAACAAGTTTAAAAATCGATCCTGGTGGATATTCGGCTTCTGAGGCGCGGTTAAAAAGAGGTTTTTTTTCTTCTTTTAATAACTTTTTAATCTCGTTTTTGTTTTCATCTTCAAAGACTTGTGGATTAAATGAAGGTGAGGAGACAAAAACTAAAATTTCGCCAGTTTTTGGAATTAAAGCAATTACGGCCCCATTTTTTTCTTTAATTAAAGAATAAGCTTTTTTTTGAAGTTCAAAATCTAAAGCAAGGGTTAAATCTTGACCTTTTTCTGGTGGGACTAAGGCAATGGTTCTTGAAAAATTTCCTAAGGCATCAATTTCAATAAGCTTTTTTCCCGGTTTTCCTCTCAGTTGACAGTCAAATAAAGCTTCAACTCCTTTTTTTCCAACTTTGTCTCCAAGTTTAATTTTATTTAAGCACTGATCATTTTTAAAATCATTCATATCGGCTAGACTTCGATAACCAACTAAATGAGCAAAGCTTTCTCCTTCATAATAAAACCTTTTTGAAATAATTCTTGTTTTTTTTTCTTTAATATCGGCAGGGAGATTTTCTACCAAGACTATACCATTACGATCAAGAATTTTTCCTCTTTGTGGTTCAATTATTAATTCTCTTACTCGATTATTCTTAGCTAGTTTTTGATAGTAGGCGTTTTTTAAAATAGTTAATTGAAAAAGACGGATAAAAAGAATTAAGAAACAGACAAAAATAAAAAATACATAAACAAAAAATAATATTTCTTTTTTATTACTTTTCTTTTCAAAAATAAGATAGTCTTTTTTAATTTTTCTAGAAAATAAAACTGGCATAAAGACAAAAAGTATTATAAAATAAAATCATGATTTTTTTAAATCTTAAGACTTATAGAGAATCAACTGGAAAAAATGCGGTTAAAATTTTATCTTTTTTGAAAGAAATAAAAACCAAGATTAAATTAATTCCTCTTGTTCAAGCAACTGATATTTTTCGGGTTAAAAAGGAGTTGGGAATTGAGGTTTGGGCTCAAAGTGTTGATCCAATCGAAGAAGGAAGAGCTACCGGTTATGTTTCTGCTTTTTCTTTAAAAGAGGCAGGTGCTTCTGGTGTTTTGATTAATCACAGCGAACATAAATTAGAAAAAGAAGCGATTTTTTTTGTGATAAAAAAAGCCAAAGAAAATAATTTAAAAACCTTACTTGTGGGTCATAATGAAAGAATGGTTGTAGAATTTGATCAACTACCAGTTGATTTTTTAGCTTATGAAGATGAAAAATTAATTGCAACAGAAACATCAATTGTAGAAAATCAAGCTTTATTGATTAAGAATTTGGCTAAAAAATTAAAACATCCTTTAATCATTGGTTCAGGTATGAAAAGCGGTAAAGATGTTAAAAATGCGTTACTTTGTGGTGCTAAAGGAATATTGATAGCAAGCCATTTTGTAAAAGCGAAATCACCTAAAGATAAGCTTAAAGAACTTATTGTTGCGTTTGATAACTTTTAATTTTTAAATAACCTATATAAAACAATTTTTGAATTAATGTATTAATATTCAAAAAGATTTTTTGTATAATTAAAATGTGATGAAAAAAATACTTATAGAAGAAACATCAAAGATGATGGGAAAAATAGTTGAACTTTATGGTTGGATAGCAGCAAAAAGAGATCATAAAAAGGTGATTTTTATTGATCTTCGTGATCGAAGTGGGATAGTTCAAGTGGTTGGTGGGGAAGATTTTAAAAAATTGTCCTTAGAAGATGTTGTTTGTATTAGAGGTAAAGTAAAAGAAAGGCCAAAAAATTTAGTTAATCCTAAGATAAAAACTGGTACTATCGAAATTGAAGCTTTAGAATTAAAAATTTTAAGTCAAGCCAAATCACTTCCTCTTCAGATCGATAATGATGGTTATCAAATCGAGGAAGAAATAAGACTAAAATATCGTTATTTAGATTTGAGACGAGAGAGACTAAAAAACAATCTTTTTCTTCGCTATCAATTTATTAAAGAAATTCGTCGTTTTATGGATAAAAAAGGATTTTGGGAAATTGAAACACCAATTTTAACTAAAGCAACTCCTGAAGGAGCAAGAGATTTTGTTATTCCCTCAAGATTGCAAAAAGGTAAGTTTTACGCTCTTCCTCAATCGCCTCAGCAGTATAAACAGCTTTTGATGGTGGCGGGTTTTGAAAGATATTTTCAAATTGCTCGTTGTTTTCGTGATGAAGATCCAAGAGCTGATCGTGCTTATGGCGAATTTACCCAACTTGATATTGAGAAATCTTTTACAAGCCAAGAAGAAATTCAAAGCTTAATTGAAGAACTTTTGGAAAGTGTCATTAAGATTGTTTTTCCAAAAAAGAAAATTTTAAAAGTTCCTTTTCCCAAAATCTCCTATGAAGAGGCAATAACAAAATATCAATCCGATCGTCCAGACATCAGATATAAAAAAGATCCTGATATCTTAGCCTTTTGTTGGGTAGTTGATTTTCCTGCTTTTGAATGGAAAGAAAAAGAAAATCGATGGGATGCTACTCATCATCCATTTACATCACCTAAAAAAGAAGATTTACCATTTTTAGAAAAAGGAGAGTATGAAAAAGTAAGAGCAGATCAATATGATTTAGTTTTGAATGGTTTTGAAGTTGGTGGTGGTTCGATAAGAATTACTGACTCTAATCTTCAAACAAAAATGTTTGAGATTATGGGGCATAATAAAAAACAGGTTGAAGAAAAATTTGGTCATCTTTTAGAAGCTTTTTCTTATGGTGTACCTCCCCATGGTGGAATTGCTTTGGGATTAGATCGGCTTTTACAGGTAATTTTAAATGAAAAATCAGTTCGTGAAGTGATTGCTTTTCCGGCATCTTCTTCTGGAAAAACAGCGATAATGGATGCGCCTTCTTTTTTAGATGATAATCAGCTAGAAGAACTTGGAATTGAAATAAAAAACTTCGATAAATCATAACAAATTTATTTAAGTTTTCAATATTTTAAAAATTAAAAATACTCATGAATAAAAAAAAGTTTATTTATCTTTCCATTTTTTATACCCTTCTTTTTCTTTTTTATCCCGGTGATTCCTTTCATTTTTATATTTTTTCTTATCACAGAGATATTTTTAATAAAAAAGAGGAAAAAAATATTTCTTATAACATCAATCCTATTCCTTTTAAAAAAACAGAAACAGTTCCTTTTTTAACTGCCAAAGGTGTTTATGTTGTTGATCTTACTTCATTTACTCCGGTTTTGGAGAAAAACGCAAAAGAGAGGTTTTTACCAGCTTCAACAGCAAAGATACTTACAGCCTTAGTTGCATATGATGTGTATAAACCAGAACAGGTTATTGAGATAAAGAAGGTATTTAATGAAGGACAAACAATGGGTTTGGTTTTGGGAGAGAGGATTACAGTTGAAAATTTATTATATGGAATTTTGGTTCATTCTGCCAATGATGCTGCATTTGCTTTGGCCGATCACTTTGGTTATAAAAATTTTGTTGATTTAATGAACAAAAAAGCTAAAGAGTTAAAGATGGAAAATAGTCGTTTTGTTGATCCAGCGGGTATAAGCTCAAGTCTTAATCAATACACCACCCCTTTTGACTTGGCTTTAGCTGCTCGAGCAATTTTGCAAAATCCGTATCTTTCAAAAATGGTTTCTTTAAAAGAAATTGTTGTATCAGATATTGATTTTTTATATTTTCATCGCTTAGTTAATGTAAACAAACTTTTAGGTGAAGTAATTGGGGTTGGCGGAGTGAAGACAGGTTATACTGAAGAGGCAGGTCAAAATTTAGTTTCTTTATACAAAAGGAATAATCATCAGTTTATTATTGTTGTTTTAAAAAGCGAAGATAGATTTTTAGATACTCGAAACATTATTGATTGGCTTTCTTGGAATGTTGATTATTTTTTACTCTAAGATAGTCTTCTAATGCAAATTTAATGTCGGAAAAAGCTATTTTTTTCCAAGGAATTTTGCTTGTGGGAAAAAATTTACATAAAACAACATCATCAGATGCTTGAATCTTTTTTATATGTTTGTTGATAATTTTTTCAAAAAATACAAGACAAAGAGGTTGATATTTTATTCCTTTATATGGATAAGAACCAATGTAAGTTCCCAAAATTTTTGGATTTTTGATTTCTATTCCTAATTCTTCTTTAACTTCGCGAATAATAGCATTTTCAGCTTTTTCATTGAAATCTATAAACCCTCCTGGTAAATCCCAAAATCCTTGTTTTGGTAAAAACTTTCTTTTTGTAAAAAGAATTTCACCATTTTTATTTTCTAGAATAATCGCTACAGTTGGTACCGGATTTAAGTAAAAATGAAAACCACAGGTTGAGCAGTCTAAGATTGTTTTATTTATAATTTTAAGTTTTTCTTTACAATTTGGACAGTATTTAAATTTTTTAATCATACTTGTAAAAATTAAGGTTTAACTTAAAAATTTTTTGATTTGATCAAGTTTTTAATTACAGTAGTTTTCAATTATAGTATATTATTTTTGTTTTGCTTTATTTTTATTTTTTAATTAAAATAAATTCATATGGTAGATGAGGTAGATAATAAAGATACTGGTAAAGGATGGATAGATGAAACGACAAAAATTATTAATCAAACAAGAAGCGAAGCTAAGAAGTTGTTTGAGAGTAGTATTGATGAAGGTCAAAAAAAGCAGGTAGGAAAAATCATAAACCAAGAATTAAAAGAAGCAAAATCGAGATTAAAAACAATAATTGAGGCGGTTAAATATCAGCCTCAGTTAAATAAAATAACAATATTACAAAGCGATCAAGATGCTCAAAACGCTTTAAGAACTTTAACTAAAGCATTGGAGATAGTGAGGATTGAAAAAGAACAAAGTGGTAAACCAGGGATTATTTCTTCCCAAATCGCTACTGCTCCTCAAGGATTGTTTATTTTGGAAAAATTATCAGAGCAGTCTTTAAATATTCCAAATGCTGCTGCTATCGAATATTTTTTTGGTGATTTTATTTTCGGTGATAAAGAAATTGTTCATGCTGGTCAGATAACTGAAGAGGCAGTCAGTGCTTTTAAAGACTTAGCAGATTTTGATTGGATTGCTGCTGAAAAAATTGCTCAAATAATCGAAAAGGAAGCTGCCAAGATTGGGGTTTCTGCAGATGAAGTCAAAAAAAAATTCAATATCAAAAAAGATGATGTTAATTTAACTTACTCAGAATTAGAACAAATACCTCCAGAGCTTAAAGCTAATTTACCTTTGGATAGGCCAGAAATAAAAGAAATAGTTGAAGCTCTATTAAGTCCAGAGAATTTTGTTAAATATGTAAAAAAACACAGAGATTTAATTATTGAAAAAAAGAAAGAAATTTTAGGAAGAGATTTAAATAGTGATGAATTAATTGAAGTTGATAAAGAATTAAGTTATCATATTGAAGAATCAATTGTTGATTTAGTTGCAGAGCTTTACAATAGAGCTGATGCTAATCCAAGTTATGCAAGGATGCCTTTTCAGGAAGTTGAAAGTATTGGTTATTTTCAAAGTTTACAAACTGCGTATAACACTTTATCAACTCGAATTCAACTTATTGGAAGAACTCTTGCAGAAAAAGATGATTTAAAAGATATTCGTTTCTTTTCTGATTTTTCTTCTTACAGACAAGGAGTGAGGAAGGTTGGTAATAAAGAGATTAATTACTCTGTTATTGATCCTATAAGAAAACCAAAACCAATTTCTCTCACAGAATTTATTGCGATTATTAATCTAGAGATTTCTCATCTTAGAGAATTAAGAGAGTTTACTCATAATGCAAGAATTGTTTTTCGTTTTCCAACAGGCGGACAAGATAGTCCTTGGGCTCAGTTATCAGCATATGCTAATAAATTAATGACTTCGGCAGATTTTGATCACATTGCATTTATGCCTCATTCAGATGTTTATCATCATGCTTTACAGATTTATACATCTTTATTGCAAGAAGCATTAGCAAAAAATGATTGGATTTTAGAGCCAAAGTTGTTTTCTCCTGATAAAGATGGTTTAAATATTATTGAAAGAGAAACATTGAGAGTTTTAGAGGAATTATATAAAGGAGAAAAAAATTCTTATCAAATAAGGTCGGCTTTTTCTTTAGCTCAAGGAGTAGCAATGGCAATTCTTTTGACAGAGCCTGAGACCATTGCCAATGCTGATCCAAACTTAAAGCACAGGATTGGTCCCAATGGGAAACCAATGATTGATCCTACTTATCTTGGAGAATGGTTTTCTGATACTATAGTAAGTGGACCTTTTAATCCTTATATTAGAGGGCATTTGAGATGGATGTCTGAAGGAACAGTTGGGGGTCCTTTGGGATACCTACCAATTCCTGATCCTAAGTTGGTTAAAAAATGGCGTATGGGTATTTGGGATCATAATGAGGCGATGAAGAGTATTGAAAACTTTCAACGCCGATTCTTTGAAGGAAAAAAAACCGGACTACCTGAGGGTTATTTAACTATTTTTGATATAAGAAATCCCGGAAGAATAGGAAGTCATGCTACCCGTGGTGGATGGCGTTGGGAAGAAAGTTATCAAGGTTTACTTTATGATTATAAAGAATCAGAGATTAAAGAAGCAGATATTTTAACAAAATGGCGTAGATTAGAAGCAGTTGGTTTTGAGCCATGGCTACATTTTTCTTCTTCTATAAAACTTCAGTTTTCAAATTTAGTTAAATCTAATCCTTCATTTTTAGAATATATTTATAATCGTTATTTTAATGGAATTTATGATAAGAATGATTTAATAAAAAGAATTGAAAAAAAACCCCAAGAAGTTGTAGAAGAAATTGCGGTTAGATTTTTAATACAGCGTTTACCAACAAAAATTATTACTGAAGAAAGGACTAGATTTTCAAATGATCAAAAACGCCTTTGGGAAATTTTAAGAACAAGATGTGGGTTTAGTTTTGAAGAGATGGATCAAGCAGTAAAAGACTTAATTTTGGCTCAAACAAATCTTAGAAAAGAAATTTCTAAAAAAATGAGAGAAAATGAAAAATTAGGTAAAGATATTGGTTTTTTAGAAGGTGATTTTTCTATTGACGAAAATACTTTAGAAAAATATTTAAATGAGTTGCAAATGATAGAAGCGCATGGATTAACGAAACAACAACGGTTAGCTAATTTAAAAAATTTATTAAGGGAATTTAATTCTTATTTTAGTCCTTTCGGTGAGGGTAAGGAAAGATATTTTGAGTGGATAAAAAAGATTAGTAATGGTCGATCTGCAATTCCATTTGCATTAGCTTCAGAAGAAGTTGATTATCGATACATAACTCTTCGTTCAACCGGAACAACGACAATAAAAAGAGTGTTAACAGATATTGCAACTGTTGATAGAGTTTTAACACCTTCATACGGAAAGTTATTATCAATTTTACATTCAACAGCCACTTCAGGAAAGAAAGATATAAGTGAATTAGTAAAGTTTCTTACTGAAATTAAAAAAACATTTGAAGGAATGCAGGGAAAAGAATATGCTAATGAACTAGTTTGTTATTTTGCATATTTAGCAATTTCATATTTTAAGAAAGATACTTTTGCTAAGCCTCTTAATGGTTTGGCGGGATTTGGTCAAGTAACTTCATTAGCAGCCGAGTTTGCGGGAGGAGGAGGAAGAGTTTGGGAATGGGATTCAAGAGATATCGGTCGATTTATTTTTGCTTTGGAACAATCTGGAGCTTTAGAAAAAACACCTTATGATTTAAGTAAAATACCTCAGTATGAGGGGATTAAGATTTTTGGAAAACAATTACCGACTGAGATTAATTTATCACAATTTTTTGGTGAAAAATTAAGAATCAAAAATGATAAAGGCGAAGTTATTCCAATTAAATTTTTTGGTCGTGAGATTAAGATAAAATTACCAAGTGTTAGAAAAAAAGACTTTAATATCTATTCAGAAACGCTTAAAAGGATGGCGGGGGGAGAATTTATTCATAAACTTTGGGATGCAATCAATACTGCCATTCCAATTGCCTTGGTGGTTTTGCTTATGATTTTAATTAGTAAATCAATGAAAGAATTTTTTAATCAAAAAAAATAAAAAATTTATAATAGACATATGAAAATTTTTATTAAAAAATTTATTAATTTCCTATTAATTCTTTTAATTTTCTTAACTTTTTTTTCTTTTAAAATTTACTCTCAACAACAAAACCCAACTCCAACTCCAAAAGAGGGAAGTTTAGGTGGAAGATGTAGATTTAATAATATTGATCTTGATCAAATAAATAATATTCCTAAAATTTCTACTCCTGAGGATAGTAATGATGGTAAATGGGGATGTATAGGATTTAATATTATTGTTAATGTAAATTTATGGTGTTTGTCTGATATTTTAAATTCAGCTAAAAAAACATCATTTGAATTTTTAAATAGAGAAGGAATTTTGGATCAATTGAGTGCTTTAGGAGTTTGTGAGCCTGGTCTTGAACCATCAACATTAAATATTAAAGATCCCAATTGTATTTGTATTAATTCAAATGATAAAGGTCTTTCTCGAATTAGTGATGTTTTGTGTAATCGTTATATTGATCAAGATAAAACAGTTTCAGAAAAAATGAAATCAAAAGAATTTTTAAACTGCTCTGACTGTTTTGCTAAAGGTGGTTATTGGTCAGGAATGGGTTGTGTGTATTTTTCTAGTTGGCAGGTTTTTTTTGAGAAAAACGTTTTTGGGTTACTGATTGGTTTAGCTGGAATAATTTCTTTGTTTTGTATTATTTACGCCGCATTTCAAATTCAGACCTCTTCTGGTAATACAGAAAAAGTAAAAAAGGCTCAAGAGCTTTTGACTTCTTGTATTATGGGCTTAATGCTTATAATTTTTTCTATATTTATATTAAGAATTATTGGAGTCGATGTTTTAAGAATTCCAGGATTTAGTTAGATGTGATATTTTTTTAATTTTTATTAGATTTATATTTTTTAATTTTATTATTTATTTTTTATTTTTTTATTATTTTCAGCTAGAAATTGGTGGATTAGTTCCTGGACCTTGTCCTGGAGAACTCTGACTTGTTTTTAATGCTTCTTCAGAAGTTTTTTTTGTCTCTTCTGATTTTCTAAAAAAGTTTCTTAAAATTCCTGTTTGTGGATTTAGTAAGAATTGATATGGTGTATAAAACTGTCCAGCAGCTCCAGCAGCTCCACCAACAATTGCTCCTGCCCCGGCAGTAAATGCACCAAAATTTAATCCTAAAGACATAGGTTTAACACCTATCATTTCTTTTAAAGATTTTACTAAGTCTGGAGTCATAAATAAAATTCCCATAGAAATAATTATTCTAATATATTCAGGGTTTACAGAAATTAAAAAAGGTGGAAGCCAAAAATTATTTTGGGCCGGTGGTTGATTAAGAAGGATTTGAGTAATTAATATCATAATTATCAAAAGAGGCCATGTTATGAGGTTGATAATTAGGTTTTTTATCCAAGAAGAAAAAGTTGATTTACCGGGGATCATTTCCATAGCAAGAATAATTGGAGAAAAAAATATTAAAAGAATTATTTGAATGTAAGAGTATAAAAGCATGAAAAAAATACGGAATAATAGATAAACTAATGTTAAAACTAATATAACAGATACAAGAAGCCAACCTAAAATGTTATATATGAATATTCCTAGGATTATTTCTATAACAAGAAAAATAAAAATAATACCTATACCAATAAAAGTTTGACCTCCAAGATTTTTAAGATCTATTTTTGCTTGATTAAAGATCCAACTCCAAGTTCCAAAATTGCCAATGTCAATTTTAATAGCTTTTGCTAGGAGAGGTAAAAATGTAGTAGGGGGAATAAAAGTAGCGATTATTATTGTAATATAGTTTCTTAAACTTTCTGGTATTATTCCAAAAATGGAAGATGACAATTTAAGAATGTTAAAATTTTCAAAACTTATTCCCATTACATTTTGCCATATGTCTAAACTTGTGGAAAAATAAAATTTGTTTAAAATTTCTTTTGGTTGTCCACTGAACCAAATTGGAGGATTTTGGACATTGCTAAAAAAAACAGCAATTATTCCAATCGATATATACATTAAATCAATTAAAAATCCAGCGATTGGAAAAGAAAAAGTTATAAGAATAAGAGCGACGACAATTTTGGGAAGAGAGTTTTCAACAGAAATTATTGTTTGAGGATTGATTTTGGCACGAAACATTATCATAAAACCAATGGCAATTAAGATTAGAACTAAAATTATGTAAGAAATATCCCTAAAAACTTTCCATATACTTATAAATGGTTTTATTCCAGCAAATCCGATACCTTCTGCGGCATAGGTTTTTGGTATAAATCCTGCATTTTGTAATCCTGAGTAAGCCCAATAAATGCCGGATGCTGGTGGATTGGTGTAAGGAAGAGTAACAAGGTTTGTGATAAAGCCAAAAAGAGAGTAATTAAAATTTTTTTCAGCATCTTTTGGGTTATCGGTGCAAGCTTCGCCAATAAGTATACAAAGCATAGCTTTGTATAAAGCAATAGCAATTTTTCCTTCATTTGTATTTTTGAGTTTTGGGTCATTGATTGATTGATAAATTTCTTGTCGAGTATTTTCTATTTGATTGTTGTGAACTTTTGGTTTATCTTTATTTAAAAAATGGAAAAAAAGAGATATAACTATAAAATATACAGCAAAAAAAATGAAAACTTTTTTTAAAAAACTGAGCATTTTTTTAAAACCAAAAAAATATAAAGATAACATAAGTTGATTTTATAATAATTAAAATATCAAAGTCAAACTTTATTGAAAAATAAATTGTTCTTTGGGGATTAAAGGATAGTTATTTTTTAACCACTCATCAAATTTATTTTTAGTTTCTTCTTTAGGAGGATTTAATTTTATGATAAATTTATCATTATCATAATCAAAATCAATAGTGAAATCAGTTGTTTTGAGGGGTAATTTTTCCATTAGCGATAATTTTTGTTGAGTAAAATCAATTAACTCTTGATCAATAGGTTCTTCTTTAACCCCGGTAAATTCATGTGGGGTTAGATTGGGCGTAATAGTTAAATCAATTTTTGTTATAGTTAAACTTGGCACATTTGTTGGTTGATTTTTATTCTCTTGATAAAAATATGTTGGTGAAGGTAAATTAAAAAGAGGAGAAGATTTTTTTTCAACAACTCTTTTTTTACTATTTTGGACAATTATTGTTGAAATTATAAGAGAAAAAAATAAAAATAAAAGAATAACAATGAATAAAAAATAAAGATTTTTTTTATTTTTTTGTTCCATCATAATTTAAATATAACATCTTAAACTTTATTTTTTAACACCAAAAATAACTTTAAATTTAGGAAAAGGATAACGTACTTTATGGTTTATTGGTTTTGGTGATTTGATGTCATAAGCTGGGTCATAAGACCATATATTTAAATTTTCATCAATTTTAATAATCCAAAAATAATGACCGCAACCAGCATTACAAAAGTTAGCTAAGGCAAAAAAAGTCCAGCCTGAATTTTGGTAATTTTTTATTATTGAACCAAATGATTCCATAACTTGATTCACTGTTCTTGGTCTATTGTCAGCAAAAATGTAAGTAGTTTTTAGACCATAGCTTTTTAAGATTTTTTCGGCATCAAAATAATATGAGCCATTTGGACCTAAATAATACCTTTTAATTCTATATTCATCAACAACTTTTGGTGGATTAATATTTTTATCTACATAAGAAGCTAAAATCATTGATACAGTTGTTGGTCCACAACCAGCTTTGCAAATAGTTCCGCCTTGTGGGAGAGGATAATTATCGTATGGTCCTTTACATTGTGAATAGTAAATTAAATTATTAACATCAGGATTAATTTTGTTATTAATAACATTTAAATTATTTAAACTAATAGTAGGATTTAAGGTGATATTGGGATTTAGGGTGATGGTTATTGAAGAATTGTTTGGGTTGTTTTGATTATTAAAAGTGGTTGAAGTGTTTTGATTGTTGGGAAAACTATTTTCAGTTTTAAAACCAAAAATCATTTTTAATAAATTTATTAAGATATTAAACTCAACATTATTATTCTCAGATATAATATTTGTTGTTTTTGGTAAGGGAGTTATTGTTTGTGCTTGAGTTGCTGATAGATAAGAAAAAATAAATAAAAAAATCAAAATAAAAAAAAGAATCCTTTTTTTCATAATTTTAATCTAATAAAAAATTATTTTAATTTCAAATTTCAAATTAAAAATGTTATTTAATTGGTGAAATATAGATTACTTTTATACCTTTTTTATCTGGGATAGGAGAGAGAATCTTATTTTTTTCCTGCCAAAAATTATAAATTGAAAAAATAATAAGAGCCGTACCAAAAGCAATGAGAATTGTACCAATTAATTTTTTCATAAATTAATTTTTTCTTTAATTATATAATTTGGTCGTTTTTGAATTTCTTCATAAATTTTTCCTACATATTCACCAATAATTCCAATAGTTACTAGTTGTACTCCTCCTAAAAAAACAATAGCAAAAAATAAGGAAGCCCAACCTGGTAACCATTCTCCTTTTTTTAAAATAAAATGCTGAAAAGATTTATAAAAAACAATTAAAATAGCAATAAAAGAAGTAAAAAAACCTAAATAAGTTGCCAGACGTAAAGGCTTAATTGAAAAAGCAGTGATGCCATCCAAAGCAAAGTTGATCATTTTTGATAAAGGATAGTGAGTTTTGCCGAAAATACGTTTTTCTCTTTTAAAATATACAAAACTTGAAGGAAAATGGGGCCAAGCAACAAGTCCTCTCAAGAATCTCGGTTTTTCGGAAAGAGTTTTTAAAAAATCAACAACTTTTCTATCAATAAGGCGAAAATCACCAACGTCTTGAGGAATAGGGATATCAGATATAAAATTAATTAATCTATAAAAAATTTTGGCGGTATATTTTTTAAAAAAGGAATCAACATCTCTTTCTTCTCTTTTGGCATAAACAATTTTTGCCCCTTTTTGCCATTCTTCAATCATTTTTGGGATAATTTCAGGTGGATCTTGAAGATCAGCATCTAGCGAGATTACAGCATCTCCTTTTGCATATTTATACCCAGCAAAAAGAGCCATTTGATGGCCAAAGTTACGAAAAAAAGAGATGAGTTTTATACGCTTGTTTTTTTTTGCTTCATTTTTTATTATTTCTTCAGTTTTGTCAGTTGATCCGTCGCTGACAAAAATAATCTCAAAGTTGTATTTTTCAATTACTAGTATAAGCCTTTTTAAAAGAGGTTGAATATTTTTTTCTTCATTAAATACTGGAATAATAATAGAAAGGAATAAGTTATTTTTATTCATGAAAATTATTATAACATTTTTTTGTTACGGGGCCGGGAGTTGAACCCGGTCTACGAGATTATGAGCCTCGTGTGCCACCGTACACTACCCCGTAAATATTCCATTATTTCCAATTATAACATATTTTATTTTTTTTATTTTATTTTTTTATTTTTTAAATTCTCACTTTTTCGAAAAAAACAAAATGATAAACTTCTTTTTTTAATTTTTTTATTTAACAAGCAGGGGTGGAGGGAATCGAACCCCCATCAGAGGTTTTGGAGACCCCTATTCTACCATTGAACTACACCCCCAATATTTCTAAATTCTAAATCCGAAATTAAAAATTCAAAAGTAGTTTTGAATTTTAAATTTTTAATTTTTTTGTGCTCCCAGGCTGATTCGAACAGCCATCAGAGGTTCCGCAAACCCCTATTCTATCCATTGAACTATGGGAGCATATTTATATTTTATCATGGAGCTAAAATTAAAATAAACAATTTTTTACACATTTTAATCATTAACAAATTGAATGCTTCTTTGTTTTAATTTTTTTATGAAAATTATTGCTGACATTAGTAAGTTAACCAAATTAATTGTTTCTTTAACTTATTTTCGTCGTCATGCAGGTGAGGTAATTAACAAGTTAAAAAAACTAAAGTGCTTCTTTCTTGTAAAAGAAGGAAAACCAAGTTTTAAAATATTTTAAAGCGGGATATTTTTCTGATTTTAATCAAATATTAATTTCGTTAAAAAATTGATTTATTTTACCTGGATGTGTTAATATTTATTGGAATAAAAATATGATGTTTGAGATTTTTTACTAGTTAATAAGTACCTTTTAAGACTTAGAGAGGCGTTTTATTTAAAAATTATTCAGGAAGAAAAATATAGAATATTTAGACTTATTTGATTATGATTTTAAGATTAGATAATCAAAGAAAAATTGGTAAAAAAAGGCGTTAATAGTTTAAAATTCTAATATGGAAGAAAACTGCATTTTTTGCCAGATTATTTCTAAAAAACTACCTTGTTTTAAAGTTTATGAGAATGAAGATTTTTTGGCGTTTTTAGATATTTATCCGCGAGTGGAAGGCCATACTTTAGTTATTCCAAAAAAACATTATCGTTTTGTTTATGATGTGCCCAATTTCGGTGCTTATTGGGAGACGGCATTAAAAATCACCAAAGCGATGAAAAAAGCTTTGAATCCTTATTTTATCACATATGTTACTCATGGTTTACAGGTGCCTCATGCTCATATTCATATTATGCCAAGAAAAAAGGGGGAAGAAGAATTTGTACCAGAGATTAAAAATATAGACCGCGATAATTTAAATAAACTTGCTGAAAAAATAAGAAAAAACATTTAACTTTTAAATGAACTTTAAGGATAAAAATTTTAACTCAAAAGTAGTTTATCATCTTGTTTCTTTGATTCCAAAAGGTAAAGTCTTAACTTATGGAAAAATTAGTGAATTATTATCTATGAATTCATCTCAGTTAGTAGGTCAAATAATTCATCAAAATAAAAACCCTAAAAAAGTTCCTTGTCATCGGGTCGTTTTTGCCAATGGTTTTCTTTCAAATTCTTATGTTTTTGGTGGACTAAAAGAACAATATCTTAGATTAAAAAGTGAAGGGGTAGAATTTTGTTTAACTAAAGGTTACATTAAAGATAGAGTAAAAGTTAACTTAAGAAAAAGTCTTTGGCGGATAAATCAGGTTTTGAGGCTTTATTTTTTTCTTATTAAGAAGTTTGGCTTTCCTGGTTCTTGGCCATGGTTTCGAAATGGATCACCATCAACTAAAGAAGAGATTGTTATTGAATCGATTTTAACTCAACACACTTCTTGGCAAAATGTTGAAAAAGCAATGCAAAATTTAAAAAAAGAAAATTTAAATAATTTAAAATCAATTTATATTTTTGGTCAAAAAAATCTTGAGGCATTAAAAAAACTTATTCGCCCAGCTGGTTTTTTTAATCAAAAAGGTGAAAGATTATTTTTGCTTTCCAAGTTTATTATGGAAAAATATGGTGGTTTTGAAAATTTTTCAAAACTTTCTTTGAAAGAGGCAAGAGAACAGTTACTAAATCAAAAAGGGATTGGCAAAGAAACAGCTGATACCATTTTACTTTACGCTTTTAAAAAAGCAATTTTTGTTATTGATAAATATACTCAAAGATTTTCGCAAAAATATTTTTTAAACCTTTTTAAAAAACAATCTGATTATATAAAAATTTTAAAAAGTTATGATTTGTTACAAAAATTTTTTATGGATAATTTACCCTCTGATATTTTTCTTTTTCAAAATTATCATGCTTTAATTGTTGAGGGAGGAAAAAGAAAGTGGTTTTAGAATCGCAAAATCAACAAAACATTTTTCATCATAAAAAATGTGATAATAAATAAAAAGATTTATTATTAGACATTTAAACCAAAATCTTGTTCTTTTATCATCACAGCAAATTAATAAGCAACAATCATTCATATTTCTTATTTCTTAAAAAAAAATCTTAATTAATCTACTAGATATTCAATTGATTCAAGAAGATGATGAGTTTAATTCATAACTCATATATTAAAAAAAGGAATAAAACATAATTAAGAAACAAAACATAACTTTAAAAGATGAGTTTATTGATGTCAATTAAGAATTAGTTTTATCTTCAGCTTACGAGTTTAGCTAAAAATTAATAGAATGCCTTATTTGGTATAATTGTCAAAAGTTCAAAAAGAGTATAAAAAATATTTAGGCGATGTTTTGAGAGAAAAATTTGAATAAACTTTTTGTGAATAAAAAATCTCTATAAATTTGGTAATTTTTTAATTTTTTCACTTTCTTCTTAAAATATTATCTAAATCTTTTTCATTTAATCTATAACAAAGAGAATTATCTATATTTAGAGCTTCAGGGTCTATTGTTGTTGGTGATTCTCTCATTACTCTGATAATTTTTTCTTCTGAGTATTTTCTGTTGTATAGATTATTCCATCTTGTTTGATCATCTGGGCATAAGTTAACCACTATTACATTTTCTTTCCAAATACCTATTTCATTAAGAAGGGTTCTTTTGGCTGATTCGGCATCAATTATTAAAATAGTCGGTTTTTGTGTTGCGTTAGGATATAATGCTGTTATTAAATTTTTTCCACGAGCATTCTCCCGCGCTTTTTCATATAAAGTCTTTATTTTATAATTACCACCAGTACCAAAAATTTGCCTGGTTTCTTGGTCTATGTCGATATGCAAAATTCTTTCCGGTGGAATTTCACTATTCCATCTGTTAGAATTTTAGCTAAAGTGGTTTTTCCTGTTTCCCAAGCTCCTAATATTAATATTAATGCGTTTCCAAACTTAGCACAATGTAATTCAACTCTTTCTCTTAATGTTCTTATCCCATTGGCTGAATCATATTTTGGTGTATTTTCTGATTGTGGTGGTAATTTATTTAATCCATTTTCTTTTATTGATTGATTTTCCATAATTCAATTTTTTTAAATAAAGAGATAAAAACATTATATTAAAAATTTAAAGGTTATCAACTACAAGACTTATTATATTTTAATAAATCCAATATACTTTTTAATCTTAGATTAAAATTCATAAAGTTTCATCACAAATATTAAACCAAAGCAACAATATATGCTTTTTCAGTGAAAAGAAAAACCATATTTTAATAGAAAAGACTTTTAAAAGATGGAGGTGATAGTCTTTCCTTATTAATCCCTAAAAAAGAAACTCCAAAAAGAAAAAGATAAATGATCGTTGATAAAAGAATAGTTGAGTATATTAAAATCTTAAGAGAAACATGTGGCTCAATTGTTAAAGGAAAAATAAAGATTATTCTTGATAAATATTCCTTTAAAAACAATATAAAAACTGACTTGCTTATCAACTTTGGTAAGATAATAAAAAGATGCCCTTTTTATTTGAAAGTAGAATTTACTATAATCCAAAATATAACTACAGAAATCTTAATAAAAGATGCAAATGTCAAAGTAAATAAAAGTTTAAATAATTTATCAACAATTGAGTTTATTATTAAATATTGTCTTAAAAATCATCCCAAAGAGATCAAAATGTATACGTGCGTATAGAGGATATTTGATTTTTTTTAAAAAAAAGATTATAATAATCATATGCTTAAGAAAGCCCTAATTTTTTTAGGCTTTTTAATCTTGATAATCAGTATTCCTTTATCAGTTTATCTAAGCGAAGTCGCTGAGGTAAAAGCTGATAATAAGGTAGTTTACACTCTTCCGTATCCTGGTATTTTACCTGATCATCCCTTGTACTTTTTAAAAGCGATGCGTGATCGTATATATCTTTTTACTACTCGTGACTTACAAAAAAGAGCAAAAGTTTATCTTTTATATTCTAATAAAAGAATAGCTTCGGCACAACTTCTTCTTGAGAAAGGAAAGGAAAAAATGGCTTTGGATACGTTAGCTAAGGGTGAAAAATATTTTTTTGAGATTCCTTTCTTGATGCAGCAGGCGAAAAAACAAGGCCAAGATTTTCCTAAAGATTTAATTGAAGAAATAAAAACTGCCAATGAAAAACATGCCGAGGTGATTGATGATTTTTTTAAAAAAGTGAGTCAAGGTCAAAATTTTTATCTTCTTAATATAAAAAAAATCAATGAAGAAATTAAAAAAAATCTAACTTCTTTTTAAAGTAAGTCCAAAAATTACTGCTAAAAGAATAAAATTTTGTTTTAAGGTTAACCAATAATGGTCAAAAAGACCAGTAAGGAAAATAGCTGTGATTAGGTAATAAATAGCAGAAGATATTTTCTTTGCTTTTTTTTTAAAAAAATTAATAATAAAAAAAAGAGTAAATATAAAAAAAAGAAGACCTAATTCGGCTATTAAAAGTAGAAAAATGTTATGAACTGGTTGGTTAAAAAATAAAGGAAAAGATGGGGAAAAATCTTTTTGGGCAAAAAGATAGTTGCCCAATCCGACTCCAAAAAGAGGAAAATTTTTAATGATATTTAAACTATTTAAAATTAGTTCTTTTCTTTTTTCTAAGGTGAAAGGATCGCCTTTTGCAAAAAGAAAAATTAAAGAAATACTAAAAAAAACACTAATTTTTGCTAATAAACAAAGTCTACAAGATTTTATTTTTTGAAAATAGAAAATAAAATTAATTATTAAAAAACTGATGATTGCTACTTTGGAAAAAGAAAAAATAATTAAAACCGAAGATAAAAAAAGAAGAGTATTTCTTAATAAAAAATATCGCTCAAAATTTTTGTTGGTTAAAAGAAAAGTATAAAAAAGAAGATAAAAACCAGCCAAAGAGTTTGGATGAGAAAAGGTGGCATAGGGACGTAGTAATTCTTTACCAAAAAAAGAGGTTTTGGCGATTCCTGGTGTTGAGAGATTAAAGTTTCTTTCTCCTAAAAAATAAAAAAAACCATCAAAAGACTTTCCAAATTTTAATTGATAAAAAGCCAAAAAAACTTCAATAATTGTTATTGATAAAAAACTTAAAAGAAAAAAATTATAGTTGATTTTTAATTTATAAAAAAAGTAAAAAATTAACAAAAACTGGATTACTTTTAAGATTGAGTAAAAAGCAATTGGTTTTGATAAAGAAAATAAAATATTGAGGCTTAAAAATAAGAATAAAAAAATTATTTTTTTTTGTTTAAAAAAAGAATATACAAGGCGAAAATTAAAAATAATAATTAAAAAAAAGATGATATCTATAAGATATAAAGTGGGAGCTAGGTAGTCAACTCTTAAACCGTTAATATAGGAAAAAGAAAAAAAGAAATGACGACCAAACTGGGTAGGCAAAAGAAAGATGAAAAGATAAAGGAAAAAGTTTTGAATCTTAAAAAAGATTAAGTTGCTCTTTTTCTTGTTTGTTTGATGATTCATTTTCTTCTTTTTTAAAAATTTTAACCACTCCAAAAACTCCATCAAAACCTGGATCAACATAAACTTTTCTTGCTCTTACAATTTCAATTGCTTCTTTTAATGTCTTTCCACCTATATTTTCAATTTCCTCATAACTTTTTCTAAACAAAATTTCAAACTCTGTGCCTAAGTTTTTTGTTAATCTTTGGTATTCATCTTCTGCTTTTTTTGTTGATTGATGGATTTCTTCTAAAATTTCCATAAGAGGCACCAAAGAAACAAAAGGAGTTTTCTTTTTTTCTTTGTCATAAACAAAAGTTACATCAAATCTATTTTTTGCCAAAAAAATATCCTCGTTTTTAAAAACGTTTTTAGCCAGTTTTAGAACACGATTTTCAACTCCAATAGTAAGGGGTTTACTACAAACTGGACAGATTTCCCCTTTTTTTAATATATCTTCTGGGGAGTAACGTACTCCACAAATACGATGACCTGACCAGTGATATTTTCCTTCTTCTGGAAAAAACTCAATTGTATAACCAATTTTTAAATTACTATCTCTTTTTTGCTTAAAAGCATCGATTATATCAAAATATGAAAAATTATCGTCAAAATGATTGTTATTTTTTATAAAAACAGTTGCTTCTCGACCTAATTTTTGACCAGAGTGAGCATCAGAAAAAGAAACAATTGCGCGAGTTTCTAACTCCTCAATTTGCCAGTTCATAATTGGATCAGAAGAAAGACCAGTTTCAACGGCATAAATATAGTTTGAATATTTTCCAAAAGCTTCTTGAATTGAGTCAAAGCCTGATTTTGAGCCATATAAGGAAAACCAAGGCGTCCATATGTGACATGGGATTAAAAAAATGTTTTTATCAATTGATAAAAGAAATTCTAATAGATTTTTCGCTGAAATTCCCATTGTCGGTCTTCCATCAGCTAAAAGATTAATCCCTTGTTCTTGTAATTTTTTTATTACTTTCTCGGCAGTTTCCAAAGAGGGAGAAAAGATAAGATTATGAATTCTTCTTGTTTTACCATCTTGGTTGTATATCGATGAAACTTCAGTTGATAGGATAAAAGAAACTTCGGGAAAACTGCCATCTTTTAATCTAAAAATCCCCGGTGATTTTTCAGTTAAATTTTCTTTAATTTCACGAAACCATAAAGGATGAGTCCAGTCAGCAGTTGAGACAAGATTAATTCCTTTTCTTTTAGCCCAAAAAGCGATTTCTTTTAAGTCCATTTTTTGGGAAACAGCTCGGGAGTATTTAGAATGAAGGTGTAAATCAGCGATAATTGACATAGACATATTATAAAATTAAAATTGAGAAATTAAAAATTAAAAATTAAAAAATGAAAATTATTAACAAAAAATTTAATAATAGCTATGAAAAAATAGAAAGTTTTGAAGCAGGAATAGTTTTAACAGGAGGAGAAGTAAAATCAATAAGAGAGGGAAGATTAAGACTTGATGATTCATATGTTAAGTTTTTAGATGATGGTCCTTATCTTATAAACGCCGAAATTCCATTATATCGTTTTTCAACAAACCAAAGCTACAATTCAAAAAGATCAAGAAAGCTTCTTTTAAATAAAAAAGAGATAATTCGTATAAAAACAAAGTTAAAATCAGCAACTGGCTTGACAGTTGTCCCTCTTTCGTGTTATAATAAAGGTAGATTTCTAAAATTAGAGATTGCTTTAGCAAGAGGAAAAAAAGAAATTGAGAAAAAAAAATTAGAAAAAAAAAGGGAGATTGAAAGAGAAAAAGAAAAAGAGGCTAAAGAATGGCTTAAAAAGTAATAAAATTGGGGATGATTGGTTTCGACAAGAAAGGTGCTTTTAAAAATGGTTGGGGCGCACCTTATGCGTTAAATAGGAAAAAATAACTGCTGAGGAAAAAGAAGCAGCTGAGGCTTTTCTCGCTAGAAACTATGCATATCAATATGCATATGTTAATTAAGCGGTAAAGCCTCCCTTTCTTTAAGTTTTACCTGGTTTAACTTAAAGAAGGGAAAACCAACCAGGTAGTTTCTCAAAAGAGTTTGTGGTTGGCTTTTGGGAAACTTTAAGTTCTCAACCAACAAGCTTTTTGGTTTTGGTTATTTTACCAAAAAGTATAAAGAAAAAAATAACCTATCCCCAACTAAACATTTTTAAAAGACCTTTCTTGGACCCGGGTTCAAATCCCGGCATCTCCACAAAGTTGACTGTAAATTTTAAACATTAAACTTCATAATTTTTATTTATGAATGAGGAAATTTAATTTTTTTCAGTTAACTTCGAAATAGTTTTTGTAAATAATAATTTTATATTCATTATTTAAATTTAAAAATAAGAATTTATATTAGATATAAGACCATTTAAAAAATGTCCTCTTTTAAAAATTATTTATTATGAACGTTTTTTAATATAGCAGAGGCTAAAACTTGTTAAAGATTTCTTAAAAGTGAATACAAAAGAAGATAGATAAAACAAGTATTGAAAAAAAAGATTTTTCAAAAAATAACTTAAATTTTCTTTAATTTTTAGTTTTTGAAATGAAATTAAAGATTTAATATAAATATATAATCTAATAACAATTTAAATTATCTTTAAAAGAAAATCTGAAAAAATAATTGAAAATGATCAAATTAATCAAAATAAGTAAGATCTATAACTAAATGTTTTTAGTATAAGAGTAAATCATTAATTTTTTAAAGTAAATTAAAAATTAGATAAAATTTCATCAAGACAATTGGTTTAAAGATCTTATTATTATTTATAATCTGACTTTCAGCTAAAATTAAAATATAAAATAAAAAAATTAAAAAAGATTTTTTTGTTATTTAAATTAGAGAATTACAATGATAATTATGGGATATAAATTAATTTTTTAAAAATTTTTGATAAAATATATTTATAGATAAAATTTATTTTATTTATGCCGCTTTTAATTCCACTTATAATCTTAGCTACTTTATTTCCTGCTTATAACGTAGTAAAAAACAAAATTATCGTTAAACCTACTCCTAAAATCGAAAGAGTTCAAAATTACACAATGGAACAACTTCATCTTTCAACTCTTACGGAAAAATACGGTATTTATGATTATCCAAGTGAAACAACTATTGATTTTAATAATTGTAAGTATAAAGTAATTGATAACAAGAGTGGTGGTCGTAAATTTGAGCCTTTAGATAATTGCCCACCTTTAATTTTAACACCGATTACTTATGAAAAATATTTAACTTTTTTAAGCCCCACCCCAACTAATACCCAAAATTTAACCAATACAAATCAAAATATCGTTAGAGAGAATAATAACAATAATTTTCGTAATGATAGTATAAATAATTCAAGTTACCTTGAAAACTCTTCAGGAGGTCTTAGAAACCCTGATTATATTCGTTGTCATTTTCCGCACAGTGGAATTTTAATCCTTAGAAAAGAAGAGTGTGAAAGACTTATTGATTGTCAAATTAATGATACTCTTTGGACACCTTTAACAAGAGAAGAGTGTGAAAGAAGACAAAAAGATTACGTAAATCAAAAAGTAGAAGAATTAATTAAATTAAGACAATTCAGTAATCAAAATCAAAATTTTGAGTCATTTAATACAACTATTCCTACTCCGGCTTTAAATCTAGAATCTTTTTCAAATGAAATTGATCCTAGCAATAATCAACCTGTTGAACCATCTCCTTCTCAAAATAAAGAACTAACTGAGGAAGAAAAAATTGCATGCAGGAATAGGATTTCATCTTATTATAGAGACCTGATAAAAAAGATGTTAGCTAAATTTAGAGGTAGAAACATACCTCATTCTTCATATGCTATACAAAAGGAAAAAGAGCTATTGAGTGAAATGAATAATAAAATAAAGGAAGACTGTGGTTACTAAAATAACTAATAATTTAGATATTTTCTTCGTTTGTTTTTTGTTTTCTAATCTAAGCGATAAAAGTGAAAAGATATGTAGATTTGCAGCTCCAATAAAAGCTATTATTGTTATAATATCAAAAATTTTACCTAATTATATAAAATTTATTAAATAAAAAAATTCAAAGTGTATACTTTTGCTACCTTTAAAAGCAGATAAATAATAATATGGTGTATGAATGAGAGTAAAAAGAAATTTTATATTATAACCAAAACTCTTTTATAGCTACACAAAAGAAAACTCATCTAATGATATTAAATCAAAAAATAATGGAGTCAGGGGTGGGGTAAAAAATCAACCAAATCTAGGAGGTTGCCAACTAGGAGTGGAATAAACTAAATCAGAAGGAAGACTTTTAATTCCTTGAGGATTTTCTCGCAAAATTTCCAGTTGATATGGATTCCATTGTATCGTTTGTCCACTTGCTTTGGCCATTTTATCTAAAGTTAGTAAAGCTTCTGACTCATAAGCTCTAGCTCGTCTTTTTACTTCTGCTTTATTATTTCCTGTTATTTTACCTGTATAGTAATCTCTTCCCTGGCTAGCATTAAAGACGATTGCTCCCAACTGATAAATCGGATCATAATTTACCTGTTTTAAAAAATCTACCGGTAAAATAAAAAAGGGGGTTTGCTTTACAGAATTACCTAAAACAATAAAACTCATTTCTCTTATTCCCCATTGATCTAAAACTAAAGGGATTTGTTTATTTCCTATTAATCGCCAAAGAAGAGTAACTAGTTGGTTAATTTCTTGGTTTGGAAAAGAATCAGGATCTCTTAAAAAATCAACACAAGCATCAAAGGCCTCTACTGTTCTTCTTAAATATTCTTTAGGATAAATAAAAGGCTCAACAGGTTTAGGAATAGATATTCTAGGAAAAGATTCATTCATAAGTATATTATACTATAAGTTTATTAATTTTTTAATAGAAATTGGTCAAAAAAATTTAATAAAAACAAATTCTCATTTTTTTTGAAAAAGTTTGCCAATTTTTTTTGTTATATTTCACTATTTTATTTTCTTATTTCAAAACTGTCAAAATTTTCTTTTGGTGTTTCCCAAAATATTTCAACCTCCTCAACGCAAGAAACTGGTGGTCCTTGTTTTAAAAGCTCAATCATTTTTTCTAACTTTTCTTCTTCTCCTTGAATTAAAGCTTCTACTCCACCAGAAACTCCAAAAATTTCTGGTTTATCATAAACATTTCTTACCCAACCAGAAATTCCTAAAATTTTGGCTTGGATTTTAGTCCAAGCTCTAAAACCAACTCCGATAACATCGCCTTTTATATATAAACGGGCTTGTTTTACCATACTTATTTATTCTATCATAGGGTCAATCTCTTTTGTTTTTTTTAAATAAAATTCTGCCATTTTATAATTTCCTTCTTTCATGTAAATTTTGGATAAAGCAAAAAAAATATCACGACTTTTTGGATTTTTTTTTAAAGCCTCTTCTAATTTTTTGATTTTGATTTTTTTTTGTTCCTCTTCAAAAAAAACTTCTTGGGAAATTGATTGATTAAAAATTTGATTAAATTTTTTTAATTCATTTTCAAAAAAAGGTTGATTTTTTATTTTTTTTAAATAGTTAATAACCGCTTTTTTTTCATTATTTATTACTCCTTTGTATAAAGGCGAGATATTTTGAGAGAAGTAAATATTAATTATTAAAAAAATAAAAGTAAAAAGAAACAAAAAAAATCTTAAAAAAAAATAAAAGTTATTTTTCTTATTTTTAATTTTCATGGAAATTATATTTTATTCTAACAAAAAATTTTTTTGGCGTTATAATTGTTTATATGATTTCTTCTGTAGAGTATCAGATTTTTATTGATCGTTTAATTACTATTTTTTTAGCTTTAGTCGCATCTTTAATCGCCGGTCTTCTTACTTTTTTGCTTTTTTATCTTATTGTTTTGTACTTTCGAATTAAAAAAAGAGAACAAATTTCTTTAGAGATGGTTACTGTTGAGGTAAAACTACCAAAAGATAATGAGATTAAAATTGATGTGGCAGAACAGATGTTTTCTTCTTTTTCTTCTTTAAAAAAATCAGGTTTCTTTTCATTTTTAGAAGTAGATGATGTTTTAGCGTTTGAAATTGTAGGTAAAGAAGCGGATATTCGTTTTTATGTTTCTGCCCCATCGCGTTTGATTGATTTGGTTGAAAAAAATATCTACGGTTTTTATCCACAAGCGGATATAAAAAAAGTTGATGAGCCCAACATTTTTTCCGAAGAGGGAAAAGTAGCTTTTGCTGGATTGGTTTTAAAAGATGTTGATTATTATCCAATCAAAGTTTATAAAGAATTACCAACCGATCCTCTGGCGGCAATTACTTCGGCTTTATCAAAAATGGGTGAAGGTGAGGGAGCAATAGTTCAGATTCTTATTAGACCAGCCTCAGGTAAGGTAAAAAAGATGGGAAAATCTTATGTTTCATCAACCAAAAAACAAGAAGCTGATCCTCAAAAAGCAAGTTTTAAAGTTGATCCAAAAATTTTAGAGAAAATTGATGATAAAGCTTCAAAATCTCAATTTGAAGTAGTGATTCGTTTTGTAGTTTCGGCTAAAAATAAAGAATTAGCCAATGTTCATCTTAGAAATTTAAAAACAGCTTTTTCTCAATTTAATTCTGATTTAAATGGATTTAAAGGGACTAAAATTTTATTTAAGGGTGGATTTATGATTAATTTTATTTATAAATTTTTTCCCGTTATTGATTTACCTTTTTTTAAATCAATTTCTACTTTATCATCAGAAGAATTGGCAACTATTTTTCATTTTCCTAACAAAACAATTGAAACGCCTCATATTCAATGGTTAAAGGCAAAAACAGCTCCAGTTTCAGCTGAAGTACCAACTAGTGGAGGAACTTTTATTGGTATAGGTTACTATAGAGGAGTTAAGAGGCCAGTTTGTATATTACCAAAAGATCGTATGCGTCATACTTATATTATCGGAAAAACAGGAGTTGGAAAATCAGAACTTTTGAAAGAAATGATAAAACAGGACATTAAAGCTGGTTATGGGGTTTGTGTTATTGATCCTCATGGTGATTTAGTTGAAGATGTTTTGCGTTATATTTCGCCAGAGAGAGCTGAAGAAGTAATTTATTTTGATCCATCGGATACCGAAAGACCAATGGGTTTAAATCTTTTGGAAGCATACAATGAAGAACAAAAACATTTCATTACAACTTCAATTATCAATTTAATGTATAAACTTTATGATCCGCAAAGAACTGGAATTATTGGACCTCGATTTGAACATGCGGTAAGAAATGCTATGTTAACCGTAATGAGTGAGCCAGGAACGACTTTTGTTGAAGTAGTGCGTTGTTTGACTGATCCAAAATATGTTCAAGAACTACTACCAAAAGTTCAAGACCCCATTGTAAGACGTTACTGGACAGATCAAATTGCTCAAACATCAGACTTTCATAAGTCAGAGGTTTTAGACTATATTGTGTCAAAATTTGGTCGATTTGTTACTAATAAAACTATGAGAAATATTATAGGTCAGTCAAAAAGTGCTTTTGATTTTAGAAAAGTAATGGATGAGGGAAAAATTCTTTTGATTAATCTTTCAAAAGGAAGGCTAGGAGAAGAAAACTCTTCATTTTTAGGTTTAGTTCTTATTCCAAAAATTTTAGTTGCAGCCATGAGTCGACAAGAAATTCCCGAAGAACAAAGAAGAGATTTTTATTTATATGTTGATGAATTTCAAAACTTTGCTACACCCGACTTTGCTGTGATATTATCTGAGGCAAGAAAATATCATTTGGGTTTAACAGTTGCTAATCAATTTATTGGTCAGATGGAGGAAGAGGTAAAAAATGCTGTTTTTGGTAATGTAGGAACCTTGATTTCTTTTCGGATAGGGGTTACTGATGCCTCTTATGTTCAGCGTGAGTTTCAGCCTGTTTTCTCGGAGTCAGATCTAATTAATGTAGAGAGATTTCATGCTTATATGAAAACAATTGTTAACAACGAACCTGTTCCTCCTTTTTCTGTTGATATGACAAAAGATATTGAAAAAATTAAAAAAGAAGCTAATGAAAAAATAGCGCAAGCAATTATTCAATTATCAAGGTTAAGATATGGAAAACCAAAACAGTTAGTTGAAGCAGAAATTGCTCAAAGAGCTAGGCTTTAATAAAATATTAAATCTTTGTTATTATTTTATGATTACATCATACGAAACTAAACTAACTAAAAAAGTTAATTTAGCAGGTAGTGTTTATTTAATTGAATTTTCTTTAATAAAACCTAAAGAAATCAATTTTTTAGCGGGTCAATATTTGATTTTATCAGTTCCACATGGTGGAGTAACTGTTTCACGACTATATTCAATTGCTTCACCTTCTTGGCAGAAAAAATCATTTGAGTTAGTAGTAGAATTAGTTGATAGAGGAATAGGTTCAAATTACCTAAAAAGTTTAAATATAAACGATAAAGTTTTTTTTAAAGGACCAGCAGGAATGTTCATTTTTAAAGAAAGTAATAAAAATAAAATATTTTTTGCCACTGGTACCGGTATTGCGCCAATAAGAAGTATGATTAAAGAATCTCAAAATTCAAATCTCAAAATTCAAAACAGAAATCGAAAGTTTCTCTTTTGGGGTTTGAAGAAAAAAGAGGATGTTTATTTTTTAGAGGAATTTAAAAAAATAAAAGAAGAAGATAAAAATTTTGAATTTAAAATTTGTTTATCAAAAGAAAAAATTTTGTCACCATTTGAAAGTGATTTTTTTTCTTTGGGTCATGTTGATTACGTTTTTGAAAAAGATTTATGGCCAAAGATAAAAGATAAAATTTATGATTTTGAGTTTTATCTTTGTGGGGGAAGAGATGTTGTGGAATCTTTACGTCAATTTTTGCTTCAAAAAAACATTCTTCAATCTTCTATTTTTTTTGAGAAATTCTAATAATGCTTTTTTCAATTTTTTTGAATAGTATATAATATTGAAAATTATATTTAAAAAAATATGATAAAAAATGGTCTTCATATTTTTCGAAAAATTATCAAAAATGGAGTTGAAATTAAAATAAAAAATAAGAAGTATTTAACTACATATCCTTCTTATGTTTGGGAAAAATTTCCAAATTCTTTACATAAAATCTTTGCTGATTCTTTAAGTTATATTGCTACTTGGCATTTACCTTTGTTGGAAAAAAAACCAGTTATTTATCACTTTCCTCATCCGCCTATAGAATCGATTTTTTTTAAAATTTTAGTTTACTCATTACCAATGAATATTTTTGAAAATAGAAATTCAAAAACTAGCGAAATTTTGAAAGATTTTTACAATGCTTTTTTTCAAACTCATTTTAAAGGCTTGAATTATTATTACAGCGGAAAAAAAGTAAAACGGGTATTGAAAAATAGAGCTTTACTTCTTTTTTCTTTTGGTAAAGAATCACTTTTAACTTATGGACTTTTAAATGAATTTAGTATTGATATCATTCCAATTTTTATCCGTGAACCACAATCTTATTTTGAAAATGCTCATAAAAAAAAATTGGCTTATCGTTTTTATGAAAAATTTGATAGTGAAATTTTATTTTTTCCATTGTCTTTTGGGAAATTGCGTCAAACAACAGGTTTTTTATGGGGATGGGATATTATTCTTTCTCAATATGCTTTTGTTCTTCTTCCTTTTTATTTTTACTATCAAGTTCGCTACCTTTTTTTTGGTAACGAACAAAGTTGTAATTTTTATTTAAAAGATAAAGAAGGATATTTTATTAACCCAGTTTTTGAACAAAGTGTTTTTGCAATGCAACATTTATCAGACATTCCAAAGCTTTTTTTTATTAACACTCATATTGCTAGTTTAGTGGAACCGATTCATGAGATTTTTATTCTTTATGTTCTTCATCATCGTTATCCTGAAATTGGTAAGTTTCAGATGTCTTGTTTTTCTGAAAAAGAAGAAGCACGAAAAAGACGTTGGTGTGGAGTTTGTGAGAAGTGTGCTCGAATTTATATTTTTTTAAAAGCTTTAAATATTTCTCCAGAGAGAGTTGGTTTTTATAACAATGATATGCTTTCTTTGAAAAAGAAAAATTTATATGTTATTTTTAATGCTGAAAACGATTTAAGTTCTTATGGTGGTTCGGGATTAGGTAGAGATGAGCAGCTTTTGGCTTTTTATTTAGCTTATAAAAATGGGGTGAAAGGGGAACTGATTGATCTTTTTAAAAAAGATTATTTGTATGAGGCAGAAAAAAGAAAAGAAAAGTTAATCGAAACTTACTTTGGTATTTACTCATCTTATACACTGCCTTCAACCTTGAGAAATCGAGTAATAAATATTTTTAAAAAAGAGCAAAAAAAGGTTTTAGACTATGTAAAAAGAATAATGGCTAATGATTTAAATTAGTCTTTTAAAATATACCATTTCTCTTTTCTTTCTTTTTGGGCCTTATCCATTTCAACAATTTTTTCATTGGCTTTCTCATAATCACCAATTTTTCCCAAAGCAATTAGAACAAAAGGAGTGTGATTTTTATCAACTAATTGTTGCGCTTTTTCTTTATCAAATCCAGCCATTTGATGGGTATAATACCCAAGAATTTGTGCTTGATAAACTAAGGCAGAAACTGCCTGACCCAAATCATATTGAGCGTATTCATTTTTTCCGTATTGATCTTTTTTGATATAACAAGCTAATATCAAAACT
>Ga0197142_1000534_pt1 | contig 35127 bp, 29 predicted proteins | sample GBS60_MetaG_FD_148614 | JGI IMG/M metagenome (GOLD analysis project Ga0197142, IMG submission 148614) | Sediment microbial communities from Great Boiling Springs, Gerlach, Nevada, United States - GBS 60_MetaG | ecosystem: Environmental > Aquatic > Thermal springs > Hot (42-90C) > Sediment...
AGATGTATTTTTATTGCAATTTGATTTATCTGGTAATTACCTTTGGGGAAGTTACTTTGGTGGTAAAAATTTAGAAGCTCGAGATTTCGGTGGGCTAAATTATTATGGGTGTTCAATAAAAGTTACATCCGACCAACAAATAACAAGCTTTTTCTATTCAAATTCTGATGATCTACCTACTAAACAGTACAATTACAACAAAAATTTTGACAACTTTATTCTCAAACTTAAGGAAGATAAGACATTATCTTTCTCGACTTATCTTGGAGGTTCTGCTGACGATTTTTCGGGTGACCTATTTCCAATTGATAATGAAACTTTTGTTATCTGCGGAACCACTTATAGCTCGGATTTTCCTACTATAAATGCTTTACAAGATAGACTAATAGGCAAATCAGATGGCTTTGTTGGAATTATATCCCTTTCTATCGACTCCTTGCCTCCAATGGTGCAAAGCTATTCAGACTCTTGCGGCATTATCCGATTTATCGAGTGCTTCGAAACCGACTTTAACTCTTCAGGTATAAAAAAAATCGAAACTATTAAACTCGATAACTGTCGGTTGGATATGGTCGACTCCACTAACACACGGTGTAAAATTCGCATTTCGTTAGTAGACAAATCACGCAATGGATTCTATTTGATTAATATAGTTGACAATTCTGGAAACACTGCAACAATCTCTGATTCTATTTTTTTCAAATCAAACTATTTATTGACCTTCTTACCTTCCGATAGTTTAATTCTGTCCCGTTCGAACTTCTTTGAACGCAAATGTTATGATGTAAAAATTTCCAATGCATCCAGCGATACGTTGAAACTTGGAAAGTTGTACTTTCGTTGAAATGTCCACTTTTCGATACCTCCATCCCAGCTTCCAATTATCCTTCCCCCACACGACACCATTGCTCTAAGGATATGCTTTGCTCCGGAACTCGAACAGAAGGATACGTATGTGGACACACTCGAAATTTCTGATTCCTGCTTCGCAAAACGATTAATTGTAAAATCAAGTTTAGACACCACGAAATATACCGCTTTTTCGAATTGCAATGCTTTCATTAGTGGTAAATCAGTATTCTTGAACAAGCACAACAGAATACGGGTTGAATACAATGATTTAAACAAACTTATAATCACTTTCGATGTTCTGGAACACGAAAAGAAAATTATTCAGATTTTTAACCTGCTTGGCAGTGTTATCTTCCACTATGAGAGTTATGAATCCTCATTAGAGCTTGACTTTGATCACCTTTCTCAAGGGTTTTACATTTTAAGAATTGATTGTTTAGGGGCTCCGTTCATCTCTATTCCTTTTTATAAATAATATTTCAAAATCTCTCCTTTTAAAAATTCAGATTTTTTGTTAAATTTGCACCTGTTGTAATTTTAATGAATTATGTTGCTAAACATTCAAAATAAATTCTATTGTTCGACACAAGAGAAAGAAGAAACTTTAACAATTGACTCAACAGGGACAACTTTCCCAGCCCGGGTAATATTGTTTAACGATGATATACATACATTCGAAGAGGTTGCTTTGCAGCTTGTAAAAGCAATCCATTGCACCTACGAACGAGGATTGGATATAGCCTGGGAAGTTCATACCAAAGGTAAAGCTTGTGTCTATGAAGGGGACATCACAGAATGCCTTCGCGTCAGTGCTATTCTCGAGGAGATAGCTCTGCACACACAAATTGAATCTTAACTACTCAAATTCAAAATCAATATGAATAATCTCGCCGCACTTGCATTGCACCTCGATAGCGGTGATTTCACCCTCAGTATCACGAATTACTCTGGGATATTCTCTTTCGTTATCGCTTTCAAAAGTGGAATTCAAGGAAATCACATCAACATTTTCAGGGTTTTCGATAATAGCACTTTTCTTGCGGGAATATTCACCCGAAATTGTTTTTGCAACAAGAAAATCGACAAATTTTTGGGATGGCTTAACACGGGTTTCTTTTTCAATCTCTTTTCCTAGCAACTCTTTGAACTTCTTCTGTTTCTCAAGTTTTTCATTCCTGCGAAGGAAGTAATTTTCAAGAATCTGATGAATTTTAATATGTTCAGTTTCGGACATCTGGGCTTGGAAAGTTAATAATTTATCGACAAGGTCGGGTACTTCCGATTCCTCCAAGTTCTCGAAAAAGCCCTCAATATTATATTTATCTGCCTCCTCCTTGGGAATAACACTCGACTTCATTTCTTACCTCCAAGTTCAGCAATGACTTGGGGGATTTCTTTCAGCGGAACTATTTCATTGGCAATTTTTGCATTAATCACAGAACTTGGCATACCAGCAACTACGCAAGAATCAGGACTTTGAGCAATAACGTAACCTCCTTTTTCGCTTATCAGTTTCAACCCTTCGGTTCCATCGTTTCCCATTCCAGTCATAATCAAACCAACTGTATGGCTTCCAAAAACTTCTGCAACAGATTTAAACATCACATCAACAGAGGGCTTAAAAAGCATATTCTTTGGCTCATCGGAAATAACAATTCTACCTTGTTTATTAATTGTCATTTGGAAACCACCAGGAGCTACATAGGCTGAACCATTTTGAAGAAGATCCATATGCTCGGCTTCTTTAACATTTACTTTTGATAATGAGTTAAGCCGATTAGCAAGAGACCGAGTGAACAATGGTGGCATATGCTGAACAATGAGAATTGGGAATGGCAGACCTTCGGGCAGTTGGGAGAAAACTTCTTGAAGTGCTGCAGGACCCCCTGTAGAAATACCTATTCCAAGAACATCTATTTCATTTGGTAAGGGTTTTTTCCGTTGTACGACTTCCGCTGGAACTTCGCCTGCGGTAGAAACAAGCGCAGAAGCTTCGGTTGCAGGTCGGGCTTTATGCGTCTCTTGGATTTTCTGAAGCAATCTCTTACGAATTAAACGATTTTTTATATCGGAATTTTTAGCAATATTTCTTATTTTACCAAGAAGCTCGTCTTTCAATGAGCCCATTTCTGTGAAGTTGCTCTTCTTAGTGACAAAATCAACAGCTCCAAGCGAAAGTGCTTCCAAAGTGGCATCGGCTCCTTCGGAAGTCAAAGTACTAACCATAAGCACAGGAGTGGGATTAGTCTTCATAATTTCCCTTAGGGCTTCCAACCCGTTCATCACAGGCATCTCAATATCCATCGTAATAATGTCGGGTGACAGCTCGGCAGCCATTTGAACTGCCTCTTTACCATTTCGAGCCAAGCCTACCACTTCGATATCGGGCTCAGAAAATATTCTTGCAAGTGCCTGTCGCATAAAAATTGAATCGTCGACAATAAGCAATTTTATCTTTTTGTCCATATTAATCTTGAAGCTTTTTAATTTCTACTATAAACTAACTCACCAACATCAATAATAATCACAACGGAACCATCGCCCAGAATTGTTACTCCTGCAATTCCGTCGATGTGACCAAGAAAATCACCAAGCGACTTTATTACAATTTCTTGTTGCCCTAATAATTCATCGACCACCAATCCAACACGAAATTCCCCTATTCCAACGACGACAACGTATTTGTTTTCTAAGCTTTCGCCTCGACCATTGACATTTAAAACTCTGGAGAGTCGAATTAAGGGAAGAATATCGGAACGAATTTTAATTACCTCGCGCTTATTTATAGTGCTAACCTTGGACACATCACAATCTACAACTTCGAGAACACTTGCCAACGGAATAGCGTAAATCTCGGAATGTACCCTAACCAATAACCCTTGTATTATTGCTAATGTCAAAGGTAGCTTAATAATGAAAGTAGTTCCAATTCCTACCTCGGATTCAATATCAATCATTCCCTTCAATTTTAAAATGTTCGTTCGAACTACATCCATTCCAACTCCACGACCCGAAACATTCGAAATAATCTGAGCAGTACTGAAACCAGGTTGAAAGATTAACTGATAAGCTTCTTTTGTAGTCATCTGTGCGGCTTCTTCAGCAGTAATTAAGCCCCGCTCAATTGCCTTTGCTTTAATTTTTTCGGGATCCATTCCTTTCCCATCGTCGGAAATTCGAATCACGATATTATTCCCTTCTTGTTCTGCTCCAAGATAAACAGTACCAACTTCTGGTTTTCCTAAACGAATTCTTTCTTCAGGGCTTTCGATACCGTGATCACAAGCATTTCTTAACATATGTACAAGAGGATCACTTAACTCATCGATGATACCCTTGTCAATTTCAGTTTCCTCTCCTTCCATTATCAATTGTATTTTCTTGTTAAATTGTTTAGCAAGGTCTCGGACAATTCTTGGAGCTTTCTGAAACAATTTGCCGATAGGTATCATCCTCATTCTCATAACCGAAGCTTGAATCTCGGATGTAATGAAATCGATTTGCGATGTTGTCTCTTCCAATTCTTTAAGTGTTTCCTTTGTAATTTCCCCCGATAATAAATTTTTGGTAATTTGTTCTAATCTATTTCTTCCCAAAACAAGTTCACCAGATAAGTTCATTAAATTTTCGACTCGAGAAACATCAATTCTTATAGTCTCGGCACTCGCAGCAACAGTTTGCTTCGAAACCTCCCGTGCTTTTGATGTTTCTCCCTGGATAGTCTTGATTTCTGTTTTGGTTTCTTCCTCATTTTTTCTAAGAGAAATTTTTTCGTCAGATGCAATACTTTTCTCTTCAGTGGTATAAACTCCCGCCGCAACTTCAGAAATGGAAGTATCTTTAAAAAGAACTTCTGCATCAACCATTGATTTAGATTCTTCCATTAAGCTTTTGTTGACTTCTGCAAACGCAGCATTTATTAATTCATATTCCTCCGGCGTAAAATCACCAGGCTTTGATACCAAGTCCCCTGCAATACTTAAAACTTCATCAACTTTCGATTTAGATTGTAACTTGGTGGGTCCAATTTCTTCATCAACATTTTCTTGGGTTTCTCCCCTCATAACCTCTTCGTTTTCCTGCAAACTTCCACCAGTTTTCAAGATTTCAATTTTCTTAAGCGTGTCTGTAAAGTCAATATCGGCAATGTCTTCACCTTTTTTTACACGATCCAGCATCTGCGTTAAGAAATCATAAACCTCCAGCAAAACATCTATTATTTCTTGATTGACTTTTAACTCAAACTTTCGCAATTTATTGAGAATATCTTCGGCAGAATGTGTTAAAGTTGCGATCTTTTCAAATCCCATAAATGACGAGGTTCCCTTAATTGTATGAAAGGCTCTAAAAATTCGGTTTAGAAGCTCCTCGTCTTCGGGGTTCTCTTCGATTAACATCAAATCTTGTGATAAATTTTCTAACAACTCTGTCGATTCTACAATGAAAGCTTCAAATATTTCCTGCATTTCAGGGTCATTATACATATTACCTCCGTTTTTATGCTTCAGGAATTTTGTTTAAACAACATATCGATATCATCTTGTGAAACCCTTTCTTCGGATAAATCTTTTTGAGAACTTTCGGGTAAATCTTTTTCGTTTGGGTTTAAGAGTTCTTCCAGTTTTTGTTGTTCAAAAAGTTTATCGATTTCATCTTGCTTGGCCGCATTGGCAGTCAAACTTTCTACTGCATCCGGATCAAACGCTATTACACGATGAAGTTCGGTAACGTTTGTTGTCTGATTATCAACAGAAGTAACTTTAGTTATGTCACCAGCTTGAAATTTACTGATTAAAGAATTAAGCCTTGCTTGCACAGTATTTAATAGATGATTTACAGCTGCTATTTGTTGCGAAGTTATATCTTGAACTTGAAGTGCAAGCATTATAGAAGAGGAATCAGTTCTAATGTTATCAATCATCTCCTTCATTGAGTTAATCTGAGTATCGAGAGAAAGCATATCTTTCGACTTCGTTTCCAATGAATCGAGCTCCTGTTTCAACTTCTCAGGCGAAAGAGTTCCGTTCTTAAATTCCTCGACTACTTTATAGAATTCATCAAAAAAATTTTTTAAACTAAGTTGATTACTTTCGAATTCTTTGAGAGTTGAAGAAAGAATGTCGAGCTTGTAAAAGACCCCGTCGACAATGTCAAGGATTTCGTTAGTTGCCAGTTCAGTAGCCTCGGTTACTTTCGAAAGTTGTTTCGATAGATTTGGCATTTTCGAAAGGTTCTCCTGTATGGAAATATTTATCTCTTCAAGAAGAGGTTGTATTTCACCCACAAATGAAAATAATTCTTCGAGAAAAGGAACAACCCTTTGACCAAGTATAAAAAGCGCTCGAAGCTCTTCGGCTTTTTTAATTAAACCTTTTATGTCCATATCTTTCATAACTCCTCCACTATTACTTTTCTGTTGCTTTTAAAATCGACACAATTTTCTCTTTGAGAACCTGTGGAGTGAAAGGTTTTACTATGTAGTTATTAACTTTCGCCTGTAAAGCTTGGATTATGTCTTCCTTTAAACCACGCGTAGTTACCATTAAAATCGGTAGATTCTTCCACTGTTCAGATGCTCGTATTGTTTTTGTTAAATCTAATCCATTCATATTTGGCATATTCCAGTCGGTAATCACAAAATCAATCTTATTTGCTTGGAGCTTAGCAAGAGCATCCTGTCCGTCTTCTGCTTCAACAATATCTTCGATACCAAAAGATTTCAATGCATTAATTACAATTCGTCGCATTGTAGGTGAGTCGTCAACAACAAGAAATTTCATAACCCATCCAAAGTTTGTTTAACACCTAATCATCTGCAGTTCCTAAATATTTAGAAATTTCATATTGAATCCTTTTTGCATTAAAGGGCTTAATAAGATAAGAATTTGCTCCAGCCTCAAAACCTTTCTTGATATCCTCTTCCTTGCCCAGCGACGAGAGAATGATAATTGGAAGTTCTTTGTAGAGAGGATTTTCACGGAGAGTTTTAATCAAAGTAAAACCATCTACATTTGGCATATTCAAGTCGGTAACAAGCAAATCGATTTGATGTTGGGGCAACTTTTCTAGAGCATCCATTCCATCGACTGCAGTAATTACTTCGAAACCAGCTAATTTCAAAGACATAGAAATGAAACGCCTAATAGTTTCCGAATCCTCTGCGACTAAAATTGTTTTTGGCATAAGTCTCTATCTTTTATTATTCCTTTTTATATGCAATTGCTTTGGGCAAATGCACCAACTTAAACGCTTTAGAAATTCCATGCAAAGACTCAGAATAACCAACAAAGAGATAACCTCCCACATTAAGTGCGTCGTATAAATACGAAACAACTTTTTGCTTCGCCGGTATATCGAAATAAATTAAAACATTAGCGCAAAAAATTACATCACAATTGGAAACCATTCTAACCTGGGTCGCATCAAACAAGTTAATATTAGAAAACCGAACTAATCTCTTAACATCGTCTCTTAAATAAAATAAACCATCTTTGGCAATAAAGTATTTTTTTAAATAAAGTTCAGGCATATTTCGGACAGAGTACTCCTTATACACACCATTTTTTGCTACTTCAAGAACCTGATTGCTAATGTCGCTACCAAGGATTTGGAACTGTACATTAGGATAAAGTGGCTTAATTTTTTCCAAAATTATCATTGCAATTGTATAGGGCTCTTCACCAGTTGAACAAGCAGCACTCCAAATGCGAATCACCGGTGAAGAATTTCCTGACTTATTTTTTATAAGTTCAGGAATTATAATTTTTTCTAACGATTCAAATTGCTGTTCAGCACGAAAAAAATAAGTTTCATTTATAGTTATAGCATCAAAAAGATTTTTCAATTCTCCTCTATTTGCAGGATTTTTAATAAAATTTACATAATCGTAAAGGGAATTAAGTTTTAGAGCTTGAATACGTTTTAAAATTCTGCTTTCGAGCAAATATTTTTTGCTCTCGGTATAATAAATACCACTTGTTTTGTAAATAATGTCTCGTAACTCGCGAAAGGCTTCATCTGTCAAAGTATATTTCGATTCTACTTCTGGACTCATTTTATTCGAGACTTTTTGTTAATATAAAATATCTTTTCAAAACAATTCATACTTATATCCAATCTCCTCCAATTTTTCGCTATTTACAAATTTAGAACTTTTATATAAATTTTCAAAGACTTTTCTGAATAACTGTTGTTCTTTATAAGCAAATAAATCACAGAAATCATTTAAAACCATTTCTGGAATTTCGTCTGCAAGATTTAAAATCGATTCAATTATAATAATCTTAGCTTGCTCTTTCAAAGTGTCCCACTCCTTGAAAAAGTATTCCAAAAGATTACTAAAGATTTCTCCGCTATCTTTTTGAAAGGCAATTTTTTCCAAAAAATCCCCTAAAATCTCAATTGGTGAGTTTCGAAAGAGATTTGTGAAAATTCTTTCAACGTTTTCGGGTTCAAAACGAAAAAGTTCAATGATCAAATAATCAAGATCAAGACTCTGATAAACATTTCCAAGAGCATAAAGCCCTGCACTTCTTATCTCAATATCCTCCTCTTTCAGAGCTTCACGAGCAATTTGTCGAAGGTGTTCGGGAATAACTTTATCTTCACAATATTTTTTCCCAAGATGACAAAGTCCCTTCAAAAAATATGGCTGAACTTGTTTAGGAACAGTAGGAAGCTTGGACAACAAATAATCGAAAAACTTTTCGTCGCCATCAAGATAAGAAAGCGAGTCGATTGCTGCAAGCTGGAGCATCTGGTCGGTTTCGTTACTTAATGCTTCCGATATTAATTTTTTTGCTTTTTCCCCACCAATCTTGGCAACAGCATTTAAGACAAATGGCTTATATTCATCGTCTTCATCATATTTTTTTATTAAGTCGTCTAAAACATCAGTTACACGAATATTTCCAAGAGCCATTATTGCCGACACAACGACATTTTTGTTACTGTCGTTTAATAGGTACCGTACTGTTTCCCAGTCCTTCTTACTTGCAATTGTACCCCAAATATCAAGCGCAAATTGACGAAAATCGGCATCGGGATCAAGCAAAAATTTCCTTAAATGTTCATAACAAATATCATCATACTTTGTCAGAATATCAGACACGATATTTCGATACTCGATGTTAGGGCTACCTATCAAAGGAACAAGGTGTTTCGAAGCCTCTCCCCTAAATTCCTCGGGTAGGTTAACCAAACAATCAATTGCAAGACTTTGAATTCCCTTGTCTTCGGAGGTCACAAGAGAAACAACTAATCCAACTATTTCGTTATCATAAGTTTTATTATCGAACAGATAATACAAAGCATCCTTAATCTCTCGATTATCTTTGCTTTGTAGAAATTCTTTAATCTGATTTTTATCCATACTTTGCCTATTAGGTTAATTTATAACTTTCCCAGAAATATTGATACCAAGTTGTTCAATTCTATAGCGAAGCTTAGCCCGAGAGATACCCAAAATCTTTGCAGCTTTGATTTGATTTCCATTAACAAGTCGAAGTGTCTGGATAATTAAATCTCTTACGACATTATTCATTGTGGCTCCTTGCTTGGAGATAATTAATTTGTGTTCCCCAGGTTTTAACTCTGGCAATGCTTGTTCACCGGGAACATTTTGGAGAATGGTATCAGAAACTTTAAGAAAACCCAAAGACTCTTTGGTAATTATGTCCTCGGCCTCGAGAAGAACAACCCGCTCGATGACATTGCGAAGTTCACGTATATTACCTTTCCAAGGATAATTCATAAGAATATTTACAGCTTCGGGGGTAAATCCCGAAACTTTTTTCCCAAACTTTTTGTTAAATTCTTTTACAAAAGTTGTTGCAAGTAGCATAATATCGTCCCCACGTTCCCGAAGTGGAGGCAACTCAAGGCGAGCAACATTCAACCGATAAAACAAATCCTCGCGAAATTTACCTTGCTCAACCAATTCCTCAAGAACTTTATTTGTAGATGCAATAACTCTGACATCGACGGAAATTTCCTTTGTTCCGCCTAATCGAAAGAAACGGCGTTCTTGCAAAACTCGAAGCAATTTGACTTGAAGTTCCAAACTTAGTTCAGAAATCTCGTCTAAAAAAATGGTACCATGATTTGCAAGCTCAAATCTACCTTGCTTAAATTTTTCGGTGGCACCAGTATAAGCCCCCTTTTCATAGCCAAAGAATTCAGATTCTGCAAGGTCTTTTGGAATAGCACCACAATTTATAGCAATAAACGGACCACGAGCCCGTGGGGAATTACGGTGGATATATTTTGCCAAAAGCTCTTTGCCAGTTCCTGTTTCCCCTACAATCAAAACAGTCGAATCAGTCGCAGCAACAATTTTTGCAATATTCAAAACTTTTTTAATTTGCTCACAATTGCCAATTATTTCGCTTGGTTGTTCTTCTTTTAATTTGTCGGTTAAAATTTCAACCTGACGCCGTAAGTCATAATTTTGCAAGGCTTTTTCAACTGCAATCTCAAGCTGCTCAAGATCCAATGGTTTAACAATAAAATCTTCGGCTCCAAGTTTAATCGCCCGAACTGCCATCTTTATATCGGTTGCAGCAGTCATAATTATTACAGGAACGGTATAGCCTTGGCTCCTCAATTGTTCAAGTATTTCTAATCCATTATTGGGTCCAAGAAAAATGTCAAGAAGTACTAAATCGGGAGAAATTAAATTAATATCGTTCAGCGCCTCGGTAGCATTAAGATACGAAAACACTCTTGTATATTTGGTTATCAAAGCATCTTTTACAGCTTTGTTAACCAATGGGTCGTCTTCAATAATTAAAATTGTATAATTTTGCAATGCCATTGAAAATATAAAAATAAGTAAATCAAAAATAATACTTTTTTTTTAATCGGATAAAATTAACTTTGTGGAAACTTAATAGTCATTGCCGTCCCTTCACCTAAACGACTTCTAACCTCAATAGCGCCTTTGTACTTGTAAAGTAGTTTCTGCGTTATTGCCAATCCAAGCCCCGTACCAGAAGACTTTTTCGTAAAAAAAGGATTAAATATTTTATCTAAATCTTCTTCTGCAATCCCAATCCCATCATCCTCTACTGTTAAGCAAACTAACTTCAGGTTGTTTTCGGGATAATCTTCTACAAAGGTTTTCAAAGTTATTGTCCCTTTATTTTCGATTGCATCTATTGAATTGGTTATTAAATTAATGATTATTTGTTGAATGTGTTTAGAATCAGCAGAAATCAAAGGCAAATCACTTTTCAGATCAACAGAAATTGTAATTTCCTTTTTTCGAAGCATATGATTAACTAGCTCGAGCGTATTAGCAACAACAGAATTCAAATTGAGTTTTTCAATGAGGGGCTCATTCTGACGGGAAAAATTCAAAGTCACATCAATTATTTTTGAAATTCTATCCACCCCTTGTAGTGCTGTATTTACATACGAAAGTAGCTCCTTGTTTTCTGCAAGAGCACGATAAAGTAATTGCAAATTCAGATTCACGGCTGCCAATGGATTACGAATTTCATGAACTAACGAAGCACTTAATTGTCCCAGAAGAACAAGTTTATCGGCTTGAACAAGTTTTTCGCTCATAAAATATTGATCAGATACATTCCTAATCGTTGCAATAATGATTTGCTTACTGTCGAATTCAACCACTCGAGCAAAAATATCGACAAGAATTTCACCAACCTCAGGACTGTCGAGAGTTAATTCAGAGAAAACACTTGAAGAATTTTCTTTCTTAGCTAATTTAATGATCCTTCGAAATTGTGGGAAAGAAAGCTTTTCAATATCGTCTTCGGTTATTGAAAGAAGCTTTTTAGCAAATTTGTTCGCAGCCAAAAGTTTCCACGAAGTAGCATCAACAAGCAAAATTGCCTCGTTTGCTTCTTGAAAAAATAACTTATAAAAATCGGACCTCCCAAATTCCATTTTATTTTTTTAATTTCTCTGGTTCAGCATCAGGTTGTGTCGGTAACTCAATTTTAGATGAATCGGGTTTTGGCTTAAATTCATCTAAAGGATTTTTGGGCAAATCGATACTGGGTGTTAAATTTTCGGGTGAAAATATCTCTTTTACATCCTTGAGAATTTTGCTAGGGTCCTTAAAATATTCCAGTGGATTCAAGCCTTCGCTTTTGGTTTCTTTTTCTGTATCAGGTTTTACAGGTTTTTGGTTTTGGGGAACAACTTCAAGTCCCTTCAAAGGTGCCCCGGGGATTCGTGGCGGTATGGTTCTTTCTTTCAACGAATCAGGAATCGGTCCACCACTTTTCACAGCAGAATAATATGCAACTGCAAGATTAATATCTTGTGCATAGATACTTTCTGGATATCTTTCTAAAAGCAATTTATAATACAAATATGCACTATCATAATCGTAAAGTTTTCTTTCGAAAACATAACCAATAACATACAAAGATCTTGGCGCTAATGGGTGTTCAGGATAATTCGAGAATAAAGTTCTAAGTTGCGAAATACCAAAACCATATTCTTTGTTTCTAACAAGCCTCAAACCCGACATCAAAAGTTCTTTTGTTGAATCAACGATGTAATTACTTGTGTAGCCCAGTTCTTTCAAAACCTCTCGCCCGAATTCCGTTGTTGGGTACCTTTCAACTATCAAATCCTTTAAGCTGTCAGAAAGGAAAAGATTTTTATCTCGAACTACTCTTGAATAAGAATATAAATACCGAGCGGAATTTGTATCGTTTACAGGAGCCACAATCGACGCAAGCCGAAAATAGTGCTCAGTTGAATCAATAAAACCAAGCCGTTCAAAATTTGCTCCCAGTTCATACAATAACGAAGCAAGAAAGATGCGAGAGGTATCCCCAATTTCCTCGTTATTCCAAAAACGAGATAATAAAGGCTCAGCGAATTTATTTTTCTGCTCCCAGTTGTTCAAAAGATTATACATTTTATCGGCGGAAGCATAAACTGGAGTTCTAATATTTCTTGCTCTGGCAAAATATTTCCTTGCCTCGAAATACTTACCGGAATAATAATCTTTCAACCCTTTTTCATAATAAACTGCCATCAAAGGGGGCGAAGCTCGGAATGCAGAATCCGCCTGTACTTCTAATCTTCTGAATGCTGACGAGTCCCCTTTTAAAAGAGCAGAAAGCATAAAACCAGAATGAGTGTACTCTTTCCATTCCTGATATTTGCCATCTGTTTTTAACATTTCTAAAATTCTCTCCCCTTCCTCATATCTGCCAAGCCTAATGTTTGATAAAGATTCGTAATATAGCGAGGAATACAAAGTCAAATAATCGGGGGAAAATTTTCTAACTTTTCTAAAATTTATCAAAGCATCTTCCCAAAGCCCCAAACGATAGTAAATCGAAGCCAGTTCAAGTTGCCATCGTGCCCGTATTTGATTGTTATCACTTTGGGCAATCGCTTGCTTGTACGGTTTTACTGCACCCTCGAGGTCGTTTTCGTAAAGAGCAAGATCGGCTCGAAGCCGAAAGGCTTCCGAAAGAATGTCGTATCTTTCCTTCTGCCAGGCAATGTCGATAGTACGCGAGAGAAGCAACTTTCCGCTATAAAACTTCTTTTGAATTAACAAATTTTCGGCAAATAGCAAGTGTGCATCGGGAGATAATTCACCATTAGGAAATTTATCGATTAATTCGCTACACTTAATCTGCGAAGGGAGCCATTCGTTTTTATAAAAGTATGACTTTGCCATTAAATATAAAGCACCTTCGACGAAACTCGATTTTGCTTTCCTCGATAAAATCTTTGAACCTTTTATAATAATCGAATCCAATTTGGTCTTAACTGGTTGGAGTTTCAAAGGAGGAACAATAAATTCCTGCATAAAAGGAGGTGGACCTGTGGTAATATTTTGCACAGGTTGCAAATCTTTAATAGGAAAATAAATTTTGGGGGTTGCTTTTAGCTTGGTTTCTTGATATTCAAACTCATCTTCGGATTCTTTCATTAATCGTTGTGCGTTGTAATATGTATTGAAGTACGTTGTAAAATTTTCATAGTGGGCACAACCAAAAAATACTAAGATCAACAAGCAGAAAACACACAACAATTTTCCGTTCATTTAACTCAAAAATTAATAAGAGTAAGACTACAAATTAACTAAAATATTGCTTTTTTGGTAGTATTAAAAATCTTTGAATACAACCAATTCTTAATTGTTCCTTCTTAATGTTCACAAACAAATTGAGTTTTAATTTTGTTTTTTTCATTTTCCTAGATATGAAACTAACTTTATCAGAATTAGATATACTAATTTTTTTACTTTTCTACCTAACTCTCACTTTTCTTGGCTTTTTTCCAATTATCTTTAAAAAAACAAAGACAAGCGAAGATTTAGAATTTATATTTGCTGGTAGAAAATTAACTTTGCCTTTTTTTGTCGCATCATTAGTTGCCACCTGGTATGGCAATATCCTTGGAATAGGAGAATTTGTCTATCGTTACGGAGTTGTAGCTTGGTTCTGTTTCGGCATAGTTTATTACATCTCAGCTTTTTTCTATGCTTTACTTATCACTAAGAAAGCACATCTGTCGAATGCTTCGACCATTGCCGAGTTAATCGCAGGAAAGTTTGGCACTAAAGCTGGAATTTTTTCGGCATTTGTACAATTAATTATATCCTTTCCCGCTGTTTATATCTTGATGGTTGCGACATTTATTAATTTGCTAACAGGCATCGATTTATTTCTATCTATACTACTCGGAACTTTACTAAGTTTCATTTACATTGGCTTTGGGGGATTCAAATCCAACATCCTTACAAATACATTCCAATTTTTTATTATGTACCTTGGGTTCGGTGTTTTCCTTTTCTTCTCTTTAAATTCTATTCAATTCGACATTGGATTTCTTTCAAATCTGCCTACATCCCATAAAAAGTTTTTTGGCAATGTTTCGTGGCAATTCCTTTTTTCCTGGTTTTTCATTTCACTTCAAACTTTTGTTGACCCAAGTTTTTACCAGAGATGTATTTCGGCAAAGTCCCCAAAAATTGCAAGAGTTGGTATCCTTTTTTCTATAATTTTATGGATGATTTTCGATTTTATGACAATATTTATTGGTCTGATATCACGGGCAGCTTTGCCAGATATCAAACCACTTTTTGCATACCCTTACTTGTTAGAAGTTGTTGTTCCCGATGTTTGGAAAGGATTTATTCTTGTCGCTATGCTTGCAACCATTATTTCGACAATGGATAGTTACATTTTTCTCTCTGCTTTTATAATTGGTAATGACATTCTTGGTAAAATATCAGGTTTAAAGAAGCTAAAAGTATCCAAAAGAACAAAATTGGGATTAATTCTATCTGCGATATTTTCCATTACCTTAGCTTCCTTAATTCCCTCAGCAATTGATTTGATATACAAAACCTCCTCTATAGCAGTTCCTGCTCTCTTTTATCCGCTTCTATTAAGTTTTTCAAAAAAGGATCTGCTAAGTAATAGTCAAACAACATTTTTAATTGCTTCATCTTCCATACTCACGCTATTTTTTTCCATAATCAAAGAATATGTTTCATATAAATCAATGTTCACTCCATTCCAACAAATTTTAGTTTTTGAACCTATGGTCTTTGGCTTCCTTTGGTCAACAATTGTTTTTTTAATTATGTTCATTTACAACCAAAAAGCAAAATAAATCACCACCACCACTCTGGTTTTGTTTGCCTTAGCATCAAATCGGTTATTGCAATAGTAGGATCCAGCTGTCGAAACAAAATCTCATATACTTTTTCTGTAATGGGCATTTCAACATTTTGTCTTTGACCAAGAAGATAAGCGGAAACAGTTGTATCAACACCTTCAGCAATTGCACTCATACCCGAAAGAATTTCTTCCAGGGTTTTTCCTTTTGCTATATTTTCGCCAACATATCTGTTCCTACTATGCCTACTAATACAGGTTACAACCAAATCGCCAAGACCAGAAAGGCCCGAAAAAGTCAAAGGATTTGCACCTAAAGAAACCCCCAATCGGCTAATCTCGGCTAAACCTCTGGTAATTAACGCAGCTTTGGAATTGTCACCCAAATTCAATCCATCAATTATTCCAGCAGCAATAGCAATAACATTTTTCAAGGCACCGCCCATTTCGCATCCAATAACATCTTGGGAGGAATAAACACGAAAGTAAGCGTTTGAAAGCAAACCTTGAATTGTTCGAGCCAAATCGGGATTTGCAGAAGCAACCACTGTTGCCGTAGGAATTTTTGCTGCAACTTCTTCTGCATGACTTGGACCAGTCAAAACTGCGTAGTTGTCTTTCGTGCATCCAAAGTCTTGAAGGATTTCTGAAATTCGCTTTAAACTTTCTTTTTCAATTCCCTTTGCAACGTTCAATACTGACTTTTTGCTTAAATCCAACGAATTTTTTTGTAAAGTGTGCCGTATATGCTGCGTTGGAATTGCTTGAACAATAAGGTCGCACTCGGTTACCTCGTCAATAAAATCCGTATATCGTATCTTGGGGTTTATAGTGAATCCGGGAAGATACTTCCTGTTCACCCCCATTTCGCGAATTGAGTCAATAGTTTCTTTTTCGTGTGACCAAACTACTACTTGATTATTGGTTTCTGAAACCAAAATAGCAATTGCTGTTGCCCAAGCTCCAATGCCCAATATCCCGATTTTCATTCTATCATTAAGTTTTTTTAAATTTTATCAAATGAAACTTTTCAAATTTATTTTCTGTTCCCTCTATTATCCTTTTAATGTTGTCCCTATGAGTGAAAAGAACTAGTACAAAGAGAAGAAAAGAAAAGACAATTAAAACATTAAAATTTTGATACTGATGTCCAAAAGCAAATTTTCGCAACAAAATTATTAAAGGATAAGCAAATGAAGCCGTCAAAGAACCAAGAGAGACCCAACCAGAAGAGAAGAAAAACAAAAGAAAAACTAACAGACAAATACTAACTTCGAGTGGCGTGATGGCAAGTAAAAAACCCAAAGCCGTGTTTACACCTTTACCTCCTTTGAATCCAGCAAAGACTGACCAGATGTGTCCAGCTACTGCCGAAAAGCCAATTATTATCTGAATTGTGATTATTCCCCCTATGGACGAAACAAAATCCCCTCCCACTTTCGACATAATAAATTCAGGCAACAAAGCAACCGGTAAGTAGCCCTTTAAGATATCACAAATTTGAACTAAAATACCCCAAAAAGGACCCAGCTGGCGTAGAACGTTTGTGCTACCCATATTCCCGCTTCCTCGAGTCCTTATATCGAAACCGAAAAAAAGTTTACTAACTATTATGGCAGTTGGAAATGAACCACTGATATAACCGATTAAAACACCTAATACCAACCAAAACAATTTAATTTCCATTATTTTGTCAATATTTTATTTACATTATTCAACTCAATATACTGCTCAATTTTATCAAATAATTAACTATGCAAAAATAATATTTTGAAATATTCGCCAATTAATATATGCTATATTTATTTTTTAAACGGTTATTTCTTTACTGGTTTATTATTGCTTCTTTTGCTGCAAATTTCGAATTATTCCACTTTCACTCTTTCAAAAACTTTATAACAAACTTTAAAGAATTCAAAAACGTTCAGAAGCAGGAAAACTTTATTCCAGCTCAGAAATGCCTTCTCGAAGATTTTATATTTTTAATAAAAATTTGTCCTAAACCAACAAATGAAACTCTTTTCACTTCGAAACCAAAATGCAATAATGACCAAATAAACTTATATCCTCTATATCAAAGCCATTATTTAAAATTACTTCTTCGCAGTCCACCAATCCAACTAAACACGCTTTTTTAAGTTCAAATCGCTTAACAATTTTATTTTTCAGGTAATCACTAACATTTAATATTAATACTTCAACCCAATTTCTCTGTAAATTATGTCTAACAATTTAAAGGAGTCAACAATGTTGAAACTAATTCTAAATTGGTTTATATTGATTTCTTCAATGTTTGCCTTATTTTCCTGTAAAGAAAAAAGCTCGGTCGAAAATGAAACAGAACACACCGAAGCAATAGGATTAACTATTTATTACCAAGACAAGCCATATTTTAAAGTGTTAAATGCCAAGATAGACACGACCATTTCGAAAAAGTTTTACCTCCAAAATGGTAAAGAAATGCTCTTCGAAGTAAAATTCATAGATGAGGATGGGGAAGAAATTGTACCCAGCGAAGCAAGCAAAAATTTCTCTTGGATAATAGATGACTCTTCCATTGCAAAGCTGGAATTACTGCCAAACGAAAAATATAAATTTAAAGGGACAGGTTTGCGAATCGGGGAAACTCAGATTGAATTTCGATTAAACCACTATGACCATCCCGATTTTAAAACTCCTAAAATTCCATTGCAAGTACAATAATTTATCCCCAGGGGTTGTCCTATGGCAACCCCTGGGACATAACAAAAAATATCTGATAAAACATCGGTTAGGTAAAATATATGAAGAAAATTAGTGTTGCTATAACTTTAATTTTTCTTTGGAATTTCCTTGCAACAGCCGAAAGGTATTACAAAGGAATAGTCTTCGATAGCTTGAGCAACAAAGTGATACCTAATGCCAAAATAAATGTGATTTCTGACAAAAAGGCAATAGTAACGACAACTACTGATAAATTTGGCTTTTTCAGAATACCATTTGATTCTCTATTACTTGAAAATCTTAGTGCTAAAATAAAAATAACTAAATATGGATTTAAAGATCTTAGCTGTGATATCATCATTCAACACCAAACAATAGATACCTTTTACTTAAAAAGGCTAGAATATAAATTACCTTATATTATCATAACTGCCGAAAAAAATCCTAATTATATCGAAGAATTACATAAGTTCAATTACAAAATCGAAAGCAAAGAACTTCAGAAATCTGTTTCTTCGACACTGGGATTAACGTTAAAAAACGAAGTTGATTTTTTTGTTCGCTCAATGGGTCCTGCTACAAGTAAACCCGTTTTTCGTGGCTTGGGACTGGACTACCTGAAAGTTTATGAAAATGATGTTCCAGTGAAGGACTTATCCTCGACAGCTCCAGACCATTCAACTGCAATTGACCCAACAATCTTTGATAAGATTGAAGTTATCCGAGGTCCTAAACTTTTAGTCTATGCACCAAATGCTATCGGTGGAATTGTTAATCTTGCTTCCAAAGATTTTTTGGTAGAGAAAGTTGACAAAGTTTCTTTAACAAGTAAAGGTATTTACGAGACGGGTACAAATAGCAAAATTTTAACAATAATTGGAGAGGTACCGTATAAAGAATTCTTTATTTCAGGAAGCTATAACTATAAAAAAGCCTTAGATATGGTCAGCGGTAAAGGCTTGATACCGAATACTTATTTTAATAGCCAAAGCGGAAACATTTTTACTGGTGGAAACGCAACAAATTTCTCAGGGTACTTTGGTCTTGGAATGTATAAACTTAATTATGGAGTTCCCGGAGGGGTTGTTGGTGCCCACCCCAAAGGTGTTGATATAAACCTTGAAAGGAACAACCAAATGTTTAGAGCCTTGTACCATCCCCACACAACATTAGACAACATAACTTTTAGTTTTAATCGAACATATTACCATCATATAGAATACGAAAAAAATGGTTCCGTTGGAGCGGAATTCCTACTTAAAAATCACTTTGCAAATATGAATTTCAACTTTCGAAGTCACAAGCCTTTAAACGAGACCATTTTAGGCATTAAGTACGAAAGAAGCAGCAACCAATATGGTGGTTACGTTTTCACACCCAACACTAACTCTTGGGAGTTATCGACATATTTATACCAAAGCATAGAAATTGGAAAACATTTGATAGACTATTCGATTAGATTTGATCATAAAGAGTATGATCCATTAAACGAAAATAAATACACTAAAAACTCACCCAAAAATAGAAATTTCAACGCTCTTTCCTTCTCTTTCCTTGTGATGCATTATTTAAATGATATCGCTTCTTTAGGATTGAATTTGGGAAGAAGTGAAAGAATTCCAAACATCGAGGAATTGTATTCCAATGGACCACATCTGGCTGCATACTCCTACGAAATCGGCAACACAGAATTGAACAAAGAAATTGGATATTTCGCTGAATTTTCTTTCAACTTCATTTTAAAAAGTAGCAGTTTCAGCCTTGCAATTTTTGATTATGAATTTCAAAAGTTTTTATTCGCTCAAAAAACAGGAACCATAAATGTTTCTCAGTTACTCCCAATTTACAAAATTTCAGACACCAAGGCAAGAATATTTGGTTTTTCAACTAATAGTTCCTATGAAATCCTACCAAACCTTGTTGCAAAGTTATATGTAAGCTACTCAAAAGGTGTAAATTTGACTGAAAACTCACATTTACCACAAATTCCTCCACTGAAAGGACAATTTAGAATTGATTATCAATTCCAAAATGTCGAAGCTTCTGTATTCACAGACTTTGCGCTACGACAAAGCCTTACAGGGCCCTTTGAAGAACCAACTCCGGGTTATGCCATCATTAGTTCTAATATAAGAGTATGGTTTCCAGTTTATAAATTCTTTGGTGTTGCCAGCTTGACAATTGAAAACATCTTTAACAATTTGTATTACAATCATTTATCCCGAATTAAATCGGTTTACCCTGAAATTGGTCGCAACATAAGTATTCACTTTTCACTTTACTTTTAATGGTATAACCGTTTTTTTGTAATTTGCTTTTTTTTTACAAGGTGTAACAATGAAAATAGTTATCACAGATGGTATCGACAAAAAAGGCGAAGAAATTCTTCGCAATGCTGGTTTTGAACTAACAATCCAAAAGTATTCCCCCGAAGAGTTAATCGATATAATTGGTGGATTCGACGCAATAATCGTTCGTTCCGCAACAAAAGTCACCAAAGAAGTTATCGATGCAGGTAAAAATCTTAAAGTTATTGCCCGTGGTGGGGTCGGTTTAGATAATATCGACGTTGAGTATGCTAAATCGAAAGGAATTGAAATACTCAATACCCCAGGAGCTTCTTCCATATCCGTCGCTGAATTGGCTTTGGCACATATGTTTGCTGTTGCTCGATTTTTGAACTTAAGCAATATTGAAATGCGAGAAGGAAAATGGCCAAAAAAAGAATATTCAAAAGGGTTTGAATTGACTGGTAAAACTCTTGGTATCATTGGGCTTGGTAATATCGGGAAAGAAGTTGCCAAGCGAGCCATCGGGTTGCAAATGAAAGTCATAGCTTATGACCCATTTGTAACCTCCACCGACCTTGATGTTGAACTCGTTTCGAAAGATGAATTGCTAACCCGAGCAGACATAATCTCGCTCCATTTACCGAAAGTTAAAGGCGAACCACCAGCTATTGCAGCGCCCGAATTTGCTAAAATGAAAAAAGGCGTGGTTATCATTAATTGTGCTCGTGGTGGTGTCGTTGCAGAAAAAGATTTATTAGAAGCATTAAATAACGGCACTGTCCTTGCTGCAGGAATTGATGTCTTCGAAAATGAACCTCCAACTGAAGCACAGAAGGAATTGATAAACCATCCAAGAGTTTCAGTAACTCCACATATTGGCGCTTCTACTGTCGAAGCTCAAGAACGAGTTGGAGTTGAAATTGCACAGAAAGTAGTTGAAGCTTTAAGAAAGTATCAATAATTTGGAGTAGTGCAATGCCAGTGTTCAGACCTTTTAAAGCTTATAGGCCAAAACCAGAATATGCGGCTAAGGTCGCTGCTAAGCCATACGATGTTCTTTCCTCGGAAGAAGCAAGAGAAGAAGCAAAAGATAATCCACTATCTTTTTTGCACGTCGGGAAACCAGAAATCGACCTCGACCCTTCAATCGACCTGTATGACCCTCGAGTTTATGAAAAAGGGCGGGAAAACCTATTTAAATTAATCAATGATGGCGTTCTTGAACAAGATCCTGAGCCTTATTTCTACATCTGGTCCCAAACAATGGACCAAAGAACTCAAATTGGTATTGTCGGCTGTGCTTCTGTTGAAGATTACTGGAACGATAAAATCAAAAAACACGAAAAAACACGAAAAGACAAGGAAGAAGACCGCTGTAATCACGTTCGATACACAAATGCTCATACAGGACCTATTTTCCTTACCTATCGTGATAACCAAGAAATTAGTAATATTGTAGATAATTTTATCAAAGGCACCCCAGTTTATGACTTCATTTCCGAAGATAATGTTCGCCAGAGAGTATGGGTTATTAACGATAAAGAAACCATCAACAAAATTCAGGAAATATTAAGTAAAGTTGACTGCTTCTATGTTGCCGATGGGCACCACCGCTCCGCAGCCGCTGCAATTGTCGGCCGAGAACGCCAACAATCAAATCCAAGCCATCGAGGCAACGAAGAATATAATTTCTTTCTTTCTGTGCTTTTTCCTGCAAGCCATTTAATGATTATGGATTACAACCGAGTTGTAATTGACCTCAATGGAAACACACAAGATGAGTTTCTTAGTAAAATTTCAAAAATTTGCGATATCGAAAAGGTTGATTATCAATACAAACCTCGAAAGAAAGGCGAAATTGGTATGTATCTACCCGGTCAGTGGTATCGTTTAGAAATTAAACCAGAATATCGTTCTTCAAGTGACCCGGTTGAAAGTTTAGACATTTCCATTCTCCAAAATCATATTCTTGCTCCGATATTAGGTATTGACGATCCAAGAACATCCAAAAGAATCGACTTTGTTGGTGGAATTCGTGGGTTAGGCGAATTAGAACGTAGAGTAAATTCTGGCGAGATGGCAGTAGCGTTTGCAATGTTTCCTACTTCGATAGAAGAATTAATGTCAATTGCCGATGCTGGTAAAATTATGCCTCCTAAATCTACCTGGTTCGAACCCAAGCTCAAAGATGGGTTATTTGTCCATTTCCTGGATTGATAACTTTTTTCCTTTACAAGGCTCAAAACTTTTTCAATCGAAGTTTTGAGCCTTTTCAATGAATTATTCCTATTGAATAATATTCGCCTCAATTCTTAAAAACGCAATTTCCATTTAACTTTTATTCTTGCTAAACAAACTTGTTGATTATATGAATTTTTAGTAATTTGCATTTCGTTCTGAAACTTAAGGGAAATGCTTAAAGAACTTTTTACATCGAATTCTATTTCAGGTTCTAACATTTTACGTTTAATAGGACTCAATTTCCTTTGGAACTTTAAGTGTTTATTTTCATTTTTCATTTTGATTTTTCTTTTAAACAAAACATTGATTCCTCATCATAATTTTGTATTTTTACATCCCAAAATTGGAGGAGTAAAATGGACGCATTAACGCTTGCCCGATGGCAATTCGCTATTACAACTGTCTACCATTTCTTTTTCGTGCCAATAACATTAGGATTATCCATTGCCGTAGCAATAATGCAAACCGCTTACTATCGAACCGGTAAAGAAGTTTATCGAAAGATGACAAAATTTTGGGGCAAACTTTTCTTGATCAACTTTGCTATTGGGGTCGTAACTGGAATTGTTCTCGAATTTCAGTTCGGTATGAACTGGTCGAACTATTCAAGATTTATGGGCGATATTTTTGGTGCCCCGCTTGCAATCGAAGCTTTGCTTGCTTTCTTTATGGAATCGACTTTTCTCGGCATATGGATATTTGGTTGGGATAGAATTCCTAAAAAAATGCATCTTGCCTCAATTTGGTTGGTTGCGATAGGTTCCAATCTTTCTGCAATTTGGATATTGACTGCAAACTCCTTTATGCAGCAGCCAGTTGGATATGTAATTAGAAACGGCCGAGCCGAAATGACCGACTTCATTGCATTGATTACCAATGGTCATCTCTGGGTGCAATTCCCCCACGTTTTTTTCTCAGCTTTAGCTACAACAGGGTTTTTAATCCTCGCTATCAGTGCCTATCATCTTTTTAAACGAACGAAACACGAGATGTTTGTTAAGTCTTTCAAATTCGGAGCTGTATATGCTTCTATCGGTACACTGCTCGTCATACTTGTCGGACACACCCAAGCTCAGTATATGGTCAAAATACAACCGATGAAAATGGCAGCCGCCGAAGCTCTGTGGGAAAGTGAAAATCCTGCTGCAATGTCGCTTTTTACATTCGGAGATGAAAAAAATATGCGTGATGTTTGGGCTATCAAAGTTCCTGGCTTGCTGAGTTTTCTTGCTTACAACAAATTCGAAGGTGAAGTGAAAGGAATTAAAGAGCTTCAAGCCGAAGCAGAATCGAAATACGGACCAGGGAATTACGTTCCTCCGGTCGCAATCTCATACTGGACATTTAGGATAATGGTTGGTTCTGGCTTTTTAATGTTGATAATTGCTATTATTAATCTTATCAAAGCTTTCAAAGAAAGGTATGAATTTAAACCATTATGGTATAAAATTACCTTTTGGTCTATGCTGCTTCCAATAATTGCTAATACAACTGGTTGGCTTTTTACAGAGATAGCGCGACAGCCCTGGACTGTTTTTGGATTGATACGAACCGAAGACTCTGTTTCTCCCACGGTATCAACAGCATCTGTTATGTTTTCATTGGTAGTTTATACCGTTATCTATGGTATCTTAATGGCAATTATGATTGGCTTAATGATTAAATATGGCAAACGAAGCCCGGAAGAAATCGAAAAAGAAGAAACAGTATCGGAAGTACCTAATTCTGTTGTAAATAACTTATAGGAGGCAAAAATGGATTTGAATACTATTTGGTTCATTTTGATTGCGGTTCTTTTTATAGGATTTTTCGTTTTAGAAGGTTTCGACTACGGTGTTGGTATTCTACTTCCATTTCTTGGTAAAAACGACCTTGAGCGCAGAGCAATAATTAACACAATAGGACCGCATTGGGACGGTAACGAAGTATGGATGATCACAGCCGGCGGAGCAATGTTTGCCGCTTTTCCAAACTGGTATGCAACATTATTTAGCGGATTTTATCTTCCACTTGTTATAATGCTTCTTGCGTTAATCGTTCGTGGTGTTGCCTTCGAGTATCGTAGTAAAAGGGAAAGCCAAACTTGGCGTAATCGTTGGGATTGGATGATATTCATTGGTAGTTTTATTCCTGCTCTGCTATGGGGAATTGCCATTTCAAATATAATTCGTGGTGTTCCAATCGACGGAAATATGAATTATACGGGTACGTTCTTTACTTTACTCAACCCATATTCCTTGCTCGGTGGTGTAACTGCACTTGCAATTTTCACACTTCATGGAGCAATCTTTTTATCCCTCAAACTTTCTAACGACTTACTTGAAAGAGCAAGAAAAATTGCTCGACAAATGTGGCTGCCATCAGTGTTCTTATTATTTGCTTACATCATTGTTGGTTATTTCGATACCGATATGTTTTCGAAACTTGGAGTTAACCCCGGTGTAATTCCAATTTTAGGTGGTATTTCAATACTCACCGTGGGTTGGTTACTTAAAGTTAAACGCGAAGGTTGGGCTTTCCTATTGACCGCTCTTACTATAGCATTCTCTACAATTACTATTTTTATTGGTCTTTATCCTCGTGTTATGGTGTCTTCAATAAACCCCGAATGGAGTCTTACAATTTACAATGCTTCTTCGAGCCCCTACACTTTAAAAACTATGACCATCATTGCCATCATATTTGTACCAATAGTGCTTGCTTACCAAGCATGGAGCTTTTGGGTCTTTCGTAAAAGAATTTCTACCAAATCCCGTTTGGAATATTGATTTGAAAATGTAATTTAGCTTTCAAAAAGTAATACTCTATGTGTTTCGCCGAAGCCATTCGGTAGGAGGTGTCTCTTGATTCAGAATTCCTTACATTCTGAACTTTCTTTCGATGAAAAGTAATAATTTCCTTTTTGAATTAGCAAATTTCCCTTTGCGGTTGTTGACTAAAGGCTCTTTCATAATATGCTTATAAACAAAGAATTACTCTACGTATCTCGTAGCAAAAAAGTTACCTTTTGGTTAATTGTTGTTCTGGGATTTGCATCGGCAATATTCACTTTAATTCAAGCTTATCTTTTAAGCAGAATAATACACAATGTTTTCATTGAAAAATATTCTCTCCAAAACGTAATATTTTTCATCTATATCTTCATAATTTTTTCCGCCCTTAAGGCATTAACAATATTTTTTCAAAACACTTTTTCGCATTCGTTTTCTGCTTTCGCAAAAGATTTTTTCCGCAAGGATTTGCTCAAAAAAATTCCATTTTTTTTGCTTCTGAATAAGCGAACTGAATATGCTGTTAATGTTTTTCTATCTGGAGTCGATAGATTAGAAAATTATTTTGCAAAATTTTTACCTCAATTTTTTCTGGCCATTCTAATTCCGTTATTTTATCTCATAATAATTCTACCGATTGATTTTATTTCTGGAATAATATTCATTTTTACTGCTCCAATTATCCCACTTTTTATGTTCCTTATAGGCTCAATTGCCGAGAAAATGAGTCAAAAGCAGTGGAAAACTTTAAGGCTTCTCAGTGCTTATTTTTTCGATGTTATACAAGGTCTCCCCACAATTAAACTTTTCAACCGTTCAAAAGAGGTATTTAAAAAAATTGAAGAAGTAACAGATATTTTCCGAATTAAAACATTAAGTGTTCTTAAAATAGCATTCATTTCTGCATTAGTAATGGAGTTAACTTCAACTATCAGCGTTGCAATTGTTGCAGTTGCAATCGGATTAAGACTTTTGAGTGGCAATTTTTATTTTGCAGACGCACTTTTCATCCTCTTCCTCGCTCCTGAATTTTACCTCCCGATGCGACAACTCGGAATTAGTTACCATTCAGCACTCGATGGACTTTCAGCCTTCGATAGCATTAAAGAAATTCTTATCACTTCTAATAAAAATTATATAACAAAAGAACCAGGAGAACGAAAAGAGACAACTTTGACAGAAACTTCATTTTCTTATAATTCCCAAAGAATTGTTGGGTTTATTTCAAACAAAAACCCTTTAAATGACCCCGGTGATTCACTGAGATTGAACATTCACACCGCCCCAATTCTTTTCGAAAATGTAACCCTTGTTTACCAGGAAAGAAATATCAAAGCACTCGATTCAATCTCCTTTACAATTGAACCTAAAAAAGTAACGGCAATTGTTGGCGAAAGCGGCGCGGGTAAAACAACTATAATGAACCTTCTCTTAAAATTTTTGGAGCCCAACGAAGGAACGATAAAACTTGGTCAAATTAACTTTAAAGATATAAACGAAAAAATCTGGCGAAAAAATCTTACTTGGATACCACAAAATCCTCGTTTGTTCAATAAAACAATATTGGATAACATCAGAATAGCCAGACCTGATGCAAGCGATGAAGAAATACACGAAGCAGCCCGTAGGGCTAGGATTCACGAATTAATCATTTCTCTTCCTAATGGTTACAACTCCTTTATAGGGGAGAATTCTTCAAAAGTAAGCGGTGGAGAATCTCAAAGAATTGCAATTGCAAGAGCCTATCTTAGAGATTCCCCACTAATTTTAGTCGATGAACCAACTGCTAATATCGACCCAATTGTTGAAGAAGAGATTATACAAGACTTTTTCCAACTATTTCGTAACCGAACTGTAGTTATTATTGCTCATCGTTTGAACACAATTTTTAAAGCAGACAAAGTCGTTGTCCTTCACAATGGTTCATTAGTCGGCTACGGTAGTCATAATGAACTCATTAAAACATCAAGTTATTACCAGAAAATCTTCGAGTTATACAATGAAAGAAAAAATTCAAATATTTAATAAGTTACTAAAACTAACCTTGGATTACAAATTTTCAATGCTGGTTGCTACCTCGATGGCATTTCTCGCTATTGGAAGTAGCATTGGACTAATGATGACATCAGCTTTTATTATTGCAAGTGCAGCACTTCAAACCCCTATATACAAATTGCAAGTGGCAATTGTCGGTGTTAGATTTTTTGGTATCGGAAGGGGAATTTTTAGGTATCTGGAACGTTACTTCTCTCATAACCTAACTTTCAAACTGCTTGCGAAATTTCGACTTTGGTTTTTTCAATCACTTGAACCTCTAATTCCATCCAAAAAAATCAATTTTACTAGTGGCGATTTACTCTCTCGCTCTATCGACGATGTCGAAAGTTTTGAACATTTTTACGTTCGTGTTATTTCTCCCCCTTTTGTATTTCTTGGAATCGCCTTATTGATGTTCTTTCTTCTTGGAATCTTCGATATTCAATACTCTTTCATCTTTTCATTTCTTTTTATAGGTTCTGGAATTGGAATACCCATTTTAACGCTGATTCAAAGCAGAAAAATTGGAATAAGACTTGTTAACTTAAAAGCAAAAATTGAAGAAGTCGCAATAGATTATCTTCAAGGCATTAAAGAACTTTTGGTATATGATGTTTACGACAATTGGAAATGTGAAATTCTTTTGCTACAAAACCAGATCTCCAGGATAGAATCAAAAATGAGCAAAATTCAATCGCTTAATGAAATTCTGGCAGGATTATTTATGAACTTAACTGTTGCTACCTTCCTTTTAATTGTGATTCCCGACGTAAACTCTGGCAAAATAAATGGTATTTATCTTTCGGTAATAACAATTGGCATAATGGCATCCTTTGAAGTAATCTCCCAGATGCCACTTGCTTTTCAATTCCTCAACAAAAGCTTAGAATCGGCTAAAAGGCTATTCGAAATATTCGAGTCTCCAAACCCCAAAAAGAAAAGTGAAACTCGGGCAAATAATATTAATTTCTCTTTTGCCAATTTAAAAGTTCTCGATCTTAACTTTTCTTACGATGGTATTAGAAATATTCTTTCGAACATTAATTTCGAGTTGAAGGAAAAAGAAAAAATTGCCATTGTTGGTACGAGCGGTGCAGGGAAATCAACACTTGCCAATATTATTGCGGGATTGCTTCCCCCAGATTCAGGGGAAATTTTTATTGGCAACACTTCATACAATGACTTAACACCACAACAGGTAAGACAAATTATCTCATTAGTACCACAAAAAGTTCACCTATTTGCTGGAACAATCAGAGAAAATTTATTATTTGCAAAACCCGACGCCACTGATGAAGAAATTTATGAAGCATTACAGATGTCTCAACTTCTTGGTTTCATCGAACGCCTACCGAAAAGGCTCGAAACTTACATCGCCGAACTTGGCAACAATCTTAGTGGTGGCGAGATTAAAAGAATTGGTATTGCCCGAGCTTTACTCCGCAACACTCCTATCATAGTTTTCGACGAGGTTACCTCGCATCTCGACCCATTTACAGAATCTGCTATTATAGACTCGATAATCAAAATCTCAAAAGAAAAAAGCATAATTTACATTACACATCGGTTGACAAGAATGGAAATCTTTGACCAAATCATTGTAATCCATAATGGTCAAATTGTTGAACACGGTAAACATTTGGAACTAATTAAACAAGGCAAATATTACTCTAAACTATATTTTTCTTTTACTTCAAAATTAGAATAAGTGTTTTAGAGAATTTGTAAAGTAAATCAAAAATATCAATTGCAAGTTCAAGAATTAAATTTTGTCGTTAAGCAACAAAATAAAAACTTCGCCAAAAATTTTCCTTTGACTTATCAAATTTGCATTAACACATTTTATGCATTTAGTTAAATCAGCAAAAAAAGAAAGGTGATGTAGGAGAAAGATTAATAAAAGAACTTTTAAAAACAAAGGTAGTTTCATTACTAAATGAATATTTTGCAATTAAATCAAAAATAAAAATGGTACTTCTTAAAAAATTTCATTAAAGTTAATCTTTCAGATTTTGAAATAAATACAAAAATGGATTAATCAATATTTCATAATTTTGCAATTTTATTTTAAAAGGCTTATGAGATTCAGTCAGTATTTCATTCCAACTTTGAAAGAAACACCATCGGATGCGTTGGTTCCTTCCCATCAACTAATGCTTCGCGCGGGTTTAGTTCGCCAAGTTTCGGCAGGGGTGTTTTCCTGGTTACCTCTGGGTTTCCGTGTTTTGAACAAAGTAATCAACATCTTACGTGAAGAAATGAATGCCATCGGCGGACAGGAATTTCTTCTTCCTGCACTAAATCCAACTGAAATTTGGGAACAAACCGGACGCGTCGAGGCAATGGGTGATGTTATGTTTCATATAAAGAATCGTGAAGGTCTTGTTCTTGCACCCACACACGAAGAGATTATTACTTATCACGCAAAGCAACATATACAATCATATAAAGACCTCCCACAAATATGGTATCAAATCCAAACAAAATTTAGAAATGAACCCCGCCCTAAATCTGGTGTTCTTCGCTGTCGTCAATTCATTATGAAAGATTCATATTCTCTCGATGCATCCTGGGAGGGGCTGGATATTAGTTACAACAAACATTTAGAGGCATATAAAAGAATTTTTTCACGTTGTAAGCTCAACTTCTTCATTGTTGGTGCCTCGAGCGGAGCAATGGGGGGTTCTCAATCCCAAGAATTTATGGTCGAATCCGACGCTGGAGAAGATGTTTGCGCCGTCTCGGCAGGCGGATATGCAGCCAATCTTGAAGTTGCTACATCAAATTTGCCACCAGTCGGCAGAAAAGAACCAAGTCTGCCAATAGAAAAATTTCCTACACCGAATGCAAAAACCATAGATGACCTAATTCAGCAATTTGGATTTGATGAAAATTCACTGGCAAAATCTGTTGTATATATTATCAACAGTGAACCAGTATTAATATTAATGCGCGGGAATGATGAACTCAACGAAACCAAATTACAAGCAGCTTTTGGAACTAACAAGTTTCGACCTGCAACCCCACAAGAGCTTCTTGAAATCACTGGTGCCAATGCGGGTTCAATTGGTCCGGTCAATTTAAAAACAAAAATAAAAATTGTTGCCGACAATTTGCTTAAAGATGCAAATGGTTTGGTAAGTGGAGCCAACGAAGATGGTTATCACTTCAAGAACATTGATTTCCTTCGAGATTGCCATATAGACGCATACTACGACTTGCGTACCGTTCGTCCCGGAGAACCTTGCCCAATCGATGGCAGTCCAATCAATATTGTGAAAGCCATCGAATTAGGCCATATATTTAAACTTGGAACAAAGTATTCCGAAGCTTTGGGAGCAAATTTCCTCGATAAAGATGGTAACGAATATCCTATAATAATGGGAAGTTATGGAATAGGGGTAGAAAGAATAATTGCTTGTTTCATTGAGCAAAACCACGACCAATATGGTATTATCTGGGATTACCCGCTGACACCTTTCGATGTTCATATTATTGGTGTTAACATTAAGTCCGATTTAATCAGTTCAGAATGTGAAAATATTTATACAGAATTAACCAATACTGGCTTTGATGTTCTATTTGATGATCGTGATGAAACCCCCGGGGTTAAATTTAATGATGCAGACTTAATCGGTATTCCAATTCAAGTTATTGTTGGCGAGAAAAATATCAAAAAAGGTTTGGTTGAAATCAAATTTAGAAGAACAAATCAAAGAGAATTAATTCCAAAAAAAGATATTTTAATTTACTTGAAGGAGAAAATCAAAAAATAATTAATAACTTGGTGGGCCCTGAGGGACTTGAACCCCCAACCTACGGATTATGAGTCCGCCGCTCTAACCAGTTGAGCTAAGGGCCCTTGAAAACAGATAAAATTACAAAGAACAAAATTTTAAAATTAACCAATTCAATTAGCAAAATTAATAAAAAATTTGGATTTTTAATAATTAAATAAGCCTACAAATAAGCCAAAATTTATTGAAAATCCATTCGGTTTTAATGAAGAAGGAACATCACCCACTTCAACCACATCATTAACTTGCCATTTTTGTCCAAAACTGATAGGATACTGTGCTCCGAGCCTAACCATAAGAAAAGGTGTTATTGCAAATTCAACACTAAAATGGGGCTCCACGAACCAAAATGTTCCTTTTAACAAATTCGAGGTATAAGTGTTCGTTGTTAAATCATTCCATCCAAATTGGGTTACATTATAGTTTGTAATATTAATGTTTGACCAACCCAAACCTAAGCCAGGCAAAATAGCCAACGATTTAAAAACTACAATGCCATAATCAACAGAAAAGCCGGTGAAACCAATTTCGTATCTTATGCCTTTTGTTTGATTATATTCAAATTGTTTCTCCACTGTCTTAGAACCTGAATACCCTGAAAATCCAATACGAACATTTGGGACAATTCCGATTGCAGTAAAGCCTTGTGCACCTGACAAATAATAAGGCGATTTGAATTCATTCAAACCAATCCCACTGGCAACTTTGTTGATTTCATCGACATTTAAAAATATAAATGAGCCAACGTAGCCTCCACCCAAACCGAAATATGGTGGTTTTTCGATTTTCACATTACTCTCTTCAAATTGAATATTTTCCAGGTCATCCTGGGAAAAGACACCATAGGCAAAATAACAAAAAAACACAATAATTAAAGTAAGTCTTAACATATTTAGCCCAAAACAATTTTTTAAAAAACAAAATTAGAAAAAAAACGATAAAGAATAATTTTTAATTTTGTCATTTGTAAATCATAAAGTTGAGGTAATATGAATACTCTCATCTTTATCCTTTTTGGAATTGCTTGGTTTATTTTCGCTTATTACTGGTATGGAAACATTATTAAAAACAGAGTATTACGTTCAACCGATCAAAACCCAACTCCGTCACATACACTTTACGACAATAAAGACTACGTTCCAACTAAACCCATAGTACTTTTTGGACACCATTTCTCTGCTATTGCTGGGGCGGGGCCCATAATTGGTCCAATACTTGCTTATTCATATTTCGGCTGGCTCCCCGCCCTATTGTGGATACTCGTTGGTTCAGTATTTATCGGTGCTGTCCACGATTACACAAGCCTGATTACTTCTGTCCGTAATAAAGGTTACTCTATGGTTAATATCGCCGACAAGGTAATCTCACCTCGTGCTGGTTTCCTTTTTTCAATCTTCGTTTTTCTAACCCTTGTCCTTGTTATTGCAGTTTTTGCCGATTTAACTGCAAGAACCTTGATGGAGGATCCAACAATTGTTTTGCCAACTTTTGGCCTTATACTCATCGCTTTGTTGTTTGCAATCCTACATTACAAACTTAAAATGAATGTATACCTTGCCACACTAATTGCACTGATTGGCTTAGGATTTTTACTTTGGGGTGGACAATCTCTTCAAATTAAAGCAAGTTACGAGTTATGGCTTGTTTCAATTTTGGTTTACTGTTTCGTTGCTTCCATTCTTCCTGTTTGGTTGCTTTTGCAGCCACGCGATTATATCTCTATGTATATTCTTATCATTGGAATGTTTTTAGGATATGTTGGAATAATCTTTTTAAGTCCAAATATTCAAGGACCACATTTCTTAAGTTTTTATAGCAAAGCCGGTCCTCTTTTCCCAATGTTGTTCATTACAATTGCTTGCGGGGCTATCTCGGGTTTCCACTCCTTAATTGCAAGTGGAACAACTGCTAAACAGCTGGACAAAGAAAGCCAAGGCAAAGTAATTGCATATGGAGGAATGCTAACCGAAGGTGCTCTTGCCTTCCTCGTGATTATGATGGTCTCCAGTGTGCTTCCTTTTAATGGCGACCCAAGTAATTCGTTCCTTGGAATCCTTACAAACAAAAATGCAGATATTCTCTTCGGAACAGCCTTGGGCTTAACTATTCAATCGCTTGGTATTCCTCTTGTTTTTGGAACTTCATTTGGTATTTTGATGCTAAATGCTTTTATTTTGACTTCTCTTGATGCTGGAACCCGGCTTTGTCGCTATATTGTTCAAGAAGGATTTGGAGCAAAATACGGCGGTATACTAAAGGACAAATTCTTTTCGACTGCAATCGTTGTAATTTTTGCTTTTCTAATATGCACCAGTGGAAGCTACCAAAAAATTTGGAGCGTCTTTGGTTCAGCAAATCAACTTATTGGTACCCTTTCATTATTCGTTGTAACAACATATCTTTTAGGAATAAAAGCCCCTCGATGGTATACATTAATACCTGCTTTATTTATGTTGGTAGTCACCGAAACTTCTCTAATGTATCAGTTAATCTTTTCTTACATTCCAAAATTTGACATCGTTTTGATTGTAGTTACAAGTTTGCTAATTTTTCTTGGCATTCTGGTAGCTGTTGAAACTTTGGTTAAACTAATGAAAGTTAAAGAAGCAAAAGTAAAAGAAATCGAACCAATGCCAATTGAAAATGTTAAATAGTAATGTCGCTATCGTTGGTTGTGGAGTTGCAGGTGTTTCGGCTTCTATAGAATTACAAAAAAGAAATATACCTCATACAATCTTCGAGTCGAAACGATTCATTGGTGGTCGTTTCTATTCCTTTTTCGATAGTAATTTAGATTTCGAAATCGAAAACGGGCAACATATATTCTCCACTGCATATTTCAATTTCTTTGAAATCCTGAGTTATTTAAAAACATCTCATTCTCTCTCTCCATTGAAAAAGTTCTGTGTACCTTTTGTAAACTCCGATGGACGCATAGCACGATTACAATCTTTTGCTATCCACAATCAACTCGGTTTCTTTTTGGGGCTTTTGAAATTCCCTTTCTTTTCCATAAAATCAAAAATGAATTTGTTGAAATTCCTTTATAAACTCAACACAAATTATTTAAACACAACAAACCATATCTCCGCCAAAGACTTCCTTTTAAGCAACCATCAAAATGAAGATTTGTTATCTTCTTTTTGGGAACCAATTGGAGTTTCTATTTTCAACAATGATTTGGAAAATATTCCATCTGCACTTTTTTTCGAAACCTTTAAGAAAGCTTTCTTGGGTTTAAATCCCTCTTTTGTGTTCTCAACCGTTGGAAGTTCTTCTTTGCTTAAGCCATTTACTGAAAAATTAAAAAATTTAACAGGGTCTAAAATTTACTTCAATAAAACAGTCAAAAGCATTTTCAAAGATAATGAAAGGTTTATAATTTATACTATAGACGGTGAAAAATTTGAGTTTAATAATATTATTCTTTGCATTCCACCTCATCATTTGCCCAATATTTTGCCAAAGAATTGGTTAAATTCCAGCTACTTCAACTTTCTAAAGGTATTAACATACAATCCCATAGTCTCAATTTACGCAACCTTTGACAAAGTAATTATAGATGAAATTTTCGCTTTTATGCTCAATTCTCCTTTCCATTGGATTTTTAATAAAAATAAAATCCACAATCATAAAAAAAATATTTTCCTTTTTACTTTTACTACCAGCAATGGAAAGCAATTAATCGAATATACTAGTCAGGGAATCATCCATTTGCTACAAAAACAATTAGAAAACCATTTCCCAAATACGAAAGGCAAAAGAATACTGGAATGGAAAATAATAAAAGATAAATTCGCCACAATTA
>Ga0197142_1000535_pt1 | contig 35126 bp, 32 predicted proteins | sample GBS60_MetaG_FD_148614 | JGI IMG/M metagenome (GOLD analysis project Ga0197142, IMG submission 148614) | Sediment microbial communities from Great Boiling Springs, Gerlach, Nevada, United States - GBS 60_MetaG | ecosystem: Environmental > Aquatic > Thermal springs > Hot (42-90C) > Sediment...
AAGAACACGCTCGGCGTATCCGGAGACACGGACCAGAGGTAAACCAGAACATATGCGGCCTAAGGATTGACGGGAAGACGAAGGGAAAGTGGCCTGCAAGGGATGAAGGGGCGGAAAAGCCAGACGGTGGTGGGCCGAAGTAAGGAGCCCGCCCCTTCGCCAGGTCTTCAAGTCAAGGAAACGAGGCCTCGGGCCGAGATGGCCTCGAGATGACGCCACCGCGGGTCTCCTAGAAGGGGCGCACTCCGTGCGCCCGCGGCGCAGGGCCGTACGGATCCCCAGGGACATTTGGGCGGACCCGGCGGACCGGGTCCCTTGTACGTAAGATGTAAGGTCAAACAGGTAGGGCCTTCCAGGGTTAAAACCAAGGATGACGTGAAGAGGGTTTGTCTGAGCGACACGTTCCGCGCGTCCGTATGAGAAGTCCATACGGAAGCCGACGCATTTCTTGGGGGATGGCGCGAGGGGTGGGTTTCTCGGAGGGGCGCACTCTGTGTACCCGTGTGGTACGGCAATAGGGGTGCCGAAGCATTTCATTAGCTAGAATCGTTGGGCGAGGGGCCGGTGGCCATGTGGGGATGGCGTGTTGGTGCAACCCTGGCCTGTATGCGGGCGTGCGGAGCCCGCCCCTCCGCAACGTGACGGGCCCGACGTAGGGTAGCCTTTCGGGGAAAAGCCAGAGGTGGCGTGAAGGCCGGTTTTCTCGGAGGGATACGGCCTGCTCGTCCGCATGGCAGGGCCGTGCGCGAGCCGAGGCACCTCTTGGCAGATCCGGGGCCGGGCCCCTTGAAGTGAATTCGCGGGGCAAGACAAATGATGGGGCCTACCCCAGATGGCTTCAGGGATCAAACCAGGGGAAAGCGAATTTGAGCCCTCTGGTGTCTGTTCTCTAGTAGGACTAGGAGAGCTGACCTTGACCGGCTGCAACACAGTGCAGAGGGTTACCGATGGTCTTGGGTGCAAAGAGAAAGGCCCCCTGAGGGGCCTCTTTGGTATCTTTGGCGTCCCCAACGGGATTTGAACCCGTGTTGCCGGCTTGAAAGACCGGTGTCCTGGGCCTAGCTGGACGATGGGGACACTGATCTTTTCTCCTTGGGCCGTGCTGGATTCGAACCAGCGGCTCTCTGCTTAAAAGGCAGATACTCTACCTGACTGAGTTAACGGCCCAAACTGAAAGCTGATAGATTATAAACCATCTTCCCTTTCCTTAGAAAGACCTTCCCTCCCATCCAGAGATACACCCTTCAGCGGCGGATGAGAGCCACTCCACCAGCCCTCTCCTAAGTATACCTAAGAGGAGATTCGCGGCCGAGGGCCAGTCTCCTTTCCTCGCGTTGGCTATCACAACTCGGGAGAAGATGGAGAATCTCCTGCTATCCAATCGGAAAAACCTCTTATGAGAAGCGCCAATTTCAGTAGATCGGTGACTTGGCTTCTGGAAAAAGGTGTTGCGATTTCGAAACTCCTTGGTTCAGAGTAGGAAACCATGGCTTTTCCCTTCTGGGCTAAGTTGGGTATACTTGCGGAAATTTGGCTTTCGATTTCGCGAGAATCTGAGATCCTCTCCTATCCCAAGAACCTGGAGGTGAGATGTTTCCTCGATTTTGGGCAAAAATTCTGGCACTTCTTCTCCTCTTTCACCTCTTCCCAGTGCGGACCTGGCCAGGAGGCCACAGAGGGGCAAGCCCTCGAGAGGCTTCTCCCCCCAAGGAAAAGTACATGACCCCGGGCCAAGCGTTCATCCTGGGGGTGGTCGAGGGGATTACGGAGTTTCTCCCCATTAGCTCTACAGGTCATCTTCTTTTGGCCCAGAGAATAATGGGAATTGCACCCAAGGGTTCAGAGGGAATCTCTCCTTCTTCCAAGAAGGAGGCTTCCGATGCTTATGCCATAAGTATTCAAGGAGGTGCCATAATGGCCGTGCTCCTTCTATACAGGAGGAGAATCTGGTCCATGGCATTGGGAGCTCTAGGAAGAGATCCCGCAGGGGTCCAATTGGCCAAAAGGTTGTGCGCTGCCTTCCTTCCGGCCGCCTTTCTGGGACTTCTCTTGGAGAGGAGCATAAAACATCATCTTTTCGGCCCCTGGCCCATCGTGGCCGCATGGTTCGGGGGGGGTCTGGGAATCTTCCTGGTCTCCAGGGTCATGCTTAAAGGTGGAAGACCTGTAGAAGAGCTTCAGTTGAGGGCCGCTTTGCTGATAGGGCTTTTTCAGTGTTTGGCCATGTGGCCTGGGGTGAGCAGAAGCCTCGCGACCATTGTGGGAGGCCTCCTCTGTGGTCTGTCAATGAAGGCTGCTGTGGAGTTCAGCTTTCTTTTGGGCCTGGTCACCTTGGGTGCAGCGAGCCTGTTCGACCTCGTCAAGCATTGGTCACTGATGGTGGAGTTCCTCGAGCCAACTTCCATGGCAATGGGCTTTCTCTCTTCGATGATCTCGGCCGTAGTGGCTGTGAAATGGATGGTGGGATACCTGGAGAGGCATGGTTTGGAGATCTTCGGTTATTACAGGATCGGGATAGCCTCAGTAACCGCTTTCCTTTTGCTGGCCGGGATCCTGTAGGCCTATGAATTCTCTTCTTTTTCCTTCTTCCCTTGACAAGGTGCACGTGCGTGCTTACTGATAGCATGAAAACAAATGGGGCGCGCCCTCGACAAGAAAGGAGGGATGGAGATGGCCGTGATAAGATTTCAAAGACCAATGAATGACATTTTTGCCGAGATGGAAAGGCTCAGAAACGAGATCGACAGGATATTCCAGGAAGGATTTGGGGGGATGTTCACGAGGGAAAGGGCCGGGGTCTTTCCTCCAGTGAATGTCTATGAGGACAAGGACCGTTATGTTCTCACTGCGGAACTTCCTGGAGTGAAGCCAGAAGATGTGGAGATCACCGTGACCGAGGAATCAGTCACCTTGAGAGGCCAGCGGAAGCAAGAAGATGGTGGGGAAAAGGCCAACTACCACAGAAGAGAGAGGGAATACGGTTCTTTCCGCAGGGTAGTGAGCCTGCCCGAAAGGGTGGATCCCAACAAAGTAGAGGCAACGAGCCGTCACGGTATACTGTATGTCACCCTTCCCAAGGCCGAGGACGTGAAACCGAGACAGATAAAGGTGAAAAGCTCAGACTAATTCCCAGACATAGAGGAGGTGAGGGAAATGACGGAGAAGGAATTGAGACCCACCGAGAAGAAAGAGGCCGCAAGGACTAGGGCCGAAGGGACAAGGGGTATGCCGTACTTCTCCCCGGCCGTGGACATATATGAGACAGAAGGGGAGCTGGTGCTTCTGGCTGACATGCCTGGGGTTGACAGTTCGGCAGTTGAGATAGACTTAAAGGACAATGTCCTAACCCTGCAGGGCCATGCCCTTCAGACCCATACCGAGGGGATGACACCGGTGTATAGGGAATATAGAGAAGGGGGCTATTACAGGCAATTTGTGCTCTCGGAGATAGTGGATCAGGAAAAGATAAGCGCTGAGATGTCCCATGGGGTTCTCAAGGTCATCATGCCAAAGGTGAGCAAGGCCAAACCACGTAAGATCCAGGTGCGTTCAGCCTAAAGGCGAGATCGGGGGGGCTGCGCAGTTGCCCTCCCCACTCTTTTCTCATGGGATTCTTACCAGAGGTCGGTTTTTCGAAAAAAGAGTGGAGGAACGTAGCACGACCTTATGGACACTCCGTTCACAGTTCGGGCTAACTTAGTTAGATGTGCGGAGAGGCCCTTCAGTATAAATAAACATGATTTCATCCTCGGCTTCAGATTTGGCTCGGATTTGACCCGAAATAAACCGAAGGGGGCTCAGCCATCGGGGCTTTGGTCCTAGAAGTCACCGGCTTTTTGGGATATTTAGTGCTAAGGGCTACAGTTGGGCTGCGCAGGAGAAGTTCTAATCGGAGTCAGATATTGCGGAGGATGCAACCCTTCCTATGATCGGACCGAGGCTGTAGTGGGCCTTGCCCGCGAGATAGGCTTTAAGCCTGTGAGGTATGACAACCCTGGTATAGTGGCGCTCCTTGTCGTGTGCGGATGTCCCACTTCCTGCCCACTTGAGGAAAACCAGAGTTGGACATCCTGTCCCACGTTCGTCATAAGGGAAGAGGGAGATATGGCTGAGGCTCGAAACTGGCTCATTGCCTTGCTGAGATCGCCTTGATGGTGCTCAGAATTCTGAGTTTTGGCTTGCGGGGCTCCTCTTGCAAATGGGGAAGGGTCAGCAGATCTTCTCCTCCAACCTCAGGCCTTTGGGGATAGGAGTCCCGTTGTAGTAAAGGTTTCCATCTTCGTCCTGAGCAAATTTCCCGAGGGCTATGCCTTCGAGGGTCCTCGGAAAGACCACCCAGTCTCCCCTCTCCTTGAGCCTCTCTTGATTGAGGCTTTCGGCCTGTAACAAATCTTCCTCTCTTTTAAGGTCCCAGGTCCCAAGAAGCACCACCTCTACAGGCGGAGATATCATCAAAAGCCTTCCCTCATCAACGAGAGGCTCCACTATGTGGGTAGAGGCCCTGAGGTATTTCTCCCCCGCCAGAATTGCGTCCCTGACTGCGTGATCTCCAGTGAACCTTCTTCTCCCATCTTCCCTCTCGATCGAGAGGTCCGCAGGGTGGACATTGATGGCCAAGAAAGCTTCCATGATGGGCGCTGTGGCTATGCTCATGTATCCGCCAAAAGCTGCCACCTTGGCACCGAAAGGAGAGAGGGCCTTAACGGTCTCGCGATCGAACTCCTCCCTAGCCTCCATATCCCTTCTAGAGACCCCTCTTCTCTTGCAAAACCCTTGGAGATCCCTTATCACCACGGGAATATCGAATTCCTTTCCTATTAAGGGAGCATTGCTCTCTGCCCTGTCCGAGAAAAGAGCCACTACTACGAAGGGAGAGGAACCCATCGCCTTCTCCAATCTCCTTTGGTGTTCGATTATCTTCCTGATATTGGTCCCGGACCCCGACATGAATCCCACGACCTTCATGGGTCCCTGGGACGGATCGTGAAGCTTCCTCAAGCTCATCATAGCCCCTCCAGTCCCTTCATTGGTTTCCGAATGGCCTTTGCCTTCCGCAGTCGGGACATGTCCAAACCACCTGATTGCAAGTCATTCCCCAAAGGTTTTCCTCCATGCAAGAGGAACACATCCTGAATCCGCATGGGCACCTCCAGCAAAAGGGCCTATGTTGGCCACAAAACGGACAGACGCAGTCCCTTTTGAGCCTCCGCTTTCTCGTGGAATGGCCCTGAGAGCCGTCCATTGGATCCTCTCCGCCTCTTCAGTGGGAAGCCTTGAGACCGCAGATCCTACAACATCCATCCTCCCCTATAGTGCCTACACAACTCTCGTCGGGGCAGGGAATCCTGTCGCTCAAATCCAAGGCATCCTCTTCCTCATCCTCCCATGCCTCAATACCTTCAAACCTCTCGCTTTCATCCTTTGCAGAAATCTCTCCTTGTCCCAGTCCACACACTCTGCATCTGCCATCCGGCCCCAACGACCCTATGCACGACTGGTCGGCACACGGGACTCTCTCCTCCTCTTCCAGAAGATCCTCCTTTTGAGCCTCCAGAAGCCTCAGTTCGTTCTCCAACTTGCTCCAAAATCCGGCTTTCTCTTTCCCCTTCACGGACCCCTTTTCCCTTCCTTCAGCTCGCCCGCTATTTTTCTCAATCTCGCGATAACCCTCTCTCTCCCGACAAGCACTAACACGTCGAAAAGGCCAGGTCCCACCGTCTGTCCCGTCACGGCTGCCCTTATTGCATTGGTTACGAGACCAACTTTCACTGACCACTCGCTAGCTGAATCCCGGATCACCCTCTCTGTGGCCTCGGAATCGAATGACTCCAAGGTCTCTAGTCTGGATGCAATTTCCTCTAGCCAATGGGGGATGCTCTCGTGAGCTGTGAGGTTCTTCCAAGCCCTTTCGTCTATAGGATATTCCTCTGAGAAATAGGCCCTCCCCTGGGTCGAGAAGTCCTCCAGTGTGAAAAATCTCGCCCTTATTAGGTCCACAGTCCTCATAAACCAATCACGTCTTTCGGACTCGAAGGAAGGATCCCATAGGCCCTTGGCCTCCAGTTGCGCCTTTACGTGGGGCACGAGATCCTCGAGGGCCATCGTTCTTATATAGTGGGCATTGATGTTCAGGGCCTTGGGGTCCGCTATAAGCCTTGGATCCTCTGGATCGTAGTTGAAGATGGAATTGGACCTCGAGAGCCTCTCCAGGGAGAAGGCCTCTATGAGCTCTTCTCTGGAGAGGATTTCCCGGTCGTCTCCGGGTGACCATCCCAAAAGGGCTATGAAGTTACAAAATGCCCATGGAAGAAATCCCTTCTCCTTGTAATATCGGACCGTGACAACGTCCCCGTGGATTCTCTTGGAAATCTTCCTCCTTTTGGGATCCAGGGTGAGGGAGATATGGGCAAAAAGCGGCACCTCCCACCCGAGGGCGCGATATAGAAGCACCTGTTTCGGTGTATTAGCCCTGTGGTCCTGGCCTCTTATGACGTGGGTGATCCTGTCCCTGTGATCATCCACCATGTTGGACAAAAGATATACTGGGCTTCCGTTGGACCTCAGGATCACAAAATCTTCTATATCCTTGTAAGCCCTTTCCTCTAATCCGAAAACTGCGTCCTTCCAGACAACGCTTCCCTCTTCCCTTGGAACCTTGAATCTTATGACGAATGGCTCGCCCCTTCTTTCCCTCTCCTCGGCCTCATCCTCGGGAAGATTCCTACAAGCCCCGTCGTACTGATAAGACTGATGGAGCCTCATGGCCTCTTGTCTTTTCGCCTCCAGAAGCTCCCTTGGACAGAAACATCGGTAAGCGTGTCCTTCATCGAGAAGCCTTCTCGCAACCTGTCTATGCTCTTCCGCAAACTCGCTTTGGAAGTATGGGCCCTCATCCCAATCTATGCCCATCCAGGTGAGGCCATCGAGGATCTCTTGGACCGCCTCCTTGGTGGAACGCTCAACGTCCGTGTCCTCTATCCGCAATACGAGAACACCCCCGTGTTTCCTAGCAAAGAGCCAATTGAATAGGGCGATCCTAGCTCCCCCAATGTGGAGATATCCAGTTGGGGAAGGAGGAAAACGGACCCTGACTTTCTCCATAGTCTTCTCCTCTTGGCCTCCTTTTTGATCCCACCCAATGAAAACACACTCGCCTAGGTGATTTTAATGCTCAAAGGCTTCCAACTCAACAAAGGGAAAGACCTTCCCTTCACCACTTCTGTCTCACAGAAATTTCCTCATCCGGAAGGCATCCTCCAGGAAAAGGTCCCTGGATGTCTTTTGAGAGCATCTTCGATAGGGGAGCTCAGCCCCTTTGGAGCTGGCTTTCCGCTGGATTATGTGTGTATCATGGGTCAAAAAAAAGGAGCTAAGAAGATGGCAGTAGTAGAGACAAGGCACGCTTTGGTGCACGGAATACGAGAGATTCACCTCGGGAAGGTCTTCAGGCTCGTGCAAGAGGATCTCACCTTGCCCAATGGGTTCAGGACCTCCTTGGAAGTGGTGAGGCATCCAGGGGCTTCCGCCATCGTTGCCCTTTCCGGCAATGGAGAGGTGCTCCTTTTGCACCAGTATAGACATGCAGTGGGGGAATTCATATGGGAGATCCCGGCAGGGACCCTCAAGGACAAGGAGGAACCCCTGGAGTGCGCCAAGAGAGAGCTCATGGAGGAGACCGGATATGAGGCCATGGAGCTCAAGGAGCTGGGACAAATGGTGCCGGTGCCTGGTTACTCAGACGAGAGGATCCACATTTTCTTGGCTACGGGATTGAGGCCTGCAAACCAAAATCTGGACAGGGACGAAGTGATAGCCGTTCACTCGGTTCCATTCCATCGGAGTTTCGAGATGATAAGAAAAGGAGAGATAAAAGACGCCAAGACCATAGTGGGCCTCACATTGGCCAAGATGGCCCTGGCCGAATAGGTCCTTTGAAGCCACCTCAACCTTTGTCGAGGGAAAACTCTCGGGCCAATTCCTCCCAGGCACTGGCCGAACGCTTTATGACTTCCATGGGAACACTGTAGGCGATCCTGAAATGGCCAGGCCAACCAAATCCAGTTCCAGGGGCAACGAGAATGCGCCTCCTTTGGGCCGCCTGCACGAAAGCCACATCATTGACTATAGGGGATCTTGGAAATAAGTAAAATGCGCCCTGGGGCTTGACCGTATGGAAACCCAAGGAGGTGAGCATCCCATACAGGTAGTCTCTCCTTTCCTTGTAGGAGGAGACATCTATTGTGACCCCTTGGAGCCTGGCTACAGCGAGCTGCATCATCGCTGGAGCATTGACGAAGCCCAAGGTCCTATTGCAGAAGACCAGGGCTTCCATGAGCCTTCCCAGGTCTGCACATTTGGGGCTTGCCACCAGATATCCAATGCGCTCTCCAGCGAGTGCCAGGTCCTTGGAATGGGAAGTAGCTATTATGGCATTGTCCACATATTTGAAGACGTGGGGATATTCGGTCCCATCGTAAAGGAGCTTCCTGTAGGGCTCATCGGAGATGAGATAAATGTCTTTTCCCAAGATCTTCCCTTTCTCCCTTAGGAGAGATCCCAGTTCTCCTATTTGCTCTCGGGAATAAACGACTCCTGTGGGATTGTTGGGAGAATTGACTATTATTGCCTTGGTCTTCTCGCTTATGGCTCTGCCCAAAGCATCGAGATCCAGAGAAAAATCTTCCTTGCTCTTCACCACGACAGGGACTCCACCATGGTTGTCCACGTAGAATCTGTATTCCACAAAGAATGGCGCTATTATTATGACCTCTTCTCCAGGGTCAAGGAGGGCCTTGAGGGCCACATTCAAAGCCCCTCCAGCCCCCACAGTCATGACCACATGGCTTGCCTTCACATCCAGTCCGGATTCCTCCGAAACCACTAGGGCTATCGCCTCTCTGGCCTCCTGAAATCCAGCATTGGACATGTACCTGTGGATGCCTGGCCTCCTGAGAAGGCCCTCGATCTCGCGGGCGAACTCCGGGGGCGGCTCTTCTGGCGGATTTCCCAGAGAGAAGTCATACACGTTCTCTTCCCCGAACTGGGCCTTGAGCCTAGTCCCTTCCTCAAACATCTTTCTGATCCAGGAACCCTTCTCCAAGTAAGATGCTATCTTTTCCGATATGCCCACTCCCTTTACCTCCCATCATGCATCTTTTCCCATCACCCGAGAGCCATCCATGAAAGCCAAAGGAAGAAAGAGCTCTGAAAGAAGATCTTAGGGGAAGTGCAATAATGGATCAAGGCCCCAGGGGAAAGGTGTGTCATTATGAGGAAGCAAAGAAATTCAATCCCAGATGATGAGATGTCGCCTCAGGCGAAAAAGCCGGCCAAAGGGGGTGGACTTGCGAGGGAATTCAACCGCTGATAAACTCCTCGAGAGGTTCGATCACGGGAGGTGATCATGGGGCTCATGAGGTGGCCTTGGATTGCGGGAGGCCTGGTTCTGTGTTCCTGGGTGCAGGCTTGGGCAATGGATCCCTGCCAAAGGGCTGAAGAATTCGCGAGTAACTGCCTCACCCATGCGAAAAGGCTTTACCATGCCGACTCCCTGGAGGATGCCAGATTTTACGCCGAGAATCTCCTCAAGGCAGCCCAAGACACCCTGAAGGCAGCATCCCAATGCGAATGCAAGGATGCCAAGGAATATGCTGAGGAGACCATAAAGTATGCACGGAAAGCAAAGGGGGCAAAGACTCTGGAGGATGCCAGATCAGAGGCAGAAAATGCCATTGGCTCATGCGAGGATGCTCTCAAAGCTTCCATTGAATGTGGCCAATGAAACGACGGATCCCTCAGTAGCCCAGATATTCTCCTATGAGTTTCACGTGTATGCGACCCTGGATCATGTGCCCCTGAATTATTGCCCAGGTATTGCATATCCTCTGTGGCGAACGGCAATCGGCGCAAAGTCCCGTCTCGACGCATGGATTCTTGAAACCCAGTCTTATGGAGTTTACGGGCGCAGAGTAATGCTTCACCCTGGCCATGGCCTCTTCCACGCTGGATACAACTTTGTTCATTCCAACAGCCAGAATCACCTTTTTGGGCCCGAAAATCATCGCTGCTACTCTGTTCCCCATCCCATCCAAATTGACTAGCTTGCCATCCAGGGTAATGGCATTGGAACTGCTGATCATTATGTCAGCGAGAAGGCCCTCCCTGCGTCTCGAAAAGGACACCTCTGGAGGTATTCCGGGTTCGAAGGGATCTATGACCTTGACCCCCTTTATTTTTGCCACCTCTTCCCACAGGCCCATTGCCACTAAGGTCATGGATCCACACCTGTAAACAGTGGAGCCCTCGGGGATCATGGCCAGGATCTCCGAGCGGGCTTGCTCCACGGTCGGAGCATAGCTCCCTTCCATTCTGCGCTTCTCTAGCTCTGCGATTATCTTCCTCGCAACCTTCTCGTTCCAAGCTCTCTGATGGGAATCGAGCAAGCTTTCACCCCCTCATATGGAATAAATCCCAGGCGGAGTTCCGAGGATAATACCCTGGTGCAACCGAGTCAATCCCCTTTGGCCCCACCTCCATATTCCACCAAAGGGTTCCCCCCACAAGTCCAAGTCTATGATGTACCTGAGATCCTATAGACTTCCCTCCCCGGCAGTCCAGGGCTTCGGGAGACAACTATGGTTCTTCCCCCAGTCTCCATACAGAATTGTTCCTATCTTTCCCCTTGGAGATCTCCTTCGCCTCTTATCATTCGCCATCTGGGGATGACGGAGGCTGGATTCATGTCTTCTCCCTCATCCTGGAGAGTTCCTGGAAACTCGGCTCGAGGGCGTTATAGAGTTCCTTGTAAATGGCGTAGGTTCTCTCATATAGGCCCCTGTTCTTTTCGGTAGGGGAAAACCTCTGCCCTATATTCACCAGTGACGAGAACTCCTCTATGGATTTCACTCTTCCAGTTCCCAACATTGCCCAAAAGGCAGCACCCACCGATGATGTCTCCCCAAAGTTCGGGACATTGAGATTGATGCCTAGCACATCCGACACTATCTGGAGCCAGAAGGAGGATCTGGTGAAGCCCCCCGAGGCCGAAGCCTCTCTTATTGAAATGTCCATCTCTTGCAGGGCCTCCATGATGCTTCTCAGCCTGTAGCCGACCGCCTCGAGGACGGCTCGAATGAGGTGCTGCGGCCCGTGTTCGAGTCTGAGGCCGAGGAAGGCTCCGCTCGCATGGGAGTTCCAATTGGGACTCCTCTCGCCTGTTAGAAATGGTAAACACACGACACCACCTGCCCCAGGAGGAGCTTGCTCGGCAAGCCTCAGAAGGTCTTCCATTTCTATGGTCTCTCTCTTTCTCGAAAGGGACATGGCGGTGTTGAAGAGGCCCCTCACCCAGGACAGTGCTACCCCTCCATTGTTTATGGCACCCCCAATTAGCCAGTACTCTGGACCAATGGCATAGCACCACGTCCTCACCTTTGGATCGAAAAGTGGCTCCCGGGATACTGTTCTCAAGGCCCCGCTTGTCCCTACCATGCAGGTAGCCTGTCCCTTTCCGACTGCCCCAGCTCCCAGACTCGAATTCACAGCATCCGAAGAGCCTACGAAGACGGGAACTTGATGGTGCAACCTCATAGCCTCAGCAACATCTCGCTTCAACCTCTCGAGTCTCTCTGTAGGATTTCTCAGTTGCGACAGCTGCTCCTCTTTCACCCCGGCCATTTCCAAGCAAAGGGGACTCCACCTCAGCCTTCTGACATCCAGAAGCCCAGATCCAGAGGCCACAGAGGGATCAACGGCAAACTCTCCGGTCATCTTCCAAAGCACATATTCCTTCGCCGAGACCCATCTGCTGGCCCTGGAGAAGATCTCATTTCTATGAGCCCTGAGCCATAGAAGCTTGTAAAAGGGATACATGGCATGAGGAGGGCAGCCAGTCTCACGGTACAGGTCTTCAGCTCTCCCCTCCTTTCTCACCCTTAAGGCCTCATCTGCAGCCCTTGTGTCGGCCCAGGTCATGACCCCCATGAGGGGATCCCCCGCTGAATCCAGGGCGGTGAGAGTGTGGAGAGCTCCTCCAAGGCTCATCCCAGCACACCTGTTAGGGAGCACCCCCGCAGCCTCAGACGCCCTCCTTCCAGCTTCCACAGCCGCTCCAAGAAGCTTCTCTGGATCCTGCTCCACCCATTTTCTCTCTACATCTTCTCCAGCATATTCCACCGAACCAAACCCCAAGACATTCCCATCCTCATCCAGCACCACCGCCTTACAGCTTCCAGTCCCCAGATCTATTCCCAAGAACCAATCTTTGGGACTCACAGGCTCTCCTTGCATTCATAATTGATGATTAATGAGCTTGTCTCCGTTGTCCCTGTACTGAGCGATCCCAGCCAACTCAGGGTACGGACACCTAAAGGAGTCCTTTACAGTATCCACCAATATGCTCTGGACACAACACTTTTACCGAGAATCCGAAACACCTCGTGAGCTCCAAATGGTCAAATAAAATGGTAGATTGCCCAGGAGCTTAGGCAAGGTCTCAGCCCAGGCCACAAACTTTTGCTCGTCCGAGGCTCTCCCTGTGATGAACTCTTCGGGGACTCCTGAGGCTCTCATGGCCCTCCACTTGTAGTGATCCCAAAAGAGCCAAAGCTGGGTTAAATCAGGGCCTTGTAGAGGATTTCACCGGCATTTTCCACAACTAGAATGCCTTCCCTCTCCCTTCCCCTGTAATCCTCGAGTCTCAACGATGATGGGTCCATGTAGCCCAGGTTGATCCTCTCACACACCTCCTTTGGAATACCAGTTGCCAGAACCACATTGACATCTGGCGTTTCCACCCCTTCAGAGTAAATTCCTGTTCCCTTGACATGGGTCAGATGGGCCAGAACAGCTCTCGGAATATCTTGGAATCTCTCCATCTGTGCGAGGAAATAGTCCCTGACATGGTACCCGACGGCCTCGATGTAATGGCCCCATGTCTTGGAGACCTCCTTCACATGTGGTCCGTAGATTATGAGGGTGCCGCCTGGCGACACGACTTGCTCGAGCTTGTACATCACTTTGCCAGCTGTCCAAAGCTCATCATATTTTTGGGAGGCGATGCCGAGAACCGTGTGATAACTCCTCTCCTTCACCTTTATGTGGATGCCCGAGGACAGATCCGTCGCTTTAGACCAGGCCTCCTCCAGTCCCCCAGCATACAGACCGCACAGAGAGCCATCTTCTTTGACGACAAGGGCGATACATAACATTGAAACGGGAACTTCCTTCACAGCCCTGTGGATCATGTTCCGAACTGGGGTCTCCTTTATCCCGATTATCTTCCTACAAGTTATGAGGGCTCCAAGCCAGTGGAAGAAATGCACAAACTCTCCCCCCGAAATTCCCGGAAAGATATACTTGGCGCCTCCTGAAAACCCAACAACTTCGTGAGGGAAGACAGGGCCCAGAACTATCACTAGATCATACTCCAAGACATGGCGATTCACCTCTATTGGCAGTTCTTCCCTCAGCAGTCCCCCGGAAATGCTCTCCACTTCCTCGGCAGCTATTTTCCCCACTTTTACTAGTGTTTCCGGTAAATCCCACCTATGGTCCAGAAACCGACTTTTGGGCCAGGACTCCTCCTTCTCGATCCCGTACAACCTCAGAATTCCCTCCCTTCCCAAAGGGGGATGGGTCCCAAGGGCGACCATGAAATCTAGCGCCTTGCAATCCCCATCCAGCCTCGCCTTGAGACTCCTCACGAGCATGGGAAGGGGACAGGTCCTCGTTCCATCAGGCGTAAGCACGAGAACTTTCTTTCCCTTGTATAGCTCTGGAGGTATTCCTCGCTGTAGAATTTCGGTCACTTGCTCTTCTTTAAGCACTAGCTCCTCTCCTCCAACGCCCACTACTTCCATGGATTAACCCCCAAAGAAATTGGAGCGCCTGATAGCCCCACGATTGAAAGGCTTTCTGGGGTTTGAGTAATTCTTTTCACTATAGCACTCAGTCCATGAGGGCCCCACCATATAAGACCACTATCTCGCCTGTTATGAAGGATGCCTCCTCGGATGCGAGAAAAAGGACCACCTTGGCAATTTCCTCTGGCTTACCCAATCTCTTAACATGGTGGACTGCCGGAAAAACCGCATCTATCCCCGGTTGGGGTACACACCTTGCGGCGGTCCCAACCCAGCCTATTCTTTGCACACCTCATGAATGCTGCCTTCGGATCCTGTATCTGTGATCCTCCTATGCTCGCCCATTCACCTTTGTGGGATAAACTTCAGTTTCAAACTCTGTTTCCTAAAGTTCCAAGGGCTTCGAGAACTCCTCTTGTCCTTGCCGCTATTTGGTGAAACGCCCCCTCCCTCACCGACTCTTTGTCCACAAGCTCTCCCCCCATTCCCACTGCAACTGCACCCGCCAATATGTATTCTCGAGCGTTTTCCGGACTGACTCCCCCTGTGGGGACAAGACGAATGTCGGGAAATGGTGCTTTTATAGCCCTGATGTACTGGGGACCACCCAAGGGTCCGGCAGGAAAGACTTTAACCAGTTCCGCCCCAGCATCCCAGGCTGCAAGAATCTCTGTTGGGGTCATAGCTCCCGGAATCATGAGCACTCGCGATTCATGGGCTAGTCTTATCACATGCACGTTCAGGGAGGGACTCACCAAGAATTGTGCTCCAGCTTCCACAGCAACCGAGGCCATCTTTGGGTTAAGCACAGTGCCTGCACCAATGTATACATCCTTGGGGAGGCTCTTGCTGAGCTCTTTTATGACTTCTGTTGCCCCCGGAACTGTCATGGTTATCTCAATTGTGTGGGATCCTCCCTGGAGTAAAGCTTTTGCGACCTCCAGTGCCTGCTCTGCACGTTCCACTCTCACCACGGGGATCAATTTCTCCGACAGGATGCGATCCAGAATGGTCTGTCTTTCCATGACAATGCCTCTGAAAAATATCGGGCCCAGTTTATTGAAAGCCCTGCAGCTCAAGGGTCATAGTTGGATAGGTTACAGGCACCATTATCATGATTGTGCCTTTCTTGGTACACGCGATTAATTCTTCCTTATTTCGCCGTAATACAGGCTACCTACCCCGCTTTCTGGGTCATGTCAAGAGCATTTGGCATCCCCCTCCGACATGGGAAGGTTGGCCATCCAATGAAGGCTCTAAAAAGCAAAGTGGGGCCCGGAAATCGCATCTCCGGGCAGTCTCTCTTTGGTAAATTCTCACCTCAGGTGCATTTCCATTGAACCGGCTCTCTCCCGTCGGTCTTGTATTTGAACCCGCCACAGCCAGATCCATTCATGGGCATGAGCCATCCCAGAAGCCAGTCACGGAGGTATCTGAGGCCTGTCCGCCACAGAAATCATGATTCCCACCGGGGGCCAGCTCAAGACGAGCACATCCGAAGATCCTCGTGGCGGCCAATGCCATAGTTCTATCCACAGTCTAACAGACTAGATATGTTCGTCCTCTTCCTAGACATGTCCCCATGGAAGGCTTCCCTTGGGGTTCGGCCAGGTGGTCGCTCTCTTGAAAGGGGCAGGTAAATTTCGGGATAGGTACCTATTCAGGATCTGTTGCCAAATAGGATTAGCTCCTATATAGTATTTTCATGAAATTGAGATTACAGCAGCAGAAGGAGCCTTCTGAGCTCTTAAGGAGCCATAATCTCAGGGTTACTCCTCAGAGGCTCGAAATTCTAAAGCAGATCCAAAGGTCCGAGGATCACCCCTCGGCAACGGAATTGCACAGAAAAGTGAGGAGGAAATTCCCCAACATTTCCCTGGACACAGTGACTAGGACTCTGGAGCAATTTGCAAAAATTGGGATCTGTCGATGGGTAGAAGGCTACGACGATGTGAGGCGCTACGATGGAATAATCGAAAGACACCATCACTTTCACTGTATCCGGTGCAAAAGAATCTTGGATGTTCAGCCGGAGGCCCTGGAAGAGCCTCCATTGCCGAGTGTGCGGGATGAGAGGTTCAAGGTGATCGACTTCAGGATCATTCTAGAAGGGATTTGCAAAAAATGTATGGAGAGGGAGCACGATCCCTGAAAACCAGTTTTAATTTATCAGCGAAGACACCAAGAGAAAAAGAAATGGAGGAGGCAGACAATGGATGAGCAGAAAAACGCTGAGAAAAGAGGCGTCCCCTCAGGGACAGAAGGGAGAAGGATGTCCATTTGGGAAAGATGGCCCAGTCTACTAAACCTGAGGATACTCCATCAGAATTCCCCCCTATCCAATCCCATGGGACAGGATTTTGACTATGCGAGGGAATTCGCAACCTTGGACCTCAGGGCTGTGAAAGAGGACCTTCGCAAGGTCATGACCGACTCCCAAGAGTGGTGGCCTGCGGATTTTGGCCATTACGGTCCTCTCTTTATCCGGATGGCCTGGCACAGTGCAGGTACGTACCGCATATTCGATGGTCGAGGAGGGGCCAACGCAGGTCAGATACGTTTCCCACCTCTTCACAGTTGGCCCGACAATGTAAACCTTGACAAGGCCATAAGGCTTCTCTGGCCCGTGAAGAAAAAATACGGCCGGAAGATCTCGTGGGCTGATCTCATTATTCTGGCAGGCAATGTGGCCTTGGAATCCATGGGGTTCAAGACCTATGGATTCGCTGGAGGCCGCAAGGATTGGTGGGAGCCCGATGAGAGCGTTTACTGGGGCCCAGAAGGTGAATGGCTGCAAGATGCCCGACGTCTTCCGAGCGGCGAGATCGAGGTTCCTCTGGCAGCGGTGCAGATGGGACTGATCTATGTGAATCCCGAGGGGCCAGGTGGAAATCCAGATCCTGTCGCAGCAGCTAAGGATATCCGCGAGATATTCAGGCGCATGGGAATGAATGACGAGGAGACTGTGGCCTTGATAGCGGGAGGGCATTCCTTCGGGAAATGTCATGGTGCTGCCCCCGAATCCCATCTAGGCCCTGAGCCTGAGGCAGCGCCTATCCAGGAACAAGGCCTCGGATGGAAAAACAGTTTCGGAACGGGAAAAGGCCCTGACACCATCACCAGTGGGCTCGAGGTCACATGGACAATCACCCCAACGAAATGGAGCAACAATTTCCTCTTCAACCTCTTCAAATACGAGTGGGAGCTCACAAAGAGTCCGGCTGGCAAATATCAATGGGTAGCGAAAGGGGCACCAGCCATAGTTCCTGATGCGCACGACCCCAATAAGAAGCATCCACCCACAATGTTGACGACGGATCTAGCATTGAGATTCGACCCTATTTACGAGAAGATTGCCAGACGCTTCCTCGAGAATCCGGAGCAATTGGCAGAAGCCTTTGCCAAGGCCTGGTTCAAACTAACCCACAGGGATTTGGGGCCAAGGGCCCTGTACCTCGGCCCAGAAGTTCCTGCGGAAGAATTAGCCTGGCAAGATCCTTTGCCACCAGTAGACCATCCTCTAATAGAGGAGGAGGATATTCGAGAGCTCAAAGCCAAGATCCTTGAATCCGGTCTCACAATTTCGCAGTTGGTTTACACTGCATGGTCTGCGGCATCCACCTTCCGTGGCTCCGACAGGAGGGGAGGTGCCAATGGGGCACGGATACGTTTGGCCCCTCAAAAGGACTGGGAGGTCAATATGCCAGATCAGTTGGCCAAAGTGCTCACGGTCCTGGAGGGGATCAAGAGGGAGTTCGACGCGGCCCATGCTCAAGAAGACGGCAAGAGGGTTTCCCTCGCCGACCTGATTGTCCTGGGTGGCTGCGCAGCAATTGAGCAAGCGGCAAAGAGGGCTGGTTACGAGATAAGGGTTCCCTTCACCCCTGGCCGAACCGATGCCTCTCAGGAACAGACAGATGTCGAGTTTTACGCCTACCTGGAGCCGGCCTATGACGGCTTCCGCAACTACCTAAAGATGAGCTTCAATATCCCGGCCGAGGCCCTCTTGGTGGACAAGGCGCAGCTTCTCACACTTACAGCACCTGAAATGACGGTTCTCGTCGGTGGCATGAGAGTCCTGAATACCAACTACAAGCAATCCCCCTATGGAGTTTTCACCAAAAGACCAGAAGTATTGACCAATGACTTCTTCGTCAATCTCCTGGACATGGGCACCGAATGGAAGCCCGTCTCGGAGGACGAGAACCTCTTCGAAGGCCGAGACCGCAAGACGGGAGAGCTCAAGTGGATGGCGACGAGAGTGGATCTCATATTCGGTCATCATCCCCAGTTGAGGGCCATCTCCGAGGTCTATGGGGCCGATGACGGAGAGGAGAAATTCGTGCGTGATTTCGTAGCAGCTTGGGCCAAGGTCATGAATCTGGACCGTTTCGATCTTCCTCATTCATGACAATTTGCGGCAAAATAAGGCTATGAGAGCTTAGAACTGAGCCCTCGAAGTCCTGGCCCGGGTTATCCTCCGAAGCCAGTGACTTTGGGGGCTCAAGCCCCTCTCTCCGATATCAGCCCTTGGCATACTCGGTGAAGCTCCCTGGAAAGAGTCTGGTGGCGTTTTTGTAGAGAATGAGCTCCAGTTCTCCTTCATGGAGCCCCATCTCGAGGAGATTTAGAAGCTCCCTTTCAACCTGATAGGGTATGTGGGGATAGTCTGTTCCGTAGAGGATCCTATCTGCGTAGGATGATAACCATTCCCTTTTGACCTCAACTGGGAAAAATTTGGCCAGCATCATGGTTGTATCGAGATAAAGGTTGGGAAAGCGATCCAAAAGTCGGAAGAACTCCTCCGTTTCATCGAAGCCGAGATGGGGGACTATTAGCTTCAAGGAGCCATATCGCCTGAGCACATTTTCTACCCTCCTCGCTCCAGTGAGCTGTCTCACATCGTATCCGTATGCCGGGATATAAGGTTCCCTGCCAGCATGGATCAGTACAGGAACATCCCAATTCACCGCTTCCTCATAAATGGGATCGAGCTCCCGAGCGTCTGGAGCGACTCTCTGGACATGACAGTGTATCTTGATGCCCTTGAGTCCAAGGATCCCGAATGCTTTGGTCAGTATCCCCTCTATGTCCTTATCCTCTTGGTGAACAGCAGCAAAGCCCAAAGCTCTTGGAAAGCCCCTGGTCATCTGGGCTACAAACTCGTTCAGGTTTTCTGAAATGCCCGGTTTGTGGGCGTAAGGGATGAGGATGGCACCTGTGAGTCCCTTCTCGAAGAGCCTCAATAAGAGCTCTTCTGTTGAGCCCCTTTCGTGGAATTCCCACGCGTTTTTGCTAAACCATTTTCTCACGGCCTCTGACACCCCGTCCGGGAACACGTGGACGTGGCAGTCTATGACAGGAAAAGGGCTTATCTCCTGGAACGTCACTTGGCACTCTCTCCTTTTTTCCAGCACTCCTTCTCTTCTACCAAGCCCTCGATGGGGTATTGGGCCTCCTAGAAGGGCAGGCTACCAAATATCATCGAGAGTGTCCAAAGAGACCAACAGATAACCCCAGCGAGAGTCTTTCTAGCCCTAATTATTCTGCAGAGCCTATGAACTTGGATTCAAGCCCCCAAGCGGTGGTAAAGTTGGACAGATCTCACCTAAACTGGGATGAGATCGGTGAGGCATGACCTAGAGTTTTTCCTTATGGGCCCCTCTGTCCAAACATGTCAACGGGGCCTCCTGATCCACTGATCAGGAATAAAGGGGGCTAGCCGCTTTCTTTCCTGTTAGGGCTTTGCGTAAAGTCGAAAGTAAAGTATTCTCTCATTTCAGCCGATAAATAAGTGGGGTTGGATCATGCGACAGGGCCATTGTCCCGAGTTCATGGAAGGGAGTGTCAGAGATGCCCAGGAAAATACGAATAGTAATAAATACTGGAGGGGGAGATGCCCCAGGCCTAAATGCTGTCATAAGGGCTGTGGTGCTATCAGCCTATCAGAGGGGATGGGAAGTCTACGGAAGCAGAAACGGTTACGAGGGCCTTCTGGACACGGATCAATTGGTGAGGCTCACCCCAGAGATGGTAGCCAATATCACAGCCCTTGGAGGAACTATATTGGGCACGACCAACAAGGCCAACCCCTTCGAGCTAGTGGTGGAGACCCTCACAGGAGAACTGGAGAAAAGGGATGTCTCGGACAAGATAATCTCCAATTTCAAGAGGCTCGGGCTCGATTACCTCATTGCCGTTGGAGGAGACGGGAGTTTAGCGATAGCCCAGCGTTTCTACGAGAAGGGCGTCCCTGTAATCGGAGTCCCCAAGACCATTGACAACGATCTTTCTGCCACAATGGTCACATTCGGCTTCGATACAGCGGTGTCCACTGCTACGGATGCCATAGACAAGCTGCACTCCACAGCCTCTGCTCACGAGAGGGTAATGGTAGTGGAGGTGATGGGACGGTATGCTGGCTGGATAGCCTTGCACAGCGGGATAGCCGGCTCTGCGGACGTGATCCTGATTCCGGAGATTCCCTTTGACTTGGACAAAGTTTGCAGGCGTCTGATGGAAAATGAGCTCAACGGAAGAAAATACGGCATTGTGGTGGTGGCAGAAGGGGCGGCTCCCATCGGAGGTACGATCACGGCTAAGACGAGCAGCGAGCCAGGAAGAGACCAGGTACTCCTTGGAGGTGTGGGGGAGAACGTGGCAAGGGAGATAAGGGCCAGGACGGGGAAAGATACGAGGTCACTGGTCTTGGGCCATTTGCAAAGGGGTGGCTCTCCCACGACTTTCGATAGGCTCTTAGCAACGAGATTTGGAGCAGCTGCCGTTCGGTTCATAGAGGGGGGGCTCTCCGGGGTGATGGTGGCGAACAACCCTCCCGGCATGGTCCCAGTTCCCCTGAAGATGGCTGTGGAGAGGATGAAGAGGGTGCCTTTAGATTCAGATACGGTCCAAACAGCCAGAGATCTGGGAATTTGCCTGGGGGATTGATTCCGAGTTCATATGCTAGGCATTCTAATTTTTGGGCTCTATGGAAGAGGGGGGCCCTATGCCACATGGGGCTTTCTGGAGACTAGTTGGGCCACAGCCCTCGGAGGATCCGGGAGGATTCCCTCGAAATAATGGATGACGATCCAATGGGAAAACCATCCCAGGAGCTCTCCTGGCTCGAGCAAATGGTCTGGATTGCGTGGCTTGCCAAATCTCCTTTGCTCCACCGTAAATGTCTCGTAGATGAGAATTCCTCCCGGTTTTATGGCCTTCTTGATAAAGGGGATCAGAGGTCTGTGAAGGTATCTGAACACAATCACGCCGCTGTAAGCATCCTCGGGAAGGGGATTTGTCCCGGAAACCTCCAGATCCACTTCCCAGGTCTCCATGGAAATGCCCAATGCCGCAGCCTTTCTCTCAGCACATCTCAGAGCCTCTCGAGATCTGTCGCAGCATACCACCATAGCCCCCTTTTGGGCGAGCCATAATGCGTTTCGGCCAGCTCCGCCTGCGAGGTCCAAGATGGGCCCTGGGGGCAAGTCCCGAAGCAGGAGATCCGAGAATTGAATGAGCAGGGGAGAGGGTGCCTCAGGCTCCATGAAACGGCTTGGACTCTCAAGAGCTGAGTCTCTCCATTATTCCGTTTGCTATGTCGAGAGCCTTCCTTTTGAGCTCCTCTGACACGTACCCTTCCCTGGCCAAAAGCTCCAATCTCTCCTTGTCCACGACAAACGGTGGCTCACCCGGTCTTTTGACCACATCCACTTCCAGGTCCACATACCTGGCTCCATAAGGATATAGCTCGACCGGTGTATTAATGTTGTGATACTCGCCTTTGAGCACTCCAGAGGCGGAATAGTACACATGCCTCACGGACCACGCCCCTTCCCTCACCTCTGTTATGGCGTAGTCACCTTCCTCTATGGGCATATCCAGACCATCGTACCATCCAGAGCTGAGCCTCCTTTTCGCCACGAAACCATTAGAGGTCACCTCAAGCAACACTGCCTCCCTGGGCCTAGGCGGCCTCGAGCCAACCCGCACATGCTCGAGCCTCACCGATCCTCCTCTGGCCAGCGCCCCCATCACGAGTTCCTGGAAAAGAGCTTCCTGGCCCCCGGAGCCAGCTGACCCATCTTTGATACCCTGCTCGAATCTGGACACGGCCCTGGGATCAACGATCTTTAACCGGTGATGTTTATCCACTGTGGGCAAGATGGTTCCACGAATCCTATCCAAGGCAGCCTTTGAGGCTCCTGGGAATTCCACCGTCGCCCTGACCCAGCCGTCCATTTCTTCCTCAGGATCGAGTCTCACCAACACGGTATCGAAAAGTGTCAGTTGAAAAAGACGCAAGAGTTCCCAAACCTTCTCGGACTCGCCTATCAGGTCCACACCGTGCAATGTGTACCGGTCCTGGACCAAGATCTCCTCTGGCAGAACTCCTTGGGTGAGGCCCAGCGCTCGTGCGACCTCGGAAGTGGGATCCACGATTTCGTGGCCAGCATCCATGACCAGTCTGGCCAATGCCAGACTGTAAATCCCCCTCAACTTGATCCTCAATGCTCCCTCCCGAGCGAGCCCAAAGTCTTCCCCTCCAAGCCCTGGAGTGCGCTAATAGAACTTTCGCTGAAGTGGCCTCTCTTGTCAATGAATTTCTAGCCCCTCCTCTCTTGCCGCGGGGTCCTGTACTTGGAAGGCCCGGCTTCCCGGTTCTCGCCCAAAAGGAACATCGGTGGAAGAGTCAGAACTCCAAAGCCATTCTTCTTGCCTCGACAATTGCCTTCTCCCTAGCCTCTTTCGCCCCTTGGGCGCCTCCGGCCAGGGTTGGCTCCACCAGGATGACCTTTATCTCCCCGAATCCGATGAAGCGGAGTATTAGTTCCATGTACGTCCTCTGAAAGTCCATTGACCCAGCTTCACTTCCCCCTCCGTACTCGCCTCCCCTGGCACAGATGAGCAGAACTGGTTTCCCCGTGACGAGTCCCTTGTAACCCTCCTCCTTCGAATGGGCGAAAGTATAGGTTGGCTGCACGATTATATCCAGATAGTGTTTGAGCCTGTACGGGATCGTGAAATTCCACATGGGAAGGGAGAAAAGGTACTTATCAGCGGATTTGAAGTGCTCTATCGCCTCCTCAACCTTTCTCCAGGCAGCAATTTCATCGTCTGTGTGGGGCTGGCCGTGGAGGATATTGTATTTGGCTTGCAAAACTAAACCGTCAAAGGGAGGAAGCTCGATCTTGAAGAGATCGAGGGTCTCCACAGTGTCTCCTGGATGCGAAGCCAGATACTCTTCGAGAAACGCCCTCGCCACTGCTCTGGAGTGGGACCTTTCTCTTGGCGAAGCCTGTATATGGAGAAGTTTTGCCATGGGTCTCCTCTCCTTTCCTTAAAGTTTCGATTATCCTGCCTTTGCAAGTTTATCCCTTGCCTTGCCTCTCTTCCACTTGCCCATCCTCATTTTTTTTTCGTCTCCATACCTGAGCTTCCTTGGAAAGAAGCCACTGGATAGTAAATCCCGAGCATATGTTTCCGGAGATAAGCCCAATCGGACCAATCACATGACCCGGCAGGCCCAGCCACAGGGCGACAAGACACAAGGACACAAGGGCACACAAGTGTGCGACTTGTCCCAATAGCACTCTCCCAGGCCTTCTCGCCCATGCCGCCATGCCTTCCCTTTCGGATCTCAAGGCCACAAAGATGGGAACTGCCGCAAGCACAAGTGCAGTGACCCTCAGCCTTGGAAGGTCCGCTGCGGGAAGCTTCTGGAGGGACACATAGTAGATTTCAGCCAGGGGAGGCAGGATGAAAAAGAGGGGTACCATCCCGAGGCCAACTCCGACTTTGAGGGCAAAGGAACTCAACTGCCGACTCACCAGTCCCTGGGGTGCGAAGGCCAGTACCACGCTCTGAATCCTCGAGGCGCTGAAGGCCATGGGACTTGTAAGCCCCATTGCCAGGTAGTATACCGGCAATGTCCGTTCGGGTTCTGGAGCCCGGGCCATGAAAGCACCGAGCAGGGGACCTGAGAGGGCCAAGATCAGCCCACCTGCCGAAAGGGGCATGACGAATCGGACCATCTGGGAGATCCTTGGAACCGGGTGGTCCCCTCCGGCCAGCTTCTGGATGTATGGCCGAGCCAGAGTGGCGGATGCCCAAACTTCCACCAGAACGGGGAGGGTGAGGCAAATAACTGCTGGGCCAATACCAACCCACCCTGCAAGACAAAAGACCACAGTTAGCAATCCCGTGAGAGCAATTCTCACCAGGGTCGCCGCACTTGCTTTGCCTGATTCTCTGGCAACCAAAAGGGCTACCTGATAAGGATTCCTGAGAAAGAAGAGAAATTGGAGGAGGATGGTGCCAGCTAGGGAAGTCTTTGCCGCACTCTCTATTGTGGGAGGAAGGCCGATGAGGCCACCAAACAATGCTGAAGAAATTGGGGGAATGGAGAGGAGACCCTGGAGACCGCTGACAATAAGACCCCAGGCAGCATTCATTCGAAAAAAGGCCTTCCATCCCTCCCTCGTCCGACCAAAGACCATCCCGGCTGAAGGGATCCCAGCACCCAGCATTGAGAGAAGAAACATCACCATGTTGGATTGGGCTAAGCCAGCGAGTCCAGCAGGGCCTGCTTCCCCCCTGGAAGCCACTATGGCAACGAGGGGATAGGTCAAGCTCTGGGAGGTCGCTTGAAGGGCGAGAGGGATGAAGAACTTGAGCAAGACCTTCGTGCTAGGTGGGACGGACTCCTGGCAAGCCTCTTTGGGAAACCCTCGCCCTTCTTTGGCTCTCTGCCCCTCCGTATCCTCTACCCCATACATGGAAGGCATTTTAACCCTTGGGTCAAAAATCCAGCTAGCCTTTTTGCCCAAGGTAGTCTTCCATCCCACATGGTTTGAGGTCTGAGGCTATTGGGACCATCTATGAATGGGTTTGGGGGGACCGGCCTTTGCCAGAGAAGGCTCCGATTCTTGGCTCCTGATGTGGTCTCACCTCCCATCCCCAGAGGCCGAGTGCACCGGGCCTTGGTGGCTTGGTCCACCAAACTCATGAGGTTTAGAAAACGATGCAAGCTAGGCTTGTTTTCCAATGAACTTCAAGAACTCCTCCCAAGCCTCATCGAGGGCCTTTAGAGCCCATTGGGCTTCTTCCAGATCTTCTCTCTTTATGGCCTCTTCAAGCCTCGATGCTCGCTCCCTCAAAACCATGGCCCCCACATTTCCGGAAGCCCCTTTTAGAGTGTGGGCCACTCTCCTCGCTTTTTCCAAGTCCCAAGATTGGATCAAAAGGCGCAACTGCTCGATCTGGCCTTCAGCTTCTTGGATAAACTCCTCTAAAATCACCTCCAAAAGCTCCTCGTCATTCATCAGTCTTTCGAGGAGCGCTCTTTTGTCGAAAACGGGAATCTCATCTCCCTTGGTCTGGTCTTCGGGCTTTCCAGAAGGAGGTTCGTCCTCAACTTTGCACCATCTCTTTATCACTTGAGCCAATTCCTCCGGTCTTATGGGCTTTGAGAGATAGTCATCCATTCCAGCATCGAGGCATCTCTTTCTGTCTTCTTTGGAAGCTCCAGCTGTCATGGCCACTATGGGGACTTTTGGATTGAGAACGCCTGTCTTGGGATCCCTGATACGGGAGGTGGCCTCGAAGCCGTCCATTTCGGGCATCTGGCAGTCCATAAGCACAATATCGTAGGGGGTTTTTCTCAGGGCATCCAGGGCCTCGAGGCCATTGCTCGCCACATCTGCACCATAACCAAGTTTCTTCAAGATTCCCAGGGCCACTTTCTGGTTTGTGGTATTGTCCTCCACAACGAGAATCCTAGTCCTCAGCTTTCGCTCCTCTTGAATAGTATGCCTTGCTATGATCCGGTTCGAGGGAGGGTCCAGTTGAGACCTGCCGGATATGACCATCTCCAGGCAATCCTCAAGGTGCGAAGGCCGAATTGGCTTCATCAGATATGCTGAGAAGCCTATTTCCTTGAGCCTCTTCACATCGCCCCTCCTTCCCAACGAGGTCAACATGATGAGGGGGATATCCTTGAGATCCGGGTCTGCTTTTATACGGAGGGCCAATTCCTCTCCATCCATTTCTGGCATCAACATATCCAATATGGCCGCGTGGAATGGATCCTCCCCTCTCACCCCCTCCTTTAGAAGCTCCAAGGCTTCCTTGGCGCACTGTGCAACGACACAACGACACCCCCAGCTCTTGAGAAGCCTCTCCATGAGGAGTCGGTTTGTAGCGTTATCGTCTACGACTAGGATCTTTTTCCCTCTGATTGTGGCCCCCGGACGCTCCTTGGAGGAGTCGTCTCCTCGCTGTTTTTCCAGAACAACAGTGAAGTAGAAGGTTGAACCCTTTCCGGGCAAGCTATCCACCCAAATCTTCCCCCCCATCATCTCCACGAGCCTCCGGGATATCGAGAGCCCCAGGCCCGTTCCTCCGTATTTTCTGGTCGTGGATCCATCGAGTTGAGTGAAGGGCCTAAAAAGCAAAGGCATCTTCTCCCTCGAGATTCCTATCCCTGTGTCCCTCACCTGAAACAGGAGGGTGGCCCAATCCTCCCCTTCTTCCTTCAGGGAGACATTCACTGTGACCTCGCCCTCGTTTGTGAACTTTATTGCGTTTCCAACGAGATTCATCAATACCTGTCTCAGCCTTCCCGGATCGCCCTTTACGAGACATGGCACCTCTGGGTCCACAAAACAGACAAGCTCAAGCCCTTTCTCTGCCGCCTTCACAGCAAGAAGCCCAAGAAGATCTTCTAAGAGTAACCCCAGATCGAAATCTATTATCTCTAAATCCAGCTTCCCCGCCTCTATTTTGGAGAAGTCGAGGAGGTCGTTTATGAGAGACAGGAGAGACTCACCGCAGTTCCTTATGATCTCGGCGTATTCCCTCTGCTCAGGGCTGAGATCCGTATCCAGAAGTAGCCCTGTCATCCCTATGATTCCGTTCATGGGGGTGCGGATCTCGTGGCTCACGTTGGCCATGAATGAGCTTTTCGCCGCATTGGCCAGCTCTGCCTCCATGGCCATGAGGTTCGCCCTCTCTATGGCCTTCTCCAGCTCCCTACTAAAGCTCTCTGCCTCCTCCCTTACCGTGTCGAGCTCCTTCTCCAACTTCACAAGGGAGCTCACGTCGCGGATGAGGAGAAGTCCATATGGTCTCCCTTGTACAGCCAGCCTCAACCAGTGGACCTCTATGGGTATCTCTTCTCGCGTTCCGTTGTGAGGAGGAAAAAAGATCCTTTTTCTCCCAGCCCCATCGAGCTCATGCCCTAGAAGCTCCACAAGCCTTGAAAGCTGTCCTTCGAGTTCCGTTTCATCTTGAAGACCCAGTATCTCCCGTGTTGACCTGCTCGTACAGATGGGCTTTTTCGTATCCTCTAAGACCACTATCCCATCCTGAGAGAGGTAAAGTATGGCCTCCAGCAGACCCTGGGCCAGGGGCTCTGGCTCAATGAGAAACATCCCCCGGGCCACGCGGCCTTGATTCGGTTGGCTTCCTTCCATGATGTGAGCCCCCCAAGGAAGATGCCCTTTAGGTCCCAGCCTGCTCTAAGAGGCTAGTTTGGCTTTCATCCAACTCCAGGGCCTCAACCCTGTTTCTCCCCTTTTTCTTGGCCAAATACAGGGCCCTATCAGCCCTATCCATTGTCCTTTCCAGCTCCTCCTCTTCGGCCCATTGCGTCACGCCAACGCTCATGGTTACACCGATAGACCCCTTGCAAGTGCTCATGGGTTTTGAGGAAACAGCCGCTCTGAGCCTCTCCGCCACGCTCACAGCCAGAGAGAGAGTTGCTCCCGGGAGAATGGCCATGAACTCCTCACCTCCCATTCTTCCAAAGGTATCGTAGTCCCTGAGGCCGGACCTTACCCTTCTTGCCATTTCCTTCAGCACCTCGTCTCCGCATAAGTGGCCGAAGTTATCGTTCACCTTCTTGAAATGATCCACGTCCATCATCAAGATGCCTAGGGGCCTTTTCTCCCTCTTGGCTCTAGAGGTCTCGAGACGAAACCTCTCCAATGTGGCTCCTCGATTGAGGACACCGGTGAGGGGATCCGTGATGGACTGTCTTCTGAGCTCTTCGTGAGCGGCCTTCAGTTGGCTTTGCAACTCCACGATCCTCTGGCCGGCCCTCACCCTCACTCTCAATTCCTGTGGATCAAAGGGCTTCACCAAGTAATCGTCAGCACCCGCATCCATCCCCTCTATTATGTCCTCCTTGGTGCCCTTGGCAGTGAGGATGATGATGTAAGTGTAGAGGTCCCCATTCGCCTCTTTCTCCCTCACCCTTCTGCATATCTCGAGACCATCTATCCCTGGCATCATCCAGTCGAGAATAGCGAGCCTAGGGGAAGCTTCCCCCTCCAGATGGGACCAAGCCTGGGCGCCGTCCGAAGCAGCCTTCACGGTGTAGCCCCACTTTGTGAGGAGAGCTGTGAGAATCCTTCGGGAGATGGGATCGTCCTCAGCTATGAGAATCTCCATCCGCGCCCCCACTCTGAATTACCGAGGCAGAAAAAGATTGACCTCCGCCCCTGGCTCATTTTGTACTATCGGATGAACCCTTGGAAATCTTTAGGGGCCTTTTTCACTCAGGCCTTAAGCTCACCTCCTCTAGGGCTTGTTTAGGAAATCGTTAAGCTTTGAAGAGACCCAGCGGCCAGGGAGAGAAAGAGGGAGGCCAAGCTGGGTCATTTGAAGTGCTGACGTTCAACCATCTACGGTAATCTTCCCTTCGAAGTCCCGTCTTCTCGTTTGGGCAGGGTGTGAGACTTCCACTCGGGTCTTGGGCTGGGAACCACCTTATCAGGGAGCAGACGCAAGGAGAACCAATATCCGTTGACAGGGACTAAGATTTGGGATAAAAAATCCGCGTCCAAAAAACTAGTCAAAGGAGGAGCTGAGATGAAAAGAGCCATGGGAGTCATTTGCGCACTGAGTTTGACACTTGGATTTGGGGTCGCATGGGGGCAAAAACAGGTTAAGCTCTCCATAGCTACAGGAGGAACAGGAGGGGTTTACTATCCCCTGGGTGGCGGGATGGCGAGCATAATATCCAAACATATCCCATATGCAGAGGCCACAGCTGAGGTCACGTCCGCTTCTGTGGATAACTGCCTATTGGTAGGGAGAGGAAAAGCTGACCTCGCCCTTGTGATGGCAGATAGCGCCCTAGATGCCTTCGAGGCCAAGGGAAAATTCAAGGAGAAACTTCCCATAAGGACAGCGGCCGTCCTCTATCCCAACAACATGCACATTGTGACCGTTGAGGGCAAGGGAATAAACAAGGTTACAGACCTCAAGGGAAAGAGGGTATCCACTGGGTCTCCAGGGAGCGGCACGGAGGTGATGGCCCTCAGGGTCCTGGAGGCTTACGGGATAGATCCGGACAAGGATCTCAAGAGAGACAAATTGGGGGCTTCCGAGTCCGCTGGAGCTCTCAAGGACGGAAAAATAGATGCTTACTTCTGGGTCGGAGGTCTTCCCACTGCTTCAGTGACCGATCTGGCTGCTACTCCTGGGATCAAGATTAAGCTCTTGGCACACGAAGATGCGGTTGAAAAGATGAACAAGAAATATGGCCCCCTTTACGTGAAGGGGAAAATCCCGGCCAAGACATATCCGGGCCAGGATGAAGACGTAGCCATTGCAGTTGTGTGGAACCTATTGATCTGCAACGAGAAGATGAAAGACAACGTACTCTATGATGTCCTCAAGGCCCTCTTCGACAACAAGGCGGAGCTTGTGGCCGTCCACAGGGAGGGGCAGCACCTGGATCTGGCCAATCAGAAGGAGGGTTCTCCCATTCCCTTCCATCCAGCCGCTATCAAGTTCTTCGCCGAAAGAGGAGTGCAAGTGAAATAGGATGAAGAGACTCCTCAGGCCCCTGCTTTGGGTTTCGGGCTTGGGACTTGCCCTGGCAGGGGCCTCCATCCCCTGGATAAAATCCTTGGAAATTGGCAATCTCCAAACCTCTTCCACTTGGATCTTTCCCCTAGAAAAGGGACAGAGGTTTGTGTTGCTTTACGAGCACTCCCTCTACGGAGGGGAGGTCAGGGAAAATTACAGAATCGCCGGTCCCGCCATGATCATAGAGAGCGTGGAGACAATGCACCCCGAGATAGCCGAGTATTACGGGTTCGATGGAAAGGGCCCTTTGTACCCCGTTGGGAGACCCTTGAGTGAGATGGCCCTCAAGGTGAGAGCCAGCTCTGGCTTACAGATAATCAAGGGAGCTTATCCAGTAGATCTCGCCAAGCTTGGCAGTCCCGGACAGACGGTTCGAATTAGGCCCACTACGATATCTTTTCTTCAATGGGTCGGGCACAATTTGGCGGGCGCAAAAAGGGCGCCAAAGAAGCCCAATTGAGGAGGAAAAAGTTGGAACAAGGAACACCCAAGGATGTGCAAGAGGTCCTTATCACAGAGGAAGCTTTAAGGGAAGCGGAGAAGTACATCGAGGAGGAAGAGGGACCTTCCAGGAGACTTGAAGGAAAGATCGGGACCCTGGTGACAGCCGTTGCCGTGGTCATGTCCTTGGTCCATCTCTATGCAGCGCCAGGAGTGATAATTACACAGGTCCTCCGAGGGATCCATGTGGGATTCGTCCTCTTTCTCAGTTTCTTGGTTTTTCCCCTATCGAAAAAGGGCCCGGACAAGATCTCCTGGTTGGACTGGATTTGCTCTCTTCTCGGTGTGGCAACCATAGTTTACATGTTAGTGGACTTCGATGAGTTCATCTATAGATCGGTCGTCCCAACCACTTGGGACCAGTTTTTCGGAGTACTGCTCATTCTCCTCATATTGGAGGCCAGCCGCAGGACATCTGGATGGATAATACCCGCTGTGATCTTGGGCTTCATAGTGTATGCCTTCGTTGGCCCCTATCTCCCCGAGCCCTGGACTCACAAAGGTTATGATCTCTCTCGCCTCGTAGGTCACATGTACATGACCCTCGAAGGGATCTTCGGCGTCCCCATAGACGTGTCCTCGACCTTCATAATCCTTTTCACGATTTACGGGGCCTTCCTGGAGGTCTCTGGAGCGGGGAAGTTCTTCATCGACTTTTCCTTTGCAGCCATGGGAGGAAAGCCCACTGGAGCTGGAAGGACGGTCACCCTGGCATCTTTCCTTCTGGGTGGCCCATCGGGAAGTGGGGTGGCCACGACTGTGACCCTTGGCTCAGTGGCCTACCCCATGTTGGCAAAGGCAGGCTACAGCAGGGAGGCTGCAGGGGGACTTCTGAGTGCAGGGGGAATAGGGGCAATCCTCTCGCCACCTGTGCTGGGAGCAGCGGCCTTCCTCATTGCTGAATTCTTGAAGATCACTTACTTGGACGTGATCATCATGGCCACAATCCCCACCTGTCTATACTACTGGTCCATCTTCCTGATGGTGGAGCTCGATGCAAAGAAGTTCGGGGCCAAAGAAATCCCCTTCGACCGAACCCAGAGTCTCTGGCAGTTAACTCGGCGATATGGTTTTCACTTTCTCTCCCTTATTGCCATAGTGGGGTTCATGGTTGTGGGCTTCACTCCCATAATGGCCGTTTTTCTGGCGACCATAGTGGCCTTTGTGGCGAGCTTCTTGAGAAGGGACACGGCCCTCGTGCCTTCCAAATTGATCCAGGCCCTGAAAGCAGGGTCCATTGGGGTGTTGAGCGTGGCCATCACCTGCGCTGGAGCAGGGATAATCGTTGGGGTAGTGACCCTCACTGGCCTGGGCCTGAAGTTCAGCTCCATCATAATAGGATATGCAGGAGGAAGCGTCTTTTTGGCCGCAGTGTTCACGGCATTGGTTGTCTGGGTGCTGGGCCTCGCTGTCCCCGTGACCGCCTCGTACATAATTGCCGCTGTGATAACAGCCCCTGCCCTCATACATTTGGGGGTACCGGATTACGCCGCCCACATGTTCATTTTCTACTACGCCATCCTCTCCGAGGTCACCCCTCCCACAGCCCTCTCGTGTTTCGCGGCAGCTGCCCTCACCAAGGGAGATCCATACAAGACAACGCTCCAGGCCTGGAAATACACAATGCCCGCCTTCATCGTGCCCTTCATGTTCACCCTGGACCCAAAGGGCGTTGGGATATTGCTGAGGGGTCCCGCTGTGGATGTCATCTGGACTACTGCGACCGCTTTTTTGGGAATCGCATCCCTGGCTGGAGGATTGGAGGGATGGTGGCTGAGGCGGACGAACCTCTTGGAGAAGGCCATGCTGATAGTCGGGGGACTTCTCCTCGTCTACCCTATTCCCAAGTACGATATAGCCGGTTTTGCGATGATGGTAGCGGTGTTATTGATGCAAAAGTTCTGGAGGAAGGTGTGACAGAGACCCTGGCCTGCACTGTTAGCGAATCTTTGGCCCAGGAGGTGACGGGATGACGCTGAGGAGAACCGTGATAGGTGAAGGCCCCATGGGCCTCCCCTTCTCTCAAGGAGTTTTGGTGGGACAGACTCTGTACCTATCCGGTGCCATAGGGTATGATCCAGGGATTGGGGGTTTAGTCCCAGGGGGAATTGTCCCGGAAACTCGAAAGGCTATAGAGAATCTCAAAGCTGTTTTGGAAAAGGCTGGAATGGGCTTGGAGCATGTGGTGAAGGTGACAGTCTATCTCAAGAGCATGGATGATTACCATGCCTTCAACGAGGTTTACAGGACTTACTTCTCCGAGAATCCCCCTGCCAGGGAGACGGTAGCTGTGTGCGGCCTGGCCTTGGGGGCCAGCGTGGAGATGTCTTTCATAGCGGTCAAATCCGCATATGGGGGCTGATCTTCCGAGGGATCAAAAGGAGCGGTCGGGCCTAGCAAAAAAGAGCCCGACCACGCTTTCTCATTTCCTAAAGACGCTAAAGAACTTGTCCAGGGTGCCCTTTTCGAGTTTAGCCACCTGTTCGAGCTCCCCTGCATCCAGCCATATTCCCTCACAGTTTGAACACTTGTCCACTTTTATGTTCCTGTAGTCGATCTCTATGAGCTCCATCCCACACTTGGGACACCTCATAAAGTGAAGCTCCTTGAGCCTCTTTTTCTCCTCCTCCGCAAGCTTGGCTTGCCTTTCGGCTTCCAATTTTTTCTTCCTCTCGAACTCCAACCTTGCAAAGTACTCCTCCTCCTTCTCCGAGGGCCTCCACTCCATCTCCAATCCTCCCTTTCTTTCTCACCTTCTTCGTCAGTCTCCCGGTAACTCGAGCCTTAGCTTCCTCGAGCAATTTCCTCGCCCAAAGGAACTCTGTCGCCAAAATCGCCAATCCAGCCGGTATCACCAGTGTGGCGGGACCAGGCAAAACAATCATGGCAACACCAATGAGTAGGATCGTACCCCCCACCACAGCCACGATCAATCTTTTCAGATTCTTAATCGCCCACTTCATCCTTTCCGACTCATCTCTCCCATACGGGATCTATAAAATCGGCCCGGTAGATTGCCTGCTACCTCTCCTAAAGTCATATAGAACTCGCTGTCAGCAGAATCCGTATGTTTTCAGCCGCCATCAAAGAATCTTCCAATTTTCCCGAGCTCAATTCTATAGCAACTGGGTTTCCAATTCAACCGGTGCAAGGGCGACACACTCGATCCAAGATGCTGGCCAGCTACCCTCTCTCATTCAACCCAACTCAATATATCTCCAAAAAAGGGGCCCTTGGGGCTTTCCCAAGCATCCATTCACAGGCCGTTGTCTTCGTGCAGAGAAAGTTTTCGCTTTACCATTAAAATGTTCCCTTTCATGTTCACACCTCTTTTTGTCAGCCGCAACGGCGAAAGCCTTTGCCAAGGAATACCGCGATTTAGACTCACTTTGTGATGGCGTTCAGGTTTGACCAGGGCTTTAATTTCCCTTGAGGAGTACCCCATCGGAGGGACCACACCCTGGCTCCTTTTTGTTGCCTTAAGCCAAGACACCAGATGGGATATGGAGACCCGTTTATTAATTTCCGACGCGTTTTCACCCCCCATTTAATCGAGTAGTCGAGAAGGCTTTTTAAATAGCATTCTCGGCTTGGTAGCGCAATCAGGACATATCCCGTGGCTTAACTCTGCATTGGAGTGTTCCCTCAAGTAGGCCTCAAGCTGTTGCCAATAGCCCTTATCGTCCCGTATCTTCTTGCACCAAACACTTATGGGGATGAACCCTACTCAAAACCCAATGGCACAACCATCCTTTCTCCTGTCAGAAGCTCCAAGGAGCACACCAGTTTCCGGATCCCTGTGGATTGCCTGACCACCGCCCACCTGATTTACCTGGGGTTCCCCTTCCTCCACCTCGTGTCCCATGGCCTGAAGGGCTGAACGTGTCCTTTCCGGTATGCCGTCTTCCAAATACACCCTCATCCCTTGAAGATGCCTCACCCTGGGTGAGTCCAGGGCTTCCTGCAAGTTCATTCCGAAGTCAATGACATTCACCAGAAACTGGACATGACCTTGGGGCTGCATGTCTCCACCCATGACCCCAAAGCTCATGATGAAGTTCCCGTCCTTGAAAAGCATGGCGGGGATAATGGTGTGAAGGGGCCTTTTCCCTGGCAGGAGAGAGTTAGGGTGGGAGGGCTCAAGCCTGAAGGCATGCCCTCTGTTTTGAAGCACCAGGCCTGTCCCCTCCACCACAACCCCTGAGCCGAAGTGCATGAATATGCTGCTAATGAAAGACGCGGCATTGCCCTCTCCGTCCACGGCGCACACATAAACGGTGTCAGATCCTGGAATTGACGGTTGCAGGAAGGATGGTGGAGAGGCCTTTTTCATTGAGATCCTGGATCTTATGTCTGCCGCCCTCTCTCTGGACACCATGGCCTCGATGGCCACTGGTCCAAAGAGTGGGTCCCCAAGGAGAGTGTCCCTGTCTTCAAAAGCTGCCTTTTTCGCCTCTACAAGGAGATGGACATGCTCTGGGCCATTATGCTCCAACTCCGCTAAATGGTATCCCTCAAGGATGTTGAGCATCTCCAGGGCTACTATGCCCTGGCCATTGGGTGGAAGTTCCCATACCTCGTAGCCACGATAGATTGTGGAGATGGGATCGACCCACGTGCTCTTGTGAGACTTTAGGTCCTCCATACTGATGAGTCCTCCTCTTTTCTTTGATGCCGCGACTATGGCCTCTCCTATTGGACCCTCGTAGAATGACCCTACCCCCTCTTTTTCCAATATCTTGAGAGTCCTTGCCAGATCAGGATTTCGAAAAACCTCCCCGGGCCTCGGAGGCCTTCCCCCAGGGAGAAAGACCCTCGCTCCCTCCTCATCTCTCCCCAAGATCTCCATCGCGCTCTCCCACTCTCCTGCTATTATCTCGGTCC
>Ga0197142_1000536_pt1 | contig 35037 bp, 36 predicted proteins | sample GBS60_MetaG_FD_148614 | JGI IMG/M metagenome (GOLD analysis project Ga0197142, IMG submission 148614) | Sediment microbial communities from Great Boiling Springs, Gerlach, Nevada, United States - GBS 60_MetaG | ecosystem: Environmental > Aquatic > Thermal springs > Hot (42-90C) > Sediment...
CCGGTGTTCCTACCAGCTCAAAGTAGGGATACCAGACATCTTCAGTGGTTCCATCCCCCATCACAATCGGCACCTTGAGGGTGATAGATTGTCCGTTTTGCTCCAAACTCAAGGTAACCGTTTTCCCATCATTTTGCAGTGCATTTGTTATCTGCCATTCGCTGCTCGCAAATTCGGCGGCCAGCATTCGCTGTGCGGTATCAATCACTGCCATCAGGGGCATCTTGCGCGGGAAGAAGACCAACCCCAGGAAAAGCGGCAAGCGGTTTTGGACTTTGCCGAATTGCTCGACGTAGGCTTTGCGGATGTTTTCTGCGATCTCCGGCGCGTCTGCGGCAGGGACGAGGGCCAGAAATTAGTCGGGCGAAGCCAGAAGGCTCAAGAAAGGCGTGTATTTGTCAAAGGGAGACCCAGCCGGCATTGCATTTTCTATTTTGAACGATCGAGGGTTCCTAAGGTTTCCTGGATCGCTTACCGTGACCGTTTGTTCTGCTTGTAACTCCCCGCTCAATTGCAGGTTACTGATGGTGATGAAATGTTGAGCTTCTTCAAGCCAGAGCAGGCTGATTGCCTTGCCATCTACTGTGCCGTCGTAGGGGACGTTCTCCCTCCAGTCGGTCTTTTGGTCGGGGATGATCAGTTGGCGAGCGCAGCGCAAAGCATCGTTCTGTCTATAGTCGTGCACGGCCAGAATTTCCTGCTCCACCGTCTCAGTCCAGAAGCGTCGGCAGGTCTCCCAGATGCGGCGCAGGCGGGCGGGAGAGGAGTTCTTGGGAGTAAAAGTGTTCGTCGTTGAATCGGCTTTGACCAGCATCGTTTGCACCAGATCGCCGGAGAGCCAGTCGTCCAGCCCGAGTTTGCCCACGATGAGCGCCACACGACCGTTGTGGTCGGCGATCTCGTCCATCCAAATGGTTTGTGCAGGATTCTTCTTCCAATTTTCGATGCGAGATGCACGCCGTTTCAGACAAGTCTCGCATGCCTCTTTGCCCTCTCGCATCGGACGCAGGCGGCAAACAGGACAGATCTCCCACTTACCTGCGCTCGTCCATTGCTGTTGCCAGTAGGAGCTCAGGTTTTGGCTATCGAAGGGCTGCGCCAAAGCCTCCAGGGCTTCCCTACGAGCCTTGCCCAGGATGCCTTTGAGTTGTTCGGCGGCGGTACTTCCATCTCCCACTGTCACGGCAATGCGCGGGGCCAGTTCCATTTCAACCGCTTCCACTCGATGGCGAATCTCCTGCGCAAGGTCGGCAGGCAAATCCAGGTCGGGGAAGGTGAAATAGATGCCGGTGCTATCGCGATAGATTTCGTTACCGAGGGGGTATTCTTCCTCGATGAGTTTCTTGACCGCCTTGCAGGCCTCGTCCACGGCCCGCTGATAGCCAAGCAGGTCGCCGATTTTGACGGCTTTGGCGTAGAGGGCAAGCATGTCAAAGTTGACGTGGAGGAGACGCCAGCGGGAGGTATCTGCCTGAATCAATTCGGCTGCGAGTACTGATTTGTACAACGCCGATACAGCATATCCCCAATCCCATAAGGTGACTTCGTTGATAGGGCGTCGAGTGTCCCCCCAAGCATTCGAGAAGACTTCTCGAATTTTGGACATTAGATTCATCCTATTAGAGTAGGATATTTGCTTAAGCAAAGGGCGAACTTCATTCAGTAGTGGCTCAAGTAGCTTCGTTGGCTGCACATCCTCAAAGCCAAAGGCTGTGCTGATCCGGTCACAAGCCTGCTCAGTTTGCTCTTGCTCGCCTAATTCTTTATCTACGTGCGCCAGTGCATGACACATCCCTAACAGAGAGACCAGCGGGTTGGAATGTTTCTCAGCGGATGAAGGGTTTCGGCCCTCTTCAACCAAAGTCTTCAAGTCAATTGGCAAATTTGAACCAACTTGTAAATGGAGAGACGAAAGAGCATTAGCAAATTCCCCAGGTTTTAAGTACGAACCACGCTTTTGCCATTCATTGGTTTTGGGCGTCGATGCTAGATGTGGATTTTTGCGCCATTGTGAGGCCACTGCCATGTCAATACATTTTTGCCAATCATGCAACAGCGCCGCCACCTCCGCCAAAAGCAGGGCGTCGCGGTTATCTGCCAGCACTTGCAAGTTAATCGTCATGGGTCACCTCCTGAATGAGTTGCTCGATCCGAGCTAAGATGTTCCTGGCTGTGGTCAGGGCCTCATGAGCATCTTGAGCATCCGGTAGCCCTTCGGGCAACGAGCCGGGGAGTGCATCGGGGTAACGGGTGGGAATGTAAAAACGGTCTAGCAGTTGGATCTCGAACTTCTCTTCTCCAAATGGATCGGGATCGAGAAGCTCCAACAGGTCTGCAAGCCGATGGGTGCGCGGCGGTAATTTCTCCTGATGCGCCAGCAACCCTTTGACGGCTTTCTCGGCACATTGCTGGGAATGGAAACAGACCTGGTTGTACAGTTCCTCGGTCATTGCCAGTTCAGCCATGCGCAGGTCTTGATGGGCAAAAAGGAGCCAGCGCTCACTCTCTTTCATAGAGCACCCTTCCTTTCGCTATAATTTCTTCCCGCATGAACCGGCGTTCCCGGCTCAATTGAGCGAACTCTTGGGGGGTATAGACAAGAATATCCACGCCCACACGGGGTTTCAAAAGCTGCATCACTTCGCGTATACGGTCCAAGAAATCGTGCTCACTCTCTTTGATGATTACCAGGTCAATATCGGACCACTCCCCCACCTGATCCGAAGCCAGCGAACCGAACATAAGGATACGTTCAGGTTGGTACTGCTCCCGCAATAGTTTTACATAACGTGCCAATTCTGTCTCTAAAAGCGCGCGGCGCTGTGCTATGTTGTCGCTGGTGGTCATACGTCACCTCCCAACTGCAATTCTGCTGCTACCTCTCCCAGGAACAGGGTGTTGCGTTTTCCAGCCAGCACTTTAAAGTCAATCGTCATGGGTCACCTCCATGGGTCACCTACTGAATTAGTTGTTCCACTCGGCCAAGGATCTCCTTGGCTATACTCAGTGCTTCCCTGGCTTCCTCTTCACCGAACAACTCCCAGGGTAAACGACCACCAAATTCGTCTCCATAATCCGTCTGCACGTGGAGCTGCGGAACCTAGTGGCCGACCCATTTCGGCTAATTGTTGCACGTCCTTCTGCCAACGAGGGGGAATCTGTCGACGGGTGATGAGTTCCAGCAAAACACGCGCCGGATCGTGCGTTTTTGGAACCGGCAAAAAGGCGCCAATCAGAGCTTTCAACGCATTCTCGACCGCTAATTGGGCATGGGATACGGCAGCACGCCAGCGGCGCAAACTGAAGTCTTGTTGGGCCTCGTCCAAAAAGCCACGTGCCAGTGCAAGGTGAAACGTCACGCTTTCTTTCATCTCACCCATTCCAACCTCCAGTGGCGTTGCGGCTCACCCCGCCAGACCCAGACCCATTCGCCTTCCCCAATAGCCTGGCGTTCTAACCCCAAATCGGACAATTGCTCGCGCAAAGCAGCCAGACGAGCAGAGAAGAGGGCATTGGTGCTCTCATAAAGCACAATCCCATCCAGGGCAATATCCAAAGCTAATGGTGTAACCCGCGCAAACCATTCGGCGGAGGTATATGCCAGAACATTGACTTGATGCCGCCAGGCCTGCGGGAGTAGAGATAGAATCTGTTTTTGGCGCTGCCAGGGCGAATCAGGAAGGTTTTCGGCAATCACCAGCAGGTCCCAATCGCTTTCAGGGCCTGCTTCCCCCCGTGCCCGGGAGCCGAAAATCACCACAGCAACTAAGTCATCGCCCAAACCTTTGCTCAGCGCCTCGAGCACAGGAGCCAGAACGGCTGAGATGTTTTCATGGGAAGGAGACATTTCTAACCTCATGCGCCAATTGGCTCAATTTCTTCCCTGTTAAATCATGCCTGCCTGTCTTTGTTTTGATCTCCCCTTTGAGGATTTCATCCTCCGCCACCCCATACCCGCTGGTGCGCTTGGCGGAGAAGCCGTAGGTGAGGAAGAGGGCCTGCAGCCCTTCGGCGACGAGTTGCAGGTCGGCCAGGGCCTGCTGTCGGATTTGACTTACGTCCGCGCCGATCAGGTCAAAGGGGACGTAGAGGAGGGAGAAAGCGCCTTTTGCACCTTGGGGCACACATTCCAGGTAAATCGGGTGCGTGCCAGCTTTTGTCACACGTGAGTGTGGATTGATGACTTCCACGTCAATCAGGTTAAAAAATGTGGGGTAGAAGGTCAGCCGTCCGCTGTGGTGGGGCAGAGGTTCAGCAGATTTCAGTTCGTAACAGGCGCGCAAGAGACGCTCATATTCCTGACGGGCTTCAGGCTTGAGCGCATCGAGGTAGGCCGCCAAATCTTTCGTCTGTCCCGGCTCTTCGCCCTTTTCATCGCCAAAGAGCAATGTTTGGTCAAGGCGTTCTTGGGCGAATTGCTCTGGGGAAAGGCTGTCCTCCTTTTGCACCAGGTGGATGTGCATGACCGTCCAGCGCAGCAATCCTTTCCAACTGGAAGCGGACATCATCGGCACTTTGAAGACCTTGTCCTTGCGCACCGGGTTGACGCTCTCGGCAACGTAGAAGGGGTCGTCGTCTTTGCTCATCCACGGCTTGGCGAGGGTGAAAGTGAATTGCAGGAACCAGGAGCCGGGAGGGAGGGCTTGTAAATCTGGCGCAGTGGGTATCAGGTGCAAACTACGTAACTGATCAAGCGCAAGCCGGATAAGGTTTTGGGCATAGGGGGTGTTTTCGGGTTGGGTAGCGTGAGCCAAACTTTTATAACCGCCACCCCGCTTACGGTCGCCACCGACGGCATAGTCTTTTGTGCCCTCGTCCCGCGCCGCAATACCGGCCAACAGGCGGATGCGCTCGAAAATATCGGAAACTTCTATGCCCTTATGCTCGCCCTTGATAAGCGCATCAACGTCTTGCTGTGTACTGCCCCCAAGCTCTACGTAAAGATCATAACTCATGCTGCACCCCCTAACAGTTCTTGCAGATAGGCACGGCCGTCGGTTTGATCGCAGGGCAGGATATGCCATTCTGTCAGTTTGGGCTTCATCTTGCTGTTTCCAAACACATATTCCCAGAGCGCATCGCCAACAAGTTGATCTTTCAACGTCTGGAGGAATTTATCCCGATCCTCGATTTCTCCCGCGCAGGGCAACCAGCCCCAGAGGCGGAATTCCCATTTTGGGCTACTGCCAAGACGGTAAGCATAAGATACGAGAATTTTTGAGCCGATTGCAGAGCGGACATCGCCAAAGCGGGCATCGCCAAAGGTGTATTGCTCTTGATTTTGACTTAAACCGTGCTTCCATTCATACCGCAACCAATTCCGAACGGCAGGCGCAAGGGGAAGAATGCCATGGCAAATCATTTGCTGAAGTTCATTTTTACTCTCTCGCAGAGGTGGTGGGAATGAGCCATTATCAAGTTTCCCGTTTACAGCCTGCTGGATACCGCGAATATTTTCCCACCAATTTCCGCTGTTCCTCGGTTCCTCAAACTGGAACCTGGCAAAGAAGAAGTCGCGAATATCAGGCAACCGCTGATCACGTGGTGGTGAAGAAACGGGGAAAGCATCCAACCAGGTGAGTGCCAGTTGAATACCCTGAGCCTGGATGATTCCATAGCCATTTGAGCCTTTAGGTCCCACGTTGGCATGGCGGCTGATCAGTGCCAGAATGGTGTAGATAGGAGTCAGGTCAACAATAGATCGCAAAGGGATGAGTTCAAACTCCATTTTACCAATCCGACTTTCACTGAACACAAACCAGCCACCCGCCCGCGGTCCTTTTTTTGTTTGGTGGACTCTTCCACTGGGAATCAGAACATCTTGTCCCTTAAACAGCCTATTCCCATCGGAAACCTTCAGCCGAAACTTACGCGCCCAGCTGGTGCAGCCGAACAGTTGGCAAGCGTCACATACACCAGCATCCCGTAATCGTTGACGTTCGTCACTGGCTTTTGACCTGCGATACTTTTCTTCATCAAAGGTGCAACTGTGCTCCGTCGGGTCGCACGCATACCCTCCCAGCCCACGCACCAACGCCTCGTACCACCAGCGCAGCGAGCCGATGAGTCCTGTTTCGTGCAGGCGGTCGCAGGTCCCGTCCACGCCGCCGGTCCAAATGGGTGTGAGGGTTTTTATGGTTATTTTCATTGGACCCCTCCAAGCATCCAACGGATGAATTCTTGGTTTCCCTTCATTAGTGCCTCTAATACTTTTCCCTTCACTCCCCTATAATCTTCACAAGCACCCTCTTTCTTCTCCTGCCGTCGAATTCGCCGTAGAAGATCTGCTCCCAGGGGCCGAAGTCCAGCTTGCCGTCGGTGATGGCCACCACAACCTCCCTACCCATTACTTGCCTCTTTAGATGCGCATCGGCGTTGTCTTCACCTGTTCTGTTGTGCTGGTATCTGGATACGGGTTCGTGGGGTGCAAGTCCTTCCAACCACCTTTCAAAGTCATGGTGCAGCCCTGGTTCGTCGTCGTTTATGAAAACCGATGCGGTTATGTGCATGGCATTTACAAGCACAAGACCTTCTTTTATGCCGCTTTCTCTCACACATTCTTCCACCTGGGGTGTTATGTTTATAAATGCCCTCCTGGACGGCACATTGAACCATAATTCCTTTCTATACGTCTTCATGTTCCCTCCTTCTATGTGATAACCTGATACCAACCGTTTCCAAATACCGTATCTTCTCCTACGTGCACATATTGTCCCAATAATAATATCGGTAAGAAATCTTTTAGATTCCCTTTATAGGTTATGCTACCTGTAAAACCACTTAGATCATGGGTAGCCGGCATGCCGTCTTTGTCTTTCATAGTTTTGCTCTTTCTCGATCTATGGTGCCAGGTGAGATCCGATGAAACAATCTTAATTTGCTCGGAAGCTTCTATTAAAGAGTCCGCATCATCAACAAACTTGCAGTCACAGTATATCGTTGAAAGTATGTTTAATCTTTGAAGAAGTCTGCGAACTATGTGGTGGAATTCCGGAATTTTTACAATTATGCTTTTTCCCTTCTCTCCTGTTGGATTATATTTGATTTTGGTGGGAGTAAGAAACTTCAAGGTAATAGTATCTAGAGATGTCTTCATGTTTTTCATCAGTGTTTCTTCTGTGATGAAGTATTGTTTGTTTTGAATCATTCTATTCCCAGGATCGTAGATTGGGACAAAAGAATCCCCATCCCAAGTGGTTATCTCAGAGATACTAAATTTGGCTCTATTTAGACCGATTCCTATGTTTGAAAGCAAATTTAAGGCAACCACAAACCAAGGAAATGATACACAGTGCTTGCCAAATATTATCAGGTCAAAGACAAAGGGTCTTTCTTTGTCGTAGTAGCTTTCTATATCAATTGGAGGCTTTATCACAAACCCTCTTGGTGTGTCCTTAATACGCTTAAAGTTGGTAACATTTGAGGGAGAAAATATCATGTTGTAAGAGCATTGAGTTGAAATACCACATTGTGGGCATGCTGAGGGATTGGGATTTGTACAAACCAGCTTTTTCAATGCATACCCAAGGGCACCTCTTAATATGGAGCCTTTGTTTAAGATCGGCATATGCATCTTTGTGAAAGGAGTAAGTGTAAAGCGATAAACAAGGAAAGAAAAGGTTGAAAATGTGGGGTTTGGATCCATTTTCACCTCAGAGACTTTGTTGAACAGCAAAGCAATATCACCTATAATCCTGTTATGTCAATAATTAACCGAGGAATACCAAGTGGAGAAGGATTTCAAATATAAGCTCTCTCAAGCAAGGCTCATTCAAGATGAGTTGAGGCAGAAGGTAAAAATTGTGCCGCTAAAAGGTGCACCTCAATATGTGGCAGGAGTGGATGTATCAGCATGCGTATTGGAACACTCCAATGAAGTTGCAGTAGGTGTTGTAAGCGTTTTTAAATACCCTGAAATGAAACATGTGGAAGACAAATTTGCATTAGGATCATTGAACTTTCCTTATATCCCAGGGTTTCTAAGCTTTAGAGAAGGTCCTGTTATTATGGAGGCCATATCAAGACTCAACACAGACCCCGATGTGATTATCTTTGACGGCCAAGGCATTGCCCATCCAAAGGGAATGGGAATAGCAACCCATATGGGTGTATTGCTAAACAAACCCACCATAGGGTGTGCAAAGAGTAAGCTTATTGGCACTTATAGTGAACCCGGTGAGGAAAAGGGAAAGTGGTCCTATTTAATGAACGGTTCCCAAATTATTGGAGCTGTTTTGAGAAGTCGAAAAGGGGTAAAGCCCGTGTTTGTTTCCCCTGGTCACCTCATAGACATAGAAGGGGCTGTATCCATAGTACTGGGCACCACAAAGAGATTTAGGATACCAGAGCCCATAAGGAGGGCAGATCAGTTATCACGGGCCCTCATTAATCAGTATACAGAAGGGGATGTTTTCTATGGGAAGAGATAAAAGGCTTTTTCTTTTTTTGGTGGCATGCCTTATGCTTCTTTTAGATCCAAAAGGCAATGCCCTGGCAGAGGAACCTATCAAGGAAATCATCAGAACCTTTGACAGCCAAAGGGTAGATGAAGATGAGCTAATTTCCCTTTTGGGAGAAAAGGTAATTGTTTTTATGGGTGAAGTGCACAGCGACCAAAGGCATCACCAGATACATACACGCATCATAGAAAGGCTCATTTCAAGATACGGCTCTGTTAATCTTGCTATGGAGGCCTTACCCCAACGGTCTCAAGGTGTCATAGACGAATTTGTGGAAGGAAAAATTAAAGAGGCCGATTACTTAAGACAGGTGAAATGGGACCAGGTGTGGGGGTTTGATTATGGCATGTATAAACCCAAAGTGGATTTGGTGATCTCATCTGGAGGTAGGGTTTGGGGTATTGGTGCGGATTTGGAGACAATTAGGAGAATAGCAAGGTTAGGGCTTGAGGGTATGGAGGAGAATCTAATTCCCCAAAGGGGATTATTTTTAGGGCCAAAGGGATACAGGGAAAGGGTATTGGCCACCTATGAGCCCCTGAAGGTGCACAGAGACATAGGTCCCTTTGATCACTTTTTTTTGGCCCAGGTGATGAGAGATGAGCTTATGGCTCTAAACCTAAAAAATGCCTTCCTGGCAGACCCAAAGAGGACTATAGTGATTTCAGGGAATCAGCACATTGTGAACTATTGGGGTATTCCTTCAAGGTTTTTAAGGCGTTTGAGCTTGCCCGTTGCCACTTTGGTGGTGTATTCAGGAACACAAGGCTTGAAATTAGAGCCACACCTAAACGAATTTTTATTGATAACCCCTTAGGAGAGGCAGATGTTGAGCATAAGGAGATTAAAAGAGATATCAAAGGATGAGCTTGAAGGCATCTTAAACAGGGGACAAATGGAACTGGAGTCGGTGCTGGAGCGGGTGGCAGGGATATTGAAAGATGTGAAGGAGAAAAAAGATCTCTGTTTGTTGGAGATGCTAAGGGATGTGAATCCCAAGGCTGAGATAAAGGACCTTGTGGTTCATGAGGAGGAGTTTGAGGAAGCCTTTGCTCTGATAGGCAAGGAGGTAAAAGCTGCTATCCAAAAGGCCATGGAAAATATCAAAAGATTCCATGAGGCCCAGGTGGAAAGGGCTTTTTGGGCTGATGAGATCAGAGATGGTATGCTTTTGGGCAGGATGAATAGGCCTTTGGAGAGGGTAGGGTGTTATATACCGGGTGGAAGGGCACCATATCCCAGCACAGTGCTCATGACCGTAATCCCCGCTAAAGTTGCGGGAGTAAGTGAGATCTATCTTACAACACCTGTTGGAGCGGATCTGAAGGTGAATCCTACAATCTTGGTGGCGGCAAAGATGGCAGGAGCCACAAAGGTCTTTAAGGTGGGAGGGCCTTGGGGAATTGGAGCCTTTGCATATGGTACAGAGACAGTGCCAAAGGTTTATAAGATAGTTGGGCCCGGAAACAAGTATGTTACAGCCGCAAAGCTATTGGTGTATGGAAAGGTGGATATAGACTCCCCTGCAGGCCCAAGTGAAGGGCTTATCTTAGCAGATGAAACCGCAAGGCCTGATTTTGTTGCGTGGGATTTGATCTCACAATTGGAACATGACCCAGATGCAAGTGCTCTTTTGGTGACCACATCAATGGAATTGGCCCAACAGGTCTCCTCTTTCTTAGAAAAACTTGTATTAGGACAACCAAAAAGGGATGTGATAATGGAGGCAATGGCTAAAAACTGCCATATAATTGTTAGTGAAAATATGGATCAAGCCCTATCCTTTGTAAATGACTATGCACCCGAGCACTTAGAGATACATTGTAAAATTCCCTTTGAGGTACTTTTTAAGATAAAGAATGCAGGTTCCATATTCTTGGGAGACTATGCTCCCATAGCCGTTGGTGACTATGCCTCTGGTACAAACCATGTGCTTCCCACAGGAGGTGCAGCAAAGGTGTTCAGCGGGCTTTCTGTGGATAGTTTTATAAAAAGCACCACATTTCAGCATCTTTCAAAGGGTGGATTGGAAGAGATTAAGAATGCAATCCTTACTCTCTCAAAGGTGGAGGGATTGGAGGCACATGGAGGGTCTGTATTGGTAAGGCTGGAAGGCAAAACAGATTGATTTTGATAGCCTTTTGATGTTACATACAAACCACTTTCAAACTTCTCCCATACGGGAGCATTCAAAAACAGGAGGTTCTGCTAATGGCTGACATCTTCGGTTATGACATGCCCGATGAGCTCTATTATAACGAGGAGCATAGCTGGGCAAAGGTGGAAGGGAATAAGGTAAGGGTGGGCATGACGGATTTCTTCCAAAAAGAGGCAGGAGATATTGTGTTCGTGGACTTGCCCGAGGAAGGTGATGAGGTGTCCCAAGGTGAGGTGTGTGGTAAGATCCAATCCAGGAAATGGATAGGCAAACTTGTGGCCCCTGTTTCCGGAGAGGTGGTGGAGATAAACGAAGAACTGGAAGACGATCCTACCTTAATAAACAAAGATCCCTACGGCAAGGGCTGGATACTTGTGATTGAGGCCTCAGAACTGGAGTCTGAACTCAAGAACCTCATGCAGGGTGATGCAGTAAAGGCATTTATAGAAAAGGAGATAAAGAAGGCAGAGGAGGAAAAGGCCAAGGCCAAATAAAGATGGGAGTTTGGAGGCTCCTCAAGGAAACAGAAAGGCCCCTCACCACAGCAGAGGGGCTTTCCATAGATGATACCCTCAGTATCTCTGTGGATTCCTTAAATACCCCACCTATTCTTCACCTTTATAAGTTTGTCCCCTCTGCCATTGTGGGTAGGTATCAGGATATTGAAGCCAGCCTGCGTCTTCAAAGAATAAAAGAGCTGAAAATGGAATATAACAGAAGAAGCACAGGTGGCGGAACAGTGATCATGGGACCAACGGTCTTGGCTTTGGGGTTTGGGATAAATGTGGATCACAAGGGCTTGGGTGCAGGGGTGAGGGGAGTGTTTCAAGTGATGAGTGAGGCCTTGATCAGCGGATTAAAGTACCTTGGGATAGAGGCTTCCTTTAGGCCGAAGAACGATTTGGAAGTAAAAGGAAGAAAGATAGCAGGCCTTAGTGCTGCAATGGATTCAAAAAGAGGAATACTATTTCATACAAGTCTTTTGGTGGACTTTGATCTAAATTTGCTTTCAGAGGTGATGAACACACCTTTGATTAAGTTTCAGGACAAAGGCTATAGCTGCTTTAGTCAAAGACTTACTACCGTGGCAATGGAAAAAGGTGAGAGTATTTCAGTGGAAGAGGTTATGGATGCGGTTGCGAAAGGTTTTGAGGATGTGTTTCAGGTAAGTTTTCAGGAATCTACACTAACAGATGAGGAATGGAATTGGGCCTTGAAACTTAGGGAAGAGAGATACCAGAATCCCCAATGGATATTTTCCCATAGGCACCCCAGGGTGAGGATGGGGATAGGTAGACTTAAGACAAGGGCTGGATTATTGGAAGTTTATTTGGCATTGGCAGGTGCGGTAATAGAACATATATTCATTACAGGCGATTTTTTCACTACTACAGAAGATTTAAACCGTATTGAAAGCACTTTAAGATACACCAGATGTGAAGAAGAGCAATTAATGAATTGCCTAAAGCCCATATGGAAAGATGACATCATATACAACCTAACTCCTGATTTATTGGTGGAAGCAATAATGCTTGCGAAGGAAAATCAAGTGAGGTTTTAAATATGAGCAACAACGGCTATAGTTCGCCAGAGTTTGTGAAAATAAGTAGGGCATCTGCCATTTCACTTAACATTATGAGCGGCTGGATGTACAAGTCTGCAGTCAATAGATGTGTGAATCTCCTGTTACAATATCCGGAAGGCTGTTATGCAAACTGTGCCTATTGTGGCCTTGCAAGACATAGGCCTTATAAATATGAAGAAAGAAGCTTCATTCATGTGGACTGGCCTATCTATAGCATAGACTTTATCATAGAAAAGATCAATTCTGCACCTAAATATGTTAAGAGAACTTGCATATCCATGATAACAAACAAGAAGGCTTTTAAAGACACTTGCACAATACTCAGCAAACTTAAATCTTCAACAAATCTGCCTGTTTCTATTCTAATATCACCTACTATTCTTAAAGATGATGCCTTAAGAACATTTAAAGACTTGGGTGCGGATAAGATAGGAATAGCCATTGATCTGGCCACAGAAGAGCTTTTTGACCGTTTTAGGGGAAGGGGTGTAAAGGGCCCCCATTTGTGGGACAGGTATTGGGGGATTTTGGAAAAAGGGATTCAGGAATTCGGATACAAAAACGTGGGTGTGCATCTAATCGTGGGATTGGGAGAGACCGAAGAAGAGATGGTAAAAATAATGGATCGTATCCACAGGATGGGTGCAACCAACCATTTGTTTTCTTTCTTTCAAGAAGAAGGGTCATTATTGGAGGGAAGGCCTCAGCCTCCTTGGTCCCAGTATTTAAGGGTGCAGTTGGCAAGACATCTCATTGAGGCAGGACTTACCTCATATGGGCAGATGGAATTTAATAGACAAGGTAATATAATTGATTTTGGCTTGCCACAGGCAGAATTAGAGCCTATTGTACAATCTGGGATACCCTTTATGACCACTGGTTGTATAGACGATGGAGAGGTGAGCTGCAACAGGCCTTTTGGAAATTGTTTGCCTGGTGAAAGGCAGTGGAATTATCCTTATAGACCAGATTCAGAGGAGATAAAGCTCATAAAGAAGGCACTTTTTTCACAAAAGAATTGAGAATTAGGCTTTCTAAACTGCTTTATAATTGGCCAAGTTCATAAGAGCTTGGAATGGTTAAACCGAAATTCTAAAATATTAACAAGGGCAATTATTAATTTAGCGGAGAAGAGGATGTCAGAGAAGGCTATACTTATTTTGGATGGCAAGACATTTGAACTACCTGTGATTGAAGGTACTGAGCATGAGAAGGCCATAGATGTAAGGAACCTTAGGAAGGCCACAGGATATGTTACCTATGATCCCGGCTTGGCAAACACGGCGGTATGTAAAAGTACGATCACTTATGTGGATGGAGAAAATGGCATCTTAAGGTATAGAGGAATACCCATAGAAGAGTTGGCAGAACATAGCACTTTTGTGGAGACCTCTTTTCTTCTCATTAACGGACATCTTCCAACACAAAGGGAGTTAAACAGATTTTCTGTAATGTTGAATGACCATAGCCTTGTGCACGAAGACATGCGGCATTTCTTTGAAAACTTTCCCAGAAGGGCCCATCCGATGGGAATTTTATCTTCAATGGTAAATGCATTAAGGGCATTTTACCCAGAACTCCCCGATGAGGAGGATGAGATAAATATTACTTTTGCAAGGCTTTTGTCAAAGGTTAGAACTATGGCTGCGATGTCTTATAAGATTTCAAGGGGCCACAAGGTGGTTTATCCTCGCCATGACCTAAGTTATTGTGCAAATTTTTTAAATATGATGTTTGATTCTCCTGTGAAGCCCTATGTGATTGATGAAGACTTTGTAAGGGCTTTAAACATCTTTTGGATACTCCATGCAGATCACGAACAAAATTGTTCCACAGCAGCTGTTAGGTTGGTGGGAAGCGCAAAGGTAAATCTATATGCAGCTATTTCTGCAGGAATATGTGCCCTTTGGGGGCCTTTGCATGGAGGAGCAAACCAAAAGGTTGTGGAGATGCTTCAGGAGATCTATCAAAACGGCGGTGACCCAAGGCCTTATCTGGAAAGGGCCAAGAAGGATAGCAATTATCGCCTTATGGGTTTTGGGCATAGGGTGTACAAGTCCTATGACCCAAGGGCAAAGATAATGAAAGAAATGGCCCACAAGGTGATTCAAAAATTGGAAGAGCCAGATCCCCTTTTACACATTGCCGTTGAGCTGGAGGGGTTAGCCTTAGAGGACGAGTATTTTAAAGAAAAAAACCTATATCCCAACGTGGATTTTTACAGCGGAATAGTTTTAAGGGCCATGGGGATTCCCCTCAACATGTTCACCGTTATGTTTGCTATAGGTCGTCTGCCCGGTTGGATAAGCCAGTGGAAGGAAGGAAGGGAGGATCCTGAAGACAGGCTTTACAGACCAAGGCAGATTTATGTGGGAGAAAGGCTTAGGCACTATGTGCCCATGAGAGATAGGGGGATTTGAGGTGTAAGATGTATTTTTTGAAAGTCAGGTTGGGAAAAGAAAGGGTGAGGGTAAGGCCTAAGGGAGGCATTTTTAGCTTCCTTGAGTACAAAGGTCCATTTTATATGCCTGAAGGAGAGGGATGGCTCCCTGAGGCAGACCTTTATGAGACAGAGGCCTTTTATGTGATCAAAGTGAATGTGGCTGGGGTGAAAAAGAGCCATTTAGATCTTACATTACATGGTGATACATTAAAGGTTTCTGGGCAGAGGGTTTGGGAAGAGATGGAAGGTGCAGTAATGAGATATCACAGGTTAGAGATGGGACAAGGGCCATTTGAAAGGAGCTTTCAATTGCCCGATGATGCAGACCCTAACTTTATTGAGGCAGTTCTGGCAGATGGCATGTTGACAATTAAGATCAGAAAAAGGGGATTTGACTCCATTGACGTGGGATCCTGAGGGAGAGGAATGGCTTGAGATGGAAGAGGTAAGTAGGAAAATACCCGAAGAACTGCCTCTACTTCCGCTGAGTGACTCTGTTATCTTTCCAAAGATGGTGGCTCCCCTTGTGGTGAAAGACAAGGGGCATGGCCAATTGGTGGATGAGGCCTTGAAGGGCGAAAAGCTCATTGCAGTGAGCCTTTTGAATGGCAAAAAGAGATCCAGGCCCAGGCTACCTGATATAGAAGGTATAAGTCCTATAGGGACTGCATGTGTTATCCTTAGGCTCAACAAGGGAGATGAAGGAACTGTTGTTGTTGTGCAGGGGCTTTCAAGGATCCAGATCCTTTCAATTACCCAAAGGGAGCCTTATCTGAAGGTAAAGGTAAAGGAGATTCAAGATATCCCCAGAAAGGGAAAACGTATTGACGCAATGGCCTTGGGACTTCAAAACTCCTTTGAGGAGATAGTAAAGTTATCTCCCCATCTGCCCCAAGAACTTTTGTCCATTGCAAGAGGAATAGATCAGCCAGGTACCTTGGCAGATATGGTTACTTCTGTATTGAATTTGGATTTGGGGAAAAAGCAAGAGATCTTGGAGGCCTTAGACATAAAAGAAAGGTTGAAAAAGGCAAGTCTGTTTCTGAGCGAAGAAGTGGAGCTTTTGAGGATCAGCAAGAAGATCCAGGACCAGGTGAGGAAAGGCATAGATAAGAGCCAGAAGGAATACTACCTGAGGGAGCAGTTAAGGGCGATCCAGAAGGAGTTGGGGCTTGAAAAAGAGGTTGCCACAGAGGTGGAGGAACTCAGGGTTAAGCTCCAAAAGAAGGGCCTCCCCGAATATGTGATGAAGGCAGCGGAGGAGGAGCTTTCAAGGCTTGCAAAGATGGCTCCTTCTTCACCCGAATATGTTGTATCCAGGACCTATATACAATGGATCTTGGACCTGCCATGGACCCAGTCCACCAAAGACCGATTGGACATAAAGAGGGCCGAGAGGATCCTAAACAAATACCACTATGACCTTGAAAAGGTAAAAAGGAGGATCCTTGAATATTTAGCTGTGAGAAAACTGAATCCCAATCACAAAGGCCCTATCCTTTGCCTTGTGGGCCCTCCTGGTACAGGAAAAACCAGTCTTGGAAGGGCAGTGGCAGAGGCCTTAGGAAGGCGTTTTGTGAGGGTTAGTTTAGGTGGAGTGAGGGACGAGGCAGAGATCAGGGGGCACAGGCGCACTTATATCGGAAGCCTGCCGGGAAGGATCATCCAAGGAATGAAAAAGGCAGGGGCCAATAATCCAGTCTTTATGCTGGATGAAGTGGATAAAATAGGCTTGGACTTTAGGGGAGATCCTGCTTCTGCACTCTTGGAGGTGCTTGATCCGGAGCAGAATGTTAATTTTTCCGACCATTATTTGGAGCTGGAATTTGACCTTTCAAAGGTCATCTTTATTACAACGGCAAATCAATTAGATCCTATTCCACCTGCCCTAAGGGATAGGTTTGAGGTGCTGGAGCTGAGTGGGTATACACAGGAAGAAAAACTTCAAATTGCCCAAAAATTCATAATACCCAGACAGAGGCAAGAACATGGGCTTAAAGAAACCCAATTAAAGATCACTCCCATGGCCTTGATAAAGATCATACAAAACTATACCAGAGAGGCTGGGGTCAGAAACCTTGAAAGGGAGATCTCGGCCATTATGAGAAAAGTGGCAAAGGAAGTGGCAGCAGGCAATCAGGAGCCACACCTGATAACCCCCAATAACTTAGAAGAATATCTTGGGAAGCCCAAATTTACTTTTGACCAACTGGATCGAGTAAGTGTGCCTGGGGTGGCAGTGGGTTTGGCATGGACCCCTTCCGGTGGCGATATACTCTTTGTGGAGGCCACTATGATGCCGGGGAAAAAGGAGTTGTTACTTACGGGCCAGTTGGGAGAGATAATGAAGGAATCTGCCAGGGCGGCCTTAAGTTATCTCAAGTCAAATTACAAGGCATTGGGCTTACCCGAATCTGTCTTTGGAGACCATGACATACACATCCATGTCCCGGCAGGTGCAATACCTAAGGACGGACCTTCAGCAGGTATCACCTTGCTCACTGCTTTGGCAAGCCTATTTAAAGACAAGCCGGTGAAACAAAAGTTGGCCATGACAGGAGAAGTGACCTTGCGTGGCATTGTACTGCCCGTTGGGGGGATTAAAGAAAAGATCTTGGCAGCTATAAGGAGTGGGGTAAAGGAGGTTATAATCCCTTTGGAAAACAAGAAGGATCTGGAAGAGATCCCCAAAAAGATTTTATCCCAAATCAGGGTGCATTTGGTGAAAGAAGTGCCAGAGGTTTTGAAAATAGCCTTGGATGGTGCTTAAACTTCCCTTGAGATAAAACTGGCCTTTAAAAATTCTCTGTTCAACCGTGCTATATGGGATATGGAGATCTGCTTTGGGCAGACTGCCTCACACTCCCTTTCGTTTCCACAGTTTCCAAAACCCAATTCCTTCATCCTCCTTGTCATGGAAAGGACCCTCTTAGCTGCCTCAGGCCTACCTTGGGGTAGCAAAGCTAAGTGTGATACCTTTGCTCCCACAAACAACATTGCAGATCCGTTTGGACATTGGGCCACGCATGCTCCACATCCTATGCACTGGGCCGCATCCATTGCAAGCTCAGCATCTTGGGGAGGCACAGGGATGCTATTGGCTTCAGGTGCACTTCCTGCATTTACCGAGATATAGCCACCGGCGATGATGATTTCATCAAAGGCAGATCTATCCACCACCAGGTCTTTTATAACCGGAAAGGCCTTTGACCTAAAGGGCTCTATCACAATTGTGTCTCCGTCTTTGAAATGCCTCATGTGCAACTGGCATAAGGTGGTACCCTTAAGTGGACCATGGGCCCTGCCGTTTACCACAGCACCACACATGCCGCATATGCCTTCTCTACAGTCGTGGTCGAAGGCAATGGGATCTTTTCCTTGAAGTTGAAGGTATTCGTTTACCACATCCAACATCTCTAAAAATGACATATCCACATTAATATCCTTTGCTTCAATGGTCTCAAACCTGCCTTGAACCCCCGGACCTGGCTGTCTCCACACCTTAAGTGTAAGGTTTATGGTCTTTGTCATTTGTAACTCCTAATGCCTAATTTGACGTTTTCAAATACAAGGGGCTCCTTGTGGAGCAAAGGCGGTTTATCCCTTCCTTGGTATTCCCAGGCTGCCACATATGCACAATTTTCATCGTCCCTTTTGGGCTCGTGTTCTGGTGTTTGGAAAGCCACGTTGAAGTGGCAACCACAAGATTCCCTTCTGTTTAAGGCATCTTCCACAATAAGATCCGCAAATTCCAAATAGTCTGAAACCCTTATTGCCTTAGAAAGGGTTTGATTGAATTCCGATACACTTCCAGGGATAAAGAGGTCTTGCCAAAATTCCTCCCGTAATTGGGCGATCATCTCCTTTGCTTTGGTGAGGCCTTGGTCGGACCTTTCCATTCCGGCATATTCCCACATGATGGAACCTAAGTTTTTGTGAAAGTGGGATACTGTCCTTTTGCCTTTAATATTTAGGAGCCTTTGTATGGACTCAAAAACCTCTTTTTTGGCCTCTTCAAAGGCCTTGTGGGATTCATTAATCTCTATAAGGGATTTGGAGGCAAAATATTGGCCCAAAGTATAAGGGATCACAAAGTATCCATCTGCTAAGCCCTGCATCAATGCACTTGCCCCCAACCTATTGGCACCGTGGTCTGAAAAATTGGCCTCTCCCAAGGCAAAGAGGCCATCTATGGTGGTCATGAGGTTATAATCCACCCAAAGGCCTCCCATTACATAATGAACAGCAGGATATATCATCATGGGGCTTTCATAGGGGCTTACACCTGTTATCTTTTCATACATCTCAAAGAGGTTGCCATACTTTTTTTCAATCACATCCCTGCCGTCCCGTTTTATGGCATCTGAAAGGTCCAGATACACTGCATAACCTGTTGGCCCTACGCCTTTTCCTTGGTCGCATATAAGCTTTGTGGCCCTGGAGGCCACATCTCTGGGAACTAAGTTCCCATAGCTGGGGTAGAGTCTTTCCAAAAAATAGTCCCTATCTTTTTCTGGGATCTCTTGGGGGGGTCTTTTGTCTTTTGGGTCTTTGGGCACCCAAACCCTTCCATCGTTTCTAAGGCTTTCGCTCATGAGGGTGAGTTTTGATTGGTAATGGCCACTTACAGGAATACAGGTGGGATGTATCTGCACAAAACACGGGTTGGCAAAATAAGCTCCCCTTTTGTATGCCCTAAAGGTGGCAGAGACATTTGAGTTCATGCCGTTGGTACTTAGGAAATATATGTTTCCATAGCCACCTGTGGCCAGGATCACTGCATGGGCAGAGTGGGCCTCCAGCTCTCCAGTGACCAGGTTTCTTGCAATTACCCCCCTTGCAGCTCCGTCTATTACCACTATGTCCAGTATCTCTCTCCTGGGAAAGAGCCTCACCTTTCCAGTCTTAACCTGTCTTAACATGGAGCTGTAGGCCCCTAACAATAATTGCTGACCCGTCTGACCCCTTGCGTAAAAGGTCCTTGAAACCAATGCGCCGCCAAAGGAGCGATTTGCCAAAAGGCCTCCGTATTCCCTTGCAAAAGGAACACCCTGGGCCACACAGTGATCTATGATCTTTACGCTTAATTCTGCTAAGCGGTATACATTGGCCTCCCTTGCCCTAAAATCTCCTCCCTTTATTGTGTCGTAAAAGAGCCTCCAGATACTGTCTCCATCCCCTTGATAGTTTTTGGCTGCATTAATGCCACCTTGGGCTGCAATGGAATGGGCCCTTCTGGGACTATCTTGGATGCAAAAGGTCTTCACATTATAACCCAACTCTCCGAGGGTGGCAGAGGCAGAGGCACCTGCAAGACCAGTGCCAACCACAATTACCTGAAATTTTCTCTTGTTGGCAGGGCTTACAAGTTTAATCTCAGAGATATACTTTGTCCATTTCTGTTCAAGTGGTCCTGAAGGTACGTTTGATGTAAAGGACATTTGCCTCTCCTAAGGTGAAACGGTAAACATATATATGGGTATGATGCCGAAGCCTATCCCCAACAATAAACTCAAGGCTAACCCACCCTTTTGTATCAAATTGTTATATTTGGGGTGATTTATTCCCAATGTTTGAAAGGCAGACCAAGCTCCATGGCTCACATGTAAGGATAGGGCAATTACTGCGATTATATAGAATACCACGTTAACTGGGTTGGTAAAGGTATTTACCATGATCGTATAGTCATTCTGCGTAATCTTTTCCACAAATCTGAATCTAAGCAGATGGAGCACAATAAAGATTAAAAGAAACAAACCTGTGTACGGCACAGTTATACTTCCTATGGTTCTCCCCCCTGCTTTCTTTTTTACACTGTAACCCACTGGCCTTGCTTTTAAGTTTTCCAAATAAAGTATGAATCCGAATACTATATGAAATATAGCGAATGCTCCGAGCATTATTTCAGCAAAAGGGATTAAATACTTGAAGGAAGTATGAAGGTGTGAAATATATTCCAAAAACTCATTTTTCCCAAGTAAGACAGTGAGATTTCCTAACAAATGTACAATAATGAACATTATAAAACACAGCCCTGTTATGGCCATCACAAGTTTTTTGCCAGGAGAGGACCAAATGGTATTAATGAACCAGTTCATCGTTGCACCTTTTGTTATGAGATGATTTTTTGATATTATCCACAAGGTTTACCTTGTCAACCATCTTTTTGGCTCCCTTTCTTTAGAGTATCTTTTCACTTGACAGGATACCACATTTTGGATATAGAGCATCTTTGAGTAAGTTTCGGTAGAATAAGTTAAACTATAAAAAATTGGCAAAAACAAGGAAGACTTAACTTAATGAGTTCCTTTTGGGCGGAAAAGAGGGCTGATATATTGAAGGCGTGGAAGGGTCTTCTCCTGGATACATACCCAGAGGATTCTCGCCGCTTTTTATCCAAAGAAAAGGATCATTTTGCCAACCCTGTGGGGAGTATTCTTTTTAGTGAGTTGGAGAGGCTTTTGGATGTGATTCTAAAGGTTAAGGAAGAAGATGTGTTGGAAGATCCTTTGGAAAAGATCATCAAGATTCGAGCAGTGCAAGACTTTAAGCCTTCTGAGGCCATAGGTTTTATATTTGAGTTAAAGGGGATCCTTAGAAGGTGTGTGGGAGATTGTCCCAATTCTAAGGAAAGTGTTGAACTCTCCCAGATGGATGAAATCATTGATCGTGTGGGGCTCAAAGCCCTGGATGTGTACTGGGACGTAAAAAGAAAGCTACAGGATCTTAGGATAGCAGAACTCAAAAGACAGTACGAGCGACTATTAATAAGGGCAAATGTGTTGGTAGAGATACCGGATCAAGGTCCGGTGACACAATAATCCTTGCGAGGCGAGGTAGGAGATGAACTTTATCTTAAGCATTGTGGTATCGTCTTTGGCGGTGGTGGTTCTTGTGCTGGTACCGTGGATAGGGGTGGGTGCTTTGGACCTGAGGGGATTTTTCGGGATATTCATCCCCTATGTGGCCATGTTCGTGTTCTTTGCCGGGCTCGTATGGAGGGTGATTTCCTGGGCCAAGTCACCTGTTCCCTTTAGGATTCCAACCACGGCAGGCCAGCAGTGGTCCTTCCCTTGGATAAAGCATAGCTGGATAGACAATCCCAAGGGAAACATCGGGGTCATTGTGAGGATGATATTTGAGGTCCTCACCTTTAGATCCCTTTTTAGGAACACAGCCTTGGAGTATAGGACAAAGGATGGGTATCCAAAGTTGGACTACCGGTGGGAGAAATGGCTTTGGTTGGCTGCCTTAGTATTTCATTACTCATTTCTTGTGATTTTTTTGAGGCATTTTAGATTGTTTACCGAGCCAGTTCCCGGGTTTGTGCATATCTTGGAAAGGCTTGATGGATTCATGCAGATGGGGGTATTACCAATAAGGGGGCTTGGAGCTCCAGGTGTGTATCTTACCGACATGCTCTTGATGCTGGCAGTTACTTATTTGTTCTTGCGCAGGATCTATGTACATCAGACAAGATATATATCCCTTCCTGCAGATTATTTCCCACTCTTTTTGATTTTGGCCATAGGTACAACAGGTATTTTGATGAGATATTTCCTAAAAGTTGATATAGTAGCGGTAAAAGAGCTTGCCGTTGGCCTCTTTAAACTGAGTCCGAAGGTTCCGGAAGGGATTGGGGTAATCTTTTATATTCATTTCTTCCTGATCTGTTGCCTTATCGCATATTTCCCGTTTAGCAAGCTGGTGCATATGGCCGGAGTATTTTTGAGTCCTACCCGAAACCTGAGCAATAACTCCAGGATGAAAAGGCACATAAACCCATGGAACTATCCTGTGAAATATCGCACCTACGAAGAATACGAGGATGAGTTTAGGGATCTTATGATAGAGGCAGGTTTGCCCGTTGAAAAACAGCCTGAGGGCTAAAAAAGATATAAAGGGGATGAGACATGGCTAAGCTTCCAAAACCGCAGGAACTGGGAAAAGTAGAACATGCTCTTCCTCTGTTTGAGGGGTGGATGGACAAACCCATTGAACTGAAGGAGGGTATATACTGCTACGGAGCAAAAGGCAAAAATCTGGCCGCAGTGAACATGCCCAATGCCAGGGATTGGAGCCCCAGGGAAGAGGATTGGAAACTTCCCGAGGACTGGGAAGATATAGTAATGGAGGGCTTCAAAGAGCGGTTGGAGAGATTCAGGTCCTTTAAGCTCTTTATGGATATCTGCGTAAGATGCGGGGCCTGTGCAGACAAGTGCCACTTCTATATAGGTTCTGGGGACCCAAGGAATATGCCAGTTTTAAGGGCAGAGCTATTTAGGTCCATCTACAGGCGCTACTTTACCCTTGGGGGTAAACTTTTTGGAAGATTTGCAGGCGCCAGAGAACTAAACGAAAAGGTCCTGAAGGAGTGGTGGTATTATCTCTACCAATGTACAGAATGTAGGCGCTGCTCACTCTTTTGTCCCTATGGGATAGATACCGCAGAGATCACCATAATAGGCAGGGAGCTCACAAACCTTTTGGGCCTCAACACTGACTGGATATCCGGGCCTGTGGCAAATTGCCATAGGACCGGTAACCATTTGGGTATACAGCCCCATGCCTATGTGGATATGATAAACTTCTTGGTGGATGAAATAGAGAATGTGACCGGTATAAGGGTCAACCCCACATTTAACAGAAAGGGTGCAGAGATCCTGTTTGTGACACCTTCAGGTGATGTGTTTGCCGACCCAGGCACTTACACCTGCATGGGTTACTTAATGCTATTTCATTATTTAGAAAGCATGGGCCTTGATATCACCTGGAGCACATACGCCTCTGAGGGGGGGAACTTTGGTTTCTTCACCTCCCATGAGATGGCAAAGAAACTGAACGCCAAGATGTATGAAGAGGCAAGAAGGTTAAAGGTAAAGTGGATCTTGGGTGGAGAGTGTGGTCATATGTGGCGTGTGGTGAATCAATACATGGATACCTTTAACGGCCCTGCAGATTTCTTAGAAGAGCCCGTATCTCCCATTACAGGTACAAAGTTTGAAAACGCCAAGTCCACAAAGATGGTCCATATAGTTGAATTTACGGCGGATCTAATCAAGCATAATAAGTTGAAGTTAGATAAATCCAGAAATGACCATTTGAGAATCACCTTCCACGACTCTTGCAATACTGCAAGGGGGATGGGTTTCTTTGAAGAACCAAGGTATGTGCTAAAGGCGGTTGCCAATAACTTCTTTGAGATGCCTCCTAATACCATAAGGGAGCAGACCTTTTGCTGTGGTAGTGGTTCAGGGCTTAATGCAGGTGAAAATATGGAACTCAGGATGAGAGGAGGTCTACCAAGGGCCAATGCAGTAAAGTATGTGCACGACAAATACGGTGTGAACATGCTCTGCTGCATATGCGCCATAGACAGGGCAGCCCTTCCCACCCTCATGGACTATTGGGTACCAGGTGTGATGGTAACAGGGTTACACGAGTTGGTGGCCAATGCCCTTGTGTTTGAGGGAGAGTCTAAGAGAACTACGGACCTTAGGGGGAATCCCTTAGCAGGTTTTGAGGAGGAGGAAGAATAATATGTACGATGCTACAAAGATACTAACGGGTTTAATAATCGGCATAGGCCTGTTTATGAGTCCGTTCTTTTACAATGCAGGCAAGGCTGCAAAGGCACCTACTCCAGAACTCACCCCAAAGGCAAAAGAGGCAAAGGTGTGTGTGGAGTCCAAAGAATATATGAGGGCCAAGCACATGCAACTATTGGATACCTGGAGGCACACTGTGGTGAGGGATGAGGTGAGGTACTTTAGATCTCCCGTAGACGATAAGATGTACTACATGAGCCTTCAGCAAACGTGTATGGATTGCCATTCCAACAAGTCCAAGTTTTGTGACAGCTGCCATAACTACATGGGGATAAAGCCCTATTGTTGGGAATGTCATGTAGAGCCAAAGGAGCCAAAGGAGAAGGGATAATGGACCTCAACAGAAGAGAGTTTTTAAAGACCATTGGAGTTGTATCCTTAGTTGGTCTGGGAGCCAAGGGCTTTGAAATATTGGCCCCCGGTGCCTTAGAGGCCAAGGAAACACTTGGTGGGAAAGGCAAACAATGGGCAATGGTAATTGATATGCCCAAGTGCATTGCCAAAAACCAAAAGGAGCCTTGTACCGAATGTATTAAGGCATGTCATACTATACACAATGTGCCCGACTTTGGTGATCCCAAGGTGGAGATCAAGTGGATCTGGAAGGAAAAGTACGAGAACACCTTCCCAGGAACACACCACGAATATACCAATGAGGCAGTGCACGGAAAGGATTTTATTGTGCTCTGTAACCATTGCAGCAATCCACCCTGCGTGAGGGTATGCCCCACAAAGGCAACCTGGCAGAGGCCAGATGGAATTGTGATGATGGACTGGCACAGGTGCATAGGTTGTAGGTTCTGCATGGCAGCCTGCCCCTTCGGTGCAAGAAGTTTTAACTGGGGTGATCCCAGGCTCTGTCCACCTGAGAGGAATCCAGGCTTTCCCACAAATATGGCTTATCCCACCAGGAGCAAGGGGGTGGTGGAAAAATGTACATTCTGCCCAGAGCTCCTGGCAAAGGGAGAGCTTCCTGCTTGTGTCCAGGCATGTAAGAAGATAAAGGTGGATGCCCTTATCTTTGGGGATTTAAACGACCCTGAATCAGAGGTGAGGGCAATTTTGAGGGAAAAATACACTTTAAGGCGTAAACCCGAATTGGGTACTGCGCCCAAAGTATTTTACGTAATATGAGGTGGCCATGTTAGAGTACGCTCTTAAAGGAAGTCAAAGGTATTGGAGTTGGCTTGTGTTTCTCCTGATCCTGATAGGGATCGGAGTGGGTTGCTACATCTACCAGTTTAATGTGGGTTTAAAGATCACCGGGATGAGCAGAGATGTCTCCTGGGGGTTTTACATTGCCCAGTTCACCTATCTGGTTGGTGTGGCTGCCAGCGGTGTGATGGTGGTACTCCCCTATTATTTGCATAACTATAAGGCATTTGGGAGGATCACCATTTTGGGTGAGTTCTTGGCAATTGCCGCTGTGCTCATGTGCCTTCTTTTTATATTTGTGGACCTTGGTAACCCGGTGAGGATCCTAAACGTGGTGATGTATCCTACTCCAAATTCCATCCTCTTTTGGGACATGATCGTGCTAAACGGGTATCTCCTGTTGAACATCCTAGTTGGATGGAATGTGTTGGAGGCAGAGAGAAAAGGGGAAAAATACAGCACATGGGTGAAGGTGCTGGCCTATATCAGCATTCCATGGGCCTTTTCCATCCACACGGTAACTGCCTTCTTGTACGCAGGTTTACCTGGGAGGCATTTTTGGTTGACTGCCATCATGGCAGCAAGGTTTTTAGCAAGTGCATTTTGCTCAGGGCCTGCACTGTTGCTGCTCCTTTGCCTGATAATTAGAAAGCTTACCAGATTTGATCCGGGTAAAGAGCAGATAAGGACCCTTGCCGGGATAATTACATATGCCTTCATACTCAACATATTCTTCTTCCTGTTGGAGCTCTTTACCGCCTTCTATAGCCAGATCCCAGGCCATATGCATACCTTCCAGTATCTCTTTGTGGGCTTGGACGGATACGGGAGGCTTGCTCCTTGGATGTGGACCTCTATGGGCTTTGCCCTGGTGGCCTTGATCATTTTGATAGTTCCACAGTCCAGGAGGAACGAACAAAGCCTTGCAGTTGGTTGTGCTGCTGTGGTCATCAGCACTTGGATAGATAAGGGCATGGGCTTGGTGGTGGGAGGTTTTATCCCCAACCCATTTGAAAGGGTATTTGAATACTGGCCCACTACTCCCGAGATCCTGATAACCATAGCAGTTTGGGCAACAGGATTCTTTGTGCTCACCGTGCTCTTTAAGATAGCTGTTTCTGTGAAGGAGGAGTTAGGGGTTTAGGTTTTTAGTATTGACACAGGCAAATTGCCTTGTTAATGATCACATACTCCTGTGGAGGAGAGAATTTTAATTAAAAGGGAGGATAGAAAATGCCTTACGAAGTAGTGGTTGACCCTGATAAATGTGAAGGGTGCGAAGAGTGTGTAGAGGTTTGCCCAGTTGATGTATATGAGATGCAAAACGGGAAATCTGTACCAGTAAATGCAGAAGAATGCCTTGGTTGCGAAAGCTGCGTTGAGGTGTGTGACCAAGAGGCAATCACTGTAACAGAAATCTAAAAAGATGCTTTAAGGACCAGAAGGGGCGACCAAATCGCCCCTTTTTTATTGCCCAATGGGGTGCAGTACAGAGTCTTAGGAAATTCTAAATCTGGATATGGAAAGATTCTGGGAAAAAGGATTTACGGATGTGAAGTATTTTTCATAAAGGGATGCTAAAAAAATCCCCTCCTAAGTGGTAGAACATTTAAAAGGGTGTACCACTTTTTGGGAGGATAATTTGCCCTAAGTCCATTTGGAACTAAAAGGTATTTAAGAAGTATCCATTGCCAAACCTTTTTGGCTTTTGTTACCGTAGACTATTCTTCCAAGGGGCCCATGTGGAAGTGTTTGGCATATTATAGACCATTGACCATCAATTTGAATTAAGGCCATTGAACTATAAATGGAAATAGATAAGATATATTAGATCAACAGGGAGCCTAAAATGCAATTAATCTATGAAACCATACCCCAGGCATTTATTCGGCAGGTCAGGCTTTGTCCTTCAAAGCAAGCTATTTTAAATTTAGAGGCAGAAAGATCATACACCTATAAAGAACTACTGGAAGAAGTGGATATCTTGGCTAAAGGGTTTTTGGCCCTTGGTCTGAGACCTGGGGATAAGGTGTGTTTAGTGGCACCAAATGTTTTAGAATGGATGGCGATTTGGCTCGGGTTGTCAAGGATAGGAGCTCCGTGTGTTCCGGTGGATCCAAATACAGATTTGGAGGATTTGGCCTTTATCATAACGGATTCAGAGGCAAAGGCAGTAATTGGGACAGCAGATGCAATAAGACCAGAAATGTTATCAAAGTCCCTTGAAAAATACGGTGATACAAACCCTTTAAGGCACATGATAGTTTTAAAGGAACAAGGCGCTGGCAATCTTATTGCTTATTCTGACTTGAAGGACATTGGCAAAAATATAAAGGATGCCGAACTTGAAGGGTTACTTAGGACCACAAGCCCAGAAGATCCCATTGCCCTTATGTACACCTCAGGTACAACGGGAAGACCAAAGGGTGTTATCTTGGACCACTTTGGGCTTTTAAACAAGTCTTTGGCATCTATGAAACGCCAAGGAATGAATGGAGACGATAGATTTTGTCTCTTTTTCCCCCTTTTCCATATGTTTGGGAATACATGTATAGCCCTATCGGGTCTATTGATTGGTGCCACCCTTGTTATACCTTCAAATACATTCAACCCAGATGCAGTGGAAGAGGCTTTAAGGACCCAAAGGATCACGGCCATCTTCGGTTCTCCCAGCATGCTTATTTCCATTTTGGAAAAGGCACATACAGGTAAGCACTGGCAAACCGTTAAAAAAGGTACCATTGGAGGGGCCAATTGCCCTGGGGAATTGATGAGAAAGTTGGTGGAAGATGTTGGGATCCGAGGCCTTGTAACTGCATATGGTATAACAGAAGCAAGTTCTTGGATAACCATGGCCTACCCCTCTGATCCGTTGATGAAAAAAACTGAAACAGTTGGCAAATGCCTTCCTTGTTGTGAAGTGAAAATAGTGGATACAAATACAGGAGAAGATTTACCACCCAATGCCCAGGGGGAGATATTAACCAGGGGCCTTCTCATGAAAGGGTATTTTAAAAGACCACAGGCCACCAAGGAGGCAGTGGATGCAGAGGGTTGGTTCCATACAGGAGATTTGGGCCATATGGATCAAGAGGGTTATTTTAGGGTTACTGGGAGGATAAAGGAGGTGATCAAAAGGAATTTTGTGGATATTGTCCCCCAAGAAATAGAAGAGGCATTTTATGAGCACCCAAAGGTGATGGAGGCCTATGCCTTTGGTACATCAGATCCAAAAAAGGACCAAGAACTTGTGATATGGGTGAGGGCCAAGGAGGGAGAAAAGATCACCCCGGAAGAGCTTTACGCACACGCAAAAGAGAAACTACCCAAGGAAAAACTCCCGAAGTTTTACGGGGTGGTAAAGGAGTTTCCAAAAACTAAGAGCGGTAAGATTCAGAGATTCAAGCTACAAGAGGCATTTAATCAAGTGGAATCCAAATACTTTGATGAATAATGGGAGGATAGAAAAATGCTACCAATTAAGAAGATACTTGCAGCCATAGACCTTTCAAAATATTCAAAGGCTATACTCAAGTATGCATGTTACCTGGCAGAATCACTAAATGCCGAATTAATGATTATTAATGTGTTAAACCAAAGGGATGTGGAGGCAGTGTCAAGGGTAAGTCAGTATGCACCCAATATCTCTGTTGAAAACTATATTTCAAACCAAAAGAATGAAAGGCTACAGAATATAGAACAACTACTGAAAGAAATTGATACAAATGTAAAACCAAAGGAAATCATAATAAAAGTTGGCATTCCTTTTTCAGAGATAATTGATGTGGTCAACTCTATGAAAATAGATTTGGTTGTAATGGGAGCTAAAGGCAGATCTGACATAGCAACCGTTTTTTTGGGATCCACATCGGAAAAGATGTTGAGAAGATCCCCTGTTCCGGTTATCATAATAAAAAATGTTGATATTTGAGGAGGTATGAGATGAAAGTTTTATTTAAAGTGTTTTTTGTTTTGATGGGATTTTTTCTGGTCAGTTCATGTGCAAATTTAGGCACCGAAAAGTTAAAAGTCCCAAGTGATGTGGGGGTTTTTAAAATTAGTAAAGTTGATGTAGGAGATATTCACACGGCACCTTATTTGTTGAATTCGATAATGTCAAAGACAAATCGCCTATTAGACCAGTACGGCATTTTGTATGATCCCCAAAAGCATCAGAAATATTACACAATTGATCTTATAATTTATGCGAGCTACCCAGCCTTTGTTAGACACGAAAATATGAGTTCTTATGATTTCCTTGAAACAAAGATTACCGTAAAGGATCAGGATGGGAAGGTTATAAAGGAAGGAACTGTATCTACTTTAAATGCATTCAGAGAGACACTTGCTGATTTTACTGAAAATCAGCATGCAAAAGAGATCTTAAAGTTTTTGATCTCAAAATAAATTGAATGTGTCGGAACATAATTCTATTTTAGGCCCGTTGCCGCTTTTGGATAAAAAGGGCAGGGCTTTTTTTATTTCCGAGGCCGATCAAAGTTACATCCAAGGATTGCTCGAGATGTATTCGTGCTTTCACCCAAGGCCAGGGGCACAAGGCCTTCCACCCTTGGGGAGCGATGAATGTGGGGTGTGGGTGAGAGATCTGTTTAGCAAGGGAATAAACCTTGTGGCAGTGACGGAAAAAGGGGAAATAATCGGCCATTGTGCCCTATTACCGGCCAAAAGTTTCCATGAGGCCGAATATATGATCTTCGTGCACCAAGATCACAGAAATGCCGGCATAGGCACTGCACTTACTCAAAGGGCAAAGGAGGTTGCAAGGGAAAAAGGTATCAAGATGCTTTGGTTGTGCGTATCTTCCATCAATACTTCTGCCGTAAAACTATACTTAAAAACCGGGTTTTCTTTTAAGATAAGAGGAAGAGAAGAGTGTTTTATGTATGTAAGGCTCTGAGGTCCAATATGTATTGACAGGGTCATTTGAATGGAATATATGTCCCCTTCAAAGGAGGTGGGTAGAATGGCAGTTTTTAGGTGTGAAAAATGTGGATGAAAAAGAAGCTCTAAGTGTAAACCCCAAAAGTGCCCTAACTGCGGAGAGAAAAAGACATTTCAAAAACAAGGCCAGTAGAGACAATGTGGGTTTCCAGAATAATTTGAACGAACGTTATATTAGCCAAACGTTTTAAGGCTGGGCATGAAATTGTTTGCAGGAGGGAGGTGATAGGAATACCGGTATAAGGCAGTAGTTTTTACCCATAACCTTCTAACCCACAAAGGAGGGCCCATGAAAAACTTGAAGTATCTATTTTGTGTTCTATGGGTAATCATGCTGATTACCTGGATAGTTCCCATTCCAACCTTTGCTGCCGACGAGATCGTTTTGGGCATACCAACCTCAATCTATACCCCATTTGGAAAAGAGAACATAAAGGCAGTGCAACTTGCAGTGGAAGAGATCAACGCAAAGGGAGGAGTTAAGGTAGGGGGCAAAGCCTACAAACTGAAGGTACAGATAGCCGATACCCGTGGCGGAGAGCCCACAACTCCGGTCCACGACGCTCTCATGGCCTATGAAAAGTTAATTACCGAACACAAACCCCATGCCATAGTGGTGGGTGCCTTTAGGTCAGAGGTGCTCATAGCTGCAATGGACATAGTTGCCAAGTACAAGATCCCACACCTTGGCACCATTGCGCAAACACCAAAGTTTCAGGTACAATTCGCCACAAATCCTCAAAAATACAAGTATCTCTTCAGGGTGACCACAGATGCCGCCATAGATGCAATGTATGCCAATGCGATGCTTGATAGGCTAAAAAAGGATTTTAATCTCACCAAGGCATACTTCATCTATCAGGATACACTTTGGGCAAAGGCCTTTGCAGGTCTTATGAGCAAGCACGTGAAAGAAACAGGCTGGGAAGAGTTGGGTTTTGATGCATATGCAGCAGGTGCCACGGACTTTTCCCCTGCACTTCAAAAGATTAAGGAGACTAAGGCGCAGGTGATAGGTATGGTGTGGGATGTGCCCCTGGGTGCCGGCATATTTACAAAGCAGTACGCATCCATGAAGGTGCCTGCCCTACTGTTTGCAGGCCTTGTCCCTCCCATCGGAGCGCCCCAGGCACCCAAGACAATCGGCCCTGCGGTTGAATACAGCCTGAATCTGGAATTCCCCGTGGGTTCTTCCCTGCCTTTGAAAAAGCTTCCCAAGACAGTGGAGTTTTTGGAAAACTTTAAAAAGAAATATGGAGATCTCCCAGAGGCCCCTGCTGTAAATTCCTCTGCCTATGATTCTGTTTACATCCTCAAAGAGGCAATAGAGAGGGCCAACAGCCTAAATGCCGACGACATAGTGGCTGCCTTGGAAAAGACAGACTATAAAGGTGTGAGCGGCCGAATTAGGTTTGATAAAAACCACACTGCCATTTTTGGTCTGGAGAACCCCGATGAGACGGGAGTTTGCGTAGTATTTCAGTGGCAAAAGGACCAAAAGGGAAATCTGGTGAGGGTCCCTGTCTTCCCCGACTTTCTGGCAGAAGGCAAGGTGATCCTACCGCCTTGGATGAAATAAAATTAAGGGATCTAAGTCCCCGTGGATCCAAAGGGATGTATTTATTCCCTTTGGACCTATTCTAAACAAGGTTGTAAGGGAAGGATTATAAAATGTCTCTCCTAATATATGGGCTCATCCAAAGTATCACCCTGGCCCTTTATGCAGTGGGTTTTAGTCTGGTATATGGGGTAAGTGGAATTGCCAATTTTTCCCACGGAGCCATTTACATATTAAGCGGATATCTCATCTGGGCAGGGCTTAACCTTCTCAATTTTCCCTATGCCCTTTCATTTCTCATGGCTATTTGCCTCACAGGATTTTTGGGATTTAGCTTTTATTGGATACTCCTATACCGGGTAAGGGGCATACCACTGGCGGAGCTGGTGGTCACCTTTGCTTCGGGTGTGGCCATCCTGGAACTGATGACCTGGGCGGGTTTTTCAGGCATAAGGTACAGCCTTCCTCCGGTTGTGTTTGGTTCAGTGGAGGTATTTGATGTGAGTTTGGATTATCAAAGGTTGATGGTACTGGGTACAGGGATATTTTTGGTCTTGGGCCTCTACTTGTTTGTGCATCATACCAGAATAGGACTTGCCTTTAGGGCAATGGCCCAAAGTGAAAGGACTGCACTCTCCATTGGCATAGAATCCGACTGGGTGGGCTCCCTCAGCATGGCCTTGGGTTCTGCTGTGAGTGCAGTTTCTGCGGTGGCCATCTTGCCTTTGGGGATCATGGAACCCACCATAGGATATGAGGTTTTGATCTATGCCCTTGCGGTTGCAATAGTGGGTGGTCTTGAGAGCACGCCTGGAATGGTAGCAGGAGGTTTTGTGATAGGTTACGGCCAGCTTATTACGGCAAAATTTTTTGGGCCCAAGTGGATGATCATAGTACCTTTGCTTATCATCATACTGGTCTTGGCCGTAAAGCCCTCCGGTATATTCGGTAAGATGAAAGAGCTGGAAGAGAGGGTGTGATGAAAGCAAGGGTGAGAAAGAAACGTTTGGACAGAGGGATCAAGGCCAGGACCGATACCATTTTTTTGGTGGCCTCTTGGAAGGACATTCTATATGTGTTAATGCCTAGGGCATTACCTGTATTAATCCTGCTTTTGATCCCTCTCTTTCTGGGGCATTATGAGAATAAGGTTTTATTCCACGCCTGTGTGTATGGCCTTTTGGCCTTAAGTTTTGATTTCCTTGCCAACTGTGGGCTCTTTTCCTTAGGGCAATCCTTCTTCTTTGGCGTAGGTTGTTATTTTGTAGGTATTTACGACAAGTTTTTGCAAATCCCAATATATCTTTCCATTCCCTTTTCTGCCATATCCACTGGGGTTGTGTGTGCTGCCCTTCTATCACCTGTTGTAAGGCTTAGGGGAGTGTATTTTGCCATGATAACCCTTATCCTGCCCATGCTCCTAATGAAGCTGGTGGAGGCAACTGGTGTTATGGGAGGGAGCCATGGGATGCCTGGGATAAAAGGGTTCCCCAATGAGGAGGTGGGGGTTTATTTAGGGATCATAACATTTTTATTCCTGATATTCTTTTTAAGACGGCTCATGGGCTCGGACTACGGCCTGGTGTTAAGGGCCATAAAGGAAGACGACAGATCTGTTATGAGTTCTGCCATAAACATCTACTGGTACAAGGTTCAAGCCATCTTTATTGCTGCATGCATAGGGGGCTTTGCCGGAGCCATTACAACACACCATTTTCAGTTCCTGGGTATGTCTTCCTTTGCCTTGGATTATAGCATACTCCCCATTGCTGCCACTGCATTGGGTGGTCAGGGAACCTTTGCAGGAGCTGCACTTGGTAGCATGATATTGGTTCCACTGTCTGAACTTTTAAGGGAGTTGGGTGGTCTTAGGATGGCACTTTACTGTGGAATACTTGTTTCTTGCATCTTGCTCCTTCCCGAAGGCTTATTTCATTTTCTTTCAAGGCGTTATCATCAATTCCAGGTGGAGGCGAAGGTGGAATAATGGCCGAGGTATTGCTGGAAGTAAAAGGATTGGTAAAACGTTTTGGAGGAGTTATTGCCACTAACAACATAAGCTTTCAGATACAGAGGGGAGATTTTTTAGGCATCATAGGTCCCAATGGGTCGGGCAAGACCACTCTTGTAAATTTGATAACGGGATTTGTAAAACCCACTGAAGGGAAGGTTTTCTTTAAAGGTACTGACATAACAGGGCTCATGCCTTATAAGATAGCCGATCTTGGAATTAGCAGGACCTTTCAAATGCCTCGGCTCTTTTACCACATGCCTGCCTTTAAAAATCTCATAATACCCCTCAAATCTACCAGGGTAAAAAAAATATTGGGAGGGGATTATGGAGAGCGGGATGATATGGCAATAGATCTCTTGGATGATATGGGCTTTGAGAGGGATTCTATGGTGCCTTTTAAAGAGACAGGTAATTTACCCCATGGGTACCTAAAAAGGCTGGATCTGGCAAGGGCCTTGGCCTTAAGACCTGAGCTCTTGATACTGGATGAGCTTTTCTCTGGCATGTCCATGTCTGAGGTGGCAGGGACCTTGCCCATCATAGAAAGGCTTGTAATGGAAGGAATGACCATCGTCATGATAGAACATAGATTAAAGGAGCTCTTTAGGGTTGCAAAAAAGGTGATGGTTTTAAACTTTGGAGAAAAGATAATGGAAGGAACCCCCCAAGAGATCATGGCAGATAGAAGGGTGAGAGAAGCCTACTTGGGAGTTGAAACAGAGGAGGAATCTCTTGAGTGAGCCCATGCTTAAAACCAATGATCTTATGGTCTTTTATGAAAACGCCCTTGCCATAAACGACCTTTCCATAGAGGTGAAACAAGGAGAAATTTTAGTGATCTTGGGTAGTAATAGTGCTGGCAAGACAACACTTATGGATACCATCTCTGGGCTTATACTGGATACAAAAAAGAAAGAGGATAGAAAAGGCGGCACCAGGATCACCATAATGGGAAACATATTATTTGATGGTCAAGAGATCACCCACTTTGGTCCCACCAAAAGGGTAAAGATGGGGATTGTTTTATGCCAGGAAAGGCACCCTGTGTTTAGGGAGAGCCATGTGCTGGAAAATTTAAAGATTGCAGGTTACCTG
>Ga0197142_1000537_pt1 | contig 34927 bp, 43 predicted proteins | sample GBS60_MetaG_FD_148614 | JGI IMG/M metagenome (GOLD analysis project Ga0197142, IMG submission 148614) | Sediment microbial communities from Great Boiling Springs, Gerlach, Nevada, United States - GBS 60_MetaG | ecosystem: Environmental > Aquatic > Thermal springs > Hot (42-90C) > Sediment...
AAGGTAAATCTCAAAGTATTTCTTACAAGACCCTTAACAGTGAAGTCCCAATTATCTATATCAAACTCTGGGATATCTCCATAATGAAGTACAGGAAAGTCTTTTATCAGTTTCTGCCCAGGTGGAATCCTTTTATGTCTCTCTGCTTTCATATAGATTGATATTTCTGTAATATTTTATTTATATAATCTTCAAGCTCTTTAGGAGATGGAAGAACATCTGGCACTTTTTCATCAATCATCATTGCAAGGAAGATCTTCTTAAAGAGATTTAAAACAGCATAGGAAATAACACCCTCCATTCTAAAGATAATAGTTTCAGGAGGGCAATTTATAAAAAATGATTCTGTATACCAGATCTCTTCTGTTAGCTTCCTGATGTCTGAACATAAATTACCTTTAGCCATTTTTAACACAGCACCAATCGCAAGAAACAATGACCTTACTTCATTATTTACAGATTGAAGACCTTTCTCAACAGGATTCTGCCCAATCCTATGTCTTCCCTTTGTTAAAGGAAGAAATCTTGTTATATTTACACTAGAACAGTAGATAAAATTATTATCTACCGAATCTGAAAGTTCAGGTCTTATAACAAAATAAAGAAATTGATTTTTATATTCAAAGAACATTCTCTATTATCTTCTGTGTGATGAAATGAGTCCTCCAAGCATTCGCAGATGAGCTTTTTCTTCAGTAATAATCTCTCTAAATATATCTTTTACAGGGTCTGGAACGAGCTTTATAATCCTCATATAAAGATCAAGACTATTGATCTCTATCTGCATCGCATATTCAAGGACATCCTGAAGTTGCATATTTCCATGGTGAATCTTTTCAATAACTGCTGGAACAAGGAGCCCTCCTTCCATGCGGTCTATGAATCTCTGTTCAATCTTGATATCCGGCCATGCATCAGAAATCCTTTTCATGTGGATCTCTTCCACTGATGCGAGGGTTTTAAAGACCTCTTCTTTATAAAACTCATAAACCTTAAGATAAAACTTTCTTGAACCTTCTTCAAGGCAATAAGCGAGGGAGACAAATTCTCCGGGCTCTTTAAGACCTTCCGTAATTTGGAGACCTTCTTCGATATCGCCTTTTGCTACTAGGCCATCCCATGCCATTATCCCCCCATCAATGGTAAAGACCTCTGTAGAAAGTTCGTCAGCAATCAGTTGTGCTGCAGCAAGACTCCTTCTACCAAGACGACAGTAGGTGACAATAGTTTTATCTGACCTCAGTTCAGAAAGTTTATCAGGGAGTTCTGGAAGGGGTATAAGAAGGGCACCAGGAATGTGTCCCTTTTCGTACTCATCAGGCTGCCTGACATCAATAAGGACAATATCGGGGTATTGCCCAAGGAGCTTGCGAGCCTCTTCTGGCGATATTCTATTTACCTTTGGTGGCATTATAAGTCTTCTTTAAAAATTGAAGTACCGATTTTTTGAATAGATCAAAATCCTTCAAGTTCTTTCTCAAAATAGAGATGATTATCTCTGGCTCGATCTCCTCGTAGCGATGAACAATAATATTTCTGAACCTTGCCATTTTTTGAAGCTTTGAACTAAGGGCTTTATTTATAATACCTGCCTCCTCAAGTACTAAAAAGGTATCAGCACAGGATACAGGTATTCTGATACTCTCTTATCTGTTTCAGATACCCATCAAGTTCAGTAAGTTTTCTCTGTATTAATAATATATCAACCAATCTTATACCTCTCTTTAAAATATCTTTTCTCAAGATATTGGAAATCGAGAAATTCCCTGATCTTAAGGGATTCAAATTTATGTCTTAAAAATGGTTCTTTATCTATAAGCAATATTTTTGATTGAAGTATCCTGCCTGTAAGGCTTATGGGTGCTCTGTTAAGCACAACGATATCCACTTCATCGGTACCAAGAAAGTCAGTTATCTCTCCATAGAACTTCAAATAGTTAAATCTCTTAGGATCTCTGACATAGACAGCAATATCCACATCAGACAGAAAAGAGGGCCTTTCCTTAGTAAGACCCCCAAATAGATAGGCAAAGATCACCTCTGGCTTTTTCTCAAGAAAGTCCTTAAGACCTTCAACCCGCTGCATAATATCTTCAGGTAATCTCTTAAACCTGATCATGTCTTATTATATCATGAGTCTTTCTGGCAACTAATAAACTGTCCTGACCACTTCATTCCGCAGACTCAATTGCCTTAAAGATTTGTTTAACTATTTTTGGATGTAAAATCTTGCCCCTATGAAATGGAACTACTATTCGATACTTGTACTTCATGTAGATTTATGACTACCCTTGATCCTGATTAATTCAAATCCTGCCTTTAATAGGAGGCCTTCAGCTTCATCCGGTGTTAATCTTGGTAATTTAGGCAACCTGAACCTCTACCGCTGTAGTAAAGATTTCTTTACTCAAAGCCTCTTTTATTTCCTCTTCTGAGAGTGTCTCCAGATAGAGTTCAACAGCCTCCTTTATGTTAGCCATAACTTCCTCTAAGGAATCTCCCTGAGATTGAGCTCCTTCAAGTTCAGGACAATAGGCATAATAACCATATTCATCTTTTTCAATCACTATGCTGACCTTATAAGACATACTTTCCTCCTTTTAAAAATTAAATAAATCTGTCATATTATATCATGCACATAAACCTTTATACTTTCAAAAAGGGAAGTGATTATCTGAAAAATCAGTAATTGACACTATGTTTATAGTGCTTTATTATGAAAGTAACTCCTTCGGAGTAAAGACTTAAAATTTAAGGAGGTAAAGATGAAAAGACTATTAACATTATTTATACTCATTACTGGATTCAGTCTCATTGCCTATGCAGCGGACTTTAAGGTACCGGCTGAGAAATACAGAAACTGGCACCATGTAAAGAGCATGGTGATATTTGATGAAAAACATCCACTATATAACCCCTTCAGCGGTATCCACCATGTATATATTAATAACAAAGGGCTAGAGACCATCAAAAAGCAGAATGGTAGAAAATTTCCTGATGGCACCAAGATTGCCATTGTCTTTTATGAACACAAACCTGCTGATGGTGCCTATGTAGAAGGTGCAAAAAGGATAGAGGCCTTCATGGTAAAGGATTCTAAAAAGTACAAATCTACTGATGGATGGGGTTACTATGGATATGATGGAAGTGGGAAAAGTCTCATAAAGGATATGGCAAAGGACTGCCACTCTTGTCATGAACAGGTAAAGGATAAGGACTTCGTCTTCTCTAACTGGACAGAATAATCTGATAGGCCCTCTTCAATGCTGGGAGGGCCTTTTTGCCCTCTGGTGTTAATCGATATTTAACTGTCACAGGCCTGGAATTATAAACAATCCTTTCTACAATTCCAAGCCCTTCGAGTTCTTTGAGTCTTTGATGTAGAACCTTTTCTCTTAAGCCAAGTATATTTGACAATATCTCTTTTGGTGTAGTTTCCTTGTTTAATCTTTCCATGATTTCAAAGACCCACTTCTTTGAGATAATGGAGACAAAATGTTCAATAGGTAAAGATAACCCGTTGATGTATCTGACCAGTTCATTTAAAAATCTGTCATTTAGTAACTTGTAATGCACTTCTAAGGGATAGGTGTTATTAGAATATTTCTTAATAAGACCGAGTTCTGTCATAATCTTCAGTCTTTCATAAAGCTGCTTTTCATTGATACCCGGGATCTCTTTCTTTAGCTCAGAAGGTCTTTTTGGTTTTTTAGATAATTTTAAAAGGATCATTAAAGCCCATTTACAAAAAAGTAAAGGTTTCTTCATAAACACCCTTGCGAAATTATTAAGCCTTTGACTTTTTAATAACCTTGATTATCTCCTTCATAAATGCTGGCAGGTCAGATGGCTGCCTTGAGGTTATTAGATTCCCATCAACTACAACCTCTTTGTCTTCGTATATAGCTCCTGATTCCTTAAGTTCATCAGCAACTGTCCTGTAGCAGGTTGCATGCCTGCCTTTTAATAAATTTGCAGAGATAAGGGTCTGGGGACCATGACAAATGGCAGCTACAGGTTTGTTCCTTTCAAAGAAATGTCGTGCTATATCAAGGGCATCTTTTTGCTGTCTTATCGCCTCAGGTGCCTTACCCCCTGGAAGTATGAGGACATCATACTCATCTGGATTAACCTCATTGAGGGATTTATTTGCCTCTACCTCATAGCCGTGTTTGCCTTTTATTTTGCCTTTTTTGATTGAGGCAATATCCACATGGATGCCCTCCTCTTTAAGTCTATAATATGGAAAGAGTAATTCCGTGTCTTCAAAGTTGTCTGCACTAATGATTAATGCCTTCATGGGTTTACCTCCCTTATTTTATTTTTGCCTTGTATATCCCATCTTTTGATGTGAAATAAAGATATCCATCCGGAAAAAATTTAACATCCGTTATGCCTTCTTTATGCCTGTATAAGACCTTCTCTTCAACAACCTTTTTATCATTAATCTTCAAACCAATAATCTCACCAGTATTCCATGTACTAAAAATAAACCATTCTTTATAGAATGTTGCATTCGTGGGGGCAATATTTGGTGTGTAGGTTTTAATAGGATTTACAAACCTTTTATCATTACTAAAGCCCAAAACCAAAGGCCAACCATAGTTTTTACCTTTTTCTATAATATTTATCTCATCATCTCTATTAGTTCCATTTTCTGTGATATAGAGATCTCCCCTTTCATCAAAAGCCATTCCAAAAACATTTCTATGACCAATACTCCAAACAGGGCTCCCTTTAAAAGGATTATCCTCTGGTATAGTTCCATCAGGATTAATTCTTAAAACCTTTCCGGCAAGGCTATTTATATCCTGTGATAAATCTACTTCTCTTGCATCCCCAGTAGATATATAAAGTTTTCCATCTGGTCCAAAAGTAAGTATTCCTCCATTGTGTATTACTGCACCAGGAATTCTATCAAGTATGATCTTTTCAGGATTTACTAAAACAACCCGATTGTAAGTTTTAAATCCTGTTGTATATGTATAATAGACATAAACCTTTTTATCCTTACAAGCAATTCCAAGAAGGCCTCTCTCAAATCCTGTTGTGACATCAAACCTCTTCAAAGGTTCTTTCTGAAGCCTGCCTTCTTTTATAATCCTGATAGCACCATTTTTTTCTGTAAAAAGGATAGTATCTTTATCAAAATAACAAAGAGCTACAGGAAAGCTTACATCTTTAATTATTCTTTCTACAGATGTAATCTCAATCCCTTGAGCTTTAGGAATAAAGAAGATTAACAGGTATAAACAAATAACAATTATTTTTATAAAAAAAACTTTTTTCATAATTGGCTTAATTTCATTATTATCACCTTTCAGGCACTAAAACAATATCAAAGACCTCTCCACTCACCTTTTTTCTAAAGTAGAGTTGTGTTGTTAAAGGTTTAAAGCCTTCTGCCTTTATCTTAAAATGAATATGGGCCGGTCTACCGGGATATATGCCCGGAAAATCAGTAACAAATTTATATCTGCCTTCTTTATCAGAAAATATAGTTGCCCGATGAGCATCATCATATACCCCTTCAGGATTTGCGTGCCAGTACTCAATCAGAGCATTAGCAACAGGCCGACAATCAGGATAAGAAAGAACCCTTCCAGAAACAGTCAGACCTGAACCTGTCTTATCTCTTAAAGATGCATTTGATTTATAAAAGGGACCTTCCATATCTGGCCTTGTAGGAGTGCATTTCTCTGAAGCATAGGCAAATGTAGCTATAGTAATAAAAATCATAGATAAAATTATTGAAGACATAAGCCCTCCTTTATTTCACTATCATATCACCAATAACCCTTTCTAACCTTATCATCTCTTCATAATATTCCTTCAAGGTCATAAGATAATCCCTTCTTGACTCTAAATACCTTTTCTGAGCTTCAATAAGATAAAGCATATTAAGTTCCATGGCATTAAAATATTTTCTGGCAAATTCTAAGGCTTCCTTTCGAGCTGGCAGGATCTGGTCCTTTATAATATTTATCTTTTGACTCAAAAATGCAATCCTTTCAAGGATTACTAAAATCTCCTCTTTTATCTCATCAACCTTTGCCTTTAAGCTCTTTTCTGCCTGTCTTAGTCTAAATTCTGCTATTGCTATCTGTGCCTGATTCTGGTGAAAGATGGGTAACTGAAGGCCTATCTCAGCACCAATAGATTCCTCTCTATCAATATCTTTTTCATAAATTGCACCAGCCTGAACATCACTGAATATTCGACTCTTTTCTAATGCCAGAACATTCCTTGCCTCTTCAATATGTATCCTTGCAATCTGAATATCAGGTCTGTTTGAAAGGGCAGCACTTAAGACATATTCATAATCAGGAGGTTTAATAATGTCTTCAGAAAGGACTCCTCTAATCTCATAATCAACCTTTTCTGGGGATAACCCTAATATCCGATTCAGTCTAAAGCGGGAGATTAATAAATCACTCTCTATTTTTGAAAATTCAAGACTGGCTTCTAATACCAAAGCCTCAGCCGTATAAATATCAAGCTCTGTAGCATAACCAAATTCCTTTCTATATATAAGATGATCCCTCAACTCATCCATCTGGTCCTTTATCTTCTCCATCTCATCCCTGATTAAAGATAGTGCTACATAGTTGATATAATCCCTTTTTGCCTCTAAGGTAGTATTTATTATTTCATCTGAAATCTGAAGCATTGTCCTTTGGAGCCTTGAAGCTGCTACCTTCTTTCTTATTGGTATCTGCCAGAGGTCAGCTATATTTATTATTCCACCAAGCTCCAAACCCGTACTTCCGCCGCTAAAAGGAAACTTGAAAAGTGCCTTAAGGTTAGGATTTGTAAAAAATCCTGCCTGCACTAAATCTCCTTTTGCAATACCTATATCTTCAAAAGTTGCCTGAAGTTTTTTATTATTAAGAAGGGCAATCTTTACCGCATCATCCATTGTTAGGCCATCAGAAAGGAGAACTTTCACTTTCTCATCTATGAGTCTTCTATCTTCTTCAGATTGCTCCCATTGGATTTCAGCACCTACCCTTTCTTTAGTAAAGGTAAAGACATCTTCCCATTCCTGTTTGGTCTGTACGCTGGCACATCCTGTGATGAGCAAGATAGCAATAAAAAGATAATATCTCATATCTTTTCCTCCTTTGGATGTCTCCACTTACCATCTTTTTCTTTTGGGATAACATAAAGAAATGTGGTCATCCCTCCCATAGGCATAACACCCATAGGGACATCAGCATGGGCATTCACTGTATGATGTAATTTATGGCAGTGAAGATGCCAGTAACCAGGGTTCCAGACAACAAATTCCACATCCCGCACTGTGCCGGGCGGAACATTCACAGTATTTCCGGGCCACTGGGCAGATTCAGGTATAGGGCCTCCTTCAGTACCTACTACATACCATGTAAAGCCATGAATATGTATTGGATGGCTATTCTGGTTACTCAGATTGCCAAACCTTATTCTTACTCTATCTCCTTGGTTAACTGTTAATATCTCCGTGCTGGGAGCAGACTTACCATTAAAAGTGAACCAGTTAGGATCTGTGGATGTAACATCAGGATTTTCATTTCCGGGAAGAAGGTGCCACTCCTGAAGGAGGATTGCAAAGTCTTTGTCTATTTTATTTCTGTATTTTTTAGGATGTATCACAAATAACCCACCAAGACCCATAGCAACCTGCTTTTTTTCATTAAATCCTGAATGATACATAAATGTGCCATTTTGATAGAGGGTAAATTCATAAACAAAGGTTTCTCCCGGGTTTATAGGTGGTTGAGTCAGACCACCAACGCCATCCATCTCATTAGGAACCTCAAGGCCATGCCAATGAATAGAGGTAGGCTCGGGAAGCTCATTTTTAACAATTATCCTTACTCTATCACCTTCGTAAGCCTCTATAGTTGGTCCAGGTATTGAGCCATTGAATCCCCAACCTTTTATTTTTTTAGGAAATATCATGCCTGACATTATTCCCTTTGCCCTGTGCACCTTATCCCATATAGAACCTTCAGCAGGCTCTCCATCAAGGATATAGTGTTCAACAGGCTGGGCAATTAAAGTAAAGACCTTCACCTTACCATCCATTTCATAGCCAAGAGGAGGAACATTAGGGGTAATTATACTGCCCATCTGTTTACCCATTGATGGAGGTGGAGGTGAGAGCTTGATATTTGGGTCTGCCCATCCTGCAGGCAAATGCATTCTCATATCATGAGGCACAGAGGGCATTTCGTGTCCTTTATGGACATCCTGAGCAAATCCCTTTTTAGTTAAGGCAAGTGAGCCTACTATAAGAGCAGATTTTTTTAAAAATTCCCGCCTTTTCATTTTAATTCTCCTGACAAAGTTTTATTCTACACCTATCTTCATTTCCTCAGAAAAGAGTATCCTTCCAGAGGGTCTCTGGAAGAAACCTGCCTTTTCGGTATTTTCAGTGCCATAAAGCAGTACCGCTGTAAGGCTATAAGTACCTGGCCTTGGAGGTGCTTTTAAAACATAGGTGATCTCTCCTGAAGGAAACAAAAGCTTCTCTTTATCATACTTCTGGTTCATAATCATTACATAATTAATATTTTTGCCTAATCCCCTTATGCGCTTATCCAGCCAATCCTTTTGTATCTCTCCATCCTGTCCTTTTATTACAGGCTCTTCAACAATTAACCAGCCATCAGCCTGAATTGGCCTTGCCTGATTCCTTAACGGCTTATCTACCAGAATAACACCAATAACTGGACCATTTCCACCCTTTGCAACTATTTTTATAGTTATATTTTCTCCAGCCTTTACCTTTTTTGGTGCTGATATAGTTATTGAAGAATTATCATCAATAAACCTTGCTTCTTCAATTATTGTCTCTTTCTGCTCTGCTGTAAGCTCAACATAGGGTGAAGGCACTGATTTAATAAAGGCGTAATGCTTATTTTCAGGTATCTCTCTATTTGAAACTTCTTGTGGAAGTTCTGGTGTATAATCAGTTCTGCTTTGGGCATGGCAGGATGCACAAAAAGGTCCTATGTCTGTGATATAAAAGGGTGTGCCGTTAGGATAACCGTAAGACACTGACGGAATTAAGATCATAATCAAAAACGCAAATACTATTCTTTTCATGCCTAACCTCCTTAGAAGTTAATTTTAAAGTAAAATTCCTAATCCTAATGCTATCTGTATAACATAAAAAAAGATTATCATAATACCGAGAATGTAATGTCTGTTTCTCCATAAATCATCAGTAACAGTAATCCTCCTTGAGATAAGAAAGGTCATAAATACGGACAGCATGATAAAAAAACCTATAATGAAATGGAGAGGATATTCAAAGATGTGGCCATAATCAAGATAAACAATTGCAATTCCTGCAAAAAAGCCTATTGGGCTCACAAATGTAAGGATTGGTCCAAGTTTTCTATGTTTTTTAATATCATGGGGATAAATCCTTCCAGACCTTTTTTCCCTTCTAATCCTAAGCCCAAGAAAGCCTTGATAAAGAATCATAATAAATACAATAGAGTTATAAAGACCATGAAGAAGTTTCAGATAAGCGATTAGTTGTTTATCAATCATCATTAGTTAGCCATCCTTTACATATTGTAATTCATTCAAAGACTATCATCAATTCTTGTTATTAGTAAGCTTCTGGAATTCCTCTTCCAATCTTTTCAATATCGATATAACCTCCTCATCACTTACATCATACCAGTTTTTATAGGCATCTGCTACAGCAAAAAATGGGGTTCTTCTGATATTCAGGCAATATAGTTCATCCACTTCAGGAAGGAGCATACTGACTGTTCTTTCAGGTGCCGTCGGAACAGCCACAATCACCTTACCTGCACCTCTTCTTTTAATAAACCTAACCGCCTCATACATGGTGAATCCTGAGGCAAGGCCGTCATCAACAATAATCACATCCCTGCCTGTAAGTTCAGGAAAGGGTCTTTTTTCCCTAAATAACTCGTTTCTTGCCATAACCACCTTTTTTGTCTTCTCCACCTGCCTGTTTATCTCCTCCTCCGCAAGTCTTGACCTCCTTAAAAGCGATTCATTGAATATGACCTCTCCATCAGGGCCTACTGCTCCAAAACCAGCCTCAGGATTGTCCGGAAATTGAATCTTTCTCACTATAATCAAGTCCAATGGAACCATAAGGGCCCTTGCTATCTCATAACCAACGGGCACACCACCAGAAGGTATAGCAAGGACAATCAATTCCCTGCCCTTATACCCAGATAGCATCTCAGAGAGCCTTCTTCCAGCCTCAGCCCTGTCTGTGAAGACATGGACCTCATCTCTCAGTGAAATATCCTCAATCAATCTACCCATTAAGGCTCTTCACTTCCTCTGATACAGTAATAGAAATCTGAAAGGTCATATTTGTTCCAGATATCGGAGAGTCCACAATTAATTACCTTCGAGCTTACAGCAGACCTCTTCCTCTATCTCCTTGCCTGACTGTAATTCCTTATAGACCTGATAGGCCTTCAGTGCCCATTGCTCACCAGGACATCCACCCTCTGTCATAGCAACATTCAGAAACTCGATTAACTCTTCCTGAGTTACTCCAAGCTGATAGGCCATCTTTGTATAGGCCTTTACACAGGGTTCGCATTTTGTAACTACAACTATCGCAAGGGCAGCAAGTACCTTGTATTTCGCTGGCACAGCAGCATCCTTAAAGGTCTCCTCCCTCATTCTCACGAGGCCACCCGTTACTTTTGGGGTGAGCTTCCGCAATTCTGCATAAAGATTTTCTGACATGTTATACCTCCTTTTTAATTAATTTAAAGGGCATAAGATCAAGATATCCTGATATAGGTGAATATTAATATGGGAAGGGAAGCCCTTACCCCGAACTAATGAGCAGCCTTGGATATCCTTTTTCTTCTTCTGCATGGACAGCTCGGCCTTGAGTGAACGATGGCACTCAGGCCTCTCAGAATTAAAGAGCAGCTTTTTAGAGATATACCATACTCACTTTTCTACTTACCATAATTCGTTGCGAGATATCTGATTATAATCTCCGCATCATTATCAGATACAGGTGCTCCAAAGACCCTTCTCATCTTGTTCACAATAGCAACCCATTGTTCTTTTGAAAATGGAGGTTGCATTGTGATATAGTCAAGACTATGGCATGTATTACATTGGGTCCTTACCTTTTCAATCCCCTCTCCTGCTTTGAGCTCTGTCTTTATTTCAGGAAAAGCACTTAATTTTATCTCCTCAGCTACTGCAACTGTTACGAATGTCAGGAAGAGCATAGACAGTCCAATAATCTTCATATTAACCTCCTTATTTCACGGTTATCTCAATCTTTTCGATCTTATTCCAGAGATAACCTGAGGGATTCCAAAGGCTCTCGAAGGGCTGGGATTCTCCTATGCTGTTTGTTGCCTTTGCCATTATGGCATAGACTCCCGGCTTTTCAGGACGCCACACATAAGACCACTGGATCCAGGAATATCTTCCGAAATCCTTTCCGAGTTCTGCCTGATGCCATGTCCTGCCACCATCAACTGAGACAATAACATCCCTTATACTGTAACCGCCCGAAAAGGCTATGCCTGAAATCCTTGTATATCTACCTGTTTTAATAACTGTGCCTTCTTCTGGCTCTAAAATCAGAGACCTTGTTGTCATCCTGTTTATAGGCACAGTCTTTTTTGGTGATGTCCCTGGTGGAACGCATCCACAGGGATTGTCTGGTATCCTGTAGGCAGGTTTCATCCAGAAACCCTCATAGGCCTTATCTATTACTTTTATCTCGGTAAGAGATTTTACCCAGTATGTGGCATACCATCCAGGCACAATAAGCCTGAGAGGAAATCCATTCAATACAGGAAGGGGTTTTCCGTTTATCTCATAGGCAAGGATCACATCATCCTCAAGGGCTTTATCGATCGGAAGGCTTTTTATGTAATCAGGCACAGACGGCATGACTACACTATCAAGACCATCAAAGGTCACCTCAACAGAGCCTGGCTTTATGCCTGCGAGATTGAGCACATCTCTTAATCTTACACCACCCCATGTGCAGTTGCCCATTGCACCATTACCCCACTGACCGCCTGGAACCCTTGGTTCAAAAAAGCTCCTTCCATTACCAGAGCACTGAATAACTGCAGTATATGTAACCTTTTCGAGCTTCTTTATATCCTCCATGGAAAGAAGGATTTCCTTTTCTGTATTTCCTCCGACCCTGAGTCTCCAGAGATTCAGATCAACAGAGGTAGGAACAGGATAGACATGCCATCTCACAAAGAGGACATCTTCTGGTGTTATAAGTTCTTTAAAGTAATGCAGGGGTGTTTCAAGGTTAGGTGGTCTTGAGGTAAGAAGTATTAGTTGCTTCTTCTCCGGAAAGGCAACAAGCCTCCTTTTCTCTGATGCTAAGAGTTTCAGTGGTCCACCAAAGCTTGCTATAGCCAGTATGCCTGCTGTCTTTAAAAAGGTCCTCCTTGATAAACCTTTAAGATTCATCGTGACCGCCTTTAAAAATATTGTCTCTTCTTTTCTTTCTCAAATGGTCAGGTCACCTTTAATATTTGACTAATTTCCCTGTCTCCTCAATGGGTTTATCATGCTAAGCACTTGATTTATCTCTAACGAACAGATCATTCAGATCAATGATAAATACATTAAATCCTCACTGAGGGAGCTATTCCAGCCCCATTTCCTTTCAAAAATTAACCCTATTTCACTGCTCCAGTAAATATGAAGTCGTTGTTCTTGGCCTTTGAATGGCAGTCTATGCATCCTTTAACCTTTCCAGAAGCCTCTACCTTGCCATCAGGTGAATACTTTGCCCAGAACCAGTCACCTCCGTCAGGATTATATCCCTTAATCTTGTACATTACAGAAAGGGCCTTCAGCTTCTTGTCAGAGGAGTAATTCTCCTTAATTGCAAAGGCTATTAAAGCAGATAAGGTTAAAGCAAAGATTGTGATGGACTTGTTAAGATTTTCATTTTGTCCTCCTTTCAAGTTTGTTTCTATCTTTTCTTTTTCATCTGTTTCCCACAACAGATAATGTCACAGGTTTCAACACAACCGCATACCTCATCCACACTTACAACAAGGCCACAAACCGTGCATTCATATCTGTCACCTTCTTTTACCTTCTTTGAGCTTACCTTTTTGGTGGATTTTTTAGCTGTCTTGGCTGGCATTATTCTCACCTCCTATCCTCTTTCCTCAAAATTCTTTATAAACTGCCCTATTTGAATGCCGAGATAAACACACTTAATACCATTCATACAATCATCGGCATCTTTTTTCTCGAGATGTGTGGTGAGTTCATGAGTACCCTTTTTAAATTGAACAACATAGGCATTCTTCTGCTCGTCAAAGCTGAGAGTAACAGATATCCCATGCTCTTGAATCTCAGGATACATCTCCATTATCTTATCTTTCAAGGCAACCATTGTGTACCCCATATAAACCTCCTATATTAAGGATTGAATTTTACAAAATCCACAATCCTTCTTCTCCATGCCCTCGGTAAAAGAGTGATACCTTCTCTAAGGTATCCAACAGCTATAAGCATGGGGATAAGTTTATCTTCTGAAATATTAAATTCCTTCTTAATACATTCTTCGTCAAAGCCATCCATCGGGTGGGTATCAAGTCCTAACTCCTTTGCAGCTATCATCAGTGTCATAGCAAAAAGAGAAGCGTTTTTTACAGCAAAGAGTTTTCTTTTCAGGCTATCAGCAGAACCGTAGAGATTTGATGCAATAGCAATGTAATTATTCCTTGCCTCTGGCTTTATGTAACCAAGGGACTGCCAGCTATCAAGAACATTATTGATATTTTTCTCAACAGCATGAGGATCAGCAATGATTATCAGTATAGCCGAGGCCTCTTCTACCTTTGGCTGATCAAAGGCACATCTCCTCAAGACCTTTTTCTTTTCCTGCTCAGTAACAACTATCACTTCCCATGGCTGAAGATTAAAAGATGAAGGCGAAAGATTTGCTATCTCGATTAACTCCTTAAGTACATCATCAGGTATTTTCCTCGAAGGATCAAAGAAGTTAATAGACCTGCGGGCCTTTATGGCATCAATAGCATTCATAGCACCTATTATAGTAATATCAAATAATGCCATCCATGTCAAGTTTTAATCTCTTTCAGGTTAGGACATCACCACCAGTACAACTCTATAAGCTGGAAATCTGGACCTCGGAGGTGATGGTTTTAGGCCAGACTTAAGTAAAGAAAACACTCACACTAAACATGACGCTATACAAAAACTACTCCCTTATAAAAATTCTCCAAAAAGTATCTCCCTCTGGTGAATCTTGATCTCATGGGGTTAATCTATAAATCTTCTTTAATAAAAAGATTCAACCTGAATCACGCAAGGTAATTCAGGTTTATATAATAAATTCAATAAGTTCCATATTTTAAAGATTCACTTTTTGAGTGATCAAAGATATGGGGTTTGGGACAGAGTCCCTCAAAGGGGCTTTGCCCCTTTGAATCCCAAAAAAACAGGCTTCAGGCTAAAGGGTATTTTTCTATCGCCTATGGTCTATAGCCTAAAGTTGCCTATCGCCTGTAGCCTATGGGCCTAATTATTTATGTGTTATAATTAAAAAGGAGGTTAAAAAATCGCTATATTCGGAAATACTTCTGGCCTTAAGAAGGGAGAATTAACCCTTCTCGAAAGACTCTTCAGGAAAAAATGCCTTCCTGAAAAGGTAATATCCTACGACATTGCTAAATATATTTCAGAGTTTTCTTATTCAACAGGCAGGCAGATAGGTATTTTACTGGATAGAAAAGGCCTCATAACCCATGTAATAGTTGGTGATGCAAAAGGCATACTGATACCATCCCTTGAGGAAGACTATCCCCTCGGAAGAAAACCCCTGAGGGAATTGAGACTGGTCCATACCCATCTAAAAGAAGAACCCCTCACACAGGACGACCTTACTGATCTGCTCCTCCTGAGACTTGATATGATTGTTGCCCTTACCTTAAAGGAAAACCTGCCTGATAAGGTCTATATGGCCCATCTCCTGCCCTATGGTTCAAAAACAAGATATGAGATACTTGAACCCATGAACATTCATCAGATAGATCTTAATTTCCAGTCTTTCATATTAAATCTTGAAGATGAGATGGATAGGGCAAGGCTCTATGTTCAGGACAAGAGGGATAAGGCAATCCTAATAAGTGCATCAACAAAACCCAAATACGAGCTTGAGGAATCAATGGAAGAACTAAAGGAGCTGGCAAGAAGTGCTGATGTGATAGTCCTCGATACAGTCATACAGAAACTTAAAGAGATTAATCCTAAATATCTCATGGGAGAAGGAAAGCTGAGAGAGATAATTATCAATGCCCTTGACAAAGGGGCAACCATTCTCATATTTGATCAGGACCTTACACCATCCCAGGTAAAAGAGATAAGTGAATTAACAGAGCTAAAAGTAATTGACAGATCCCAGCTTATACTTGATATCTTTGCAAAGAGGGCCCATTCAAGGGATGGCAAGATTCAGGTAGAACTTGCCCAGTTAAAATACAGGCTACCAAGACTGGTAGGTAAGGGAACAGCCATGTCAAGACTGACAGGAGGGATCGGTGGTAGAGGACCTGGTGAGACGAAACTCGAGATTGACCGCAGGCGCGTAAAGGAAAGGATTGGTCTTCTAGAAAGAGAATTAAAAATCCTTTCAGAGGCAAGAAGGCAGAGAAAACAGAGAAGGGTTGAGAGGGGAATACCTATTGTGTCAATCATAGGTTACACAAATGCAGGTAAGTCAACACTTCTTAATAATCTCACAAATAGCAATGTCTTTGTTGAAGAAAGAATGTTTGCAACCCTCGATACATCTTCAAGAAGGCTCAGATTCCCGAGGGAGAGGGAGGTCATAATAACCGACACAGTGGGATTCATCAGGGACCTTCCAAAAGACCTTGTTTCGGCCTTTAAATCCACTCTTGAAGAGCTTGAGGATGCTGATCTTCTTATTCATCTTGTTGATATATCAAACCCAAGATTCGAACAACATATTGAATCAGTAGAGGAAATCCTCAAAGAGCTCAATCTTCACGAAAAGCCGAGAATCCTTGTATTTAACAAGATTGACAGGATAGATCCGGAAGTGGCCCAGAATATTATAAAAAGGTATAATGCCATCGGCATATCAGCCCTTAAAAGGGAGACCTTTGGACCTTTGCTCGAAGAGATAGAAAGACATATATGGCATGTACAAAAAGAACATAATGCTGAAGAGCTGGTAGAACATCTTTCTGTTTAAATCTTGCTTTATGTATAGAGCACTCGATATAATTTAAATCATTTTCTTAATGAAAGGAGAAACATGGAATTTGCACCTAAATGGATAGCCTGGGAGATTACGCGGAGATGCAATCTGAGATGCATCCACTGCAGATCCTCTTCTGAGTTAGAGGTAAAAGGGCATCCTGATTTTCCAACTGAAGAGGCCTTCAGGATTATTGATGACATATCAAGCTATGCAAAACCTGTTGTCGTCTTAAGTGGTGGAGAACCCCTTCTGAGAAAGGATGTCTTTGATATAGCAAGATACGGCACAGAAAAGGGCTTGAGGATGTGCCTTGCCACAAATGGTACACTCGTTACAGATGAGATATGCGAAAGGATCAAAGAATCAGGAATAAAGATAGTATCCCTGAGCCTTGATGGCTCCACAGAAGAGGTCCATGATAACTTCCGCTCACAGAAAGGGGCATTTCAGGGGACAATAAATGCAGCAAGGCTCTTTAAGAAACATGGAATAGAATTCATCATCAATTCATCCTTTACAAAAAGAAATCAGGAAGAGATACCAAAGGTCTATAAGCTTGCAAAGGAACTCGGTGCAACTGCCTGGTACATGTTCATGATAGTACCCACTGGAAGGGGCGAGGAGATAATGAATGAACTTATATCAAAGGATGACTATGAGGAGATCCTTAACTGGCACTATGAAATGGAAAAGGACGAGAAGGATATCCTTGTGAGGCCTACCTGTGCACCCCATTACTACAGGATTGTCCTTCAGAAGTCACAGCAGGAAGGAATAAAGTTTGAGAGGCGTTCCCTGAAATTTTCTACTGGTGGAGCCAAGGGATGCATTGCGGGTCAGCTCATATGTCTTATAGATGTAGATGGCAATGTCCTTCCCTGCAGTTATTTTCCAATGCCTGCAGGAAATATTAAAGAAAAATCCTTCAAAGAGATATGGGAGAATTCAGAGCTCTTCAAGAAATTAAGGGATTTCAAATCCTACAAAGGAAGATGCGGTTCCTGTGAATTCATCTCTGTCTGTGGTGGTTGCAGGGCAAGAGCCTATTCAGTTTACGGAGACTATCTTGAAGAAGAACCCTTCTGTTCATATCTGCCAAAGAGGCTCGAGGCATTAAAAAAAGCTGGTGTTAAATAATTCATTCAAAGGAGGTCTTTCTTAAATGAACGATACCTTCCTGAAGGCCTGCAGAGGAGAAAAGACAGATTATACACCTGTATGGCTTATGAGGCAGGCGGGCCGATATCTTCCAGAGTATCAGGCCCTGAGAGAAAAATATGACTTCATGACCCTCTGTAAAACACCTGAACTCGCAGCAGAGGTAACACTTCAGCCTGTGAGGAGACTGAATGTTGATGCGGCTATCCTCTTCTCTGACATCCTGATCCCTCTGGAGCCAATGGGAATAAAGATAGAATTTCCTGAAAAGGGTGGACCTGTTTTGAATCCTCCAGAAGATATTACTAAACTCAAAAAGATAAAACCGAAAAAAGATGTCTCCTTTGTGCTTGAAACAATAAAGATACTTGTAAAAGAACTTGATATCCCATTAATAGGATTCTCAGGAGCACCATTCACACTCCTTACATATATAGTGGAGCAGAGAAGTTCAAAGAACTTTCTCAAGACAAAGAGACTGATGTATGAAGACTCAGAAAAATTCCACAGAATAATGGAGCTCCTATCAGAAACAGTAAGAGATTACCTTTTATCCCAGATAGAAGCAGGTGTTCAGGCAGTCCAGCTCTTTGATACATGGGCCGGCATATTAACACCAAGGGATTTTAAGGAGTATGTTTTACCCTATGTAAAAAAGATAATTACAGATCTTAAAGGCAATGTGCCAGTTATTTATTTCGTTCTTAATGGGGGCACATTCCTTGAATTCATAAAGGAATCCGGTGCGGATGTAATAGGAGTTGACTGGAGGATAGACCTCGGAACTGCTATAGACAGGCTAAAGGATGGTGTTGCTGTTCAGGGAAATCTTGATCCCTGCGAACTCTTTTTACCAGAGGAAAGGCTCTTTGAAAGGATAACGGATATTGTGAGAAAAGGTATGAGGTCATCCATAAAAGGTCATATCTTTAATCTCGGTCACGGAATCCTTCCAGAAACACCAGTAGAAAAGGCAAGATTCCTTATAGATAGTGTTCACGAGATATCAGCAAGATTGAAGAGTGCAAAGATAAACTGAAGGTAAAGAAATGGAGCGGGTGACGGGATTCGAACCCGCGACCAAGAGCTTGGGAAGCTCCCACTCTACCACTGAGCTACACCCGCATAACTACTTATTTATAAAACACCCTGAGTTCAAAAGTCAAGTTTAATATTCCGACAACATAGGCCCCTGACTGTTTTAGCCACTTATTTTTTAAACGATTTTTGGGTATTAATCTATTGTGATATAATCTTTTATGCCTCTTTCAGTATCCACCATTCAGACAGAATTAGAAAAGATCGTAAAGATATTAAGGCAAAACTTTCCTGAAACCCTTAAGGCTGTGCTCCTTTATGGCTCCTGGGCAAAAGAAACGGCAAGAGAGGATTCTGATATAGACATGATTGCCCTTTTTGAAGAGGTTGATCGTAAAATATCAAAAGATATTGAAGATATCAAAGAGGAGTTTGAAGTTGGTAGCGAAAGAAGCCTTACCCTTCTGCCTGTCAGCATAGAGGATTTTAAAAAAGAGAGGATTCCCCTTTATACTGCAATTAAAAAAGAGGGTATAATTCTCTATGGCAATGCTGACCTCTCTATTAATCCTGAAAAGCCGGAGAAAAAATATGCAGAATTTTTTGAGCGTTCAAAAGAAGTAGAGTATCAAAAAATTGAGATTGCCGAAGAGCTTCTCATGAAGCACCCTGATCATAGTTCAGCTGACCTCTGCTTTATTGCAGCAAAGCATGCCATACAGGCAGGCCTTGCCATGAAAGGGGTGGGTTATTCAAGTAAGGTATCGGTGCTCCTTCCGCTTGTGAAGGAACACTATGGTAATCTTATAGCTGATGCCTTTAAAAGACTCTTTGAATTATACATAAAATCTGAATACACTATAAATTTCTTAACTCATGAAGAGGCCTCTGAATGTGTTGACCTTGCAAAGGAGATATTAAAGATATGCTACAGGACTTAAATTCACAAGAAAGGTTTAAGAGACTTATTGAGATCATGGAAAGGTTGAGAAAAAACTGCCCCTGGGACAGAGAACAGACAAGGGAATCTATTAAACCCTTTCTCCTTGAAGAAACCTATGAGGTCCTTGAGGCGATTGATGAAGGTGAACCAGAAAAGGTCAAAGAGGAACTCGGTGACCTCCTGTTTCAGATCATATTCCAGTGCCAGATTGCAAAGGAAAGGGGAGAATTTACCATAGATGATGTCATGGAACATATAGCAAACAAAATGATCTCGAGGCATCCCCATGTATTTGGAGATGCAAACTTCAGGACTGCTGAAGAGGTGCTCAGGCAGTGGGAAGAAAGAAAAAGAGAAGAAGGCAAACAGAGGGAATCGATCCTTGAGGGAATACCGAAGGAACTCCCTGCCTTGATAAGGGCCCAAAAGGTCCAGTCGAGGGCCTCAAAGATTGGATTTGACTGGAGGGATATAAGTGATGTTATTGAAAAATTAAATGAAGAGCTCAGGGAATTCAGAGAGGCCCTTGAGAAAAAGGATCAGTCAGAAATAGAAGATGAGCTTGGTGATATATTCTTCAGTCTTGTGAATATATCGAGATTTGTTGGAGTGAATCCTGAAGATGCCCTGAGAAAAACAATTAGCAAGTTCATACACAGGTTCAGATACATAGAGAGCAAAAGCAGGGAGATAGGAAAACCCCTCACCGAAATGACCCTTGAGGAAATGGACAGACTCTGGGAGGAGGCAAAGGGTCAATCCTGAATCAATGAGTCTCTGACCAGTTCCTTTGCACCATTCCTATATTGAGAAAGGCTCTTTATGGCAAGGACGGCCACTCCTAAGGCAAGCAAAACAAGGGCAATGGCAAAGAGGGATAGTGTTTTATTATGGCCTGGTATATATTTTGTAAAAAGCAGATACACAAGGGATGTAATAGTTGTAACAATCATAAATCCTGCGGGCAGAAGCGTGAAAAGACTCTTTCTTGCCCTGCTCACGAGCCACAGAGAAACAGCAATAAGGGCCAGACTTGCAAGGAGCTGATTTGCCGAGCCAAAGACAGGCCAGATAAGGAGGAATCCCTGTTTATAGGCAAGGACAAACATTATGATCACTATAATGGCTGAGTTAAAATGGGGAGATCTAAAAACAGCAGGGACATCCCTGAAGAGAACCTTCCAGAGCTCTTCAAGGAGATATCTTCCAAGCCTCACAGATGTATCAAGGGTCGTGGCAAGGAACCCCTCAACCATAACAATTCCGAATATCGTTCCTATATAAACAGGTATGCCAATTGTCTTATGAAGGAGAAGACCTGTGCCGAGGGAAAAGGCTAAAACAGGATTGGATTTTCCGATCTTTGGATCAGGAAATACAATATTTGTGTAATCAATAAAAGAAAGGCCTGTAGCAACCACTATAAGGACAGAAGCTGCAAGAAGGGCCTCAAGGAGCATACCACCATAGCCTATCTTTCTTGCATCAGACTCTCTCTGAACCTGCTTCGATGTCGTTCCGCCTGCTACAAGGCTGTGAAATCCAGATATGGCTCCACAGGCAACGGTAATAAAGAGTATAGGCCATATTGGACCGAGTTTTGAGGTGCCCTCAATGATATTAACCGGAGGGGCATTAAAGGCCATTCCACTAAGGCCACCTGTTACGATACCAGCAAAGAGGGCAAAAAGACCTCCATACAGGATAAATGAATTAATAAAGTCCCTTGGCTGAAGGACGATCCAGACAGGTATTGCAGAGGCAAAGAAGCAGTAGACAGACAGAAGGACCATCCATGTCTCTGGAGAAAACCGAACAGGATATTTAAGGCCCATCAATACAGAGCCAAAGGCAACTCCTATTGCTATGAGTGAAGCTGGCAATGTCCTAAGCCCTCTTTTTGTTATGAGCCAGCCAAGAATAGGGGCAAAAAGGGTAATAATTATTACAGAGCTCGACGCAACACCTCCAATAACAGCCTTTATCTCACCAGACTTTGAATCAACAACAGTTCTCAAAAGGGTCTGGTCATGGGGAAGCCCGAGGGTCTTAAGGGATACAAGGGATGTAAGGGCTGTTGCAGTAAGACCGAGGAAGGCTGCACATACAAGAACCACAAGGAAAAGGGTAAATAATATAAAAAGGACAAATCCGGGATTGCCCATGGTCTTTCTTGCAATCTCTGCCATTGACCTTCCTTTTTCGCGGATACTCACAAAGAGGGATGTATAATCATGAACAGCACCTATAAGAATCCCGCCAAAGATAATCCAGAGCCATGTTGGATAAAAACCATAAAGAAGGGCAACTGTTGGACCTATGATGGGTCCACCACCAGCAATGGAAGAAAAGTGATGGGAAAATACTACAAGGGTATTTGATGGAACATAATCAAGGCCATCAGCCAGGGCCTTTGCAGGTGTGGGATTTGAATCATTCTCTCTGAAGACCCTTGCGATATACCTTCCATAGAGCCTATAGGCAACAAGGAAAAAAATAAAAGTAAGGGCAAGTATAAGCAGGATATTCATGAACTATGACCTCGCCATTAACCTTATGATAAAACAAAAAAGATAGATTGTGTCAAGGATTGGGCTTGAGACTAAAACTCATACCTTAATTGCAAATATATATTATCATTTCTATCAAGTTGGCTGAACTCTGTCCACTTTTTGTCACCACCAAAGATATTGGCTCCAAGAGCTGCCCACAGGCGATCCGTCACACTATATCTGACCTCAGGGTTCAACATATAGTCTTTATCGGATGGGCTGTAAAAGGCAAAGAAAGAGAATCTCAATGTCTGCTGAACAAGGAGTTGTGTAAGCCTTACAGTCATGAGCTGGTAGAGTCTCTTTTCCTCGGGGAATCCTTGAGGCAGGCCCTTTCGGTATTCCGAATAATCATGCATGTATTCAATATAATACTGAAACCCTATTGTAAAGTCCTCCCATAACTGCCTCTGATAACCCATCAAAAACCTCGTCTGGGAATTAGGAACCATAGGGTCAGTTCCTTTTCTATCCTGCCTTGAGTCGTAATATCCTACCTCAAGGCTCAGGACACCATTCAGTGCCCTTCCCTGAAGACTTGCACCGTAAACGGAGAGTTTAGGGTAATGGTATGTAATCTTTGTAGGATTATTAATGTTGTCAGGTATCATGTAAGGCTTACGGTAAAATCCCCGATAAAAATATACCGATGCGTCAAAGCCAGCTATATCTCTATAAATCCTTAAGGCTAATTCAGTGTTTTCAAAGGTTGTGGAAGGCTCTTTCTCTTCCCTATTTGTGATATTCGGCATCGGGTCAAACATATAGAACCTGTCTGGAACAGGGAAATTGTTTGGCTCGAAAAAAGGAATAGCAACGAGTTCAAAGGATGCAAAAACTGGATAGATACCAAGCTTTGCGCCATCGACACCTTTTTTAAGGTATTCCATTGGCCTTCCTGAGAAGAATGCCTCATAGTCCTTCGGGAATACATCATTTATAAATAGGAGGTCCCCGAGTCCCCATGTAATGACCTGTCTGCCAATCCTTAAGTCCCACTGCTTTGCAGTGTAGTCCATATAGCCTTCCCTTAGCTCTAAGTCTCCTTTTTCATCAATGTGATCAAAGTATGCATCTGTCTTTATGAATAATCTGAAGGGATCTTTTGCTCCATCGAGCTTTAATTGCAGTCTCTCCTCTGCCCACTTGAAATCTCCGCCGTCCGGGTTTCTATAAGCTGTGTTAATGGAATAGTTAGTCTGGATAAAACCATGGATAGAAAGGTCGGAAGCCAAGGATTTACTTGACATGCTTAGAAAAAAGATAATACAATAGGCTATGCCACAGACAGAGGAGAAGAAGGAAGAGGTTTTATACAGGGCTGACCCTTTCACATTTGTATTCCGTGAGCTTGACCTTATCCATGGAGATATCAGGGAGATCAAGGGTGAGCTTGCAGAAGTGGATAGGCGCTTTGATGATGTTAATAAACATTTTGATGATGTCAACAGACGTTTTGATGATGTCAATAAACGTTTTGATGATGTTAATAAACGCTTTGATGATGTTAACAGACGTTTTGATGATGTCAATAAACGTTTTGATGATGTCCACAAGCGCCTTGATAGGTTATATATCATAGTGATTCTGAATCTTATCGGTATCCTTGCCTTTCTGATCAAAGGGTTCTTTTTTTAAAAATTCCCAAACCAGCACCTCCGAAGTGTAGGTTTTCATTCTATCCACTTCCTTGGAGGTTGTTTAAGAAAACGTTCAGTAAAGAGGATGTCCTCAATGCCGATGTTGTAATCTACCTTTGTGAACTGGACCTCTGTCCTGTGCCCGCTCTGGAGATTCTCCATAGTTCTCTTTGTCACTGTAGGAAATCCCTTTATCTCCTTTATCTCATCAGCACTGAAGACCTTATAAAGCTCACCTTTTCTGTCATAGTATTCCTCTTTTAAAGGCAAAAAGTTCTCCTTATCAATCCATGAGAGCTTGTAGGTATAATCCATATCCCCTGCCTTCGGGGTGCTCTTTATCACATAGCAGTCCCTATTACCGAGCCTCTCCTCTTTTATTATGGTATGGTTATCCTCTTCAATATCCCTTCCAGATACATCCTCGTATGTAAAGTCAGAGCCTACAAAACTTGAGCGCTTATCCTGAGCAGCTATCCTCCTCACCATGTTTATCGCAGGAACAAAGAACCATCTGTCATCATCTCTTGCAGGATACTTATAAACCATGAATGTCATACCCTTTACATCAGCAGGCTGAAAGAAGTAGATAAAATACTTTTGATTGCCTCCAGCCTCACCATAGTTCTTCCTGAGCATGGTAAGCTCCCTGAGCCTCTCATGACCACCCTTGCTTATGAGCTTTATCATTACCCTTGCCTTGAAGTCCTTGCCCTGATACAAAAAGGCTGACTGCGATCTCTTCATAATCTCTTCTGCACTTAGTGCGAAGGCTTCAAAAGGCAGAAGCATTACGATTAAAACAATCAGATATCTCATCATAGACCTCCTTTCTTATCTATTCTTATCTTATTGCCCTGAGTATAAGTATATCGGAGAACAGTTTGTAAAGGGATTATTTTGTCTTCAATAACAACCCCTTGAAACTCCCAATCAGCGCAGGCAAAAATATCAGTGTAGTAACACCTGCAAAGAAGACCAGCGAACCAAAGAATAGTCCGACAGTAACATATGGTGTAAGGTTCGAAAATACCAACGGCAAAAATCCAAGACCCACAACCAGGGCATTTCTGAATATGGCAAGGGCCGGTTCTCCGCCCATTGTCCACTGCATGGTTAATTGTAAATTACCTGCTTCCTTAAACTTATCCCTGAACCTCTGTATAAAGTGTATTGCAAAGTCAACGCCCAATCCGAGGGCAAGGGTTGAGCATACTGCTATGGGCATATCATATTCCTTACCTCCAAAACCAATCAATCCGTAGCTAAAAAGCACAGAGAAACCGAGTGGAAGCATTCCCACGAATCCCCACCTCAATGAGCGGAATTGTATAATTAGCAAAATAAATATTATCCACCAGGAGCCTATGGTTGCCTTTAACATTCCCACCACCATTAATTTCTGCCATGTGATATTGAGATATGGAAGCCCAGACCACTCTATTTTTATGCCCTCTGGCAAGGGATTAGACCTTATGAAATTTTCTACATCCTTTACAACTGCTGTCATATCCTTGTTATCCCCAGATTTAAGCTGGACCCAGATATTTGCCTTTTTAAAGGCATAGTCAACAAAATTATCAAGCTCATCAGGCGATGATGCCATAAGGAAGAGAAAGAGATACTGCCCAATGGTTTCTTTTTCCTCAGGCAATGCCTCAAATCTCTTGTCTTCATTATGGAGCACATAGTTTACACGCTTGACAACATCAGCCACAGATGTGGTTTTGCCCACAAGGGGATTTGCCTCAAGATGCCTTTGGAGTTTTTCTATATAGCTCATTACATCAGGCCTTTTAATATCATCTTCTGATTTGGCCTCAACTACAAGGTATGAGATGTAGGTCCCTCCAATTAGTTTATTGAGTTCGTTGTCAGCTATCCTTATTGGGTGATGGCTCTTAAACCATTTTACAGGATTGTCATTAACAATGAGTGTTGTAACGCCATATATGGCTATAATTAGAAGAAATGTCCCTATAATCAGAACACCCTTGCTTTTCTCTACTGAAAACCTACCGAGCCTTCCAAGCATAAGGCTTCCAACCTCTTTTTCAGCAATAGCCTTTTTCTCCTTTATAAGCATGAGGGCTGCTGGGATAAAGGTCATGCTCATAAGCCATGCAACAATAATCCCAAAGGCAACAAAAATACCAAATACCCTTACAGGCGGTATATCTGCCAAGGCAAGCATTGAGAAACCTACTGCAGTGGTAATGGATGTATAAAACATTGGTTTTATCAATTCATTAAAGACCTCGAGTATTGCCTTTTTTCTATCTTTAAGGCGCGGCAATTTCTCATAAAAGTCACTTAATATATGGACGCTGTCGCATAGGGCAATTGGCATAAGAAAGACAGGTATCATAGATGACATAATATGGACGGTAAAACCAAGCCCAATCATTGTCCCCATTGTCCATATCACTGAGAGCATAGCAAGGATCATCGGTGGGATGGCGAGGGAAATCCTTCTGAATATAATAAAAAGGACAAACATCAAAAAACCGCCTGCCATTGGTGCAAAAAGACCCATCTGCAAGAACATCTCATAGCCAAAGGTGTCTTCGGCAATAGGCAGTCCTGCCATATAGAATTTTTCTGGACCCTTGTATTTTCCGTATATAGCCTTTATCTTTTCTCCTATCTCATGGGCAATGTCCTTACTTTCAATAGGTATGTATATAACAGCGCCTCTGCCGTCTGATGATACAAGCCTGTCTTTAAAAAGGGGATTGTTAAGGACTTCTTTTTTGAGCCTTTCTATATCCTCCTGTGTTTCAGGAACATGTGTCATTGGCGGTCTAACATTCAATGTCCCTTCTTTTGCCACCACATTGTTTGTGACTGTGAGACTGACAACATCATCAGCAATAACGCCTTTGATCTTTAATATTTCATCAGTAATCCTCTTTATCCTCTCAAGGCTGTCCTTATGAAATATCCCGTCATCCCTAACTATTCCAAGAACAATAAGTTCCTCTATGCCAAAGTCCTTCTTTACCTGCTGATGAAATACCCTTATCGGCTCGTCTTCCCTGAGCATGTTTTCAGGGTCTGTGTCAATCTTTATCTTTGGGAATTGGATTGCAAAAAATATGGTGAAAATAATGGTGATTAACATGACAACTTTTGGCTTATTTACAGAAAATTCTACAAGGCTCATTACTGCCTTTTTCATAAGACCTCCGATTAAGGTTAAAAAGTGAGGTTCATATCTGCTTGTATAACTACTTCTTTGTAATAGGTCGCTGGGTTTGCAAGCTCCACACCTTCAACAAAGTCAGCCTTTGACATACCAAAAAGAGAGACATTGAGCGGACAGGCGAGCATTTGAGCACCCTCTTTATACAGCATGAAGAGCAGTTCCTCGGCCGTGGGAAGCTCCATCTCCTCCATCCTCTTCATTACAGCCTCCCCTACCTCTGGTGGTTGATCAGGAAGACACTTTAATTCTTTTACCTTCTCCTTGTGTATTGCGTTTACACCCCTTGAGCCAAAAAATATTGTGACCTGAGAGCCTTCTCTTAAAAGGCTTAATGCCGTCATAAGGGCATTATAGACCTGACAGAGTTCATCATGAAAACACATAATAGAGACCTTCTTTTTTATCCTCTCCATCCATACCTCCTTTATGGAAGATGGCTCAGCCCATGCCTCATCTTCCAGAGAAAGTATCTCTCAAAGGCTATCTTCAATGCCTTTGCCCACAGGCCCTTTTTAATAACAGCCTCCTGCCTTGGTGGAAGAACAGGAAAGGACTTCATATAGGCAGCAGTCCTTCCCATATCAAGAAGGCATATAGCTCCTATCTCCTCTCCAGGTGGCAGGGGCTCATTCCTTATCTCTTTTGCAATTGTAAGGGCTGCTATCCTTGCCATCTTTACAGTCATATATCCTGTCTTTGGAACACCTGTAGGAACAGGTGTTGGTTCAGGTGGTGCAATGGCAACAGCAACACCAACAGAAAAGATATTCTTATACCTCTCATGCCGATAGTTCTTATCAACAGGGATAAATCCCCGGGGGTTTCCAAGGTCCTTAACAGCAGGCACACCCTTCATAGGTGGAGCAAACATGGCGAGCCTGAAGGGAAGCCCTGTGCCATCCTTGAGCCTCACTTCCTGAGGAGTAAACTCCTCAATAGCCTGATTCGTAAGAAACCTTATATCCCTCTCAGCAAACTCATCCTCCATCCACCTCCTTGACCTTCCAAGACCTGCCATACCAAAGTGCCCGAGATAAGGCTCTGAGGTTATAAATGTAATGGGTACTTTGTGCCTTATCCTCCTTTTTCTTAATTCACTATCAAGCTCAAAGAGATATTCATAGGCAGGGCCAAAACAGCTCACACCCTGAACAGCACCAACTATAACAGGCCCAGGATCCTCAAGGAATCTCTGCCAAGCCTTAAAAGCCCTCTCTGCCTGGGGAAGGGTGAAGATGCATTCTGTATAGCCCTTTTCAGGACCGAGACCAGCTACCTCCTCAAAGGCAAGATAAGGACCTGTGGCTATAACGAGATATTCATAGGAGAATTCTCCTTGAGAGGTGAAGACCTTTGAAAACTCAGGATCAACTCCTAAGGCAGGCGCATGGATAAAGGCTATTCCCTTTTTCTCAAGGACAGGTTTAATCGGAAGGGAGATATCCTCTCTTCTTCGCCAGCCAAAGGAAAGCCATGGTAAAGAAGGGATGAATATAAAATTATCCTCATCAGATATTACTGTTATCTCTGCTTTCTTGCCGAGGAGCCTCTTTAGCTCAAAAGCTGCTGTAAGGCCTCCAAAGGAGCCCCCAAGGACCACTATCCTCGCCATCGTTACCTCCTGTTGTTTTTATCTCTCAAAACATTCCGACTACCTTATCTTCCTCAGCCATAAGGTCAATGAGCTGGTCATAGTCTATCTTTATGGCATCCTTCAAGATCTCCTCATCCCTGAGACCCCTAAGCCTCCTGTCCTCATCAAGGATATAGACCTTTCCACAAAATCCCTCAAACCTCTCCCTTTGGGCAAAATAGACGCCATTTTGAAGAAGGACCATGTCAGAGGCCATATCCCTTGCGAGCTTGAATCCCCTTTTACCTTCTGGGGTATCTGGTGAGCTCTTTATTATAGTAATCATAACCAACCTCCTAAAATATCATTACTCTATCGCTTTCCTTTACCACCTCGGCTATCTCATGGGAGTTCACTATCTTCACACCATCAACAAGATTGTCTACCTCAAGATAATGCTCCTTCATTGAAGACTTATCCACAAGAACCTCTACTCCCATATCAATACAGTCCTTTAATGTATTTTCGAGATTTGTAAAGCCTGTATCTGAAATATCCTGGCCTTTCTTTGCAAGGAGAACTCCTCCATCAACCAATATCAGAACTATACTGAGTTCATCGGCAATGCCTCCCATAGCATGTCTCACAGCTTCTGCAGCACTAATGTCACCGTAGGGCGGCCTTCTACTAATTATCGCAACCCTCATCTTTCCCTCCTTTATTCACCGATATTGAGCCAAATATCTGTTTCACTCATAGTCTTGAAAAGACCTTTTAGAGAGCCTATCTCTGCGCCGTCCAGATAGTCTTCCTTCGCTGCACGGCGAAAGTTCATACAGCCTCCTCAGAGATAAACCCTTACCCCCCTCTGAATCAGTTCAGAGAATCTCTCTTCGGCATTAGGTATTCCCTTTGCTTTCTGACCCTTCAAAAAACAATACACACCATCGCCTGATGCAATTAGATTGACTACATACCCTTTATTCAAAGCAGACTCGGCAATCTTTAAAGTCGTCAGCGTGTTCTCGTAAGAATAAGGCGGCGTGGACAGAAACAATGTAAATATCTTTGTCTTTACCATATTACCTCCTCCTTTCTCCAGGGTATTTACCCTTCTTTGTTACAGGACAGCACTGAGGTGCTGGTAATTCCTCTACATAGTCTTTTTTAAGTATCTCAAGGATATCAGGGATTATCGGGTCTCTCAGAAAATAACACCTGAGCCTTCCGTCCATGTAATAATCAATAACACCATATTGCCTTAAGATACCGAGATGCTGTGAAACATTCGGCTGGCTAATCCCAAGAAACTCCTCAAGATCACTCACACACTTAACACCCTTTATTAACTCCTCAAGAATCCTTATCCTTACGGGATGGGCAATCACCCTTAAAAGCTCAACCCTCTTCTGAAGAGACCTCATTAACCACCTCTCAAATATATTCAAATATTAGCATATTTTAATATAAATGTCAAGAAAAAACCCTGGCCAATGGCCAGGGCAAGCGAGATTATTTACCTTTTAATATGGTGCAGAACTTTGCATATATTCCGAGCACGCTGCTAACCTGATAATCCACTGAGGCAACTTCCTTAATACCACCTGCTCTCTTTGCCTCATCAATAGAGGCATCACCAGAGGCAACTATGCCGAGGATATTTGAACTTAAAGCCTCTTTCTCCTCAGAAATGTCATAAATCCAATAGCAATGAAGAACATTACTACGCTTATTGCCTGGGCTACTGATAGTTCCTGTGTTAACATGCCCCTTGCTGAATCGCCTCTGAAGAATTCTACAAAGAACCTAAGGATTGAATAAAGGACTACATAACTCCAGAAGACCTCACCCCTGAAGGTCTGCCTCTTTCTTAAAAACAGAAGGATAAGAAAGTTTATAAACTCACCTACTGCCTCATAGAGCTGGGTTGGATGGAGGGCAATACCGAGGGGTGCGAGGGAATGGGGGTCTGTAAAGGTAACAGCCCATGGAAGGTCTGCTGGTCTTCCATGACAGCATCCAGCAAAAAAACATCCAAGTCTTCCAATTGCATGGCCTATAGCAATAGAGGGCGCAAAGATATCAGCTATCTGCCAGAGGGAAAGGTTGTGTCTTTTTATGTAGATCACTCCTGTAATAACAGCGAAGATAAGACCACCATAAAAGACAAGACCACCCTCCCATATCTTAAGTATTGCCACTGGATTCTTTATATAAGGTTCTGGATTAAGGAGGATATAGAATATCCTTGAACCAATTATGGCAGCAAGGAGTAAATAAAAGGATAAATCAGATATCCTCTCAGGAGGAATGCCCTCTTTCCTTGCCTGCTTTAGGGCTAAGGCCACTCCAAGCAAAAAGCCTATGGCAACCATTACCCCATAGGTATGAATTGTTATTGGTCCTATTGAGAAAAGGTCTGGATGCATCAGTGTTTTATACCCTCCTTTATCTCCTTTAGAAGCTCTTCAATAAGGTCATTCTCTGGATCAAGCTCAAGGACAATCTCGAGTTCTCTCATTGCCTCTTTAAAGAATCTTTGACCTATAAGGACTGCACTGAGGTCAATCCTTGCCTGAAGATTATAAGGATTGAGCTCGAGGGCCTTCCTGAGCATATGGATTGACCTCTCCACATCTCCAAGGATGTTCCATGCCCAACCAAGCTCCCTTATGGCATCATCCATATCAGGTGCTATCTCTATAGCCCTTTCCCATTCCTTTATCGCCTCATCCCATTTATGCTGCCTTGCAAAAACTACCCCAAGCATATAATGAGTGTTTGGAGCATCACTGTCGTATTGAAGGATATATCTGTAAGCTGCTTCTGCCTCATCATACCTTCCAGTCTCGAGACAGAGCCTTCCGTAGAGGTCATAAGCCTCAAGAAAATAGGGATCAAGACTGATTGCCTTTTTAACAAGGCCCAGTGCCTTTCTGTAGTGCCCGAGAAGACTATGACAGAGGCCCATCAAAAAATATAGATCAGATGGCGGATTTTTTATTTTAGTATAAATACTTCTATAATATTTCAGTGCAGAAGCGGGCCTTCCTGATGAAAAATAAAGATTAGCCATTGCAAAAAGATTTATCTGGTCATCAGGCCTGACAACAAGGGCCTCTTCAAGAATAGAGATTGCTTTTTCTGTAAAGCCTCTTTTGTGAAGGAGATCGGCAATCTCATAATAGGCAGGCATAAATTCAGGATCAAGGGCCTTTGCCTGTAAAAAATACTGGTAGGCCTTGAGCCAGTTCTTCTTAAGACTCTCCTTGCCTTTTATAAATAATGCCTTTGCCCTGGTCATTCTTTGATTCTTATTCTGTGAGATTCTACTATAATTAACTTTCCATTGAAGGACATCAGAGTACTTAAAATATATTCTCTCCCACATCTGTCCAAGATAAATCTTAAAAGGGCATGAGGCCGAAAAGACACAAAAGGCGACTCCTTAATGTAACTTGTTAAATAACCTATCAGAACCTTAATATTCCTTACAAAGAACATTAATAACCTCATTATACCTTTAAAAATAAATCCTGTCGCTTCTTTTGTGTTTTTGAGGCCTTATGCCCTCTTTAAAATACCATTTTAATTTATTTTGGACAGCTATGATTCTCTCCAATTCCTTCTTATGCTTCACTTTAACTTATTCTTTTTCAAAAATCAAGGCAAAATCTTTTCTGACTTTTTCTTATCTGTCCTCAAAATCTCTATAAATAGAATTATAATCCCAACAGTTAAGGAGCTATCAGCCACATTAAAGGCGGGCCAGTGAAATCTTCCTACATAGAGATCGATAAAATCAGTAACATGACCAATGGTTATCCTGTCAATAAGGTTTCCGATGGCACCACCGAGAATCAGGCTGTATGGTAAAAGGTGTCTCTTTTCTTTAATTAACAGATATAAAATAACAGCTATAGCAATTACAGAAATACCGATAAAGAAAAGATTACCAGCACCTCTGAGAATCCCGAAGGCTGCCCCTGTGTTTGAGACATGTACTATGTTCAGGCCAGGCAGAATGTTGATAACCTCATGGGGAGAAAGATTCTTCCTGATAAGATATTTTGTGATCTGGTCTATAAAGACTGTGAATATTATTAAAAGGGGTATCAGTTTCACTTCATTACCTTATAACATCTCTCACATATTAAGGGATGGTCACTGAATCTTCCAACAGAGGGGCTCCAGTTCCAGCATCTCTCACATTTCCTTCCCTCTGCCTTTAGGACATCTATTGAGAGGTCCTTTATATCCTCACTCATAAATCCTGCTTTTTCACTCCTGTCCCTTCTTAATTCCACCTGTGAGACTATGAATAGATAAGGAAGAAAGTCCTCATAGGAGGAAAGAAGTTCAAGATAATCCACAGGTGGATAGATTATGACCTTTGCCTCTAAGGAATTTCCTATAAGTTTATCCTTCCTCTTTATCTCAAGGGCCTTATTCACCTCATCTCGTACTGCTATGAGTTTCTGCCATCTCTCCTCAAGGTCTTTATCAATGAATCTTATGTCCGGTTCTGGAAAAGGAGAAAGAAAGACACTTTCTTCCTTTTCTCCTGGCATATGCATCCATATCTCTTCTGCTGTGAAACTGAGGACAGGTGCTATAAGCCTTGTCATGGAAAGGAGGATATTGTAAAGGACCCACTGGCAGGCCCTTCGCTCAGGAGAGCCAGCCTTAAAGGTATAGAGCCTGTCTTTGAGGATATCAAGATAAAAGGCACTCATATCATTAACACAGAATCTATAGATATTGTGAAAGACCTCGTGGAACTCAAATCTCTCATAGGCCTCTGTCACTTTTATAATAAGGTTCTGGAGTCTGCTCATTGCCCATCGGTCTATCTCAAGGAGGTTGCCACTGTAGTCCTTCATGTCGAAGTCATAAAGATTTCCAAGAAGGAATCTTGCAGTGTTACGGATCTTTCTATAGGCCTCTACAAGTCTTGTGATTATCTCCTGTGAGAGTCTCATGTCCTCACGGTAATCTTCAGCAGAGACCCAGAGCCTTATAATCTCGGCACCTGATTTTTTAACTATATCCTCAGGTGCAATCACATTACCGAGGGATTTAGACATCTTTTTTCCCTGGCCATCAACAACAAAACCATGGGTAAGGACTGTCCTGTAGGGAGCCCTTTCGTGCGTGCCTATGGAAGATAAAAGAGAACTCTGGAACCATCCCCTGTGTTGATCACTTCCTTCAAGATACATATCAGCAGGCCAGCTGAGTCTGCTATCCCTTTCAAGGACTGCTGCATGACTTACACCTGATTCGAACCATACATCAAGGATATCCGTCTCCTTTTTAAATCGATTACCTCCACAGTTAGGACATCTTGCATTCTCTGGAAGGAAGTTCTCCAGAGGCTCTGTAAACCATACATCAGATCCCTTAAGGAAAAACAATTCGATTACCTTATTGAAGAATCTATCGTCATTAAGATAACTACCACACCCCTCACAGGTAAGAAGTGTTATAGGGACACCCCAGGAGCGCTGTCTTGATATGCACCAGTCTGGCCTGTGAAGGATCATGTTGTATATCCTGTCTCTACCCCATGAAGGAATCCATTTTATCTTTTCTATCTCCTCAAGGCATTTCTTGCGGAGGTCATTCTTTTCCATGGATATAAACCATTGCTCTGTAGCCCTGAATATAACAGGCTTTTTACATCTCCAGCAGTGGGGATAGGAATGGCTGTGTTTTTCCTGAAAAAGAAGGGCCTTCTTTTCTTCAAGTATATTTATAATTCTTTCATTAGCCTTGAAGACAAACTCTCCTTTAAGGTCACCTGCTTCTTCAGTGAAATTGCCCCTGTCATCAACAGGTGCATAGACGGGAAGACCATACTTAAGACCAACCTCATAGTCCTCCTCTCCATGACCTGGTGCAATATGGACAATGCCTGTACCTTCCTCTATAGTGACAAAATCACCAAGGATAACAGGACTCAATCTATCAACAAAAGGGTGCTGGGTTCTAAGGCCTTCAAGTTCAGAACCCTTTATCTCCAGTACACACCTGCCCTTAAGTTGAAGTTTCTCCCTCCTCTCCTCAGGGATGGAGCCTGCAAAGATTATTACTTCATTACCCCTTTCAATACCAATATATGTTATATCTGGATGGACTGCTAAAGCGAGGTTTGCAGGAAGGGTCCAGGGTGTTGTCGTCCAGATTATGAGATAAATAGATAAGCCCCTGAGCTCAGGGAAAACCTTCTCTACATCTTCATTAGTTAATCTGAATCTCACATATATAGAAGGTGATTCCTTAGGAGCATACTCAACCTCTGCCTCTGCAAGGGCCGTTACACAGGAAGGACACCAATGGACAGGTTTTCTGCCTTTGTATACACTTCCTCTTTTTACGAATTCAAAGAACTCCTTCACAATAGCTGTCTCGTATTCAGGACTCATCGTAAGATAAGGTCTCTGCCAATCTCCGAATACGCCGAGCCTTATGAATTCTTCTCTCTGGATATCTACAAACTTAAGGGCATATTCCTTGCAGAGCCTCCTTTTTTCAAGGACAGATATAGA